>Ga0065721_10004710_pt1 | contig 22224 bp, 27 predicted proteins | sample Mesricmetagenome_FD_59108 | JGI IMG/M metagenome (GOLD analysis project Ga0065721, IMG submission 59108) | Mesophilic microbial community from rice straw/compost enrichment Sample: eDNA_1 v2 (version 2) | ecosystem: Engineered > Solid waste > Grass > Composting > Bioreactor | place: USA: Davis...
TGATCCTCCCCCGGTTTGGTGGACACCCATGCTAGAGCTTCGGCTCTGGAGAGGAGTGTCTGATGAGCAGTACGCGCCGGGTGTTTCCGGAGACCTTCAAACGGGAGGCGGTGGACCGTGTGGTCTCGAGCGGCCTTTCAGTGATCGCCGTCGCGCGAGAGCTGGGTCTGCACGAGACGGTGCTGCGACGATGGATGATGCAGTTCGGGGCGCAGGCGACGGGGGCGGCGAGGCGCCCCACAACGCAAGCGCCGCCCCCGTCGCCGTCTGACNTGGCCGCGGAGAACGCCCGGCTCCGGCGCGAGAACGAGCGGCTCCGGATGGAGCGCGACATATTAAAAAAAGCNGCGCTCATCTTCGGGTCGGCCTCCCGATGAAATTCGGGTTCGTCGATGAGCATCGCAGCGTCTGGCCGGTTCGGATCATGTGCAAGGCCCTGGGTCTGTCAGCCAGCGGCTACTACGCGTGGCGCACCCGTCCCGAGAGCGCTCGCGCGGCGGCCAATCGGGCGCTGCTCGAGGACATACGCCGCATCCACGCCGACAGCAGCGGGACCTACGGCTCGCCGCGCGTGCACGCCGTGTTGCGCGGTCATGGCCGGCAGATCGGCCGCTCGCGGATCGAGCGGCTGATGCGCGGCGCCGGCTTGCGAGGCCTGGCGGCGNTGCCGCGGCGGACCCGCACGACCGACAGTCGGCACAGCTATCCGNTTGCGCCGAACCGGCTTGGGCGGAACTTCACGACCCAGGCNCCAAACCAGGTCTGGCTCGCNGATCTCACCTACATNCCCACCGGCGAGGGCTGGCTGTACCTCGCCAGCGTGCTCGATCTGCACACCCGTAAGATCGTCGGCTGGTGTATGCGCCCGACGCTGCATGTGGAGATCGCCCTCGATGCACTCCACATGGCCATCCAGCGCCAGCGGCCGGCGCCTGGCCTGATCCACCACTCCGACCGCGGCATCCAGTACGCCGCCGAGGCCTATCGCTCAGCCCTGGCCGTCGCCGGGATCACGCCCTCGATGAGCCGCAAGGGCGACTGCTGGGACAACGCCCCAATGGAGAGCTTCTTCCATACCCTCAAGACCGAGCGCGTCCATCACCGGGTGTACGCCACCCGCGAGCAGGCCCGGCGCGATCTGTTCCAGTACATCGAGGGCTTCTACAATCCCCGCCGCCTGCACTCAGCCCTGGGCTACATCAGCCCCGCCGAGGCTGAACGCAGAGCGGCTTAACCCCGTCCACCTTTTCGGGGGAAGATCATCGTGCTCGCGCTTTTCACCGCCGCCATCGGGGCATGGCTGTTCCTTGAGATCGCGGACGAGGTTGCGGAGAGGGAGACCGACGGCGTTGATCGGCAGATCCTCCTTGCCCTCCGACGCGGCGGAAGCGGACACGAGCCCCTCGGACCTCGCTGGCTTGAGATGGCGGCCGCAGACATAACCGCGCTCGGTTCCACGACCGTGCTCGTCCTGGTGGTGGTGTTTGTAGCAGGCCTGTTCTCAATCTTGGGCCGGCGGCGCCAAGCCGCGCTGGTCGTCCTGGCCGCCTCCGGTGGGCCGCCCTCAGCCAGAGCCTGAAAGTGTTCTTTGACCGCGAGCGGCCGGACGCGGCGTTGAGAGCCGTGGAGGTGATGAACCCCAGCTTTCCATCGGGACACGCCATGCTCTCAGCGGTCGTTTTTCTGACCATAGGCGTTCTGTCGGCTCACTTTGCCCGCCAGAAACGGGTGAAGCTCTATGTGGTCTCGGCCGCCGCCGTCGCGACCCTCCTTGTGGGACTGACCAGGATCTACCTCGGTGTGCATTGGCCGAGCGACGTGCTGGCGGGTTGGAGCTTGGGCGCCGCCTGGGCTCTGAGCTGCTGGCTGTGCGCTACGGCGCTGGAAAGGCCTTGGCGAGGCTGGGCCACGGCGGCGAGTCAGGCGTCCTGACCCACCGCCGTGGGACCTCGAATGGTTGCGGCGATGCTGAGTCCAGCGAAGTATCGTTCGTTGACCAGAGGAAATGAGCTCAGCCTTGCACCCGGGTAGGCCTCGCAGCGTGTTCGGAGAGGTGGACCACAGCCCATTCGGCGGAGCCGGCCTCCATCTGATTTACGGCCGTTCCGCCGACGGCGCGCTCGTTCACGTCTCCGCGGCGCCCTCAGGGCTCGCTTGCGACTGCGTGTGTCCCGCGTGCGAGCGGCGTCTTGTGGCGCGTAAGGGACGCACAGCGCACCACTTCGCTCATTACGGCACGGGAACCGGTTGCGGCCGCGCCGTCGAGACCAACGCGCACATCTGGGCCAAAGAGGTCCTGGAGCGCACAAGGCAGATTCTTCTCCCGGCCATCGAAGCCGAAGCGGATGGACGCCACGAGGTCAGCCGCCCGGCCAGCATGTTCAAGTTCGACGAGGTGTGGCTGGAGAAGCGATCCGGCGACATCGTTCCGGACGTGATCGTCCGCGCAGGGTCGCGCGAGTTGCTGGTCGAAGTTTTCGTCACGCACAGATGTGACGAGGCCAAGATCGCGAAGATCCGCGCGGGTGGCGTCTCGGCGATGGAGGTGGACCTGAGCGGGCTTCGCTCCTCTCAGGACCCCAAGCAGGTCGGCGCCGCGTTCCTGCGCACGGCGCCTCGGGCCTGGCTCTACAACCCCTTCGTCGAAGAAGCCGCAAGGAAGCTCAAGGCGACGCTCGAGAAGGACAGAGCCGAAGCGGCGGCTGCGCTGCGGCGCCGCGCCGTCGGTATGGTCGCGAGCTCACGCATGGCCTCGCCTGGCAAAACCGAGCGGATGGTCCAGGAATCCGCGATGGTCAGGGCCTTGCGCCGGGAGGAGTTCCTAACGTGGGCGCCGACCTCACAGGACGGCTTCATCGTGGCCCCGGAGCATTGGCAGGCCGCTGTTTTTGTCCGTTGCATCGTCGAGTACGCGGCGTCTTCGGTTTGGTCGCGGCGGAGCTTCGATGCCTTTGACGTGATCGAGAAGTTGCAGGACTGCGTCGCCCGCGGATTCGGAAAGCGAATGGGGCGCGGCCTACGCCAAGCTTTCGAACAGGCCGTACCGAGCTTCACGCCGCCGGCGACCACCCTCGCCGGCTATCTCGATTGGCTCGCCGAAGCGGGCGTGCTCACCCACGACGGCTACGGCTACCAGGTCACCCAAAGGGAGGCGCAGGACCTGGCCCGCCGCCGGAGGCGTCGCGAGGTCGCGGCGGCGCGCCGCGAGCGCGTTACGGCGCGCGTGACCGCCATCTTGACCAAGCTGCCGGACGATGAGACGGCCGGCTTCAACCTCGCGCGCTGGATGCATAAGCCCCTTCCTGGCCTGGATGTCAGCGTGAACGATCTTCTGGAAGCAGACGACCAAGCCTGGTGGACTTTCGAAGCTCGCCTGGATGGCATCGAGTCGATGCAGGCTGGCTGGAGTTGGACTGAGGAGTTCCTGAACCTTCCGCTGGGCGGCGAACTCGAGCGCGCAAGGGCCCGCGAAGACGCCAGGGAAGCGGCGGCGGCCGAACGAAAACGCAAGGCGGCCGAGGACGCCGCGCAGCGACGCGTTCTTGTCGCCACCGCCCGTGCGGAGGATGTGTTCGGCTCAACGGGCGCCGCAGAATGGCTCCAGCGGCCGGGCCGCACGAGTGGTGCAACCCCTGCTGGGACGGCTCGCGAGAGCGCCGAAGGATTGAAGAAAGTGCTGCGGGCGCTGGACCGCATCGAAGTCGACCGGAGAGCGGAACAGGCGCGCGAACACGCGGCGATCGCCGCAAGGAACGAGCTGCGGGCCGCCACCGCGAAGGTGTTCGACAGCGCGCGGGCGGAGCTGTTCCTGCGGAGCGCCCACCCAGGGTTGGGCGGTCAAAGCCCCCTCGCCTACTGTGCCGATCCGGTCAGCTTGCGCACCTGCCTGACCCTCTTGCCGGCGCGGCGGCGCGGCTTAACAGCTCGCTAGCCCTCAAACCCGGAGCCAGGGGTTCGGAGATGAGGGCGGAAGCGTCGAGCCTCTCAGCCGCTCGCTGCGGCTGTGGCCCGAAAAACCGGATGAGCCTCAGCGGCGTTCGCAGGGTAGCGAAATGAAGGCGCACAGGCGCGACGTTTCCGAGGCCGACCCGAGCCTACGCCTCAAGATCATCGCTCGGGCTTTCAAGCCACTCCAGGATCTGCGCCACCCGGCCCGTCGGGAGAGCCTTGCCCGCGGCCCGCATCGCCTCTTCATTGGCCAGCCAAGACCGTGCCTCGAGGAGTTCTTCTTCGGTCGCCTCGAGCGCTGCGATCTCGGCGATCGTCGCTTCGTCGACCGGGCCAAGGGCGCGTTCCAGAGATTCCCGGGTGAGAATCGCCATCTCTGACCTCCAATGCTCAGCGAAGACGCGCGCCGAACAAATCCATCGGCGCGGGCGACGTTCCGATATTCGGAGGCTGACGACGCGGGCAGGACAGCCGACGCGCGACAACCCACCTCATGGGCCCGGCAGGGCCGGTAGGGCATTCAGCTCTCGCGCCCTGGAGCGGCAGGCCGGAGACATCGCCCGCATCAGCGATCTCCGCTAGGCGCACTTTCCCGACGCAGGTCAGCCGTCGAGCGCTGCTGAACCCCGCCCAGTCGGCTCAACGTCAACGACGTTTCCGGGATCGATGACTACAACGAGCCCGTGCCGCGCCATCGGCCTAGCCGGCCGTGTTGATGTAGATCGCCTCCACCGCCACCCTCGGGAGCGTGATCGGGAAGGCCTGCGAGACGGGACAACGGCGAGGGCCAGGAGCTCCCAGCCCTGCCCGACTTTAACCGGTTGACTTGACCGGCGGCCACTCAGCGCCGCCTTGGCGTCGTCGGAAGCCGCCCTAAATGCGCGTCATCAGCTCGAACTCGAAAGAGGAGCAGCAGATGAAGCTCTACTACGCTCCCGGCGCCTGTTCGCTGGCGCCCCACATCGTCATCCGCGAGGCGGACCTGCCGGCGGAGCTCGAGAAGGTCGACTTAGCCGTCAAGAAGACCGACAGCGGCAGGGACTTCCGCATCATAAATCCGAAGGGCTACGTGCCGGCCTTGGAACTCGAGGACGGAACGCTTCTGACGGAGAACGCCGCGATCCTTCAATACCTCGGGGACCGTGCCGGTGAGACGGCCGGCCTGATTCCTCTGGCCGGATCGCCCGAGCGCTATCGCCTCCTTGAATGGCTGACCTTCGTGTCCACCGAACTTCACAAGAGCTTCGGCGTCTTCTTCATCCCAAGCTACCCGGACGAGGCGAAGAACCTGACGCGCACGAAGCTCGCCGAGCGGCTGAAGTTTGTGAACGACCATCTGGACGGTCGCGCCTACCTTCACGGTGAGCGCTTCAGCGTGGCGGACGCCTACCTCTACACCGTGCTCACCTGGACTGAGCGTCATTCGATCGACCTTCAGCCCCACCCGCATCTGAAGGCTTTTCGGGATCGGGTCGCCGCTCGCCCCGCCGTGCAGCAGGCGCTGCGCGAAGAAGGCTTAGTGGAGCACGCGGCGGCTTGATCGCGGCTCCGGCCCCGGCTTTCGAGCCGGGGCGAACGCGCGCAAGACACCCGAAATGCGGATCGCCACCTTCAACGTCAATGGCGTGAACGGGCGTCTGCCCGTTCTTCTGCGATGGCTCCAAGAAACCACGCCGGATGTTGTTTGTCTCCAGGAGCTGAAAGCGCCACAGGATCGCTTCCCCTCCGAGGCTCTGGCGCGGGCCGGCTACAGCGGGCCGTGGGTAGGTCAGAAGAGCTGGAATGGCGTCGCCATCTTGGCGCGGGACCGCGCGCCCGTTGAGCTTCGCCGCGGTCTCCCGGGGGATCCCGAGGATCTGCAGAGCCGCTACCTCGAGGCCGCCGTCGACGGCGTGCTCATTGCGTGTCTTTACGCGCCGAACGGCAATCCGGCCCCTGGCCCGAAGTTCGACTACAAGCTGACCTGGCTGGAGCGGCTAAGGGCCCGTGCCGCAGATCTCCTGGGCGCGCAGGCGCCGGTCGTGCCGGCCGGCGACTTCAACATCATCCCGACTGAGCGGGATGTCTACAAGCCCGAGCGCTGGGTCGACGACGCCTTGTTCCGGCCTGAGGCGCGCGCAGCCTTCCGCGCCCTGCTCGATCAAGGCTGGCGCGACGCCCTGCGCAGCCTCCACCCGGAGGAACGCATCTTCACCTTCTGGGACTACTTCCGCAACGCGTTCGCCCGAGACGCAGGTCTGAGGATCGATCATCTGCTGCTCAGTCCGAAGCTCTCGCCGAAGCTTCGGGCGGCCGGTGTAGATCGCAACGTCCGCGCCTGGGAGAAGGCCAGCGACCACGCGCCGGTCTGGATTGAGCTCGAATAAGCGGGCGAGGCGTCAGTCGTCGGCGAGGCTCTTAAGTTGCCGCGCGAGCTCTATGGCGTCGAAGGGCTTAGGGAACATCAAAGCCTCGACCTCGGCCGCGTAGATGTTGCTGGCCAATCCAGTCATGTAGACGACCCGGATCGCAGGGTTCAGCTGCCGCGCGCGCGCCGCGATCTCGAACCCGGTTGTGGAGCATCCTAGGTTTACGTCGGTTACAAGGGCAGCGAAGCTTCGCCCTTCCTCATGGAGGCGCGCGTAAGCCTCAATATCGGTTCGCGCCGTAGTGACGCTGAAGCCTTCGTCCTCGAGCGCGTCCTGAACGACATCGCTAACGAGCGGCTCGTCCTCGACGAGCAGAACCTGCGCCATGGCCAACTCACCAGCCGGAGCCTGTCTAAACGCTCGTCCACCCACCTGGTGCCAGGGTCCTACGCTCCCCTCGCAGACGCACCGGGGCGCCACGATCGAAGGGTGGCGAAGATGATGTCGATCGGGGCGGCCTTGTCGAACGTCGCATCGGCGCCGAGGTGAGCCGCGAGGCCCAGGAGATAGTCGCTCGTGAGCGCCGCGCGGCCAGCCGTCATCGCCAGAACACGCACCGAGGGCCAACGCTGGCGAGCGGCTCGGATGGCCTCTAAGCCATCCTCCTCCGGCATCAACATCTCCACGATCAAGACATCGGTGGGCTCATTGGCCGCGCCCACCGCCCGGCCGTCGCTCCCCTCTTCCACCACATAGCCGCAGGCGCGCAGCGCAGCTGAAAGCTCAGTCCGAAACGCGTCGTCCGGATCGAGCACCAACACCTTGAATTTCACAGATAAATGCCTACCGCGCACGCTCGAAAAAAACGCAATTGGCTTCGCAACCAAACGTCCGGGGATCAGTTAAGGGCCATGCCACGTGCGAGCAATATTGTGCACAGTCCATGACCAGATAAGGGAGTGAGAGACCGTGTCCGTCGCATTATCCTTGCCTTCTGCCGAAGGCGGGCTGCGCCGGTATCTGACCGAGATCCGGAAGTACCCGCTGCTCGGCAAGGATGAAGAGTACATGCTGGCCAAGCGGTGGCGGGAGCACGAAGATCCGGAGGCCGCGCACCGCCTTGTGACCAGCCACCTTCGGCTGTCAGCGAAAATCGCCCTAAGCTATCGCGGCTACGGCCTGCCGCTTGGCGAGGTGATTTCCGAGGGCAACCTCGGTCTCATGCATGCTGTGAAGAAGTTCGACCCCGACAAGGGATTTCGCCTGGCGACCTACGCCATCTGGTGGATCCGCGCCGCGATCCAGGAGTACATCTTGCGTTCCTGGTCGCTGGTGAAGCTAGGGACGAGCGCCGTCCAGAAGAAGCTGTTCTTCAACCTCCGGCGGGCCAAGGCGCGCATTTCCGCCCTTTCCGATGGCGACCTGCGGCCGGAGCAGGCCAGGGCGATCGCCAGGCGCCTTGGCGTGCACGAGGAAGAGGTGGTCACCATGGACCGCCGCCGGGCCTCTCGTGACGCCTCGCTGAATACGCCGCTCGCAGCGGATGCGGAGCAGGAGTGGCTGGACGTACTTGAGGACGAAGGCGCCATCGACCCCGAGGCCGCGGTCGCTGATGCGGAGGAGCGCGCGCTGCGCATGGACCTGCTTGCGCAAGCCATGCAGACGCTCAACGAACGCGAGCGACGCATCTTCACGGCGCGTCGCCTGCAGGACCCACCTGCCCTGCTCGAAGAACTGGCCCGTGATTTCGGCGTCAGCCGCGAGCGGGTGCGCCAGATTGAGGTCCGGGCCTTCGAAAAGGTTCAGGCGTTCGTCACCGAAGGCGAGAAGCGCAAGCTACGCGAGAAGCGCCGCCGCCGGGCCGCTGAGGTCCTTGCCGCCCCGCGGCCGGTCATCGGGTCGACGGCCTGGGCTGCGGCGTAAGCTTGCCCGTAGTCCTGGAACGCCCGTCCGCGTCCCCCCGTTTGGTGACCCGGGCGGGCGTGTCTCACAAGGCTAGCGCATGTCGGAAGCGACCAACCGACTGGCGGCGATCGCCAGTCCGGCGGAGGCTGTCGCCTGGAGCAAGCTGATCGACACGGCCGGGGACCTGGCGGTCAACCTCGCCGTGGCCGTCGTGATCCTCGCCGTGACCTTCTGGCTGGCCGGCTGGGCCAACCGCGTTGTTCGCGCAGCCTTGGGTCGGGTCCACCCGCGACGCGGCGTCCCGGACGTCACCTTGCAGACCTTCGCCGGCTCCATGGCCCGCAACCTGGTCCTGGTGGTGGGTCTTGTCGCCGTGCTCCAACAGCTAGGCGTGCGCACCACCTCGATCATCGCCGTGTTGGGCGCGGCGTCCCTAGCGATCGGCCTTGCCCTGCAGGGCGCGCTCTCCAACGTGGCTGCCGGCGTCATGATCCTGCTCTTCCGCCCTTACCGGGTCGGCGACATCATCGAAACGGGCGGGCGAGTCGGACGCGTGGAGGCGCTGGACCTCTTCGTCACCGAACTGGCGACGCTCGATAACCTCAAGGTGGTCATCCCCAACAGCAAGGTCTTCGGCGACGTGGTGGTGAACCACACCCACCATGACCGACGCCGGGCCGGTGTCAGTCTCCGCCTGCCGGCGACTGTGGATGCCACCGCGATCATGAACCGCCTGCGCCAGCGTCTCGGCGAGGACGGCCGCGTGCTGAAAGACCCCGCGCCGATTCTCGAACTCACCGGCGTGGGCGAGGCCTGGGCCGAGCTCACTGTGCGGCCGTGGACCGAACGGGAGAACTACGGTCGCCTCAAGGCCGACGTGCTGCTCTGGGCCAAGCTCCTGGAGAAGGATCTACAGTCTCCCCTGCCCGCCACCGCCGATGTCGAGGGCGTTCGTCCCCGCGAGGAGCAACGACCCCGAACGGCGCTGGCCTGACGGGAAACCTCCGGCGCAACTGTGGCGCCGCCGCCTTGCATCTTCGCAGCGAAGCCATAAATTCCTCGGTGAACGCCGCGCATCGTCGGCGTGGCCGCTGCCCTGGCGAAGGACTCCTGGTCCAACGAGATTGATACACTGCGACCTGCAACCTGAAGCCGGCCGCAAGAGACGAGCAGCGCGTTTCGACCCCTGGCCGGGCGGAAGGATTTCGCAAGTGTATTCCACCCTCGAGGGTGCCAAGAAGTGCGCCAAGTCGCTGCATCGCCTCTTCGACGAGAGCGGCCTCATCTTCCCCTTGTCGAAGTGTCAGCTCGCCGTCGCCAAGGCCGGCGGCTTCCAGCACTGGCACGATCTGCAGAGCAACCTCGCCGAAACGAAGCGGCCCATGGGCGAGGACGACTATAGACGACGGCTGCTGGCCGCCCTGCCGGAGCCGTGCCGCAACCCCGTTCGGGCCTGGTTCGCCGACGAGCCGCCGCCCGATCCGCCGGTCGAGGGTTATCCCGCCCGCTGGTACCGCGACGTTTACCCCTATCTCGCCGCTGTCACGAAACTCCATCGGCGCACCCCGCTTCTGCGGCCTGGCTCGGGCCGGGGTCAGCAGCTGCGCGAGCTTCTCGTCTACGAGCTGCTTCTCAACCTGAAGGGCGGCGTGCAGCCGCCGGCCCAGCTTGAAGCCGACACCCTCGCCTTCTGCTTTCGCGGCGAGCTGGATGCGCTCTACCCGGAACAGATCCGCCATCCCGACTTCGAGCGGGAGCTAGCGCGGCTGGTCGAGGCCAAGATCCTGGACTGGCGGTTCGGGACCATGCGGGTGCTCCCGCCGGCCAGCGACGTCGAGGCCGAGGTCCGGGCGCGCAAGGCCGGCATGGCGCAGTACTGGACCGAAACGCCCGCAGACGACGCAAACGCGCATGAGCGGCTGATGGCGCTTCGGGAGGCCTTGGCATCCGTGGGCGTGGACAATGCGCTGCGCATCGCCGGCGCCATCGCCGAGCAGGGTTCGGACGCCTACACCACCCCGTCCGGCGCCATGCTGGACCTCCTCTCCCGTCTCGCGGCGGAAGGTGAGTTGGAGACCTTCGCACGCGCGGTCGACCTGGCCGCGACCATCCATCCGCAGAACGCCGCCTTCGTGCGCAGCAAAGCGCCCGCCAAGATCGCCTCAAACTACTTCGGCGCGCGTCTGCAGCTGCCAATGCACGACTTCGTCGCCTGGGCTGACGACAACCCGCAATGGGCGGACCGGCTGGTCTCCGATCTCACCTCGCCTGAACGGTTCCAAGCCACCGTCGAGGCGATCGCCGACGAGGTGCGCAGCCGGGCCGCCGCCTGAGCTGGGAGCGCGGGCTGGCAGGCCCGCCCGCGCTCCGGCCTAGGCCATCGGGATGACGTAACGCGGGACCTCGTAGAGGGACGACTTGCGGATCGGCAGCCGACATCCGACGCCCTGCAGCGCCGCTTTCATGTCCAGGAATTCCCCGTCGTCGAGGCGGGGATCCAGCACCACCTCGTCGAAAAGAAGGTGGGCGTCGAGCGCATAGTTGAACACGCCGCCGACGCCCAGCCGCCGCCGGGGCGGCTCCGGCAGCGCCATGTCTTGATAGATCAGCCTCACCTCGTTCTCGTGGGCGAACGTATCACGCTTCAAGCAGAGCAGCTCGGCGAAGCCCGTGCTCTGCCCGCCGGCGGCCACGTCGGCGAAAGTTAGGCGCGCCATCAGCTGGTCGAGCTCGTCCTGCCGGACATAGCGGATGCGACCCACGAAGAACTGCTGCGGCCACTCCGCAGGACCGACGGCGCGCAGGTTGTCGAAGAGCTTGCGGATCGTCGACCTGACCTTCACCCCTCGCCCGGCGCCGCTCGGCGAGTAGATCCGCCACATGGCGTCACTCTCCGACGTCAGCGACCAGCACTGCCCGTACCAGTCGTCCGCCAGGTTCTTCAGCGGGATCGCGGTCCGCGAAACCGGGTCTTCGATCTCGGTGCGCGCGAGCATGAAGTTCTCGAAGGGGTCGTCCCACTTCGTCGGGTGCACCAGGGCGTCCAAGCCGGTGGCGACCAGCGTCTTGAAACGGTCGAGCGCATAGATGCGGTAGACCGGCTGATTGAGCTCATCCTCCGACAGATGGACGAGGCCTCGGGGGCGCGATGCAGCCAATGCGCACTCCTTTTCACGACGGGATGAGGAGGTCCTGGGAAGGGCGGCGCAAGGCTATAGGCCCGCGCGCAGCTCAGCGCCACCAGGTCAGCTGGCGTTCGATCAGCCTGCCGCGCGCAGATCCGGCTCGAGATTGGCTCCGATGGTCGGCTTGAGATCGGCCAGTTCGGCTTCCCGCGCCGCCCGGCTCACATTGAAGCGGATCAGCACGGTCTCGCCGGCGCTGGGGCTCCAGGGCCCCGTCCCCAGGTCAGCCGTCTCCCCCGCGGAGGCGATCGTCCAGCTGCGCCCGGCCGGCCGCGCCACGATGTAGTTGCCGCTGCGGCCCTTGAGCAGCGGCGCGCGTGAGAGCGGCATGTAGCTGTACTCGGCGCCCGACGCGCCGCGGAAGATGACATAGCTCGACAAAGACGCGGGCCTCCTCGCCAGCGAGCATCTCATGCCGGCCGGCGAGGCGTCAGCCGTCCTGATGTCGCGATCGTCCTTTTCCTGTGGACGCTGCTCCAAGGCCGAGGCTTGCGCCGTCGGCGCCCGAAGATCACCGTTGGCTCATGCGCCTGCAGTACGGCCGCTACCAGGGACGGACCGCCGAGACCCTCCTGCTGAGGGCGCCCGACTATGCGTTGTGGGTCCTGCGCCATCAGCCGGACGGCCGGCTGGCCCACCACTTCCGTGACCTGATGGCGGCGTTCGACGCCAGGCCGCTCGAACGTGCATGCCAAGCCTGCGGCAGGAGGGCCACACGGGCGGCCGCTCTGCCAGATCGCAGCGAGCTCTACTTCTTCTGCGACGGCTGCGCCCTCTATCCTGACGCCGCGCCGCTCGGAGCGGCCCAGGATCTGCGCACGCTCGCCGATCTCGCGGACCACGTGGAGCGCACGGCGCGCCGTCGGGCGATACCGCGGCTTCGCGCGCTCGTGCGGCGGATGGGCCAAGCGAAGGGCCTTCCGCGCCGGATCACCGAACCGGCCGCGGAGGCCTTCTTCGCTGGCGAGACTGCCTAGGCGCTCCCCGGCACGAGCCGCCAGTCGCCGACGTGATACGCCAGCAGGGCCAGCGCCACGAATAGGCCGCCCGTGAACACCAGGTCCTCGATCCAGTCGATCGCCCCGGGCTGTCGCTCCGGCATGATCTTCGGGTTGTAGTAGAAGATCGACACCAGGATGATGGCTGCGGTGAACAGCAGCGCCACCCACGGCGCCCAGCTCAGCCCGGCGAAGAGCGACCCGATCACCGCGGCCGCGACCGCATAGGTGACGAGCCCCTGGGTCGCGAAGACCTTCATGTTGTCGTGGCGCGAAACCCCGGCCTTGGCCGTCGCGCGATAGAGTTCATAGAAAAACGCGAGCGCGAAGGTGGCGGTGAGCACCCACGCCGCGTGCGTGACGAGGTCGTTCATGCCTTCACTCCGTCTCCCGCTCCAGTGCGAGCGGCAAGGAAGGAGCTAAGGGCGGTCCGCCAGTCACACAACCATCCGCTCAAGCCTAGGGTCGATGAAGCACCTGCACTGGGTAGCAGGGACTTGACCAGCCTATTCGCCGGCCACCTCCTGGATCAGGCCCTGCCATTCGGCCTCGACTGGAATTCCGAAGACGTCCCGCAGCGCCGCCTGGAGGCCCTCGGCCGTCAGTCGTTCTCGGCGCCGCTCGCCGCTTGTGAGCCGCCGGGTCAGCTCCGCTCCGAACAGGGTGAAGCGTCCTTCGCCTGTGAGCCGAGCAGCGATGAGCTCACGCCGGAACGGCGAAGAGGGATGCGTCGAGGTGAACCAGTTGAACACCTCGAAATCGACAGGCTTCGGGGGTTCCCGATAGACCTCGTAAGCCGGACGCCAGCTGCCGGCGACGTCAGTCTGAACCAGCTGACCGAAATCGGTCGGCGTGAGACGATACCGTCCGAAGGGCGTCTCTTGGATGGCGTCGCTGTCCCATCGGAGAGGCTGGGGCGGGACCGCCGCGCCGAAACCGACGTCCACAAGCCACGTGACGCCCGACGCCTCCACCAGCAGAAGCATGTGGGTGCGAAGGGGCGCAGCCTCCGGATCGCGTCCACCCCACAGAACGCGCGCCACCCTCGGTGCGACTTGGAACCCGAGGCTCTCCAGTGCGCGGGCGAAGAGGCCGTTCTGTTCGTAGCAATAGCCGCCGCGGCGGCGCCGTACGAGCTTGTCGAAGACGGACCTGGGGTCGATCTGCACCCCTCTCCCAAGCAATACATCAAGCGCCTCGAAGGGGATCGCGCCGAGGTGGTGCTGCTGCAGCTTGGCAAGAACGCCCGACTCGGCATTGAGCGGGCCCGTATACCCAATCCGAACGAGGTACTCGGAAAGCTCCTCCGCAGTGAACGCCGGGGGAGCATCGGCTTTTTCTACAAGAATGGCGTCAGTCATTTCGCACCGTCCGGATGCAGGCTAGACGCCGCTGCCGATCTGGAAAACTGCGGTAGTTTTGATAGGACTGATCGCAAGAAGCGATCATGCTGGACCGGCTCACCCTCGATCAGTTGCGGACGTTCGCCACCATCGCCGAGTGCGGGAGCTTCCGCGCCGCGGCCGCACGCCTGTCGAGAGTTCAATCTGCGATCAGCCAAGCCGTCGCGAACCTGGAGACTGAGCTCGGCGTCCCCTTGTTCGACCGCTCAGGTCACCGCCCGCTGCTCACCCCAGAAGGACGCGCTCTTCTCGCCAACGCTAACGACATCCTGTTGCGCGTCGACGTCATGCGCGCACAAGCCCACGGCCTCGCCGCCGGCGCAGAGCCTGAGTTTGGGGTTTCTGTCGATACCCTCTTCCCGCTGAGCGCGGCGACGCACGCCCTCAAGGTGATTGCGAAGGCGCACCCTCACGCAAGACTACGGCTCGCCGTTGAACCGCTGGGTGGGCCGGTCAACGCCTTGCTCGACGGGCGGAGTACGGCGGCCGTGATCGTCGGCGAGGATTTTCAAGAGCCAAGGATCAGTCGCGAAGCCATAGGGACGGTGCGCCAGGTTGCCGTCGTGTCCTCTGATCATCCGCTGGCCCGGAGCGATGCAGGCCCGGTGGGACCGCCGGAGCTGGCCGAATATATTCAGATCGTGCTTTCGGACCCGAGCCCTCTTTCCGAGGGCCGCTCCTTCGGGGTCATCTCGAACAAGATCTGTTTGGTGAACACTCAGGACGCCAAGCACGCGATGATCCTGTCCGGCTTGGGCTGGGGACGTCTGCCAAGCTGGCTCGTCGCGTCGGACCTTCGCGAGCGGCGCCTGGTCCGCATCCCGACGCGGCTTCTGGGGGCGAACAGCGAGATCGTCTCCGGGGCCTATCTTGCACACAGGATGGACAAACCATTTGGGCCGGTCGCGCGCGCGTTCCAAACCGCGCTCGTGGCAAGCCTGCACTCAGAAGCGGACTCGGAAAGCCGTTAGACTGGGTCGCCTCCAACAGGGTGGGCGCGCGGCCAAGGCGATCCGGCCCGCAGATCTCGTGCGGCCCTGCACTGCGACATTCGGCGACGAGCCCCCGCAGTTGCACGCGCTCTTCGTCAGCGCCTGCGTGGGCGGTCCTTTGGCGGCTCGGGCGCTGGACGATCGCGCGCCTCCGGCCGCAGCGCCTTGATCGCGCGGATGAGCTCGTTCCGTCGTGTGGCCGGCTCCGGCATCGTCTTGACGAAGGCGCCCACCTCCTTCGCCAGCGCACGGTCCGAAGGATCGGTCGAGCGCGCCAGCACCTGGGCCGCGGCCGCATAGGCGCGCCGCACCGCCGTCTGCCGCTCCACGATCCGGGTCTCCCACGGCCGCTCCATCGAGCCGCCGCGCGCCAGCCGCGCCGCCTCGTGATAGGCTGCGTCCAGCACGCGAGGCGCCGGCCCCTGCCCCCGCTCGTAGCGCTCCCGCATCTTCCGGATCGGAGTGCGCTCGGCCTTCTTCGTGACTCCGCGCGCGCGCCGCAGCGTCGCCTCCGCGGCGACACCCCGCTCCCGAAGCTTCTCAGCGAAGCGCTGCCGCCAGGACTCCAGATCGGCCTTGCGCGGGCTCAGCCGCCGCCCGTCTTCGCCTAGCGAGCGTACGCTCAGGTGCACGTGCGGGTGGCCGGCGTCGGTGTGCAGGGCGAAGGCGTAGTCGTGCGTCTCGGCGAAGGTCTCGCGCGCGAACGCCCGCGCCGCGTCGCGCATGCGGATGTAGTCGGTCCCCGGCGGCATCGAGAGCACGATCGACACCGACATGGAGGCGTCGCTTCGCTTCTTGATGTCCTCCGCGGCCCAATCCGCGCCGAGTTCTCGCACCGCTTCGAGCCCCTTCAGCTGCTCGCCGTCGCGACCCTCCAGCGGCAGCTCCCCGTCGCGCGAGATGTATTCCAGGTGCGCGCGCAAGTGCTCCCCGTCCCGCGTCTTGCCGGTGATCTTCACCATCACCTCCGGCGCGCGCCGCACCACATTGGCGAGCCGCGCCTTCGGATCACGGGCGCGCGGCGCCGGCGGCAGCACCGGCACGTCCGCCACCCGCCGCCCGCCCCGGGCGACCGGCGCCCAGAGCTCGTCGAAGCCTTTCACCTGCGCCAGCGGGCTCATCGCTCCTCTCCCGCCCAGTAGGACAGGTCGCCCTCCAGCGCAGCGCGCACGCCTTCCAGCTGAGCGCGCACTTCCTGCCGGAAAGCGAGCAGCTCCCTGGCGCTCGCCGTCCCCTCCCCGGCCCCGCTGTGCAGCGCATGCACGGCCTGGTTCAGGTTCACCCCGATGCGTCGGAGGTCGCGGCGGATGTCGAGCAGCGCTTGCGCCTCGGCCCGGCTGAGCTGAGGCCGTCCGAGCAGACGGCGCCGCACCAGCCCCACCACCCATTCCGTCCGTCGCATCCCCGCCTGCCGACAGGCAGCGTCGAGCGCCGCCAGGTCCTCGTCTCGCAGCCGGATGGTCACCTTCTCCGACCGCCCGCGCGGCCGAAGCTCGGCCTCTGCCACGGGCGCCGCGGCGGCTCCGCCCCGCAGAACGGTCTCGATCATCTGGCGCAGGAGCTTGGAGCGTCCGCCTCGGGACGACGCCAAGGCGTCGAAGCGGACGGCGAGATCGTCGGACAGCCGCACGCCGAAAAACGCCATGACGTCACCATGGCGTTTAACAAGGCCGGCGGCAAGCCTATCCTGCCCTACTCTCCACAAACCCCTCCACGTTTGGTCGAACAAACGTCTGGCGCTGTCCGGAAGCGGAGCCATACCGCGGCTGAGCCCATAAGCAGCCGAGTCCCGAACCAGGTAAGGCGGACTCCGTCCGCGGCGACGCAGGTCCTCTCCAGGCTGCGCAAAAAAGGGGAGCCGAAGCTCCCCTCAGAAGGGCGGGCATCCCAGGAGCCGGTCCGCGCCCTCAGGATCGAAGCGGTCCCAGAACAAGGCCTCGGAAGGGTCGTCCGCCAGAATGCAGCGGTCCATCCACGCGTCGGCCGCCGGCGAGTTGCGCGCCTCCCATTCGGCCTGCTCCCGCATCTCGGTTTCGTAGGCGTCCATCGCCTCGGCCTCCACGACCGCCGGCACGTCGCCGCGGTCCCACAGGGGCATCAGCACCAGGTAGTAGCGGTGATGGCCCGCGTCTCCGGCGTCCAGGCTGACCATGAAAGTGCGCCATTCGGTGAGCTGCTGGGCTTCCGACAGCTGGGTCCAGGTGGTGAAGAGGTCGATCGAGGCCATGGGAGGATCTCCGTCCTTGAGCCGCTCCCCGCGAGCGGCGACGGCCTCTTCGGGACAGGCCTGGGCGCCCGTCAGTCACCGGAGCCTTCGGCTGAAAGCCGGAGGCGGAGGGGAACGGCGCAGCCGTTGACTTACGGGCTGGCCTGGCACGATGGGACGACGACGCGCAGCGCCCGCGCCCCGCCAGGGGCGCTCCGTCCGGCGCTTGCCCGAAGGGCGCGCCGGCAGCGACGGTCAGGCTAAGCGCGAGGAGGCCGAAGAGGCCCCCAGGGGCCGCGTCAGTCCAGCGGGAGGATGCGCAGATGACGGCGGCTGATCCAGCCGGTGAGCGGCCGGTCGGAGGCGTAGTCGAAGGCCTCCACCTTGGCCCAGGCGTCGCCCGCCTCCAGCACTCGCAGCGGCTGGTCCGGATAGACCGCTCTTATGGCCGGCGCCTTGGCGTCGGGCGCCGTACGTAGCCAGGCGCGCGCGTGCACATAGCGCAGGTCCCGCGTCGCTTGCAGCGCCGGCTGCGCCGTCTTCAGCTCGTCGAGCTTGGCGATTACCGCGGTCGTATCGGGCCCGCGCCGCTCAGCCTCGTCGCCCTGGAAGGACATCCAGGCGATGCCGACGCCGATGACGCCGACGAGCACCCCGACCACGTTCATCACGCCCAGGAAGGTGATCGGCTGGCGCTCGCGCCGAAGCACCTCCGCCACCAGCTCGGCAAGGCGCGCGAGCGCCGCCTCGAGCCGGTCGACCCGGGCGTCCAGATCCTCCTCGTCCAGCGCGGTGACACCGGACATCACCGCCGCGAACACCGGCGCCTCCGGGGTCAGGTCCTCGCCGTAGTGGGCGAGCACGTCGGCCGATGCGCCTCGGGCGGCGACGCCGTCGAGGCCGGCCACGACCGTCGCCTGGAAGCCGGGCCGCTGCACCGCCTCCACCAGGCGCGTGGCCAGGCTGGCCTCGGCGGCGTGCAGCGCCCCGATGGAGGCGAGCGCCGCGCCCGGGACGCGCAGGTCGAACTGGCTGCGCAGCAGCTTGGCCACCGCGGAGGTCTCGCCGAAGAGCTGGTCGTAGACGCCGAACTTGGGCGTGAGGCCGAGGGTGGTCAGATGCGGATAGACCTGGCCGACGCCCAGGACCTCGGTGGCGCGGCGCACGCTCGCCTGCATCTGGGCGATCGCCGAGCCGGGACCCAGGAGATCCTCGAAGGGCGAGCGATAGACAGGGAGCCTCGCCGCCTGCTCGGCGGCGCGGATCATCGCGCCCATGGCGCCCCCGCGCAGCGCCTCCTGGGCCGCCAGGAGACTGGACGACGGCTTGATCATATCCGCCAATCGACGCTGCCGCTCCATCATCTCGTGCACAGGCCCCAGCGCCTTGTAGGTCGCGCCGAGCCCGAGCGCGTCGGTGGCGCGCCGCTCCATCTCCTGGCGCAGGCGCCGGGCCGGCGCGAGCGCGGCCTCGGTGCTGGCGAAGAGGATGCGGCGCAGCCGGTCGGTCTGCCGCTCCTCGGGCTTCAGCCCGGAGTCCTCGCCGGCCTCGGCTGAAAGCGGTCCCATCACCGGATCGCGAGCGTCCAGGAAAGCGCCGGCCGCGGCCTCGAGCACGGGCTCCGTGAGACTCGCCACGACGGCCCCGTCGAGCGACGCCCCGTCCGGCGTTTGCGCCTGCTCGGCCAACAGGTCGCGCATCAGGCCAAGGCCGTCCAGCCAGCGGCCGCGCTCCATGCCCTTGCCGAGCCAGACGTAGAAACGCGTCTTGCGCGCCTCCACCACGACGGCGCCGATCCCCTCGACGTCGAAGACGACGGGGTTGCTGAAGGCGGAGAGGTCGATCGGCTCTGTCACACGAGCACTATAGTCCACGGCTAGGATTCGCGTCCCGGAGCTCCGGCGCGCAGGCGGCGGCCTTGTGGGCCGCCGCGCGGATCCTAGATGGATGGCCAAGGTTGAGGGGAGCAAGCCGCATGTTGTGCGTCAAAGTCGCGCCCGTCCTGGAGGGCTGGGCCGTCACCTGCGACGCGGTCGAGAACCAGATGCTGTTCCGTAGCGGCGCCAAGGCCGAGGACGCCGCGCGGCGGTTGGCCCAGGCCATGGCCGAGGCCGGAGAGTTCGTCGAGATCGAGGTGCGTCTGCGCGACGGCGACCGCGCCGCGCGCTTCGTCTGCGCGCCGCAGGGAACGGGTCAGCGGGCGGAGGTCCTGCGCCTTCAGACCGCCTGAGAGCCTCAAGGCTCGCAAAGAAAGCGTGTCGCGTTGTCGGCTCGTGGCCACCCTATTCGTCCTAGCGACGAACGCTGATCGCATCGAGACGAGGAGAAAGACGCATGCGTTTCCTGCTGATCGTGAAGGCCACGCCCGAATCTGAACGCGGCGAGATGCCGGCGGACGTCGAGCGCCTGGCCGCCGACATGGGCAAGTTCAACGACGAGATGATCGCCGCCGGCGTCCTCGTCGATGGCGCAGGCCTGCAGCCCTCCTCCGCCGGCAAGCGCGTCCGCTTCGAAGGCCTCGGCAAGCCCGTCGTCACCGATGGCCCGTTCCCGAACACGAGCGAGCTCGCCTCCGGCTACTGGATCCTCGAGTGCAGGGACCTCGACGAAGCGTTGGGCTGGGCCAAACGCGTGCCCTTCGCCCGCGGCGAGGTGGAGCTTCGCCCCCTCCTCGATCCGGAAGCCTTCCAAGGGATCGTGCCGGATGAGGAGATCGAGAAGGAGCGCGCCCACCGCGCCGAGCAGCTGACAAAGGCGCCCAAGCCGGCGCCGTCCGCCTGACGGATCTCACCCAGGCCGCAAACCCGCGCCACGCTTGATCCGGCGGCTGGGACCCGGTGCTCGGCCGGCGGATCAACTCGCACGCGACTCCGCATCTGACGCAGACGAACTGTGGGTCCGACCCATCGCCCCCGGTCGACGGAAAGCCGGCGGGCGAAACGAAAACGATCGGCGGCGGCTCGCCGGTGAACCGCGGGTCCGCCCGCTGCTCGACGTGAGCCTCAGCGGTGCGCCGCCATCGGCCGCACCGGAGTTCCAGGTCCCATCGGTGTCGAGCGCAGCACCGATCGCGCCAAGCCCCATCGCCGTGGCCGTAGCGCCGCGTCCGGTCGCCTCCGACCGCGCCGGTCGTTCTCCTGATCAGCTTGATCCAGCCCTCCGACGCATCGAGAGTGCGATGTCCGGCCCTGTCTCCGATCTCACGCCAGCGGAACCGGCTCTGCCCATGGTTGCTGATCACGAGGCCTACATAGCCCAGGCCCTTGAAGACCTTCGCCCTCTGCTGGCGCGGTTGCGCGACCAGCTGGCCCGCGCCCTGCCCGACGCCGAGGAAGTGATCGCCTACAAGATGCCCGGCTTCCGGATCGGCCCGTCCATCATTGCGGGCTATGGCGCGTTCAGTCAGCAGGGCGGGCTCTATGTGAACCCTGCGGCGATCGCATCGCACGCCCAGGACATCGCCGCGGCTGGGCTTAAGTCGACCAAGACGGGCGTCACGTTCACGCCGCGCCGTCCCATCCCTGACGAGCTCGTCCATAAGCTCGCCCTGGCGTCCAGAAGGGCTCTAAACCTCTGAGCCCGGCAGGGGACCGTCGGCGATGCACCTGGCTCTCGGCGCGGCCGCGTGAGGGATCGTTCGTTAACAGCGGCCACCGCCGTCAAGGGGCTTCGTACCCCATGCTTCCTCCACTCCGCGTGAGGGATCAAACCGGTACGGCCGAGACGCCGCAGGCGACTTGGTGACGGCGCGCCAGCGCCGGCATGCCGAGCCCGACCGCGCCTCCCGCGCGGGCACGCCCAGCCTGTGCTGCGATCGAGGCCTCCTCAGCCTCTCCAGCTGATCCTCAGGTCATCACCGCTGCCGGGCACAAGGTTCGTTCCGAGGTCGGACATGCCGCCTCAACATGAGCTTCCGTTGCTGAAGCCGCCTCAATGTCACTGCCGCGCGAGTCCCAAGGCCTGCGACGATCGCTGCGAGGTCGGCCTCCGCATGCGTCCCGGCAAGGACGCCTCCCGAGGGAGCTGCGACGAAGTGGGCTCAGGCGCCAGCCTGAGCCCACTCGAACTCCGTTCCGTCCGACCACATGGCGTGCATCAGGACCGCCAGCTTCCGCGCCACCGCCACCTGCGCCTTCTTCAGGCCCGCGCGCTCCATGATCCGCAGCCCCCACAGCCGCAGCGGCACGGGCCGGTCGATCTTCACCAACAGCACGTTGGCGGCCTCCACCAGGTAGCTGCGGGTCATGGAGTCACCTGTCTTGGTGATCCGGCCCGATCGGTCGACCTCGCCCGACTGGTAGATCTTCGGCGTCAGCCCCAGGTACGGGCCGACGTCCGCCGAGCGCTTGAAGCGGGTCGGATCCTCGATGGTCGACAGGAACGCCAGCGCCGTCAGGTGACCCACGCCCGGCACCGTCATCAGCCGGCGGCTCACCGCATGCTCACGGGCGATGACGCGCAGCTGCCGGTCGTAGGTGCGGATCTGCGCCACGACGCCCGCGAGCACCTCCAGCATCGGACGGGCGTAGGCGGCGTAAGCGGGATCCTGCGCCATCGCCGAAGAGGCGCGCTGGGCGAAGCCCCGCCCGGCCGTCTTGGTGGTGATCACCCCGAACCGCTTCACTGCGCCGCGAAGGGTGTTCTCGAGCGTGCGCTTGGTCTGCATCAGCATCTTGCGCGCCTGCAGCAGGCTGCGGATGTAGGTGGCCGAAGCGCCGCGCACCCAGGCCTCGCGGCACCAGCCCACGCGCATCAGCTCCGCGAGTCCGCGGGCGTCATTACGGTCGGTCTTGTGGGTGCGTGCGGACAGCACCTTGTGCGCGTGGCGCGTCTCCATGCAGATCACCGGCAAGCCGGCGGCGCGAAGCCCGCGCACCAGCATGCCCGCCGTCTGGCCCGTCTCCAGGCCGATCCGCTGGGCGTCATGCGCCCGCTCGGCGAGGCAGCGGACCAGCGCCTCCGGCGTGCTCTTCACCCGCCCCTCAAAGCGCACTGCGCCGTCCGCTTCCAGAATGCAGACGCTCGTCTCGGCCAGCGAGACGTCCAGACCCACGTAGCTCGTCATGAGGGCTCCCCCGAGGTGAAAAGGCGGAGCGGACACCGAACTACGGCGCAGGATCAACCTGCCCAGCCCGAGCCGCTGTTACCCCATGTCACCCGAAGGGCGGAGACCCGCCAGGGGCTCCGGGAGCCGCCGGCCGGCGGCGAGTAGAGCCCGGCCCGCCGCGCCTGCGGCGGG
>Ga0065721_10050198_pt1 | contig 22219 bp, 13 predicted proteins | sample Mesricmetagenome_FD_59108 | JGI IMG/M metagenome (GOLD analysis project Ga0065721, IMG submission 59108) | Mesophilic microbial community from rice straw/compost enrichment Sample: eDNA_1 v2 (version 2) | ecosystem: Engineered > Solid waste > Grass > Composting > Bioreactor | place: USA: Davis...
GTGGAGGTTCGAGCCCTCCCTCTACAGCAGCTCAGTTTAGGTTAATGAGTTATTTGAGCTACCCACCACTTTGAAATCTTTCAGAGGGTGGGTTCTTTTTTTTCAGCCAGATACAATCGTTTGTTTTCACCGGGCGTTTTTCTTAAACTCACCGCTTGATAGAAAGGTCGGGCGCAACATTTTTTGCCCGCTACAAATTGTTCCTAAATCAATGCTTTTATGAAATATCCCTGGTTGAAGAATTATCCCGAGGGAGTGCCGCATGAGATCAAGCTGAACGAATACCGCTCGGTGGTACACCTCTTCGAGGAGTCGTGCAAGAAATACAGTCAGAAGGTTGCCTTCGAAAATATGGGCGCGCGACTCACATACGCAGAAGTTGACAAGCTCTCCAGGGACTTCGGCGCCTATCTGCAAAGTCTTGGTCTTCAGAAAGGCGACCGCATTGCCATTCAAATGCCCAATGCTCTGCAATTCCCGATTGCATTCTTTGGCGCACTCCGTGCAGGACTGATCGTGGTTAACACCAATCCCCTTTATACACCTCGCGAAATGGAACACCAGTTTCGCGACTCAGGTGCCGTCGCTATTGTGATCGTTGCAAACTTTGCGAGTAACCTGCAGAAGATCATTGCAAACACGCAGATCAAACATATCATCATCACCGAGTTGGGAGATATGCTCGGTGGACTTAAAGGCGCCCTGGTCAACTTCGTCGTGAAGAACGTTAAGAAGATGGTACCCCCGTATCATCTCCCCACGGCTGTTCCGTTTAAGAAGGCATTGGCACAGGGGCGGTCACTCCAACTTAATCCGCCGGAAATTACAAACGACGACCTCGCCGTTCTTCAATATACGGGTGGTACAACGGGCGTTTCAAAAGGAGCACAGCTTTCCCATGGTAACCTGGTCAACCACAACGCGATGGTTGTACATTGGTTCCATCCATATCTGAAGCACGGGCACGACGATATAATTATCACGGCAATCCCGATGTATCACATCTTCGCTCTGACGGTGAACGGACTTCTGATGTTCAGCACCGGCGTGAAGAATGTATTGATCACGAATCCCAGAGACATGAAGGGATTTTGCAAGGAGTTGAAGAAACACAAGTTCAGCATTCTCACGGGTGTGAATACACTCTTTAATGGTTTGCTCAATGCACCTGGATTTAAGGATCTTGACTTCTCCCATCTGAAAGGTGCGATCGGCGGTGGGATGGCTGTCCAGGATGCGGTCGCTATCCGCTGGAAGGAAGTGACCGGTAAACCGTTGCTCGAAGGCTACGGTCTTTCAGAGACTTCACCAGTATTGTGTTGTAATCCTCTTGAAGGAAGATATAAGATGGGTACGATAGGACTACCGATGCCGAGCACGGAAGTTGCCATCTTCGACGACAATGGGAATCAACTCCCGCAGGGAGAAGTAGGAGAGATTTGCGCTCGTGGTCCACAGGTCATGTCCGGTTACTGGCAACAGGACAACAGTGGAGTCTTCTATCCGGGAGGCTGGTTCAAGACCGGCGATATCGGTCTAATGGATGCCGATGGATTTTTCAAGATCGTCGATCGCAAGAAAGACATGATCAAGGTGTCCGGCTTCAATGTATTTCCCAACGAAATCGAAAACATTATTGCAGGTCATCCGAAGGTATTGGAGGTGGCGGCGATCGGAGTACCCGACAGTCGTTCAGGGGAAGTCATCAAAGCATTTGTTGTCAAACGCGACCCATCGCTGACGGAAGAAGAACTCAAAGACTTCTGCCGCCAGAACCTGACTAACTACAAAGTGCCTAAACACATTGAATTCAGGTCAGAGTTACCAAAGACCAACGTCGGTAAGATTTTGAGAAGGGCGTTGAAAGAGGAAGTACCGGAACCAGTGAACAACGCCTGACATGATTGGATTTTTCGAACATCAGTATCTCTCCTTCAAGAAGAATCACATTCGCAGCCTGCTGGCGCTTGCGCGCGCTGATGGTGATATGCACCCGAAAGAAGAGGAGCTCTTGTATCACATCGGCCGTCGCATCGGACTCAAGGATCGGCAGATTAAAGCAATCGTCGATAGTGATGAGACTCATACGCTTACCATCCCCGGGAATCACAACGACAAAATGAACCTCATTCATGATCTCATTCTCATGATCCACGCCGATGAAAAGATCGTCGGGAATGAGCTCGCATTCCTTGAAGATGCTGTGCACCAACTCGGAATGAAAAAGGAAATCGTCTCCTGGTTACTCCAGATTTTCGATACGAAAGGTACACCACCTCCGACCGAGGAATGGGAAGACATCAAGAAGGTGGCACTTGAGCGGTTTGTCATGAACTGACCCCTGCCCTGGGCGCCGATCCCGTTACCAGATTCTCTCCAAAAGATTCAAAGGTTTGCGCTTACCTTTGTTGCGCAAGACGTATTTCCTTTTACAAACCTTTCATTGCAAAAAACAGTTAAAATGGTACAATTGTTATGTTAATCTGAGCGTGTATCGGTCAGAGGGCATTTATTCGTTAACTTCAAACTACCATCCGATCGCTTATGGAGGAATACAGGAAACTTACTAGCCAGGAAAAAGCGCTGCGTATCAACTTAAGCAAGGCCATCTACGGATCATTTGCTGAGATCGGAGCGGGGCAGGAAGTTGCCGCGAACTTCTTCAAAGTAGGGGGTGCTTCCGGAACGGTGGCCAAGACGATCTCTGCTTACGATATGAAGTTCTCAGACGCCATTTACGGTGTCTGCGACCGATACGTGTGCGAGGACAGGTTGATGCAGATGCTTGATCACGAGTATGTGCTGTTGGCGGAACGTCTTCCGCATCGTATTGAGAATACCAGATTTTTTGCATTCGCCGATACAGTAGAAGTTCTTAACTACGAACGCACAAATCACGGACATGGCTGGCTCGGCTTGCGTTTTCAACTCAGGCCAATGTCGGAACCCAACGAGTGCGTCATCCACGTCAAGATGCATGACAACGACCCGCTGCAACAACAATTCAGTATCGGTGTTGTTGGTGTGAATATGATCTACGGATGTATGTTCATGAGCGAGCCTGAAGAGATCCTGATGTCGCTCGTTGATGGACTCACTGGCCGCCGCATAGAAGTCGATATGTTCCGACTGTCAGGTCCGGACTTCAGGCATGTTGACAATCGGTTGATGGCGCTTAAGCTGGTGAAGAATGGATTGACCAAAGCGGCGATGTTTGGCCCCGATGGCAATGTCATGCAGCCAGCGGATGAACTCTACAAGAAGAACGTACTGGTTCTCCGGGGAAGGTTCAGACCTCCGACCGTAGTGAACGTCGACATGCTACTGACGTCACGTCGACACTTCAAACGCGAACCCGATGTCGATCGGTCGAAGATTGTGTTGATCACGGAACTGACGTTGAATGACCTGAGTCCCGACGGCAGGATTGATGAACGCGACTTTCTGCATCGCGCAGACATTATTTGTTCGCTCGGGCAAAATGTCTTGATTTCAAACTACTTCGAGTACTATCGCCTGGTCGATTATCTGTCCAGGATTACGAAGGGAAAGAAAATCGGTATCACGATGGGCATATTTGCCCTGCAGAAAGTATTTGAAGAGAAGACTTACGAGAATATTCGTGGCGGTATCCTTGAGTGTTTCGCGTCATTGTTTGGAACGAACGTGAAACTGTACATCTATCCGGCGCTTCGTGCGGATGGATCCCTATTCACATTGAAGGACTTTGAGATGGAGCTTCCAACGAATCTCAAGAGCCTCTTCCGCTATCTTGTTGACAATAACAAGTTGGAGGATATCAACGATGCGAATGTCAAGAACCTGCACATCATCTCCGACAATGTCCTCGCTATGATTCGAAAAGGAGAATCGGGCTGGGAGAAATACGTTCCGCATAAAGTCGAGGAGGCGATCAAGGAAAAAGGACTCTTCGATTATCCGATCCCCGTCCAGCAGAAAGCCGTATCTGTGGAGAGCGCTGAGTAGGTTATACGCTCATCAGGTATTCCTCAACCGCTTTGATCTTCGCATCGAGTTCGCGGGTTTTCGCCGGGAAGTCATCACGCGAAGGGAGTTCAGTTTTTACGGCTATATAGAACTTGATCTTCGGCTCCGTACCTGAGGGACGGACAGAGACTTTGGTTCCGTCTTCCAAATAGAACTGGAGTACATCCGATACGGGGAAGTCGAGTTTGGATTTCTGCCCTGTCAGCAGGTCTTTTTCTTCGAGAGCCTTGTAATCAAGTAGCCTAACGACACGGCTACCGGTGATTTCGGCCGGTGGATTGCTCCTGAACTTTTCCATCATTGCCTTGATCTCCTGTTCTCCCTGTTGTCCTTTCTTCGTCACATTGATGAGATGTTCCTTGAAGTATCCGAATTCGACGTACATGTCGATCAGCCAATCGTACATTGACTTTTTCTCTTCGGCGCTGCTCGCCGCCATCGCTGCGAAGAATGCGCAGGCCGATACTGCGTCTTTATCGCGCAGGAAGTCCCCGATCATGTAGCCATAGCTCTCTTCTCCCGCGGCGATGAAACGCTTCGATCCTTCGAGTCGTCCCATCAAAGCTGCGATGTACTTGAACCCGGTGAGCGTGTTGTAGCATTCAACTCCCATCCGCCTGGCCATTGTATCCACCAGCTCAGATGTAACAATCGTCTTGGCTATGTAGGTGTTCTGGGTATCCTTGAGATTTTTTAGTATGAAATACATCATTAGGCTGAAGGCCTGGTTCCCATTCAGAAGAATAAATTCCCCATCGCCTTTACGCACACCTATGCCCACGCGATCAGTATCGGGGTCTGTTGCCATCACCATGGTGGCGCCTACCTGTTTCCCTTTGAGGATGACCTGCTCCATGGCCGATTGCTCCTCGGGGTTGGGCGAGTGAACAGTCGGGAAGTTCCCGTCCGGTTTCTTTTGAGATTCAACAACGTGAATATTTGAAAACCCAATTCGCTTCAAACACTCAGGGACCATTGTGATGCCGGCGCCGTGCAGGCTTGAATACACCAGTGGAATATCGTTGTGCTTATCGATGACGGCCTTGTTTGGAATGAGTTTCTTTACTTCTTCGAAATACGCGTTCTCGACTTCCGGACCGATCGTCTGAATTAGCGAAGGATTTGACTTGAAGTTTACCTGTTCGAAAGATTTGATCTTCTTGACCTCTTCGGTAATGTTTTTGTCATGCGGAGGAACTACTTGCGCACCATCGTTCCAGTATGCTTTGTATCCGTTGTACTCCTTGGGGTTGTGTGAAGCCGTGATCACTACTCCGGATTGGCATTTGAGATACCGGATGGCAAACGAGAGCAGGGGAGTGGGACGGAGTTCCGGGAACAGGTGGACGCGAATTCCATTTGCTGACAACACGTCGGCTGTCACTTGCGCGAAATACGGACTGTTATTACGGCTATCGTAAGCGATCGCAACGCTTGCCTCTCGGTCTGGATAAGTCTTTTTGAGGTAGTTTGCCAACCCCTGCGTCGCCATTCCGACCGTGTATTTGTTCATGCAATTAGAACCGACGCCCATCACGCCGCGGAGGCCGCCGGTGCCGAACTCAAGATCTTTGTAGAAGTTGTCAATTAACTCTTTGGAATCATCCTGCGCGAGCAGAGTTCTTACGCGTGCTTTTGTCTCTGCGTCGATAACTTCACTGCTAAGCCATGCGTTTGCTTTTTGCTTTACTTGATCAATAAGTTCTGACATATCGGTCTTGTGCTTGTTCGTTTGTGCAACTTGTGGTCTTAGATTGATTTCTGCTGACCTGCGAATCCGCGACCAAATATAGTCGGTAAGCCACGGAGATTAAAAAATCTTGCCGGTGAGCACTGTTCGTGGCCAAAAGTAGGCAAATAACATATTTTTGTAATTACGTGAAATCTGTAATCTTTACGGAAAAATCAACTATGAACGTCAAGGAATTAGATGCAGGGTTAAGGGAGATCGAGAGGGCAAAGGCTGAGCTGAGCAAACTCGACTATAACGACCCCAAGTATGATGATCTGGAAGAACACCTTCACGATCTTGAAGATGACTTCCAGGACCAGCATGGTGAGTACCTGGAGGATGCCTTGCAATCCGTTCACAATGCGTTGTGCCCGGATAACGACGTGTTGATGCCGATCGCATACCTCGGAAAAGGCGTCCCGGTTGATGTTGAAAAGTACCCTGGCAAAGATGCCCGGCTTGTCCTGGTTACCAATCCGCCGCGTATCCTCCTGGTTGTAGGTAAAGACAAACAGGAAGTTGTGTGGTCGGCCGCGGAAGCGGCTAAGTAGGGTTTCAGCGATACCCCAACGTTTTTCTCACGCGGTTCAGAACGCCGTGGGCGATTGTGCGCGCCTTCGATTCGCCCTCTTCCAACTTTTTCTCGAGTTCGTCGGGATTGCTCATGTAGTGACTGAATATTTCGCGCTCTCGCGCGTATTTGGTCAGGATGAGTTCGAGCAATTCCTTTTTCGCGTGGCCGTATCCATAATTTCCGGCCTGGTACTTCTTGCGCATCTCGTCCCGCTGCTCGTCTGTTGCGATCAGACTGTAGATGGCGAATACATTGTCTTTATCCGGGTCCTTGGGTTCTTCAAGAGGCGTGCTATCCGTCACAATAGACGAGATCTGTTTCTTGAGTTCTTTTTCCGGAAGGAAGATGTCGATGATGTTGCCGTAAGACTTGCTCATCTTTTGTCCATCCGTTCCGGGTACCGTCATCACTTGTTCTTCAATTCTCGCCTCCGGGACGACGAAGGTTTCTCCGTATTGGTTGTTGAACGATGAAGCGATATCTCTGGCAATTTCAAGATGTTGGCGCTGGTCTTTTCCTACGGGAACGAAGTCGGCGTCGTAAAGGATGATATCGGCGGTCATGAGCACGGGATACGTGAACAAGCCGGCGTTAACGTCGGCAAGCTTTTCCGATTTATCCTTGAACGAGTGCGCGTTTGCCAGCATTGGGAAGGGTGTGAAGCAGTTTAGGTACCACGCGAGTTCGCACACTTCAGGGATACGTGACTGCCGGTAGAAGTAGTTCTTTTCAGTGTCGAAGCCAAATGCCATCCAGGCGGCGGCGACGGCGCGAACATTCTGCACGCGGATCTCAGCGTCCTTGATAGTCGTCAATGAGTGCAGATCAGCAATAAAGAATAGGGATTCGTTTCCAGGTTGTTCCGAAAGTTTGATTGCCGGGATAATTGCCCCCAAAAGATTACCCAGATGCGGACGACCGCTACTCTGGATGCCAGTCAGTATTCTTGCCATAGATTTGCAAAGAAAAGAAATTGTCGGAAACAAGCGGTACCGTCAGGATTTTCAGACAAGGTTGCTAAGGTTTGATGTCAGGTAAGTTTGCGAGAACGATCGCGCCGATTTGATGGGAGTTTTGCTTAGTTTTGCATTATGAAGAGAGCTGTTATTGGTTTTTTGTTAAGCGTTGTCCTTTTGCCTGTTCAAGCACAGCAGGCAAAGCAGTTGGTCTTCCGTGAAGAAATCCATGATTTTGGCGTCGTGGATGAGAACAAGGGCCCCGTTACACACGAGTTCAAGTTTACGAACAACAGCAACAGGCCCGTGAACATCCTGAAGGTACAAGCGTCTTGTGGATGCACTACTCCCGGATGGACCCGGGAACCTGTCCCCCCGGGAGGTGAAGGTTTTGTCCAGGCCAGCTATAACCCAAAGGGAAGACCGGGCTTTTTCAACAAGTCACTCACGGTCACAACCGATCTCGAACCTAACCCCATCATTCTTTACATAAAGGGACAAGTAACGGATATCGAGAGACCGTCCGTTTCGGAATTCCCCGTGTCGAAAGGAAATCTGAAATTTAAGACCGGCTCATTCAACATGGGACGCGTCTACCGAAAAGACGAGTATGTCGTCCGCGAGTTTCCTGTGATGAACGCCGGGACCAAAGAAGTTACGTTCACAGGCAAATTTGTTCACCCGTCGCACATAAAACTGGAAACCCTCCCCACTACGTTGAAGCCCGGCGAACGAGGTGTGGTGAAAGTGAGTTACAACGGTTCTATCAAGAACTCCTATGGTTTTCAATCCGACAACATTCAGTTGACGACCGATGACGATGAAAGTCCATTGAAGTCGTTTACAGTTTTCGCTACACTCGAGGATTTCTTCCCCGAGTTGACCGGCACTGATCTTGCGCGCGCACCTCAACTCGTCTTTACATCGAATACCCTTGATCTCGGCAATGTCAGGAAGAACACTGCGACCGAAAGGGAAATTACATTCACCAACACGGGAAAAAAAGAACTCGAGTTGCGGGCAATCCAGCCGAACTGCTCATGCGTCACAGCGTCTCCTTCGAAGACAACACTCAAACCAGGCGAATCAGGGACACTCAAAATCTCGTTCAATCCCGCCAACCGCACGGGAACCCAGAACAAAGCGATTGCCTTCTACACCAACGACCCAAGGAACCCCGTTCAGAGGCTGACGCTTACTGCGTACGTCAACTGAGTAACTGGTAATTAGTAACTGGTAATTGGTAGCTAGTCGGGCGTGCGGAGTTACTGAATGCTGATTACTGAACACTGAACACTGGCTACTAACCAAACGCCCCAATCCCCGTAATCTCATTCCCCAAAATCAATAGGTGTATATCGTGCGTGCCTTCATACGTGATCACTGATTCCAGGTTCGCCATGTGTCGCATGATCGGGTATTCGCCTGTGATACCCATTGCTCCGTGAATTTGCCGTGCTTCTCTGGCGATTTCAAGCGCCATGTGTACGTTGTTTCTTTTTGCCAGGGAGATCTGCGCCGACGTTGCTTTTCCTTCATCCATAAGTTTCCCGAGACGCCAGCACAATAACTGCGCCTTTGTGATTTCGGTAAGCATTTCGGCGAGCTTCTTTTGTGTGAGCTGAAAGGATGCGATCGGTTTTCCAAACTGCATACGTTCGGCTGCATACCTCCGTGCTGATTCGTAACAATCCATGGCGGCACCTACAGCACCCCATGCGATTCCATACCGGGCGGTATCGAGGCACATCAGCGGCGCGCCCAATCCATTCTTTCCTGGCAACAGATTCTCCTTGGGAACTTTGACGTTATCAAATACCAATTCCCCAGTTATACTTGCGCGAAGTGACCACTTACCATGTGTTTCAGGTGTGGAGAATCCTTCGAAGCCACGTTCGACAATTAGTCCGTGAACGCGCCCTTCTTCATTCTTAGCCCACACTACGGCAATGTCTGCTTTCGGCGCATTCGAGATCCACATCTTCGAGCCATTCAACAGGTAATGGTCGCCCATGTCTTTAAAGTTGGTGACCATCCCGGCCGGATTGGAACCGTGATCCGGTTCGGTCAGACCGAAACATCCAAGCCATTCTCCTGATCCAAGTTTCGGAAGATACTTCCGTCGTTGTTCTTCGCTGCCGAACTTGTAAATCGGATACATCACCAGCGAACCCTGTACCGATGCGGTGGATCTCATACCTGAATCGCCGCGCTCAATTTCCTGCATGATGAGACCATAACTTATATAGTCGAGTCCACCACCGCCATACTGAGCAGGGATGGTTGGCCCGAATGCACCGACCTCTCCGAACTTCCTGACGATTTCGTAGGGGAAGTGCGCACGTTGAGCCCAGTCTTCAATGTAGGGTGATATTTCCCTCTTGACGAAATCGCGGATTGAACTCCGGATGAGTTTGTGTTCCTCGGTCAGCAAATCGTCCATTCCATAGAAGTCAGGATGTTCAAACACGTCCTGCTTATGCGATCGGGATGTTGGCTGGGTGGGCATATTGAATATTGGGTTAACTTGCCAAATATAGTTCAGGGGATTCTCCGGATTAAGGGGATTCACAGAATTTTGGTTTTTCACGATAACACCACTATGAAGTTGGTAGATGTTACGCTGTGGCCGGAGGAGGCGTTTGATGAGACAGTATTTCAGAGGGTTCTTTATGAGCGCCTCGGAATGAAGGACGACGGAACCACATTTGTGCGTCCGGTGAAGCGCTCGATCGATGCGCGAGGGAAGAAGGTATGCGTCCGAGTGCAGTGCGAAGTCTATGATGCTTCTGAGCAACCGCCAGTCGGGAGCATTGTAAGAGAGTATCCTGACGTGACGGGTAAACCCCAGATCCTAGTTGTCGGTGCGGGACCTGCGGGGTTGTTTGCTGGTTTGAGACTCATTGAATTAGGGATTAAACCGATTATCCTTGAGAGAGGAAAAGATGTTCGCTTAAGGCGAAGGGATCTGGCCGCGATCAACAAAGATCACATCGTGAACCCTGAATCGAACTACTGCTTTGGCGAAGGAGGTGCTGGTACTTATTCCGACGGAAAACTTTATACACGCTCGAAGAAAAGGGGCGATGTGCGCAAGATACTCGAGACTCTCGTAGCGCATGGGGCCCGTCAGGAAATATTGTTTGATGCGCATCCTCATATTGGTACGAACAAACTTCCGGTACTTGTTGAGCAATTGAGAGAAACGATTATCGCCCGGGGAGGGGAAGTGCATTTTAACACGAAGGTTACTGACTTCGTAATATCCGACAATGTGATCACCGGCGTCATGCTTGCAGATGGCAGACGGATCGATGGTAAAGCCGTGATTCTTGCGACGGGCCACTCGGCCCGTGACATCTTTGATTTGCTGCAAAGGAAGAAGATACTGATAGAGATGAAGCCATTTGCGCTTGGCCTGAGGGTTGAACACGCACAGAGTCTCATTGATCGTATTCAGTATCACTGTGCAGGCGATCGGGGCCCGTGGTTGCCTGCATCGAGTTACAGTCTTGTTCATCAGGCTCCCGTTGGAGGACGCGAACGCGGAGTCTTTTCATTTTGTATGTGTCCTGGTGGATTTATTGTTCCGGCCGCTACCGCTCCGGGCGAGGTCGTGGTAAATGGAATGAGTCCGTCGCGACGCGACTCTGCCTTCGCCAACTCCGGTATTGTTGTCGCGGTCGATGAAAAGGATTTTGCTGCGTACGATAACTATGGAGCACTTGCAGGAGTTGCATTCCAGTCGGAAGTCGAGCGTCGCGCGTGTGAGGTAGCCGGCGGTACTCAGACGGCGCCAGCCCAGAGGTTGGTTGATTTTGTTGAAGGCAGAGTTTCAACAAAGTTGTTGGACACTTCATATCAACCGGGACTTGCATCAGTTGATCTTGGAAATGTTCTGCCTTCGTTCGTGCGTGATGCCCTTCGGATTGCGTTCAAAGAGTTTGGAAAGAAAATGAAGGGATACTACACCAATGATGCGCAGGTAATCGGCGTGGAGAGCCGAACATCTTCGCCTGTCAAAATCCCACGTGACAAAGAATCTCTCGAGCATCCGCAGATCAAAGGTCTGTTTCCCTGCGGTGAAGGTGCTGGTTATGCGGGCGGCATCGTATCAGCGGCTATGGATGGTGAGCGGTGTGCTGAGGCTGCTGCGAGGTTAGTGCATGAGTTTGTCCGGTGAACGAGACTATCCACCGGCCACAGCAAGCATCCAAGGGATTGCCAGCGTTACAAAATGATTGAGGAGGTGTACACGGAGTCTTTTTACTGACTGTGTCAGGTGGTATTGAATGGCCTTTTCAGAAAGATTGAGGAGGCTCGCAATCTCAGGCACGGACCATCCCTCCATTCGATGCAGCTTGAACACCTTCTTTGATTTTTCGGGCAGCTCTGTCATTCCTTTCTCAATCGCCTCAACCAGATCAAGGTATTCAACAGTCTTATCCGCGATGTTTTCCTTTTGTAAGACAAGCCGGCGATACCTTGCCCGATATTTTTCTTTGACAATCTTCGACTCGAAGTGATTCAGCGATTTGAACTTTACCGCCTGATAGAGATATGAAGGAAGGTTTTTGATGGTGCATTTCGCTCGCTTGTCCCAGAGTGAAGTGAACAATTCCTGCACGATTTCTTCTGTGGTCTCCTTCGAGCGAACGCGCGCGTAAGTCATGATGTGTACTCGTTTCCAATACCGGCGTACGAGTTCATTAAAAGCACTTTCGTCGTCATGACTGATCGCCTCCAATAGCTCCTGGTCAGTGTGAAACCTGATCGTATTCAAGCGCCTCGTTCTTTTTAACCAAGATAGGCTGACAGGCTGTGCAATTCAAGAATTCAATTGCGGTTTCGATGTCGATTCGTCGAAAAAATGTGAAGCGGCTTAGGAAAAATTTGAGATGAACTGACTTCATAAATAGCAAGTAGCATTTTCCCCGCTAGGCCTGACGTGTTACAGCTGCTTGACCTGTAGTAGTATTTCTAACGCGTAACTAACAATGCCTATGCTCGATTCTACTTGATACTTTCTGCAAAAGAAGTGGCCGGTCATAGGTATGAGCATCGCCGGCTTATTCTGTCCCTTCCGCCTCTTCGGCGGTTGCCAACATGGTTTTGCCTTTCTGTAAAAATCCAAATTCACTTTAGTTATGAATGAATCAAAGTCTATCAAGAGTGTGCTCCAGTTCATCATTCGAATAAGTCATGCGCAACTATTGTTTTTGATGCTGGTAAATGTGAATGTGTATGCAACGGATACCGAGTCCGTTGTAAGTCCTCCCGTACAGCAGACAATCACTGTGACTGGGACTGTCACTGAGGAAGGAGGGCAACCGCTTCCTGGTGTAAACGTGATTGAAAAAGGAACTAACAATGGTACCAGTACTGATGCTTCAGGACGATTCTCCATTAATGTTGAAGGGGAGAGTAGTGTGCTTGTTTTTTCTTTCATCGGGTACGCAAGTCAGGAGATCCCGGTTGGAAACAAGACTGATGTCAGTGTCAACCTTGTAGCGGATGTTCAGGCTCTCCAGGAGGTGGTGGTAGTTGGCTATGGTACTCAAGAGAAGGTCAATCTCACCGGTGCCGTGGGAGTAACGAGCGGTGAAGCTTTGAGAAACCGTCCGATTGCGAATGTCGGTGAGGGTCTGCAAGGAGTGGTACCCAATCTGAATGTTAACATCCGCAATGGCGATCCGTCCGAACCAATCGATTTTAATGTGCGTGGATTTGAATCAATTAACGGAGGACAACCACTAATCTTGGTTGATGGTGTGCCGATGGACCTCAACCGCGTAAACCCGAACGACATTGAGAGTGTGAGTGTATTAAAGGATGCTTCGGCAGCTGCCGTCTATGGTGCTCGCGCGGCATACGGCGTTGTACTCGTGACGACCAAGAAGGGTCAGGGTGATCGCATCAATATTTCATTCGGTGCCGAGACTGCACTCGCGAAACCGATATTTCTGATTGATCCCGTTACTGATCCCTATCAGTTTGTTCTTGCTCGAAACGCGGCGAGTCAGCGGACAAACGGTGCGCCCGAGTATGACCAGAATTACATTGAAGGAACGCAACGTTGGAGTGAAAACCCCACGGCTGAGAATGCATGGGGCGTGTACAACGGGAGTCTACGTCACTATGGCTACAATAATTATGTGGACAGGTTGATCACTGACTTCGCGCCACAGCAGAAATATGACATGAATATCTCAGGTGCGTCGGAACGTTCGTCGTTTTATGTGTCGTTTGCATATCTCAACAAGGATGGTTATTTGAAGAATGATGCGAAGAATGAGAAGTTCAATCGGTACAATGCGTTGGTGAAGGGTGATTTTAAGATCAATGATTGGTTCACGGCAGATAGTCGGGCTCTTGTGACTGTTGAGAAAAGCGACAAGCCACACTTTTACAACTGGGATGTTAATATCAACACTTCCGCCAGGGTGAATCCGATTCAGCCGATCCAGTTTCCTGATCTCCCATACTATCTCACGCCGGGCGACCGCGACCAGTTCGCCCAGTACATAGGGATGTACTTCGGCAGTGTGAACTTCTTGCCTTATCTCGAGCAGGGAGGACGCCAGACATGGACCAGGACTGACATGGTGCTCACCCAAGGTGCAACACTAACACCCTTGGAAGGTCTGAGTATCCGGGGGGAATTTTCCGCGAACTTAAGAAACAGAAACTTTCAGGATGCTGCGAGCAAAATCAATGTGATCGCGAATCAGAATCTCGCATCCGGTATCATTGTTGACAATGGTTTCAGCGGCAACGACTGGATTTACAACGAGAACAACAACGATCAATATTACGTATTGAATGCGTACGCTGACTATACGATTGGAAGTAACGAGTCTCACTACTTCAAGGCAATGGTGGGATTTAACCAGGAGTGGGGACGCTTCCAAACAGTTGCTGCTCGTGCTTATAGTCTTATCAACCCGGGTGTGCCGGATATCAATGCTGCCACGGGTGCGCACGAAGCCAACGGTGCAAAAGAACACACTGCGCTTCGTGGCGTCTTCTACAGACTCAATTACATCTATCGTGATCGTTACCTGGTAGAGGTCAACGGTCGGTATGACGGTACATCCAGATTCCCAAAGGAAGACCGCTTTGGATTTTTCCCTTCATTCTCAGTAGGATGGAGAATCTCGAATGAAGACTTTATGGCGGATACAAAGCCGTGGCTTGATAACCTGAAACTACGGGCATCTTACGGAGAGTTGGGTAACCAGTTGTTGTTTGTTCCAGGTTCGAACCCACCTGATCCGATTTACTATCCCTATATCCCGACGATGGCTTCGGGTAATTCGCCTTACATGATGTCGTCGGGCAGTCGGATTCCATACGTATCTCCACCCGGACTGGTAAGCCCTACGTTGACGTGGGAAACAGTTGCTACTACGAACTTTGGTTTGGACGTGGCAATCCTGGGGAACAAGTTGGATCTGTCGTTCGATTACTACATGCGTGATACCAAGGACATGTTAACTGATGTGGTTTATCCTTCGATCCTTGGAACGACTGCCCCTAAACAGAACGCCGCCGACCTTCGCACAAAAGGATGGGAATTGGCAGCAACCTGGCAAAACAGGATTAACGAGGACTGGAACTACAGCGTAACACTGGCGTTGTCAGACAGTAAGGCGAAGATCACAAAATATGACAATCCGACAGGTGCGCTTCCCAATCCGAGTGACGCGAACACTGAATACTATGTCGGACAAACCATTGGTGAACGTTGGGGTTTTGTGACGGAAGGAATTTTTCAGTCCCAGGACGAGGTTGCGAATCATGCAGATCAGTCGGCCATCGGGAATAACTGGCGTTTTGGAGATATCAAATACGCGGACCTCAACGGTGATGGAGTAATAACGAGGGGTGACAACACGCTCTCCAATCCAGGCGATCAGAAGATCATCGCGTATGAGACACCGCGCGGCAATTTCGGCGTGACCGGAAATGTCACGTGGAGAAATCTTTCTCTGAGCATTTTTATTCAAGGTCTCATGAAGCATGACTTCTGGCCGCCGAACGACAACTGGAACGCGTTCTATCCCTTTAATGCGGGGCACGTCGAATGGTACTACATTACTGACACATGGAGCGAAACAAATCCGAATGCGTATTTCGCTGCTCCGCACCTCTCGACCAGTGATAAGAAGAACGTTCAGCCCCAAAGCCGTTACGTGCAGAATGGCGCTTACGCTCGCCTGAAGAATTTGACACTATCATACAATTTTCCTTCTGTCTTGGTCAACAGGATCGGACTGTCCAATGCTCAGATCTATTTCGCAGGAATGAACATGTGGGAATGGACTAAGATGCGCAAGCCCCTGGATCCGGAGATACGACCTACGCTGACTCAGGAATATTACAAGCAACGCATTTATTCGCTTGGTATTCGGTTCGGATTCTAAAACTTGAAACTTGAAGACAATGAAAACAATATCAATAAAAATATCGCTTGCATTGCTTGTTACCCTGGTCGCTCCTGGTTGTAACGACGATTTTCTTGAAAGACGACCGCTGGATCAAATCACCAGCGAAATTTTTTGGAACAACGAGAATGATCTCCGAGTGTACAACAACAATTTGTATCACCTCGCCAGGGTAGAGGACAATGTTCCGATTTTGATGGGGCACGATGAAGGATTTGATAGCCAATCGCGTGGTCCATGGTTCCTCGACGGGATGTCGGACAATACTGCGCCGAGACATTCAAGAGCGCTCTTCTTTCAGCAGGTTCGCGCAGGAAAGCATCTTGTGCCAAATAATCCTGACTTGTTTGGTTATAAAGGATGGAACTTTCTCCGTGCAATTAACATTGGGCTTGCCAACTATTCGAAAGCGGACGTGAGCGAAGAAGTGTTGAATCGATATACTGCTGAAGCAAGATTATTGCGGGGTTGGTTCTACGCCGACAAGGTATCGAAGTTCGGAGATGTCCAGTGGGTGGATCACGAAGTTACGATTACCGACGACGACATTCTCTACGGGACCAGGGACGATCGAGAGTTCGTTATGGAGAAGGTACTGGAAGATCTCGACTTCGCTACGCAATATCTTCCGGATGATTGGGGTGACGGCAATGCACCGGGGCGACTAAACCGTTGGTGCGCGCTGCAAGTGAAATCCAGAGTCTGCCTCTTTGAAGGTACATGGCGTAAATACCACGGAGGATCCGATCCGGAGATGTGGCTGCAGGAGGCTGCCGATGCGGCACTCGAGTTGATGGAGAATGGTCCTTACTCGTTGTATATCTCCGGTAATCCAGCCGATTCCTACAATGCTTTGCACAGGATGCACGATTATACGGGCAATCCCGAGGTGTTGTATTGGAGAAGGTATCAACTCGGAATCTTCACAAACCACGTTCAGAGCTACCATAAGGATTATAACGGAGGCGCGACGAAAGATATGGTAGAGGCTTACCTCTGCACGGATGGTCTGCCGATCACGTTGTCACCTTTGTACGAAGGGGACGAAGTGTACGAAGATATCTTTGTTGACCGTGATCCAAGACTTAGACAGAGTATCCTGCACCCTGACGATCAGCCGATCTATCGCTATGGTAATCACGATCCGGATGCAGCATTCTATCCGGTAGTACAAGGATCCACAAGGCAGGGAACGAAGTCATACACGGGATATCACATCATCAAAGTGTATGACAATGACGCCGCGTTTGCTACCTATAACACGTCGACAACTCCGGCGATTATTTTGCGATTCGCCGAGGCCTTACTCAACTACGCGGAGGCGAAAGCGGAGTTGGGTACTATTACGCAGGATGACCTCGATAAGAGTATCAATCTCCTCCGCGATAGAGTTGGCATGCCACATCTTGACCTGAATCCTCCTATGGATCCACGTCATGCAGACGAAGGAATATCATCACTTTTGGTCGAGATTCGCCGCGAAAGACGGGTTGAGTTGTTTATGGAAGGCTTCCGCTACGACGACCTCCGACGTTGGAAGCAGGGCAAGAAACTTGAGGAGAAATCTTATGGAATGCGTTGGGACGAGGCAAACAAAGCTCGCTTTGATGCGGAAAATGCTGTAACTGTGGGCTCATCTGAGGTTGAGCACGTGATTACCGGTGAGATGGTTCCGTACCTCGAGATTTATAAGGGCACAGATTTCGAGAATCCAGTCTTCGACGAGAACAAACACTACCTGTGGCCAATTCCATTGAACGATCTCGCGCAGAATCCAGACCTGGGACAAAACCCTGGTTGGCAATGATTGATCATTTCGTGCACACAGCGATTTAAAATTGTGACAGGCGGCTCAAAGGGTCGCCTGTTTTTTCCTATTTTATCTCCAAATCAGCCGCCTATGAAACAGAGACTACTTTTCCTGGCACTTGCCCTTGTCTGGCTATCAACGGACGTCGTAGCAAGTGAAGTTCAGCATCCTGACCCGGTGAAACTTGAGAATCCAATATCGGTTAGTTATCTCAAGTCGAAGCTTCGCAAGTCAACGCCACGGCTAATCTTAACGCCGGCGATAGAGAAGAATTTGAAGGCCAAGCTGAAATCTGATCCAATTGTTAAGAATTATTATGCGGCGATGAAGCTTAACGCAGCCGCGATCATGAAAGAGCCGTTGCTTAGCCGCGAGGTAATCGGTCGGAGGTTGCTGGCAACATCACGCGAGATGTTGTACAGAATGAACATCCTGGCCATGATATACAGATTGGAGAAGGATGCGACGGTACTGAAGCGTATTGACGATGAGTTGAAAGCAGTATGCAATTTCTCGGATTGGAATCCATCACATTATCTCGACGTTGCCGAAATGGCAATGGCAGTAGCAATCGCACTTGACTGGACTGGTAATGCCTTGCCCGCATCAACTATTGAATTGGCAAAGAATGCGTTGATTGAAAAAGGCATTAAACCGAGTTTCACTGGTAGTGAACCCAGTTGGGTTAATGGTACCAACAACTGGAACCAGGTATGCAACGGCGGTATGATTGCTGCCGCTATTGCGGTTGCAGAGAAAGATCCTGAACTTTCTGCAAAAACAATCCGGCGAGCCCTCGACGGAATGCCATATTCCTTGGCAGCGTACGGACCAGACGGAGTATATCCGGAAGGCGCAACCTACTGGGGATACGGTACGAGCTTTTCAGTGTATACGTCGTCATTACTGCAAAGTGCGTTTGGTACTGACTTTGGAATATCAAAATATCCCGCCTTCATTGAGAGTGCAAACTTCAGATTGTTGAGTGTAGCTCCCACGGGATGGTTTTACAATTTTGCCGATTGTGGAGACAGAAGTGGTAGAGCGGGAGATATCACCTTGGCCTGGTTCGCTCAGCAGACAGGCAACCCGTTGTATCTCGAGAGAGATAAATTTATGCAGTCGCCGGAGGATCTCGGCAAATTATCGCGGTTAGCAGGCGGCGGTCTTGTGTGGCTGGCCCAGTTCTCGGCCAAAGCAAGTACAGAGTTACCACTGGCGTGGAAAGGGGAAGGTGAAAACCCGATTGTGATATTCCGAGGAGGACAGAACGACCCGAGAAAATTCTATTTCGGAGGAAAAGGAGGGAAGGGTACAGTCAACCATGGTAACATGGACGCAGGCTCCTTTATCTTTGAGTTGGATGGTGTGCGATGGTCTGTTGATCCGGGCAACCAATCTTACCATGAGATTGAAAGAACTGGTTTCGATCTTTGGCGCTCATGCCAGGATTGTCAGCGGTGGCTTCTACTGACCAAAAACAACTACGGTCACAGTACCATCACAGTCAACGATGCACTACACGTCAATGATGGTTTTGCATCTCTTGTCAATTTTAGAGACGGAGAGAAGCCAGAAGCAACATTTGACCTCGGACCGGTATTCGGTGGCAAACTCGACGGCATAACACGGCGCTTCGTCAAGGAGAATGGACACTCCATATTGATCGAAGACAAATTCAAGGTCAACGATTCGACGAAGAGTGTGACGTGGCAACTTATAACCACTGCCGATATCGAGATCACAAAGGGAGGCGCAATCCTTCGTCAGGATGGAAAACAACTCAAGCTGGAGAATTTGACTCATCCCGAAATTACGGTGTCAGTGATATCTCTCGACCCGCCGCCGATGGAGCTTGATCGGAAGATCGACAACCTCAAACGAGTAGAGATTCGATTGCCAGCTTATCTCCTGAAGAGTGGGGAAACGGTGTTACGGGTTCGACTTGCGGGGGGGAACTAGTCGTGAATCGTCAATCGTGAATCGTGAGTTTCCGTGAATTGATGAATCGTGAATCGGGAGTTGCCCCCACCAGGAGCAATAGGAGTATGAATCTTGCGGCTTAGAGCATGGTCCCTGATCAGTGGACCAATAAGCCGTGGACTGCCCAACCTTTAGCAATGGAAGACTGATGAATCGTATCGTTTTATTTGTCCTTGTAACAGTATTTGCGCCAAACATCGCAGGAGCTCAGCAGTGGAAAAAACTGTCAACAGTCCGCGAGGTTGTCGAACAATACCCTGATCGGATTCAAGACTTGCTTAGATCGCTGGATCTCTCGAAGCCCGGACTGGAGCAGGTGAACGCTGCGTATAGCCAGGGGGATGCCATCAAAGCGTGCGAAGAACTCCTTGCTTATTACAGGAATGGAAAGAGTGGATCGTACCTTCGAAGGCAACACCCTGCAACCTCATCAAAGAGAGACAGTGCAGCAGACCTGATCCTCAAGGATATCTTTCGATTCTATGAACTCTCCGACAGAGTTCCGAGAACGGCGGATGGACGCCTTGATTGGTCTCACGAAGGGCCTGACCACGACATCGAGTGGGCATGGGGATTAAACCGCCATGGCCATTTGATTAGTTTGATGGGAGCCTATTTCAGAACGGGTAATCCCGTGTATGCGGAGACTATCAATACACATGTCCAGGACTGGGTTGTGAGCAGTCTCCCGTATCCCCGAGTGAATAGTCGAACGGCCATGTGGCGAGGACTTGAAGTTGCGCTTCGCGCGAAAGTTTGGGTGAGGGTATTCTATGCATTGATCAACACCGACTATCTGTCACCGGCAACGCAAATCCTGATGCTTACGAGCGTCCCGGAACACACGCACTACCTGCGCAACTTCCACGCTGCAGCGGGCAATTGGCTCACTATGGAAATGTCAGGGCTCGCGATGGTAGCAACCGCGTGGCCGGAGTTTAAGGAGTCGCGAAAGTGGGTCGAGTACTCTAAGGCGCAGATGCTCGATGGATTGAAAGACCAGGTGTATCCCGATGGCGTTCAAAAGGAGTTGACGTCCCACTATCACCAGGTAGCGCTTAACAACTTCAGACACTTCAGGGATATCTGTGATGAAGCGGGTGAGCCATTGCCCGACGAGTATCGCTCGGAACTTGAGAAGATGGCCCACTACATAGCGGTAACGGTCAGTCCGAGCGGCTACGGTTTATTAAACAATGATTCAGATCATCGGTATAACCGGTCATGGATCGAGGCGGCTGCTGAGACGTATGGAAGGGAAGATTGGTTGTTTATCGCGACGAATGGGAAGAAGGGTAAACGACCGTCTGGTAGCCCATCCGTTGTATTTCCGTGGGCGGGCCAATTGGTGATGCGAAGCGATTACGACGCAGATGCTCATTGGGCGTTTTTCGATGTCGGCGCATGGGGAACGGGGCATCAGCACAACGACAAGCTTCACATTTCGGTCAGCGCATACGGCCGCGATTTGCTTGAGGATGGAGGACGTTTTGCTTATCGCGGTGAGCTCGCAAACAAGTTCCGTAAATACGCCACCGGTAGCGCTAGTCATAACGTTGTGCTGATTGATGGTCAGGGTCAATCGCCCGGACCGCATGAGGCCAGAGAACCCTTGTCAGACAATCAGTACAAGATCACCGAGAGTTTCGACTACGCCTCGGGCTCGTTCGACAAATTCGATGCAGCCGAGGGCAATGCGGTGCATACTCGTTCTGTTTTCTACATGCGCGGGAAATTCTGGATTGTCGTCGACAAGATCGAAACAGATCGCAAAAGAAAAATTGAAGCCCTGTGGCATTGGCATCCCAAGGCCAACGTACGTATTGGCGAGAATGGCATTGTGTCAACGCATCATGACAAGGGGAATCTGAAGATTATCCCTGTAGATTATGTTCGGTGGAAGGTCACTGAAGTGAAGGGGGCGGAGAATCCGCCGCAGGGATGGTATAGCGAACGCTACAACTTGTCGGAGCCGGCACCGGTCAGTATCTATTCGACGGAGATAAATGGCACATCTTCGTTTGTTTGGGTATTGTTCCCTTCTGAGAAGGATACCGAGACTGTTCGTGCCCGCATAGTTTCCTCGGACAGCGACAAGATTCGTGTGCGTGTAGTCGATCAGCACTCAAACGAGTGGGAAGTCGATGTTCCTTATCAAAGCAGCGCGGATGCCGGTTATTCATTCAAGTCCGCATTGGTCGATCGCATCAGTGATAAGCGTGTTCACGATCAGGAGGGGGCTAGGAAGTTACTATCGAGGTTGGACCTCAACCGTTCAGGATTGGAAGAAGTCAGGAAGCATGCTGACAATCCATCCTTGGCAATCGATGCACTGTTGTCGTACTATCGATCGCGATCAGGGTTCAAGCATCTGATTGATCGCGAACAACGCAAAGCTATGCGCGGGAAATGTGCTGATGAGGCAACGCTCGAGAGGGCCAATGATGCACTAAAACATATTCTTATTGGTCAACGTGCTTATCCTGCCTATTACTGCGGCGATGACATCAATTGGGGCTTCAGGCCTGTCCCCGATAATGAGTGGGTATGGCAGTTGAACAGGATGGGATTCTGGGATGACCTGGCACTTGCTTATTGGCATACGGGTGATGAACGTTACGCGCATGAGTGGGCTTTGCAACTCGTCGATTGGACGATCAAGAATCCACGCGACGATGCTCATGGCTACGCGTGGAGGTCAATTGAGGC
>Ga0065721_10050203_pt1 | contig 22217 bp, 19 predicted proteins | sample Mesricmetagenome_FD_59108 | JGI IMG/M metagenome (GOLD analysis project Ga0065721, IMG submission 59108) | Mesophilic microbial community from rice straw/compost enrichment Sample: eDNA_1 v2 (version 2) | ecosystem: Engineered > Solid waste > Grass > Composting > Bioreactor | place: USA: Davis...
CCGCTCCCGGAGCGGCTCGAGCTCGGCGCGGGGAAGGTGTTCCAGCCGATCCGGGTCGCGATCACCGGGACCACCGTTTCTCCCGGGATCTTCGAATCCGTCGCGGCACTCGGACGGGAGGAGACCCTTGCCAGGATCGAGAACGCGCGCGCGAAGCTCGCCGAAACCCAGCAATAGCACCAAGCGGCACCAGCGCTCAATTCGGAAAATCCCTGTTTCTTGACTGGGTTAGTCTGCTTTTAGCGGCCCGATGCGATAAAAAGGGGCCGTGATCTCGGTCACCTCCAAATCCCGCTACGCCGTCGTGGCCCTCGTCGAACTCGCCGGGGCCGGGGACCGCCCGATGCCCGTCAAGGAGCTGGCGGAACGACGGAACATCCCCGACCAATTCCTCGAGCAGCTCTTCTCGACCCTGCGCCGCTCCGGTCTCCTGACCAGCCGGCGGGGCAGCAAGGGCGGTTACATCCTGGCCCGGCCCGCCGCCGAGATCTCCGTGCTGGAGGTCGTCCAGGCCCTCGACGGGAAGGTGGGGCAGGAGGCGGACGAGGCCGGCGGGATCTGGGCCGAGGGCGTGCGTGCCCTGCGCGGCGTGTTCGGCGAGACAACGATCGCCGACCTCTACGAGCGCGAGGCCGAGGAAGCGGCGGCGAGGATGTACTTCATTTGATCGCCCCGCAGGCATCGGCGACCGTAGGCAACACGCCGCTCGTGTGGCTGGCGCGCATCGCGGACGGGCTCGACGCCCAGGTCTGCGGCAAGCTCGAGTACTTCAATCCGGGCGGCTCGGTCAAGGACCGGATCGGGGCCGCGATGATCGGTGCCGCCGAGGCCAAGGGCGAGCTCGTCCGGGGCGAGTCGGTCATCGTGGAGCCGACCTCCGGCAACACGGGGATCGCGCTGGCGATGATCTGCGCGGCCCGGGGATACCGCCTGGTCCTGACCATGCCCGAGGGCATGAGCCGCGAGCGGGTCAAGCTGCTCACCGCCTACGGGGCGGAGGTCAAGGAGACCTCGTCCATGGGCGGCATGGACGAGGCCGTCGACCTCGCCCAGAGGATCGCGACCGAGCGCGGCGGCTTCATGCCGCTCCAGTTCTCGAACCCGGCCAACCCGGAGGCGCACTACCGCTCGACGGGCCCGGAGATCTGGACCGACACCGACGGCGAGGTCGACGCGTTCGTCTGCGGGGTCGGGACCGGCGGCACCATCACGGGCGTCGCCCGGTACCTGCGCGACCAGGGTTCGGACGCCCGGATCTACGCCGTGGAGCCCGCGTCCTCGCCCGTGCTCTCGGGCGGCAAGATGGGGCCGCACCGCATCCAGGGCATCGGGGCCGGCTTCGTGCCGGAGGTGCTCGACACGGACCTGATCGACGAGGTCATACCGGTATCGGACGACGATGCCCTCCGCACGGCCCGCCACCTCGCGGCCCGGGAGGGGATCCTCGGCGGGATCTCGGCCGGGGCGAACGTGCACGCCGCGCTGGAGCTGGCCAAGCGCCCCGAGCTGGCCGGTGGGCGGATCGTGACCGTGATCTGCGACGGCGGCGACCGGTACATGTCACTCCCGTTCTTCGCCGCCTGACGGAGGGGCTCCACCTCTAGGCTTTCGGCATGGCCGACGACCTGATCAGCCGCAGCGTCGGGGGAATCCGCTCCCACATCGCCGCCGCGCGGGGACGCGATCCCGCGACCGCGAACGCCTCCAGCCTCGAGATCCTGCTGACCTGGCCGGGCGTGCAGGCCCTGCTCGCGCACCGGCTCGCCAACCGGCTCCACCGGGCGCGGGTCCCCATCCTCCCGTTCGCCGTCTCGTACCTGAGCCGCGCCGTCACCGGCATCGAGATCCATCCGGGCGCATCGATCGGGCCGGGGCTGTTCATCGATCACGGCTCCGGCGTGGTGATCGGGGAGACGGCCGAGATCGGAGAGAACGTGACCCTGTACCAGGGGGTGACCCTCGGCGGTACCGGCTTCCAGTCCGGCAAGCGGCACCCCACGGTGGGGGACAACGTCACGATCGGCTCCGGGGCCAAGCTGCTCGGACCGATCGAGGTCGGGCACGGTGCCAAGGTCGGGGCGAACTCCGTCGTGGTCGAGGACGTGCCTCCCCGCTCGACCGTGGTCGGAAACCCGGGGCACCCGGTGAGGGTGGAAGGCCGCAAGGTAGAGGGACCGGACGCCGACTGGATCCACCTGCCCGACCCGCTCCAGGACGCCGTGAAGTCGCTCTCCGCCCGGATCAAGGAGCTGGAGAAGCAGGTCGCCGAGCTCTCGGGCGACCCCGAACCGTCGGTCGAGGATCCCGCCCCCGAACCCAAGAAGGGCCGATCGTCGGCCGGCGGATGAACCGCCGGTAGGCCCCGCCGCCCGGGTGGATATCCTCGGCAGGTGGAGGCTCTCAGCAACTCCTTCGACGACGACCCGTACGAATCGGGGGTTCCCGACTCGCCCGGGCCGGAAGACGCCGGCGCGGGCGCCTCGGCACACCTGTTCGCCGACGGTCTGAACCCGCCCCAGCGGGAGGCGGTCGAGTACGGGGACGGCCCCCTGCTGGTGATCGCCGGGGCCGGGTCGGGCAAGACGAGGGTCCTCACCCACCGGATCGCCCACCTGCTGGCGGCCCGGCGGGCACGGCCGGGCGAGATCCTCGCCATCACGTTCACTAACCGCGCCGCGACGGAGATGCGGGAGCGGGTGGAGCAACTGATCGGCGCGCGGGCCCGGGCCATGTGGGTCACGACCTTCCATTCCGCCTGCGGCCGGATGCTGCGCGGCGACGCCGAGCGGCTCGGCTACGGGCGGGCGTTCACGATCTACGACGAGGCCGACTCGATCCGCATGATCAAGCGCTGCATGGAGGAGCTCGACGTGGACCCGAAGCGCTTCCCGGCCCGGGCGATCAAGAACGCCTTCTCGGGCGCCAAGAACGAGCTGCTGGGCCCCGACGACTACAGGCAGCGCGGCGGCTCCTACTTCGAGGACACCGCCGCGAAGGTCTACGAGCTCTACGAGCAGCGGATGATCGAGTCCAACGCGATGGATTTCGACGACCTCCTGTTCCGGATGGTGAACGTCCTCGAGCTCTTCCCGGACGTGAGGGAACGGTGGCGGCGCGCGTTCCGGTACGTGCTCGTCGACGAGTACCAGGACACGAACCACGCCCAGTACCGCCTGCTCCAGCTGCTCTGCGGCGGACACCGGAACCTGACCGTGGTCGGTGACGAGGACCAATCGATCTACGGGTTCCGGCACGCCGACATCCGCAACATCCTCGACTTCGAGAACGACTTCCCCGACGCAAAGGTGGTCAAGCTCGAACAGAACTACCGCTCGACGCAGACCATCCTCTCGGCCGCCAACGCGGTGGTCGAGAACAACCGGGACCGCCGCCCGAAGAAGCTTTGGACCGACCTCGGACAGGGCGACGAGATCGAGGTCGTGCGACTGGCCGACGAACACGAGGAGGCCCGCTGGGTCGCGGGGGAGATCGAGCGGCTGGCCGGCGAGGAAGAGATCCCGGCCACGGACGTCGCGGTCTTCTACCGGATGAACGCGATGAGCCGGGTGCTGGAGGACACGCTGGTCCGGTTCGGCACGTCCTACCAGGTGATCGGTGGCACCAGGTTCTACGACAGGGCCGAGATCAAGGACGCGGTCGCCTACCTCCAGTACATCGCCAACCCGCGCGACTCCGTGGCGTTCACGAGGATCGTGAACTCGCCGAAGCGGGGCATCGGCAACACCACGCAGGGGCGTCTCCTGGCCTTCGCGAACACCACCGGCGACGACATCTGGGACGTGGCCTCCGCACCCGAGACGGTGCCGGGGCTCGGGACGGCGGCGATCCGGGCGGTCGGGGAGTTCCAGCGCACGATGAACGACCTGCGCGGCGATGTCGAGGGCCGGCCGGTGGCCGACCTGCTCGAGCGGGTGCTGACCGAGACCGGTTACTTCGAGGCGCTCGAGTCCGAGCGGACGATCGAGGCGGAGGGCCGGATCGAGAACCTGCGCGAGCTGATCGGGGTGGCCGGCGAGTTCGACACCAACCGCGCGCTCGAGGGCGACGGTGGGGTCCCGCCGCTCGAGGAGTTCCTGCAGCAGATCTCGCTCTACTCGGAGCAGGACAAGCTGGCCGGGAAGGAGGAGCTCCTGACCCTGATGACCCTCCACAATGCGAAGGGCCTCGAGTACAAGGTGGTCTTCATCATCGGCTGCGAGGACGGGGTCTTCCCGCACCAGCGGGCGCTGGACGAGGGGGAAGAGGAGGAGGAGCGCAGGCTCTGTTACGTCGGGATCACCCGGGCCCGCGAACGCCTCTACCTGACCAGCGCCAGGACCCGTCGCATGTTCGGCGGCCGTGCGGAGGCGACCATGCCCTCCCGTTTCCTGGACGAGCTGCCGGCTTCGCTCGTGCACCGGCAGGGCTCGGCGGTCGGGCAGGGCGGGCTCTCCTCGGGATCGGGCTGGGAGGGAGGCGGCCGATCCGGCACCTTCCGGGCCCCCGCCCGGGGTCGGCCCGTCGCCGGCGCCCGCCGCGGGACGGGGGGCGCCTCCCCGGTCGAACCAGGTACGGCGGTCCAGCTCGAGGTGGGCGATGATGTGACCCACGGATCCTTCGGGGACGGCGTGGTGATCGGCGCCGAGCCGGGCGGCGTGATCGTCGTCCGGTTCTCCGCGGACGGGTCCGAGCGCAAGCTGATGGCGGAATACGCGCCGATCCGGAAACGGTCGGCCCAGTGAAGACGAGATACGGAAGGTTGCGAGCGTGAGCGCGAAGATCATCGACGGCAGGCAGGTCTCGGCGGAGGTGAAGGACAGGGTGGCCGCGGAGGTGGCGGAGTACGTCGCCGGCGGCGGCCGCCAACCGGTCCTGGCGACCGTCCTGGTCGGCGACGACCCCGCGTCCCACGTCTACGTGTCCAACAAGCTCAAGGCGTGCGAGGCGGTAGGGATCGGCTCGGTCCACCACGAGCTGCCGGCCGAGACGAGCCAGGACGACCTCCTGACCCTGGTCCGCGCCCTCGGGGAGGACGACGGCGTCGACGGGATCCTGGTCCAGATGCCGCCGCCGGACCACATCGATCCGGACGTCGTGATCGCGGCGATCGACCCCGCCAAGGACGTGGACGGGCTCACGGCGACCAGCGCCGGGCTGCTCGCCGGGGGCAGGCCCGGTCTCGTCTCCTGCACCCCCGCCGGCGTGATCGAGCTGCTCGACCACGCGGGGGTCGAGCTGGAGGGGGCCGAGGCGGTCATCGTGGGCCGCTCGAACCTGGTCGGCCGCCCGTTGATCAGCCTGCTGCTCGGCCGCAACGCCACGGTCACCGCGGCCCACTCGCGGACCCGCGACCTCGCGGAGGTCTGCTCGCGGGCCGACGTGCTCGTCGCCGCCGTGGGGGTACCGAAGCTGATCGGCGCCGATCACGTGAAGCCCGGGGCCACGGTCATCGACGTCGGCATCAACCGCACGGATGACGGACTGGTCGGCGACGTCGACTTCGACGCGGTAGCGGACGTGGCCGGCGCGATCACCCCGGTGCCCGGTGGGGTGGGGCCGATGACCATCGCGATGTTGATGGTGAACACCCTGAGCGCCGCCAAGGCGAGGGCGAAGTGAGCCTGCACCGGGTTCATCCCCTCGAGTGGCTGGTCGGGCTGCTGGGTCTCGCGGTCCTGGCCGGGCTCGTGCTGCCCTGGAGCGGGGACGCGGCGGCGTTGTCGACGCCCGGCGTCCTCGACGTGCTTTTGCTGCTCGTCGGCGCCGCCGCCCTGGCGTTGCCCGTCTCGGTCGCGACCAGCGCCCGCACCAACGTGCCGATCGTGTACGAGACGACCCTCTGGCCACTCTCCGGGCTGCTCGCCCTGATCCTCATCCTCAAGGCCGTCTTCCCGCCGGACGCGGGCTTCCAGGCCGGGTTCTGGCTGGCGCTCGCCGGGACCTTCGTCATGAGCTTCGCGCTGTGGCGGAGCGTCGCTCGCGAGCGGTGAACGATCGGGCTGACGCGCCCGGTTCCCCGCCCATAGACTCAGCCCCGTGATTGAGCGCGAACAGGTACTCCACGTCGCCAGGCTCTCGCGCCTGCGGCTGAGCGAGACGGAAATCGACACGCTGGCGGGCGAGCTATCGTCCATCCTCGACCACGTCGACAAGCTGGCCGAGGTCGACATCGAGGGGGTCGAACCGACCTCGCACGTCGTCCCCCTGGAGAACGTGCTGCGGCCGGACGAACCGCGGCCCAGCCTGGACCGCGACGTGGCGCTCTCGCAGGCACCCGACCCGGCGGATGGGGCCTTCCGCGTCCCGTCGCCACAGGCGGAGTCCTGAGCATGTCCCGCTCCGAACTCCTCGCGGCCGACGGTGCCGCAACCGCCGCCCTGATCGCCTCGGGAGAGGCATCGGCCAACGAGGTCCTGGACTTCTGGCTCGAGCGGGCGGGGTCCGACGCGCTGAACGGCTATCTCTGGCGGGCCGACCGCGAGAGCGCCCGGAGGGGCGTCGCCGCGGACGGGCCGCTCGCCGGCGTCCCGCTCGCGATCAAGGACATCTTCTGCACCGAGGGCGTGCCGACCACCGCCGCCTCGCGCATGCTCGAAACCTACGTCCCGCCCTACACCGCGACCGCGGTCGGCAGGGTCGCCGGGGCGGGGATGCCGATGCTCGGCAAGACCAACATGGACGAGTTCGCGATGGGCTCGTCCAACGAGAACTCCGCCTTCGGGCCGAGCCTCAACCCGTGGGACCACGAGCGGGTCCCGGGCGGCTCCTCGGGCGGCTCGGCCGCGGTCGTCGCGGGAGGGCTCGCTCCCTGGGCCCTCGGCACCGACACCGGCGGCTCGATTCGGCAGCCGGCCGGGTTCTGCGGGATCGTCGGGTTGAAGCCGACCTACGGCTCGATCTCCCGGTTCGGGATGATCGCCTTCGCGTCCTCGCTCGATCAGTGCGGCCCCCTGACCAGGAGCGTCACCGATGCGGCGCTGCTCCTGGACGTGCTCCAGGGTCGCGATCGCATGGACTCGACCTCCGTGGGGATCGAGGGCGGCATCGCCCGCCCGTCGGCGGAGCGGCTCGACGGCCTCACCTTCGGAGTACCGCGGGGGCTGATCGGGGAGGGCATCGAGGGGGGCGTGCTCGCTCGGTTCGAGGAGACCCTGCTCAAGATCGCCGATCTCGGCGGGACGATCGCCGACATAGAGCTGCCGCACGCGGGCCACGCCATCTCGGCCTACTACGTGCTCGCGCCGGCCGAGGCGTCGACCAACCTCTCGCGCTACGACGGGGTGCGCTACGGGCTCCGCGCCAGCGACGAGGACCTCCTGTCCATGTACGAGGTGACCCGGGAGGAGGGCTTCGGCCCGGAGGTGAAGCGCCGGATCATGCTCGGCACCTACGCGCTCTCGTCCGGCTACTACGACGCCTACTACGGCCGCGCCCAACGAGTCCGCACCCGCATCGTCGAGGACTTCGACCGGGCCTTCGGCGACGTTGACTTCGTCGTGACCCCGACCTCGCCGACCGTGGCATTCCGGCTCGGGGAGAAGACCGAGGACCCCTGGGCGATGTACCAGAGCGACCTGTTCACGGTTCCGATGTCGCTGGCCGGCATCCCCGCCATCTCGATCCCGGCGGGCCTGGCCCGGCCGGACGGCGGCGGGCCCGAGCTACCGGTCGGGTTCCAGATCGCGGCGCCCGCGTTCGCCGAGCAGAGGCTGCTCGACGCCTCGTTCGCCCTGGAGGGCGCGATCGGCTTCGACGGCACCGCCGCCCTGGAAGGGGGTGTGGCGTGAGCACCGAGTACGAAGCGGTGATCGGCCTGGAGATCCACGTCCAGCTCTCGACCAGGACGAAGATGTTCTGCGGCTGCGAGCTCTCCTTCGGGGACGACCCCAACGTCCACACCTGCCCGATCTGCCTCGCCCATCCCGGGGTGCTGCCGGTCCCGAACGAGGAGGCTGTCTTCTACGCGCTGCAGATCGGCGCCGCGCTCGATTGCGAGCTCTCGCCGATCTCCAGCTTCGACCGCAAGAACTACTTCTACCCCGACAATCCCAAGGCGTACCAGATCACCCAGGCCGCGAGGCCGTTCGCGGTGGACGGGCGCCTCGGCGACGTGCGGATCCACCACGCACACCTCGAGGAGGATGCCGCCAAGACCATCCATACGGGCGGGGCGGGCCGGATCGCCGGTTCCGACGCGTCGCTGGTGGACTTCAACCGGGGCGGGACACCCCTGGTCGAGATCGTGACCGAACCCGACCTCAAGTCTGGGGCCCAGGTGCGCGAGTGGGGACAGCTGCTCCGCGCCACGATCAAGCAGCTCGGTGTGTCGGACGTGAACATGGAGGAGGGCTCGCTCCGCTGCGACGCCAACATCTCGATCCGCCCGGCCGGGAGCGACGAGCTCGGCACCAAGACGGAGCTCAAGAACATGAACTCGTTCCGCTTCATCGAGCGCGGGATCGAGGCCGAGATCGCCCGGCAGAAGGAGATCGTCGCCGCGGGCGGCGAGGTGGTCCAGGAGACGCTGCACTTCGATCCCGCGAGCGGTGAGCTCCACTCGCTGCGGTCGAAGGAGGAGGCCCACGACTACCGCTACCTGCCGGAGCCGGACCTGGTTCCCGTGGTCCCCACCCAGGAACTGCTGGACAGGGCCCGGGGCTCCCTGCCCGAGCTTCCCGCCGCCAGGGCGCAGCGCTACGAGGAGATGGGCGTGAGCGAACAGGCCGCCCTGCTGCTCGCGTTCGAGACGGAATGGGCCGAGTTCTTCGAGGGCGTGCTCGACGCCGGGGACGCGATCGAGCCGCGCGTCGCGGCGAACTGGGTGACCGGGGAGTTCGCCGCCGAGCTGCGCAAGCAGGACGACCAGCCACTGGCCGAGAGCAAGGTCGACCCGGCCGGGCTCGCGACTCTGATCGGTCTAGTCGCCGCCAAGAAGATCTCCCACGGGGCCGGCAAGACCGTCCTCGAGGCGATGGTTGCCGAGGGCTCGGATCCGGAGGCCGTGGTCGCCGAGAAGGGCTTGGAGCAGATCTCGGACACCGGCGAGCTCGAGAAGATCGTGGTCCAGGCGATCGAGGACAACCCGAAGCCGGCCGAGCAGGTCCGGTCGGGCAACGAGAAGGCGATCGGGGCCCTGGTCGGTGCGGTGATGAAGGCCACGCAGGGCCGGGCCGACGGGGGCGAGGTCAACCGCCTCCTCCGTCGGCACCTGGGGCTCTAGGCGGGGATCGGCCCGGGCTCCCGGGCCGCCACTCCTATCGCGGGATGAGCCGCATCACCGGGGCAGCCGGACCCGGAACTTCCGCACCACCTTCTTGCTCGCCTTGCCCGTCTGGTCCACGATCCAGGCCCGGAGCGTGTGCCGCCCGGGGCGGAGGTTGCGGATCCCGATCCGATTCGAGCACCGGACCGCGCGCTGGCGGTCGAGGCGGCACTTGAAGGTGACCAGGGTCGCCGCCGTGCCGGCGAAACGGAAGGAGACGCGGCGCTTGCGAACCACCCTCGGCGGGCCGGCCTTGACCCTAAGAGTGGGACGCGGCGAGCCGCCGGCCTTCGTGTAGAGGTTCTTGGCGGCCTTGGAGAACACCGGGCCGAACATCAACCCACAGCTGGACGGATCGCTGTCGCAGTACCCGTAGCTGACGACCGAGGTGACGTAGTTCCCGAGCGCGACCCAACCGCCGCCGCTGGATCCCTGCTGCATGAAGCACGGGACGGCGCCGAGCGGCAACGGGCCGGACTTGGACCTGTCCCGGTACTTGATCTGCGATCGGCAGCCGCGGAGGATCTCGCCATCGAAGGGCGGGTTCGGCCGCGAGGGGTAGCCGAAGATGGTCACCTCGCGGCGGGTCGGGTTCAGGTCGAACGCGATCTGGCGCGAACCGAGCGTCGTCTGGATCGGCTGGTCGAGCGAGACGATGCCGATGTCGTAGCTCTGGTCGGCCCGCTGGATCCAGGCCTGGGTCGTGCCGACCGCGGTCGCGTTGTAGATGCCGTAGGGCGCCACGCCGTTCGTGTAGCCGGGCAGGAAGACGAGCTGGTCGACGTACTGCCCCGCCTCCACGTCGTAGACGCAGTGGCCGGCGGTGAAGACGACGTTCCGGTGCTTCGAGTCGACGACGGTCCCCGAGCAGCTGAAGGTGTTCTCGCCGACCCGGAAGAAGATCTTGCCGTGGATCCGCTCGGGATAGGAGGTGGCATCCGTCGGGGTGAAATCCCCCGTGGCCGCGGAGGTGGATGCGCCGCCGAGCGACGGGACGTCGAAGCTGCCGGCGGGGTTGGGCGGCTCGGCCGGCTGCGCGTTCCTCATCTCCTCGAGCGTGATCGGACGGGCCGAGGCGGGCGTCGCGAGATGCTCGTAGTCGATGCCCTTCCCTCCGGCGGACGAAGCCGGCGGCGGAGCGGAGCCCCGAGCGACGATCTCGGCGGCGCCGGCGGGGGAGTGGGTGAAGAAGACGGTGATGGTCAGGAGCGCCGCGGCCAGGGCCAAAGCCCCCGAAGCGAGTCCCCTGGCCGTGCGTGAGCTGACCATGGTGCCATTAGAACAGATGGGATGTGGGCGGGTTGCGTATCGGGCCTGCATATACTCGCCCCATGGCCTGGAACATCGTGATCGCCGGCGGAGGTTTCGCGGGCGCCAACGCCGCCCGTGAACTCGAGAAGCTCCTCCCGAGGCAGTCGGCGCGCCTGATCCTGGTCAACGACGTCAACTTCCTGCTCTACACGCCGCTGCTCCCCGAGGCGGCCGCGGGGACCCTCGAGCCGCGGCACGTGGTCACTCCCCTGCGCGACATCCTCCATCGCACGAACCTCCGGCTCGGTGTCATCGACGGACACGACCCCGCCGCGCGCAGGGTCACGATCCGCGGTCACATGGGAGACGTCGACGAGGTCGCGTACGACCACCTGATCCTCGCCCCGGGCTCGATCTCCCGCTTCCTGCCCGTGCCGGGCCTGTCCGAGCACGCGGTCGGGTTCAAGAGCCTCGCCGACGCGATCTACCTGCGCAACCACGTGATCGAGACCCTGGAGATGGCCAACGCGACCGAGGACCGGCAGCTCCGCGACGAGCTCCTTACCTACGTCTTCGTCGGCGGCGGATACGCCGGGCTCGAGGCCCTGGCGGAGCTCCAGGACTTCGCGGCGGACGCGATGGCCCACTACCCACGGGCCAGGCTCCACGGGATGCGGTGGATCCTGGTCGAGGCGGCCGGTCGCGTGCTGCCGGAGATCGACGCCGAGCTCGCGGACTACGCGGTGCGGGAGCTCCGCGGGAGGGGCATCGACATTAAGTTGGAGACGACGCTCGAGGAGGTGACCGCGAGCTCGGCCCGGATCTCGACCGGGGAGACCGTGCCGACCCGCACCGTGGTCTGGACGGCGGGAGTTTCGCCGCACCCGGCGCTCAGGAACCTCGGCGTGCCGCTCGACGAGAGGGGCAAGGTCAAGGTGGACGAGTCGCTCGCGGTCGAGGGGATGGAGGGCGTGTGGGCGCTCGGGGACGCCGCCGCGGTCCCGGATCCGACCGGTGGCACCTGCCCGCCCACCGCGCAGCACGCGGTGCGCCAGGCCCCGGTGGTCGCGGCGAACGTGGCGGCGGCGGTCGGCATCGGCGAACCGAGGCGGTTCACGTACGAGGGGAGCGCGTCCTTCGTCAACCTCGGCCGCTACAAGGCGGTCGGGAAGATCGGCGAGCGGACCTTCCGCGGATTCAAGGCGTGGTGGCTCGCCCGCTCGTACCACATGAGCCAGATCCCCGGCCTGCCCCGCAAGATCCGTGCGGTGGTCGACTGGACCGCCAGCCTTCCCTTCTCGCGGGACCTCTCCGAGGTCGGCTCCATCGGGCGGCCCGGGGTGCTCAGCCCCGACCGATATGCCCGTGGCGGCTCCCACCGTCCGGTCGAGGGCGACATCGAGTCCGAGACCGAACCCCCGCGCGAGTAGACGCGCGGGGCGGGGGATCCCCGCGGGCCGTTCTAGGGCTCTCGGCCCGCGGCCCGAGATGCGTTTTCTCTGCGCTATGCGGCGAGAACACGCATCTCACGTCGGCCGGGCTCAGGCTTCGAGATGAGAGATGCGTTTTCTCTGCTCTATGAGGAGCAAAACCGCATCTCGCGGTTCTCGTGGCCGTAGATCCGTACCCACCCGGCTATTGAGGCGGCATCCGGGTTTCTTCCGGTGGCGGCAGGTAGAGGTCGTAGCCGCAGCGGGGACATACCTGGACGTAGAGCTTGAGGATCTTGCCGCAGTTCTCGCACCGTCGCTCCGGCTCGTTCTCCTCGTTCCTGATGAGGAAGACGGCGATCAGCCCGAGGCCGGGCAGGACCGACCCGACCAGCAGCCAGATGAAGAAGGACCCTCCCTTGGCCCTACCGATGATGCCGGTGGCGATGCCGAACAGGAGGGCGATGAATACGTACTCGTAGCCCATTGGGGGGATTGTGACCGAACGGATGCCGGACCGGGCGCCGGGTCGGGACGGCTCGAATCGAAGCCGCGCCAACGTCGTCACTCAAAGCCAGCTGGGCTCCGCGGGGGTGGCTGCGTTTTCTCCGGATATCCGACGTTTTCGCAGCCACCTCCATTTCGGACACCGGGCCGGTCCGGTCCTGAGACGCAAGAGCCGGAGCCCCGCCCAACCATTCCTTGCGGGGCGAAGCAGAGCGAAGCTCGCCGAATGGTGGTTTCCTCGGGGCCCTCAGCGGAGCCAGGTACGGACTATCGCGTTGGCGAAGCCCATTCCATACCTGAAGACCGCCGGTTTCTTGGAGTGGCCGTGGAGGCGCTGCTCGACCGTGACCGGCACCTCGACCGCGGGGACGCCCCGCTTGATCGCCTCGATCATGAACTCGGAGGTGTGGAACTGCTCCTGCTTGAGAACGAGGGTGGGGAGGACGCTCGTCCGCACGGCGCGGTAGCCGTTCGAGCAGTCCGTGACGTGGGTGCGGGTGATGAAGGAGACGAGGCGGTTGAAGAAGACGATCCCGAGCTCGCGCGCGAAGTGGTTCTGTTCGGCGTGGCCGAGGACGCGGCTGCCGTGGGCGACGTCCGCCTTGCCGTCCAGGACCGGCTGGACCAGGTTGGGCATCTCCGCCGGCAGGTGCTGGCCGTCGGCGTCAAGGGTGACCACGATCGCGGCCTCGGAGTCGACCATCAGGCGGTAGCCGGTGCGGAGCGCCGCGCCGCCGCCGCGGTTTACGACGTGCCGGGCGACCACCGCTCCGTGCGCGGCCGCGACCTCCTCGGTGCCGTCGCGCGAGCCGTCGTCCACGACCAGGGTCGCGGTCCGAAGCCCACAGACCTCGGCGGGGATCTGATCCAGCACGTACCCGATGTTGTCGGCCTCGTTGTAGGCCGGGATGACGACCGCGACCTTTCCGCGGAACGCCTTTCGGTGGTCGCTCACGCGGAACTGCTCGGACGAGATCCCCTCCAGGACCGCCGAGAGCTGCTGGGCGTTCCGGGCGCCGACCGAGAGGGCGCGCAGGGCCATGAGGAAGAGGACGAAGATCGCGATTACCGCGAGCCCCAGGATCCGGCCGCCGTTGCCCCGGTTGAAGGAGAGGGCGGAGAGGAGACGGTCGGTGATCTCGGTCCCCGAGACGATCGCCAGGCCCAGGCCCGCGAGCAGGAGCAGGATCACGTCCGCGTTCCGCATCTCGCGCCGCCTGACGATCGCGAAGGCGATGATCAGCACGGCGATCACGAGACCGGTGGCCCGGAGGGCGGTCAGCTGGGCAGGGAATATCGAGGCGATGGTCATGGGTTCTCGGGGTCCGGGTCCGTCGTGCGGTTCAGGGCCGCGTCGAGCGCGACGCCCGCCAACGAGAGGACGAGCGTCATCAGGATCTCATTTCGGCGCGGCGGAGCGAGCGTCAACGAGGCGACCGCGGTGACCGTGAGGACCGGCAGGGCGATGGCGATCGCCTCCCAGCGGCGCCGGAGGGCGAGCAGGACCAGACCGGCCAACCCGCCGAGGACGAGCAGCACCTGGAGGACCCGGCCGAGGGGCGAGGACATCGCCTCGCCGACCCCCGAGCTCCACATCCGCCACGTCTTGCGGATCGTCATCGCCGCGTAACCGACGGGGTCGTCGCCGAGGTAGCGCTCGAAGTTCTCCCTGCCGAGCCGGCCGAGGGCGCCATCGCGGTCGAGATCGGGCAGCCCGTTCTCGACCTTGTACTCCTCGGCCACGCGGTCGAAGAGCGGGACCGGGTCGACCTCCTCCAGCTCGCTCGATCCGGGGTCCAGGCGGTTTCCGGTCTGTTGGAGGTACAGCTCCGCCTTGACCCGCTGGTACTCGCCGTCGCCGGGGTAGTACGTGCCCGTGAAGAGCGCCTTGCCGCTGCCGGTCGAGATCGGCACGACGCGGTCCAGCTGGTGGTAGTTGTGGATGGTCCAGGGGACGATCGGCACGAGAACCGCAAGCGCGAAGATCGCCGCGGAGCCCAGGGCCCGGGCGATGCCGCCGGCGATCCAGGCGCGGACCAGAAGGAGGAGCCCGAACGCGGCACATACCGCGAGGTACTCGGGCCGGATCAGGGCGAGCAGGCCGAACCCGACCCCGGGGAGGATCCAGGGCCACGTGCGCGCCCAGGCTCCGGCCCCTTCCGCCCGCGTCCGACCGTCCGCCCACAGGAAGAGCAGGAGGGAGAGCGGCAGCACGAAGATGGCCGGCGGCTCGCTCATCAGCGCCCCGGTCGAGTGGATGAAGGGCGGATAGAACGCGACGAGGGCGGCGGCGAACAGCGGGCCGGCCGCCCGCCGATGGCCGGTACCCGCCGGGAACCCCGGATTCGGGCCATCGGGGTTGAGGTCTTCGGCCTCACCGACCGAGAACTTCGACCCCGATGGCCCGGGCGCTCGGGGAGGGCCGAGCAGGCGGGCGGTAAGCAGGAACGCCAGCAGGATCGACGCGGTCCCGAGCAGCGCTTCCACGCCCCTCGCGACGCCGTCGCGGACGCCACCCGTCGCGTAGTAGGAAGCGGCGTAGATCAGCGGTGCCCCCGGCGACCAGTCGCTCGGCGTCTTGAACTCGGGACCGTTCGTCGAGCCCTTCTCGTAGCCGAAGGTGCCGTCCTCGTAGAGCGCCTCCGCGAGCGCGCGGTAGGCGAGCGCGTCGTCGCCCGGCTCGTCGAGCGGGTTCACCACGACCCAGGCCCGCACGAGGAATCCGGCGAGGACGATCGCGGCGAGGGCAAAGAGCGCCCCGCGTCCGTAGCGGGTGAACTGGGCGGTGAACTGCTGGGGCATGGGGCCGGTCAGGCTATGCGAACGGGCCGCGGTCGGCCCGTCCAGGCGTCGAGCGCAAGGCGGAGGGCACCCGCGGCGCCGATCCCTCCGAGGGACGCGATAACGGGCCACAGCACCAGCGTCCTGCGGGGCGACGCGACCAGGATGGTGCCGACGATGGTCGCCCCGACGGCGAGGGCGAGGATCAACCAGAACTCGGGGCGACGGCGGGCGGCGAGCAACAGGAGCCCGCCGAGGGCCAGCGCGACCAGGGTCATGTGGAGCGCGCGGCCGGCGGGGGTCCCGGTCAGGTCGGTCCGGCCCCGCCACCAGATGCGGGCCGCCTTCCCGGCCAGGTACTCGGCGAGGCCGGCCGGGTCCTCCCTCAGCGCGCGTTCGTAGTTCCGCCGGCCGAGCCGGGTCAGCGCGACGTCCGTCGGTACCCCGGGCATCCGGTCGGCGGCGAGCAGGGTGAGAACCCGCTCGGGGGTGATCGAGTCGGCTCCCTCGCCGCTCGCGCGGTTCTGCGCCTCGATCTCGGCCGCCACGGACGGGTGCCGCTCCAGGAGGAGGGGCATGACCTGGAGGGGATCGCCGGCGGAGGGCAGGTAGCTGCCGGTGAAGAGCGTCTGGCCGCCGCCGGTCGAAAGGGGCAGGAGGCGCCCGGTCTCGTCGAGGTTGCGCGCCGTCCACGGTGCGACGACGAGCGCGATCGCCAGGACGGTGGCTGCCGCGGCCAGGAGCGCCCGCCTCGTGCCGGCCGGGCGGTTGAGCGCGACGATCACGGCGACGAGCAGCAGCGAGATCGGGAGGTATTCCGGGCGGACCATGGCGGTGAGCCCGAGGGTGAGGCCGGGGAGGAACCAGGCGAGTGCGAGCGCCCCGCGACCGGTGTCCGCCTCGTTCGTCCGATCCCTGGCCCGGAGCACCAGGAGGAGGGAGGCGACGATCAGCGTGCCCGCCAGGGACTCGGTGAGCAGCATCCCCGCGTCCGCGATCAGGCAGGGGTAGAAGGCGACCACGACGGCGGCGACCAGCCCCGCCGCCTCCGCTTCCCCGGGCGGCGCGAGGCGGCGGGCGAGCATCCAGGCCAGCGGGATCGAGAGCGACGTGATGAGCGCGAGGAGGATCCGGGCGAGCCGGACGTCGTCGTCGCCGGCGAGTTCGAAGAGTCCGGCGACGGCCAGGGGGAGCCCGGGGCTGTAATTCGTCGCGGGCTGAGGATGGGCGGGCGTCCCGGGGCCGACCTGCGCGAACCGACCCTCCTCGTGGAGCCCTCGCGCGATCCGCTCGTAGGCGGCCGAATCGGGGAGGTTCTCCTCGGCCCCATCCCAAGCCGCATCGAGCCTCAGGAGGAGCCCGGCCAGAGCGATCAGGAAGACGGCTAGCAGGCGCACTCAGGCCATCCTAGAGTGTGATCGTTCCGGTAATCTCGGCCGCTATGCGAATTCTGATTCTTGGTGGTGACGGTTATCTCGGGTGGCCCACGGCGATGCGTTTCTCGGACCGCGGCCACGACGTGACCATCGTCGACAACTTCGCCCGCCGCCGGTGGCACCTGGAGCAGTCGACGGATTCGCTGATCCCGATCGCCAGCCTCGAGGACAGGATCGAGGCGTGGGAGCGGGTCTCCGGGCGCCGGATCGAGGCCCGCGTGGGCTGCATAGAGGACGGCGAGTTCCTCGACCGGGTCGTCGCCGACTTCCTTCCCGAGGCGGTGATCCACTACGGCGAGCAGCCCTCGGCGCCCTACTCGATGCGTTCGCGCCAGACCGCCGTCGAGACCCAGCAGACCAACGTCGTGGGAACGCTCAACCTGCTCTTCTCGATGCGTGAGCACGTGCCGGATGCCCACCTGATCAAGCTCGGCACCATGGGCGAGTACGGCACTCCCAACATCGACATCGAAGAGGGCTTCATCGAGATCGAGCACAACGGCCGCAAGGACACGCTGCCGTTCCCGAAGCTGCCCGCCTCGCTCTACCACTGCTCGAAGGTCCACGACTCGACCAACATCCACTTCGCGAGCCGGGTCTGGGGCCTGCGGGCCACCGACCTGAACCAGGGGGTCGTGTACGGCTGCGAGACCGACGAGACCGCGCTCGACCCGGCGCTGGCCACCCGCTTCGACTACGACGAGACCTTCGGCACCGTGCTGAACCGATTCTGCGTCCAGGCGGTGGTCGGCCACCCCCTGACCGTGTACGGGGCCGGCGGCCAGACCCGCGGCTACCTGAACATCCGGGACACGCTCCGCTGCGTCGAGCTCGCCACGCTGAACCCCGCCGAGCGGGGTGAGTTCCGCGTGTTCAACCAGTTCACGGAGCACTTCACCGTCTCCGAACTGGCCGAACTCGTCCAGCGCTGCGCCGCCGAGGTCGGCCACGAGGTCTCGATCGAGAGCTTCCCGAACCCGCGGGTCGAGCTCGAGAGCCACTACTACAACCCGAAGAACCAGAAGCTCCTGGATCTCGGCCTGGACCCGCACCCGCTCGGCGAGGAGCTGGTCCGGTCGGTGCTCTCGACGATCGAGAAGCACAAGGACCGCGTCATCCCGAGGGCGATCACCCCCCGCACGAAGTGGAATCCGGGCGAGCTCGAAGGCGGCGCCCTCTCGGCCGCGCAGAACGCCTGAGGCGACCCCCGCCGATTCGTTAGGATCGTTGGTCTGATGAGAGCCGCAGACGCATTGTTCAAGTCCCTCGAAGTCGAAGGTGTCGACCACATCTTCGGCATTCCCGGTGGAGCGAACCTGCCCACCTACGACGCGTTGGTCGACGCGGATCTGCGGCACGTACAGGCCCGTCACGAGCAGGCCGCCGGCCACGCCGCCGAGGGCTACGCGCACGCGTCCGGCCGGGTCGGGGTCGCTTTCGGCACCTCGGGGCCCGGCGCGACGAACCTCGTCACCGCGATCGCCGACGCGATGATGGACTCGGTCCCGACCGTGTTCGTCACCGGCCAGGTCCGTACCGACCTGATCGGCACCGACGGATTCCAGGAGGCCGACATCGTCGGCATCACGATGCCGATCGTCAAGCACTCGCTGCTCGTCACGGAACCGGAGCAGATCCCGGAGTACGTCCACGAGGCCTTCCACATCGCTTCGACCGGCCGGCCGGGGCCCGTCGTCATCGACATCCCACAGGACCTCGCCAAGGCCGAGATCGAGTACCAGCCGCGCACCGAGCCCGTCGACCTGTCCGGCTACAAGCCGACCGTCGAGGGCAACCTGAAGCAGATCCGCCTCGCCGCGAAGGCGATGGCCAACGCCAGGCGCCCGGTGATCTACTCGGGCGGCGGCGTGACCCACGCCAACGCCTGGGCCGAGCTCCGCGAGCTCTGCGCCGCCGACGACTTCCCGGTCACCTCGACGCTGATGGGGCTGGGCGACTTCCCCTGCGACAGCGACCAGTGGCTCGGCATGCTCGGCATGCACGGCACCCGGACCGCGAACTACGCGATGGACGAGGCCGACCTGATCATCGCGATCGGCGCCCGGTTCGACGACCGGATCACCGGCAAGCTCTCGGAGTTCGCGCCCGGCGCGAAGTTCATCCACATCGACATCGACCCGGCCGAGATCTCGAAGAACGTCCCGGCCCACATCCCGATCGTCGGCGACGCCAAGCTGGTGCTGCCGAAGCTGACCCGCGAGTACCAGGCGCTCCAGACCGACAGCTCGCGGCTCGACGGCTGGTGGAGCCGGATCCGGGCGTGGCAGGGCGAGTACCCGCTGACCTACGAGCCCGGCAGCGAGGGCGAGATCAAGCCGCAGTTCATGATCGAGACGATGCACAAGGTCACCGGCGGCGACGCGATCGTCTGCTCGGACGTGGGCCAGCACCAGATGTGGACGGCCCAGTACTACGGCTTCAAGCAGCCCCGCAAGTGGATCAACTCGGGCGGGCTCGGCACGATGGGGTTCGGCCTGCCGGCCGCGATCGGCGCCAAGGTCGCCTGCCCGAACGAGCAGACGGTGTGCATCACGGGCGACGGCAGCCTGATCATGAACATCCAGGAGTTGGCGACCGCGGTGAACGAGGACGTGCCGGTCAAGGTCTTCCTGATGAACAACGGCTTCATGGGGATGGTCCGGCAGTGGCAGGAGCTCTTCTGGTCGGAGCGCTACAGCGGCGTCGAGAACGGTCCGAGCCCCGATTGGGTCAAGCTGGCCGAGGCGTTCGGCGCCGGCGGCCTGCGCTGCGAGGACAGCGCCGACCTCGAGGAGATGATGGTGGCCACGCTGGAGCACGACGGGCCGGCGCTGCTCGACGTCAGGGTGAGCCCGCGAGAGAACTGCTACCCGATGATTCCCGCAGGGAACGCGGCAAGGGACATGGTGGGTTAGGCATGGCTTCCACGGACATGGTCAGGCTCGAAGACCTCCAGGCGGGCCGCTCGCCCCTCTCGGGGCGCAAGCACGTGCTCTCGATCCTGGTCGAGAACCGTCCCGGCGTGCTCGCCAGGGTGGCGGGCCTGTTCTCCCGGCGCGGTTTCAACATCGACACCCTCGCGGTCGGTCCGACCGAGGATCCCGACATCTCGCGGATCACCCTGACCCTCGACGGTGCGGTTCACCCGATCGACCAGGTGACCAAGCAGCTGCACAAGCTGGTCAACGTCCTGAAGATCAGGGACATGGAGCCGGAGGAGACGGTGGCCCGCGAGCTGGCCCTGTTCAAGGTCTCCGCCGCCGTCGAGAACCGGGCCGAGATCGTCCAGTTCGCCGAGATCTTCCGGGCGAAGATCGTCGACGTGTCGCGCCGCGCGCTGATCGTCGAGGTGACGGGTTCGCACGACAAGATCGAGGCCTTCGAGAGCATGCTGCGGCCGCACGGTCTGCTGGAGATGGTCCGCACGGGCGAAGTCGCCCTCGCCCGCGGCGGCGACTGATGCCGACGCCCGCAGATCGGGCGAGCCTGGAGTCATCGCTGCGCGAGGCGCTCGCCGAGGCCTCGGCCAGGCGGGACCGGACGGTCGTGTCCGTGACCGTGCCCTTTGCCTGCGACGATCCCGTCGCGACCGTGTTCGCGTCGCGCCGGGCGTCGGAACCGTTCTTCTGCTGGGAGCAGCCCGACCGGGGCGTGCGGCTCGCGGCTCTGGGCCGGGTCCACCAGGTGACCGCCCGTGGCTCCGGGCGCTTCGTCGAGGTGGCCGCCGAGTGCGCTCACCTCTCGGGCGAGGCGGTCCTGCGGGGCGAGGGAGGATTCACGACCGGCCCGGTCTGGACGGGCGGCTTCGCCTTCCACGAAGACGGCGCCCCCGCGACCGTCGAGCCCGATCCCGCCTGGTCGTCGTTCGAGCCCGCGTCGATGGTGCTGCCGGAGCTCGCGATCCAGGCCTCGGAGGCGGGGACGTTCCTCACGGTCAACCTCGTCGCCTCCCCGGGGCGCGACCCGGACGAGCTCCTCGAGGGCGCGATCGCCAGGGTCGCGGGCCTGGTCGGCGCCGAGCTCCCGATGATCGACCCCCACCCGGCGGTCGCCCCGTCGATCGAGAGCGAGCGCAGCCCCGAGGATTACGAGCGCTCGGTCGCCGCCGCCGTGGAGCGGATCCGCGCGGGCGAGATCGAGAAGGTGGTGCTCGCCCGCAAGGTCGTGGTGCGCGCCGGCTCCTCGCACGATCCCGCCGCGATCTTCGGTGCGCTGCGAGTCGGCTTTCCTTCCTGCTTCAACTTCTGCGCCGGCACCGGCGAGGCGGCGTTCGTCGGGGCCAGCCCCGAGCTGCTGGTCCGCTGCGCCGGGCGCGGGGTCGCGACGGTCGGGCTGGCCGGGTCGACCCGGCGCAGCAGCGATCCCGCCGTCGACGACCACCTCGCGCAGAAGCTGCTCGGGAGCGACAAGGACAGGGGGGAGCAGGCGGTGGTCGTCCGTCGCATCGTCAAGGCGCTGAGCCGGATCAGCGTCTGGGTGGAGGCCGCGGACGAGCCGGAGATCATCAAGGTCGCCAACATCCAGCACCTGGGGACCCCGGTCTACGCCCAGCTCTCCCAGCCGCGCACGGCGATCGAGCTGGCCGGTCTGCTCCACCCGACCCCGGCGGTCGGTGGAGAGCCCTGGAAGAAGGCGGGGCGGGTGATGGCGGACGTTGAGCGGATGGACCGCGGGTGGTACGCCGGCCCGGTCGGGTGGATGGACGGCTCCGGCGACGGCGAGTTCTGCGTCGCGCTCCGGAGCGCGCTGATCCGGGACCGCGAGGCCCACCTTTACGCCGGGGTGGGAGTGGTGGTCGGATCCGACCCCGCGTTGGAGCTGGCCGAGACCGAGATCAAGCTCGGCGCCCTTCTGCCGCTCCTGAGCTAGCCGGCGACCAGGACCTCGATCACGCTCACGCCCCGATCGGCGTGGAATGCCCGCTCCAGCTCCTCGATCGCGGCGACGCGGCGGTGGGGCAGCCCGTAGAGCCTCGCGGCGTCCTCGATCGAGAGGTTCGCGGGCGTCCTCATCAGTTCGGTGAACTCGTGGGGCTCCATCGTGTCCCGCTGGGGGAGGCGTTCGAAGATGCCTCCGCCCTCGTTGTTCAGGACCACGATGCGGACCCGCACACCCGGGCCGGAGGCGAGCGCGAGGCTGCCGACGTCGTGGAAGAAGCCCAGGTCGCCGGTCACGATCGTGCTCGCCCGCCCAGTCGCGCGGGCGGCGCCCAGCCCGGACGCGACCAATCCGTCGATCCCGTTCGCCCCACGATTGGCGAGGAACAAGACGTCGCGCTCCAGCGCGGGGACCGACTCCTCCTGATCGCGGATGGCGAGGCTGGAGGCGGTGTAGACGAGGTCGCCATCCGCCTGCAACCCGGCCAGGGCCGCGTGCACCTCGCCGGCCGCGAGCCCGTCCGTCTCCTCCCAAGCGGCCTCGACGTTGACCCGCTCCTCTCGCTCCGCCTTCGTCCAGGCGTTCCAGAACCCGCTCCCCGCGGGACCTTCGAGACGCTCCTCGGAGGCGTTCTCCATCTGGTGCAGGAGCGTGGAGGGATCGCAGCGGACG
>Ga0065721_10050204_pt1 | contig 22209 bp, 21 predicted proteins | sample Mesricmetagenome_FD_59108 | JGI IMG/M metagenome (GOLD analysis project Ga0065721, IMG submission 59108) | Mesophilic microbial community from rice straw/compost enrichment Sample: eDNA_1 v2 (version 2) | ecosystem: Engineered > Solid waste > Grass > Composting > Bioreactor | place: USA: Davis...
CCACCCACCCCGGCAGCGCGCGAGCGCGCAGCGGACGCGGCGCGGTGCGCGGCAGGCCGGGGCTCACGGCGCCACCGCCGCGGTGCTGACGCGCGCGCTGTCCACGCTGGCCTGGGCCAGGCCATACACCGAGTAGCGCACCATGTACGGCAGCTTGTAGTCGGGGAAGGCGGCGGCCACGCGCTGCTCCAGCGCCTCGTGGTGCGCCGAGGCGGCCTTGGCGTCGCTCAGTTCGCGGCTGCGCGGGCCCAGGCCGGCTACGTAGTCCTGCACCACCTGGCGGCTGCGGCGCAGGTAGTCCTGCTGCGCGCGCACCGCCTCGGCCACCGGCGCGAACTCGCCGCGCCCGCCGTACACCTTGGCCTGCGGATGCCCCGCCGACAGCGGCGGCAACTCGTCCAGGGCGGCGATCCAGCGATCGATGCGCGGCGTGGGCCGGCCGTTGACCAGGCCGCCTTCGAGCCAGGCATGCGCCTTGTGGTGCACCAGGTCGCCCACCACCAGGTCGCCGGTGGCGTCGATGCGCACCGCCACCTGCTGCGTCGCCACGCCCGGGTTGCGCAGCGCGAACAGCGTCAGCGTCTCGCCCGACTTGAGCTTGAGCGTGTGCTGCGCGCCGCTGAAGCGCTGCTGGATGTCGGCGTAGGCCGGGTAGCTCTCCGGCGTGAAGGCCTTCATGGTCTGGGTCCAGAAGGCCTTTTTGTAGGCATGCACCGCCGGCAGCGCCTCGGCCACCCCGGCGCTGCTGATGGAGGCCACGCCCTGCTGGTGCAGCCAGGCCAGGCCGTTGAACTTGTCCGGGTTGGGGTGCGTGACGATGACGCGGGTGATGGGCGACTTCGTCTCCTGCCGCACCTGGCGCACCATGGCCTGCGTCAACTCGGGCACGAACTGGGTGTCGATCAGCACCACCTCCTGCCCGTCGTCGTAATAGAAGGTGTGGGTGTCGAAGCCCTTGGCGTCGGAGGTGAACACGCCCAGCCGGCCGGCCTGCGCCGCGCCGGCGGCCATCACCAGCGCCGCGGCCAGCGCCAGGCGTGGCAGCGCCCGCGCCGGGGTATACCGGTGGTTCATGGCAGTAAACAATAAAGTCATAACTTCCTCCTGGCGGCAGCGGTTTCAGCGTCTTGCCCTGAGTTGCATCAGGGTTTACGCAAATCTATAGAGGCATGCCCGCGCTGTAGACAGCCCAGGAGTGAACTGAGAGTCAACCCAGTGGAAACAATCGAGCCCCGTTTCGAATGGGCGATGGCCTTCCTGGCCGTGGCGGAGTGCGGCAGCTTCACGCGCGCCGCGGAGCAGATGGGCTGCTCCAAGGCCTACGTGAGCAAGCAGGTGGCGGCGCTGGAGCGGGCGCTGGGTGCCAAGCTGCTGCACCGCACGACGCGGCGGCTGCAGGCGACCGAGACCGGCGCCATGTACCTGGAGTACTGCCAACGCCTGCGCGAGACGCTGAGCGAGGCGGAGCGCGCGGTGTCGAACCTGCGCACGGAGGTGCGCGGCCGGGTGCGCATGAGCGTGCCCACCACTTTCGGCATGGAGTTCATGGCCGAGCTGCTGCTGGCGCTGCGGCAGGCCTACCCGGAGCTGGAGGTGGAGCTGGACCTGAGCACGCAGCAGCACGACCTGGTGGCCGAGGGCATCGACCTGGCGGTGCGCTTCACGCGCAGCCTGGACTCGCGGCTGATCGCCAAGCCGCTGGCGGTGCTGCACGACTGGGTGCTGGGCTCACCGGCCGCGCTGCGCCGCCACGGCACGCCGCGCCACCCGCGCGACCTGGCGCAGCTGCCCTGCCTGAGCAACAGCCACTTCAAGGGCGACGAGCAGTGGCTGTTCATGCGCGATGGCGAGCAGGAGGTGGTGGACGTGCGGCACTGGCTGCGCGTCAACAACTACCCGCTGATGAAGCGCCTGACGCTGCTGGGCGACGGCTTCGCCAAGCTGCCGGCCTTCCTGGTGCAGCGCGAGGTGGCCGCCGGCGAGTTGGTCAGGGTGCTGGCCGAGCATGAGCTGCCCTCGACGCCGGTGTATCTGGTCTTTCCCGACCAGCGCCCGCTGCCGCGCAAGGTGCGCGTGGCGGTGGATTTCGTGGCGGAGTGGTTCCGGCAGGGACGGTGCGAGGCGTTTTGAACGCCCCGCACCGCCAAGCCTCAGCCCAAATACCGCCGCTCCAGATGCTCACGCAGATGCACCGGGTCCAGCGCCCCGCCGCTGGCCCGCAAGGTCAATTCGGCGGTGGTCCAGCGGCTGGCGGATTGCCAGATGTTTTCGCGCAGCCAGTCGAATATCGGCCCGAATTCACCACGGGCGATTTCGGCATCCAGTTCCGGCCGCGCCTTGCGCAGCGACGCGAACCACTGCGCCGCGTACATCGCGCCCAGCGTGTAGCAGGGGAAGTAGCCGAAGGAGCCGTCGGTCCAGTGCACGTCCTGCATCGGGCCGTCGCGGTAGTTGCCGCGCGTGTCCAGGCCCAGCAGCGCCAGCATCTGCTCGTCCCACAGCGCCGGGATGTCGCCGACCTCGATCTCGCCCTCGATCAGCGCGCGCTCGATGCGCCAGCGCAGCAGCACATGCGCCGGGTAGGTCAGCTCGTCGGCATCCACGCGGATCAAGCCCGGCTCCACGCGCGTCACCAGCCGCTGCAGGTTCCGCACTTCGAAGGCCGGCTGCGCGCCGAAGGCTTCCGCCAGCCAGGGCGCCAGCAGCGCGACGAAACCCGGGTGCCGGCCGAGCTGCATCTCGAAACTCAGGCTCTGGCTTTCGTGGATCGCCATCGAGCGTGCCTGCGCCAGCGGCTGGCCCAGCCAGGGACGCGGCAGGTTCTGCTCGTAGCGGCCATGGCCGGTCTCGTGGATGGTGCCCATCAGGCTGGTGAGGAACTCGTCCTCGCGGTAGCGCGTGGTCAGCCGCACGTCCTCGGGCACGCCGCCGGAGAAGGGGTGTGCGCTCACGTCCAGCCGCCCGGCCTCGAAGTCGAAGCCCAGCAGCCGCATCACGCGCTCGCACAGCGTGCGCTGCGCCGCCACGCTGAAGGGGCCTTGGGGCTGGATCACGCGCTCGCTCGCCTGCTTCTCGCGCACGCGCGTCACCAGGTCGGGCAGCCAGGCCGAGAGGTTGCCGAACAGCCGCTCCAGCTCGGCGTTGCTCATGCCGGGCTCGTAGCGCTGCATCAGCGCGTCGTAGCGCGAGCAACCGAAATGTTGCGACAGCAGCTCGGCCTCCTCGCGCGCGATGCGCACCACCTCGCGCAGGTTCTCGGCGAAGCCGGGCCAGTCGTTGGCCGGGCGCTGGCTGCGCCAGGCATGCTCGCAGCGCGAGCCTGCGATCTGCCGCGCCTCCACCAGTTCGGCCGGCAGCGCGGTGGCGAGCTCGAACTCGCGCCGGATCTCGCGCAGGTTGGCGCGCTGCTCGTCGTCCAGCGGCTCCTGCTCGGCGCGCTCGATCTGTTCCCTGCGCGCCGGGTCGCAGCGCAGGCCGTGGGTGAGCACGCCCAGCTCGGCCAGCGCCGCCGCGCGCGCCTCGCTGCCCTTGGGCGGCATCACGGCCGCCTGGTCCCACCAGGCGATGGAAGAAAGATGGTCCAGGCGGTAGAGGCGCCGGTTGGCGGCGGCCAGGAGGTCGTAGGCGGGGGTCTTGCTGTTCATTGCGGCAGGGTACGGGAAGAAAGCCGGGGCAGGCCGCCCGGCGGCGGGCCTTGCAGATCGTGCAGCCGGCGCGAGAGCGGGCCGAAGCGGCGGCGGTACTGCGCGGGCGTGAGCCCCACGTGGCGCCGGAACAGGCGGCCGAAGAAGCTGGCGTCCTGGTAGCCCACTTCCAGCGCCACCGCCTCCACCGGCGCGTCGCCGGACTCCAGCATCTGCTTGGCCTCCTCCAGCCGCAGCGTGTGCACGTACTCCAGCGGCGTCATGCCGGTGGCCTGTGTGAAGCGGCGCTTGAAGGTGCGCTCGGCCAGGCCCGACAGCGCCACCATGTGCCCCACCGGCGACTCGCAGGCGTAGTTCATCGCCACCCAGGCCTGGCAGCGCGCCACCAGCGGGTCGGCCGCGCAGCCGCCGCGGGTGAGCGAGGCGTAGGCCACGGGCGGGGTCTGGCCCGGGTCCATCAGGTTGATGCGCGCCACGCGCATCGCCTCCTGCGGCCCGGCGAAGCGCGCGATCAGCGCCAGCACCAGCAGGTGCCAGGCCACGCCGCTGCCGGCCATGAGGATGCGCTCGCCCGCCGCCACCAGCCCGCGCTCCGGATGCCAGCGCGTGCGCGGATACAGCCGCCGCAGCGCGTCGCAGTAGGCCCAGTGCGAGGTGGCCTCCAGCCCGTCGAGCAGCCCGGTGCAGGCCAGCAGCACCGCGCCGGAGCAGGCGCTGGCCACCAGCGCGCCGGCCGCATGCGCCTCGCGCACCCAGCGCACTTCCGCGTCGTAGCGCTGCGCCACCGGTTCGCCCGGCGGCACGGCCAGGTCCGTGATGCACAGCACCTGCGGCGCCGGGCAGTCCGCCAGCGCCGCGTCGGGCGTGATGCGCACGCCGTTGGCGGCGGTGAAGGTTTCACAGTGCCGGCTCACCAGCAGCGGCCGGAAAGGCGACGTGGCTTCGGGCTCGCCGTGCAGCAGGCTCCAGTCGCGCCGGGTGCCGGCCAGGCAGTCGAAGAAACCGAACAGCGTGGAGGCGGTGCTGTCGGGCGTGGCCAGCAGGGCCACGGTGATCGGGGCCAGGGAGTCGGCCATGGCATGAACGTCCGCTTTGTTGCACGAATGCCTGCGGTGCCTGGGGGCGCTCGCGCGCACATTGGCGCCGTCGCCGGATTGTGAGCCCGCCCCCGGACCCGCGGCGCGTCACCCCGAAGCACGAAGGAGACCCTCCATGACGACCTTGCAAGACGCCACTGGCCATGCCCTCACCGGCGCCACGGCCGCCGCCCTGGACGCCTTCGAGCAGGCATCGCACGAACTGCGCTGCCTGACGGGCGACCCGGCCGCCAGCATCGAGCGCGCGCTGCAGGCCGCGCCCGAGATGACCATGGCCCATGCCTTCAAGGCGTGGGTGTATTTGCTGGGCACCGAGCCCGAAGGCCTGCCCGTGGCCCGCGCCGCCTGCGAGGCCGGCGCCGCGCTGCCGGGCACCGAGCGCGAGCGACTGCACCTGCAGGCTGCCGGGCTGCTCGCGCACGGGCGCTGGCACGAGGCCGCCCGCGCGCTGGAGGACCTGTCGCTGCGCTACCCGCGCGACGCCCTGGCGCTGCAGGCCGGGCATCAGGTGGATTTCTTCACCGGCGACTCGCGCATGCTGCGCGACCGCATCGCGCGCGCCCTGCCGGCGTGGGACGCCACGCTGCCCGGCTACCACGCCGTGCTGGGCATGCACGCCTTCGGGCTGGAGGAAACCGGCGACTACGCGCAGGCCGAGGCCCAGGGCAAGCGCGCCGTGGAGCTGCAGCCGCGCGACAGCTGGGCCTGGCACGCGGTGGCGCACACGCTGGAGATGCGCAACCGCCCGGCCGACGGCATCGCCTGGCTGGAGCCGAACTCGGCGAGTTGGGCGCTGGGCAGTTTCCTGGGCGTGCACAACTGGTGGCACCTGGCCCTCTTCCACCTGGAGCTGGACCACCACGACGAAGTGCTGCGCCTGTACGACGAGGCCATTGCCGGCTCGGGGCTGCCGCAGGTGCTGGACCTGATCGACGCCAGCGCCATGCTGTGGCGGCTGCAGTTGCGCGGGCTGGACGTGGGCGAGCGCTGGCAACCGCTGGCCGACCGCTGGGCCCCGCTGGTGCGCCAGAGCCTCTACGCCTTCAACGATCTACACGCGATGCTGGCCTTCACCGGCGCCGGCCGCGCGGACGAGCAGCGGCGGCTGCTGCAGGCACAGGACGCGGCGCTGGCGCTGGGTGATGACAACGCGGGCTTCCTCCGCGAGGTGGGCGGCGCGGCCACGCGCGCGGTGATGGCCTTCGGCGACGGCGACTACGCGCAGTGCGTCGCGCTGCTGCGCCCGGTGCGCCACCGCGCGCACCGCTTCGGCGGCAGCCACGCGCAGCGCGACCTGCTGGACCTGACGCTGGTCGAGGCGGCGCTGCGCGCGGGCGACCAGGCGCTGGCGCGCGGGCTGTGCGCCGAACGCATCGCCATGCGGCCGGCGAGCCCGCTGGCACACAGGCTCATGCGGCGGAGCGCGGCGGCCGGCCTCACGGCGTGAACCGCCCCGGAAACCACCACAGCAGCGCCGCCGTCATCACCAGGTAGCGGCCGAACTTCCCGATCGCCATGTAGAGCATGCAGGGCCAGAACGGGAGCTTCAGCCAGCCGGCGACGGCGCACAGCGGGTCGCCCACCACGGGCAGCCAGCTCAGCAGGCAGGCCTTGGGGCCGAAGCGCTCCAGCCAGCCCAGCACCCGGTGCTCGGTGGGCTTGTGGCGAGCGTGCTCCACGACCACTTCCGCGCCATAGCCCATCCACCAGCTGATGGCCCCGCCCAGCGTGTTGCCGGCGGTGGCCACCAGCACCGCGTGCCAGAACAGCGACGGCTCCAGCTTCACCAGCCCGAACACCGCCGGCTCCGAGCCCAGCGGCAGCAGCGTGGCCGACACCAGCGCCACGATGAACACCGTGCTCAGCCCGAACTCGGGCAGCGCCAGGGCCTCCAGGACCTTCTGCATCCACACTTCCATCGGCCCATTATGGGCAGCCCCCGAAGCGCCCCTGGTTGCCTTCTCGACCACCCCGGCAGGCCTGCGCCCGGTGCCGCGCCGCGCCGGCACCGGCGGGCGGGACGAGCGCCGCCGCTATACTCCTGCCTCCTTTTTCAGCACCTCCCCCCACCTGCCCCATGAAACTCGGAGCGATCACGCTGCCGAATACGCTGTTCGTCGCCCCTATGGCAGGTGTGACGGACCGCCCGTTCCGCCAGCTGTGCAAGCGGCTGGGCGCGGGCTACGCGGTCAGCGAGATGGTCACCTCCAAGCGGGAGCTGTGGAATTCGCTCAAGACCTCGCGCCGCGCCGACCACGCCGGCGAGGTCGAGCCCATCGCGGTGCAGATCGCCGGCGTGGACCCGGCGCAGATGGCCGAGGCCGCGCTCTACAACATCGACCGCGGCGCCCAGGTCATCGACATCAACATGGGCTGCCCGGCCAAGAAGGTGTGCAACGTCTGGGCCGGATCGGCGCTGATGCAGGACGAGCCGCTGGCCCTTGCGATCGTCGAAGCCGTGGTCGCTGCCTGCGCCCCGCGCAACGTGCCCGTGACGCTGAAGATGCGCACCGGCTGGTGCGAGGCCGAGAAGAACGCGCTGCGCCTGGCGCGCGCGGCCGAGAGCGCCGGCATCGCCATGCTCACCGTGCACGGCCGCACGCGCGAGCAGGGCTACAAGGGCCAGGCCGAGTACGACACGGTGGCCGCGGTCAAGGCGGCGCTCAACATCCCGGTGGTGGCCAACGGCGACATCGACTCGCCGCTCAAGGCCCGGCAGGTGCTGGACTACACGAAGGCCGACGCGCTGATGATCGGCCGCGCCGCGCAGGGGCGGCCGTGGATCTTCCGCGAGGTGGCGCACTACCTCGCCACCGGCGAGCTGCTGGCGCCGCCCACGGTGCGCGAGGTACGCGCCTGGCTGCTGGAGCACCTGCAGGACCACTACGGCCTCTACGGCGAATACAGCGGCGTGCGCAGCGCGCGCAAGCACATCGGCTGGGCCGTGCGCGCCCTGCCCGGCGGCGAGGACTTCCGCGCCCGCATGAACTTGATTGAGCGCTGCGAGCAGCAGTTGCAGGCCGTGGGCGAGTGGTTCGACGAGCTCGCCGCGCAGCACGAGCGCCTGCCGCTGGCGGCCAACGACGAACGACTCGAACTCTCCGCATGAGCAAGCAACAGATCGAGGCCACTGTCCGCGAGAGCCTGGAGGAGTACTTCCGGGACCTCGACGGCGCGCAGCCCCATTCCGTCCACGAAATGATCATCGCCATCGTCGAGAAGCCGCTGCTGGAGGTGGTGATGCAGCACGCCGCCGGCAACCAGAGCAAGGCCGCCGAGTGGCTGGGCATCAACCGCAACACGCTGCGGCGCAAGCTGCTGGAGCACAAGCTGCTGGGGTCGCCGTCCTCGCCGTCGTCCTCCAACTAAGACCCCGTTCGGGCTGAGCCTGTCGAAGCCCTGCCGCACCACCGGGCCGCAAGCCCTTCGACAAAAGCTCAGGGCGAACGGAAAACGTTTCCTCTTATCCCACTCCAATCATGACCACCGCCCTCATCTCCGTCTCCGACAAGACCGGCATCGTCGAATTCGCCCGTGAGCTGCACGCCGTCGGCGTGAAGCTGCTGTCCACCGGCGGCACCGCCAAGCTCCTGGCCGACGCGGGCCTGCCCGTCACCGAGGTGGCCGAAGTCACCGGATTCCCCGAGATGCTCGACGGCCGCGTCAAGACGCTGCACCCGCGCGTGCACGGCGGCCTGCTGGCCCGCCGCGACGTGCCGGCGCACATGGCGGCGCTCCAGGAGCACGGCATCGACACCATCGAGCTGCTGGTGGTGAACCTCTATCCGTTCGAGGCCACCGTGGCCAAGCCCGGCTGCACGCTGGAGGACGCGATCGAGAACATCGACATCGGCGGCCCGGCCATGGTGCGCTCCGCCGCCAAGAACTGGAACGACGTGGCGGTGCTCACCGACGCCTCGCAGTACGCCCAGGTGCTGGCCGAGCTCAAGGCCGACGGCAGGGTCAGCCGCGCCACGCGCTTCAAGCTGTCCGTGGACGCCTTCAACCGCATCTCGCAGTACGACGGCGCCATCAGCGACTACCTGTCCTCGCTGGAGCTGGGCGCGGAAGGGCAGCAGCCCAAGCAGAACCTCTTCCCCGGCCAGACCAACGGCCGCTTCATCAAGCTGCAGGACCTGCGCTACGGCGAGAACTCGCACCAGCAGGCCGCCTTCTACCGCGACCTCTACCCCGCGCCCGGCTCGCTGGCCACGGCCAAGCAGCTGCAGGGCAAGGAGCTCTCGTACAACAACATCGCCGACGCCGATGCGGCCTGGGAGTGCGTCAAGAGCTTCAGCGACGTCCCGGCCTGCGTGATCGTCAAGCACGCCAACCCCTGCGGCGTGGCGGTCGGCGCGGACGTGGCCGAGGCCTACGCCAAGGCCTTCAAGACCGACCCCACCTCGGCCTTCGGCGGCATCATCGCCTTCAACCGCCCGCTGGATAAGGCCGGCGCGGAGCTGGTGGCCAAGCAGTTCGTGGAGGTGCTGATCGCCCCGGGCTTCACCGAGGAGGCGCGCGCCGTGTTCGCGAGCAAGGTCAACACCCGGCTGCTGCACATCGACCTGCCCCCGGGCGGCGACAAGCCCTGGGACCAGGGCCTGAACTTCATGGACGCCAAGCGCGTGGGCAGCGGACTGCTGCTGCAGACCGCCGACAACCGCGACTTCGATCCGGCCGACCTCAAGGTCGTGACCAAGCTCAAGCCCACCGAGCAGCAGATGCAGGACCTGCTCTTCGCCTGGAAGGTGGCCAAGTTCGTCAAGAGCAACGCCATCGTGTTCTGCGGCGGCGGCATGACGCTGGGCGTGGGCGCGGGCCAGATGAGCCGCATCGACAGCGCGCGCATCGCCAGCATCAAGGCCGAGAACGCCAAGCTCACGCTGCAGGGCTCGGCCGTGGCCAGCGACGCCTTCTTCCCGTTCCGCGACGGCCTGGACGTGGTGGTGGATGCCGGCGCGGGCTGCGTGATCCAGCCCGGCGGCAGCGTGCGTGACGACGAGGTGATCGCCGCCGCCGACGAGCGCGGCATCGCGATGGTGTTCACCGGCACGCGCCACTTCCGTCACTGATCGGCTGATTCCGATTCGCCGTCGCAACCGAAAGACCCCGTCACACCCGCGCAGGCGGGTATCCACGAACACCGGGCAGCAGCCCGACCCGCGTGGATGCCCGCCTTCGCGGGCATGACGAGGGAATTGTCAGACCCCATGCGCATCCTCGGCATCGACCCCGGCCTGCAGACCACGGGCTTCGGCGTCATCGAGGCCGACGGCCCGCACCTGAGCTACGTCGCCAGCGGCACGATCCGCACCAAGGACGCCGCGCGCGGCGATCTGCCCGGGCGGCTGAAGATCATCTTCGAGGGTGTGCGCGAGGTGCAGTCGCGCTACGCGCCCACCTGCGCCGCCGTCGAGATCGTGTTCGTCAACGTCAATCCGCAGAGCACGCTGCTGCTGGGCCAGGCGCGCGGCGCGGCGCTGGCGGCGCTGGTGGCGGGCGACCTGCCGGTGTCGGAGTACACCGCGCTGCAAATGAAGAAGGCCATCGTGGGCAGCGGCCACGCGCGCAAGGAGCAGGTGCAGCACATGGTGATGCGTCTGCTGGGCCTGCCCTCCCCGCCCGGCCCCGACGCGGCCGACGCACTTGGCATCGCCATCGCGCATGCCCACGCCGGCACCTCGCTGGCGGCCATGGCCGGTGCGGGCGGCGCGCTGGAGCGGCGCCAGCACGCGCTGTATCGCAAGGGGCGGGCGTACTGAGCACCCTGCCCCGTTCGCCCTGAGCTTATCGAAGGGCCCGGTCCGAACGCGCTCCTCGCCGCTACGGCGTCCACCCGTAGCGCACGACGTGGAAGAACACCGGCGCGGCGAAGGTGATGGAGTCCAGCCGGTCCATGTAGCCGCCATGGCCGGCGATGGACTGGCCCCAGTCCTTGGCGCCCAGCGAGCGCTTCACCGCCGACATCACCAGCCCACCCAGCACGCCGCCGCGCCTGCGCTGCGCGCACCGGGCAACGGATGCGGGCGTCGTCATGGCAGGCCTCCTCCCTCGTTTTGTCGGGCTGGAAGCCATCGCAGGTGATGGCGGCGTGCCGGCGTCCTCCGGTTGCGTCCTCATCGGCATCGCTGCCGCGCGCCGCGGCGCCGGCTCAGCGCGGCGCCGCCAGATCCATGGTCCAGTACATGCGGTAGGTGCTGGCGCCGTTGCTGACGCAGGCCACGCCCACGTGCTTGAAGGCGGGCTTCATGAGGTTGGCGCAGTGGCCGGGGCTGGCCATCCAGCCGTCCACCACGACCTGCACGGTGCCGTAGCCCGCGGCGATGTTCTCGCCCCAGGTGCTCCAGGTGTAGCCGGCCTGCGTGATGCGCGTGCCGGCGTTGCTGCCATCGGAGCCGGTGTGGCTGAAGAAGTTGCGCGAGGCCATGTCCTTCGAGTGGCGCGCCGCGGCGCCTTGCAGCCTGTCGTTCCAGGTCAGCGCCGTGGTGGGCGCGAAGCTGCCGTAGCCGCCGCAACTCGCGCCACGGGCCCGGTACGCGTTGATGCGCTGCATCAATTCAGCCTGGAAGTTGCCCAGGCCACAGTTGCTGCCAGCCACCACGGCCATGGCGCTTTCCGTGGCAACTGCCGGGGTGATCTCGGCCAATGCCGCGGAGAGCGCCGCGTGCATCTCGACCACGGTTTCCGCGGAGGCCGAGGAACTGAGCGTGGCGGGGTTGCCGGACGCCGCTTCGTCGTCGGGCTCGCTGCCGCCGCAGGCGACCATGCCGAGAGCCATCAGCACGGCCGCCCCGGCGCCGAGCAGGCAAGTCATTGAGGATGAGGGGGAAGACGTCGTCATGGGCCGGCAGCATCGGGCCACCGGCTTTGGTCACGATTCAGGATGCAACCCGGTGCCTGCCCCCGCAACGTCCAGCCACAACCAGCGGCTGGAAGTCGCCCGCGCTGTGAACTATGTCCAACACCCGGAGCGCCGCTACAGCAGCAGCGCCAGCCGCTCCAGCGCGATGACGCCGAAGAAACCCAGGCCGGCCAGCACGGTCCATTTCACGATCACCAACCCGCGGCGGCGCCAGCGCACGTCGCGGGTGCCGATGTACATCGCGAAGCACAGCAGCCCGGCCACCAGCAGCAGCCCGAAGACGAGGCGGAAGATCAGCATGCGCGGTCGCGGGCGCCGGTCACCAGGCCCGCACGGGTTGCGTGAAGCCCTGCGGCGCCTGGCGCTCGTCCGCGAAGGTCACGATCTCCCAGGCCGACGGGTCGGCCAGCAGCGCGCGCAGCAGCTTGTTGTTCAGCGCGTGGCCGCTCTTGTAGGCGCTGTAGGCCGCCAGCAGCGGGTGCCCGGCGATGTAGAGGTCGCCCATGGCGTCGAGGATCTTGTGCTTGACGAACTCGTCGTCGTAGCGCAGCCCCTCGGCATTGAGCACGCGGGTGTCGTCCACGACGATGGCGTTGTCCATGCTGCCGCCCAGGCTCAGGCCGCGCGCGCGCATGGCGTCCACGTCCTTGGCGAAGCCGAAGGTGCGGGCGCGCGCGATGTCGCGCTGGTAGCGCCCGGAGCCCAGGTCGAACTCCACGCGCTGCCCGGTGGAGTCCACCGCCGGGTGGTTGAACTCGATCTCGAAGCTCAGCCGGTAGCCGTGGTAGGGCTCCAGCCGGGCCCACTTCAGCGCGGCGCCCTCGCCTTCGCGCACCTCCACCGGCTTGAGCACGCGGATGAAGCGCTTGGGCGCGTCCTGCTCCACCACGCCGGCGCTCTGCAGCAGGAACACGAAGCTCGCGGCCGAGCCGTCGAGGATCGGCACCTCCTCGTTGGTGATGTCGATCTGCAGGTTGTCGATGCCCAGCCCGCAGCAGGCCGACATCACGTGTTCGATGGTGTGCACCTTGGGCGCACCCGGGTCGCCGCCCGGGGAGATGGTCGAAGCCAGCCGCGTGTCGCACACCGCCTGCGCGTTGACCGGGATGTCCACCGGCACCGGCAGGTCGATGCGGCGGAACACGATGCCCGTGTCCGGCGCCGCGGGGCGCAGCGTGAGCTCGACCTTGTGACCGCCGTGCAGGCCCACGCCGACGGCGCGGGTGAGCGACTTGAGGGTGCGTTGCTTGAGCATGGCGCGAATTGTCCTTGAAGCCCGGTGGCCGGACGGTGCAGGGGCCAAGCAAAGAAAAGCAAAGAAGCGCGAAGCGGGCATGAAGCCACGAGGCCGCGAGCCCGAGGGAGCCGCCAAGCAAAAGGGCCGCCTCGCGGCGGCCCGGTTTGCAGGCAGGTTCAGGAGTGGAAAGCCTGGGACGCTCAGTCCGCCTGCTTGCGCAGGTAGGCCGGGATCTCGATCTCGTCCATGCCGTTGCTCGCCAACGCGTCCACCTTGGCCGCGGCGCTGCGGCCGTGACGCCAGACGCTGGGCACGGTGTAGTCGGCGTTGCCGGCGGCGCCACCGGCCGGGGCGGCCAGGTTGTTGAGCACGGGCAGGTTGTCGGTGCCGGTGCGGGCGTTGCTGTGCACCACGCTGATGGCGGCCTGCGCGCGCTTGCTCGGGCTCAGGCCGGTGGCGATGACGGTCACGCGCAGCCTGTCGCCCAGGCTCTCGTCGTAGGCGGTGCCGTAGATCACATGCGCGTCCTCCGCGGCGTAGCGGCGGATGGTGTTCATGGCGTTGCGCGACTCGGCCAGCTTGAAGGTGGCCTTGCTCGCGGCGATGAGCACCAGCACGCCACGCGCGCCGGAGAGGTCGATGCCTTCGAGCAGCGGGCAGGCCACGGCGGCGTCGGCGGCCTTGTTGGCGCGGTCCGGGCCGCTGGCGGTGGCCGTGCCCATCATGGCTTTGCCCGGCTCGCTCATGACGGTCTTGACGTCCTCGAAGTCGACGTTGACCAGGCCGGGGATGTGGATGATGTCGCTGATACCGCCCACGGCGTTGCGCAGCACGTCGTTGGCCTGCGCGAAGGCCTCGTCTTGCGTCACGTCGTCGCCGAGCGTCTCCAGCAGCTTCTCGTTGAGCACGACGATGAGGCTGTCCACGTTGGCTTCGAGCTCGTTGACGCCGGCGTCGGCCTGCTTCATGCGGCGCGCACCCTCGAATTCGAAGGGCTTGGTGACCACGCCCACGGTGAGGATGCCCATCTCCTTGGCCGCGCGCGCGATCACGGGCGCCGCGCCGGTGCCCGTGCCGCCGCCCATGCCGGCGGTGATGAAGACCATGTGCGCGCCTTCGAGCGTCTGCTTGATGCGGTCCACCGCCTCCTCGGCGGCGGCCTGGCCCTTGTCAGGGCGCCCGCCCGCCCCCAGCCCGCTCGTGCCGAGCTGGATGGTGTGCTGCGCCGCCGAGCGATTGAGTGCCTGCGCATCGGTGTTGGCGACCACGAACTCCACGCCTTGAACACCCTGGGCAATCATGTGGTCCACGGCGTTGCCGCCGCCTCCACCGACCCCGATCACGCGGATCTGGGTGCCCTGGTCGAATTCTTCGATCATCTCGATAGCCATGGTTTGCACCTCCTGATGTGCAATTGTTCCTAGGTTGACACAGCCGGGTTGCCTGCGATAGCCCAGCGTCAAAAATTCCCGAGAAACCAGTCGCGTGCGCGACCAAACATTGTTTTCACGCTACCGGCCTGCGCCGCGGCCTTGATGCCGCGTGCCCTGGCCAAGCGTGCCTCCTCCAGCAAACCCATCACGGTGGCCGACCGGGGGTTGGCCACCATGTCATGCAGGGCGCCGTGATAGGTCGGCAGCCCCTTGCGCACGGGTTTCAGAAAGATGTCTTCGCCCAACTCCACCATGCCCGGCATCACGGCGCTGCCGCCGGTGATGACGATGCCGCTGGAGAGCAATTCCTCGTAGCCGCTGTCGCGGATGACCTGGTGCACCAGCGAAAAGATCTCCTCCACGCGCGGCTCGATCACGCCGGCCAGCGCCTGGCGCGAGAGCATGCGCGGGCCGCGGTCGCCCAGGCCCGGCACCTCGACCTGCTCGGCCGGGTCCGCCAGCAGCTGCTTGGCCACGCCGAACTCGACCTTGATCTCCTCGGCGTCCTTGGTCGGCGTGCGCAGCGCCATGGCGATGTCGCTGGTGATGAGGTCGCCCGCGATCGGGATCACGGCCGTGTGGCGGATCGAGCCGCCGGTGAAGATGGCCACGTCGGTGGTGCCCGCACCGATGTCCACCAGCGCCACGCCCAGCGCGCGCTCGTCCTCGGTGAGCACCGCCGCGCTGGAAGCGCTGGGGTTGAGCATGAGCTGCTCCACCTCCAGCCCGCAGCGGCGCACGCACTTGACGATGTTCTCCGCCGCGCTCTGTGCGCCGGTAACGATGTGCACCTTCACTTCCAGGCGCCCGCCGCTCATGCCGATGGGCTCCTTGACCTCGTGGCCGTCGATCACGAACTCCTGCGGCTCGACCAGCAGCACCTTCTGGTCGTTGGGGATGTTGATGGCCTTGGCCGTCTCCACCACCCGCGCCACGTCCACCGGCGTGACCTCCTTGTCGCGCACGATCACCATGCCGGTGGAGTTCTGCCCGCGGATGTGGCTGCCGGTGATGCCGGTGTAGACGCGGCTGATCTTGCAGTCGGCCATCATCTCGGCCTCCTTGAGCGCCTGCTGGATGCTCTGCACGGTGGCGTCGATGTTGACCACCACGCCACGCTTGAGCCCATGCGAGGAGGCCACTCCCAGCCCCGCCACGCGAAGCTCCCCGCCGGGCAGCACCTCGGCCACCACCGCCATCACCTTGGCGGTGCCGATGTCCAGCCCGACCACCAGATCCTTGTATTCCTTGGCCATTGCCTGCCTGCCCTCTATTTGGATTTCTTCGCTGCCGTCGCGGACAGCGTGGTCGAGATGCCCTTCAACTTCACCACGTAGCCGTCCTTGTGGCGCAGGTCGGCATATTGCAGGGGCCGCTCGTAGTGGGCCGTGACCTGCGCCAGCGTGCGCACGAAGCGCTCGCTGCGCGCGGCGACGTCCACGTCGTTGCCGCGGCCCAGTTCCACGTGCGCGGCACCGCTGCCGCTGCCACCGACGTCCACGCTCCAGGAGCCGCGCGCGCTGAGCTTGAGCCGCCGGATGCCGCCCAGCGGCTCGAACACCGGCGCCAGCCGCGCGTGCATCCCCAGCATGCGCGCGGCGCCATCCTCGGGGCCTTCGAAGACGGGCAGACCCTCGTCCTCCACGTCGCCGACGTTGGCCTCGAAAATCTCGCCCTGCGTGCTCACGAGCCGGTCCCCACCTTCCTCGCCGCCGTCCCAGATCGCCGCGGCGCGATGCTCCAGCAGCCGCACCTCCAGCCGGTTGGGGAAGACCCGGTGCAGCACCGCCTGGCGCACCCAGGGCAGGGCCTCGAAGGCCTCGCGCGCGGACTGCAGGTCCAGCGTGAAGAAGTTGCCCCGCAGCTGCGGCACGGCCTCGTTGCGCAGCTGCACCGGGGTGCTGCGCTCGATCTCGCCTTCGACGCTGATCACGCGCAGCGCGAACAGCGGCAGCCGCGACGCCCAGTGCGCCGCCGCGGCCAACAGCCCCAGCACCACCAGCGTGTAGATCAGGCTGGCCACCGCGTTCGTGAGCCGCACGTCGGGCGGCAGCGGGACCATTGCTCGGGCAACCATGGTCGTGCGTCCCGTCCCCTTCAGCCCCGCGCGCCGCCGTCCAGCGCCGCCTGCGTCAGCAGCCGCAGGCACAACTGCTCGTAGCTGATGCCCGCGGCGCGCGCGGACATCGGCACCAGCGAGTGCCCGGTCATGCCCGGCGAGGTGTTCATCTCCAGCAGAAAGGGCTCGCCGTCGCTCTTGCGCAGCATCAGGTCGGCGCGGCCCCAGCCGCGGCAGCCCAGCACGCGGTACGCGCGCAGCACGATCTGCTGGATCCGGGCCTCCAGCGCGGCGTCCAGCCCGCTGGGCACGAGGTACTTCACCTCGTCGGTGAAGTACTTGTTGTTGTAGTCGTAGCCGGCGGCCGGCGGCACGATGCGGATCACGGGCAGCGCCTGCGCCGCGTCGCCCTCGCCCAGCACCGGGCAGGTCAGCTCCGCGCCTTCGATGAATTCCTCGCACAGCACCACGCTGTCGTGGTGCGCCGCGAGCTCCACCGCGGCGGCCAGCTGCGAGGCCTGCTCCACCTTGGTCATGCCGATGGAGCTGCCCTCGTGCGGCGGCTTGACGATCAGCGGCAGGCCCAGCTCGGCCACCACCGCCGCCAGCCGCTCGGGGCTGCAGTCCTGGCGCCGCAGCACCGCCTGGCGCGGCATGGGCAGCCCTTCGGCGCTCCACACGCGCTTGGTCATCACCTTGTCCATGGCGATGGCGCTGGCCATTACGCCCGAGCCGGTGTAGGGAATACCCAGCAGCTCCAGCGCGCCCTGCACCGTGCCGTCCTCGCCATGGCGCCCGTGCAGCGCGATGAAGCAGCGGCTGAAGCCCTCGCTCTTGAGCTCGGCCAGCGGCCGCTGACCCGGGTCGAAGGCGTGCGCGTCCACGCCCTGCGACAACAGCGCCTGCAGCACGCCGTTGCCCGACAGCAGCGAGATCTCGCGCTCGGCGGATTCGCCGCCCATGAGCACCGCCACCTTGCCCAGTGATTTCACGTTCATGTCCGCCCCTCCCTTGCCGATCTCATTCGCCGCGCGGCAGCATCTCGACCAGGCGCCCCGGCACCGCGCCGATGGAGCCCGCGCCCATGGAGATCACCACGTCGCCTTCGCGCACGAAGTCGGCGATGGCCTGCGGCAGCGCCCCCACGTCGTCCACGAACACCGGATCCACCTTGCCCGCCACGCGCAGCGCGCGCGCCAGGCTGCGGCCGTCGGCGGCCACGATCGGGCTCTCGCCCGCGGCATACACCTCGGTCAGCAGCACGGCGTCGGCCTGCCCCATGACCTTCACGAAGTCCTCGAAGCAGTCGCGCGTGCGCGTGTAGCGGTGCGGCTGGAAGGCCAGCACCAGGCGCCGTCCGGGGAAGGCGCCGCGCGCGGCCGACAGCACGGCGTCCATCTCCACCGGGTGGTGGCCGTAATCGTCGATGAGCGTGAAACGGCCCTGTGCGCCCAGCAAGTCGCCATAGCGCTGGAAGCGCCGGCCCACGCCACCGAACTTGGCCAGCGCCGCGGCGATGGGCGCGTCGGGAATCTCCAGCTCCGTCGCGATGGCGATGGCCGCCAGCGCGTTGCGCACGTTGTGCTCGCCGGGCAGGTTGAGCGTGATGCGCAGGTCCGGCAGCTTCTCGCCGTTGCGCCGGCGCACCGTGAAGCGCATCTGCCCGCCGGGCAGCGCCTGCACGTCCACCGCGCGCACCTGCGCGTCCTCACCCATGCCGTAGCTCACCACCGGGCGCGAGACCATCGGCATGATCGAGCGCACGCCGGGGTCGTCGCCGCACAGCACCGCCGCGCCGTAGAAAGGCATGCGGTGCAGGAACTCGACGAAGGCGCCCTTGAGCCGCGCGAAGTCGTGGCCGTAGGTGTCCATGTGGTCGGCGTCGATGTTGGTGACCACCGACAGCACCGGGCTGAGGTTGAGGAAGGAAGCATCGCTCTCGTCGGCCTCCACCACGATGTGCTCGCCCTTGCCCAGCGCCGAGTTGGCGCCGGCGCTGTTGAGCTTGCCGCCGATGACGAAAGTGGGGTCGAGCCCGGCCTCGGCCAGCACGCTGGTGACCAGCGAGGTGGTGGTGGTCTTGCCATGCGTGCCGGCGATGGCGATGCCGGCTTTCAATCGCATCAGCTCGGCCAGCATCAAGGCCCGCGGCACCACGGGCACGCGTTTCGCGCGCGCGGCAATGACCTCGGGGTTGTCGCCGCGCACGGCGGTGGAGGTCACCACCGCCTGGGCGCCCTGGATCTGCGCGGCCTCGTGGCCGATGAAGACGCGGATGCCCAGCTCCGCCAGGCGCCGCGTGGTGACGCTTTCGGACTGGTCCGAGCCCGAGACCACGTAGCCCAGGTTGTGCAGGATCTCGGCGATGCCGCTCATGCCGGCGCCGCCGATGCCGACGAAATGGATGTGCTTGACGGCGTGTTTCATGTCTTGACGAGCTTTTCGATGGTGTCGGCCACGCGCGCGGCGGCGCGCGGCCGGGCCAGGGCGCGGGCCTGCCGCGCCATGGCCAGCAGTTGCGGGCGCTCCAGCCCTGCCAGGCGCTGCGCCAGCGCCTGGGGGGAGAGCTCGGACTGCGGCAGGTGGATGGCGGCACCGTGCTGCGCCATGTAGGCAGCGTTGTCGCGCTGGTGGGAGGTGGTGCTGACGATCAGCGGCACCAGGATGCTGGCCACGCCCGCGGCACAGAGCTCGCTCACCGTCACCGCGCCGGCGCGGCACAGCACCACGTCGCAGTCCGCCAGGCGCTGGGCCATGTCGTCGATGAAGGGCAACAGCTCGGCCTGCACGCCGGCCTGGGCGTAGGCGGCGCGCACGCTGTCGATGTGGGCGGTGCCGGTCTGCTGCGTCACCAGCGGACGCTGCGCCGGGTCCATCAGCGCCAGCGCCGCGGGCAGCGTCTCGTTGAGCACCTTGGCGCCCAGGCTGCCGCCCACCACCAGCAGCCGCAGCGGCCCCTGGCGAGCGGCGAAGCGTGCTTCGGGCGCGGGCAGCGCCTCGATCTCGGCACGCACCGGGTTGCCGGTGACGGTGGCGTGCTTCACCTGCGTGGCGGCCTGGCCGTCGAAGCCGAAGGCCACGCCGTCGGCCACCGGCAGCAGCGCCTTGTTGCTCAGCAGCAGCGCCGCGTCGGCGTTGACCAGCACCAGCGGCTTGCCCAGCGCCGCGGCCATCATGCCGCCGGGGAAGCAGACGTAGCCGCCCATGCCCAGCACCGCATCGGCGCGCCGCCGGCGCAGGATGCCCAGGCATTCGATGAAGGCCTTGAGCAGCCGCATGCCGCCGGTGAGCGTGTGCACCAGCCCCTTGCCGCGCAGGCCGCTGAAGCCGATGCGGTCCAGCGTGATGCCCGAAGGCGGAACGAGCTTGTTCTCCATGCCCGCGGGCGTGCCCAGCCAGCTCACGCTCCAGCCGCGCTGCTGCATCTCGCGCGCCACGGCCAGGCCGGGGATCACGTGCCCGCCGGTGCCCGCCGCCATGATCACGAGGTGGCGGCTCATGCGCGGCCTCCCCGCATCAGCGCGCGGTTCTCGATGTCCACCCGCATCACCAGCGCCAGCGCCACGAGATTCATCAGGATGGCCGAGCCGCCGTAGCTCATGAGCGGCAGCGTCAGGCCCTTGGTGGGCAGCAGCCCCAGGTTCACGCCCATGTTGATGAAGGCCTGGCCGCCCATCCAGATGCCGACGCCCTGCGTCATCAGCCCGGCGAAGACGCGGTCCAGCGCGATGGCCTGGCGGCCGATGTGGAAGATGCGCCGCGTGAGCCAGAAGAAGGCGCACACCACGAACGCCACGCCCACGAAGCCCAGCTCCTCGCCCACCACCGCCAGCAGGAAGTCGGTGTGCGCCTCGGGCAGGTAGTGCAGCTTCTCCACGCTGTTGCCCAGGCCCTGGCCGGTGAGCTCACCGCGGCCCAGCGCGATGAGCGAGTGCGTGAGCTGGTAGGCCTTGCCCTGCGCGTACTCCGGGTTCCACGGGTCCAGGTAGGCAAAGATGCGCTGGCGACGGAATTCGCTGAACACGATCATCAGCACGAAGGCGCCCACCAGCACCGCCACGCTGAGGAAGAACATGCGGCCGTTGACGCCGCCCAGGAACAGGATGCCCAGCGCCACGGCGGCGATCACGATGAAGGCGCCCATGTCGGGCTCGGCCAGCAGCAGCACGCCGATCACGCCCAGCGCCACGGCCATCGGCAGCACCGCCTTGAAGAAGCGCTCCTTGATGTCCATCTTGCGCACCATGTAGCTCGCGGCGTACATGGCGATGCCGACCTTGGCCGCCTCGCTGGGCTGGAAGTTCATGATCCCCAGCGGGATCCAGCGCCGCGCGCCGTTGACCGACAGGCCCACGTGCGGGATCAGCACCACCACCAGGCCCACCAGCGAGCCCACGAACAGGTAGGGCGCCCACTTCTCCCACTGCGCCACCGGCACCTGCACCACCAGCAGCGCGGCCACGAAGCCGATGCCCAGCGCGGCCAGGTGCCGCACCAGGAAGTACGTGGGCGTGTAGCGCGCGAAGCGCGGGTTGTCGGGCAATGCCACGGTGGCCGAATAGACCATCACCAACCCCAGCGCCAGCAGCCCGATCGTGACCCACAGCAGGCCCTGGTCGAAGCCCGAGAGCCGCGCGGGCTGCGCCGGCGCGGTGCGCACGAAGTCGCGCACGGGCAACGAGTACTCGCGCGCCGCTGCGCGCGCTCCCCGCAGGCGGCTCAGCAGGGCCTTCACAGCGACTCCCCTCGCTCGGTGGCCAGCGCGGCCACCGCGGCCACGAACACTTCGGCGCGGTGCGCGTAGTTGCGGAACATGTCCAGGCTCGCGCAGGCCGGGCTCAGCAGCACGGCGTCGCCCTCGCGCGCCTGAGCGAAGCACCAGGCGGTGGCGTCCTCCAGGGTGTCGAAGCGCTGCATCGGCACCCCGGCGGCGGCCAGCGCCTCCTGCAGCGCCGGCGCGTCGCGGCCGATGAGGGCCACGCCGCGCGCGTAACGCGCCACGGGCTCGGCCAGCGGCGTGAAATCCTGGCCCTTGCCGTCGCCGCCCAGGATCACCAGCAGCTTGGCCGGGTCGCGGTCCGAGCCCAGGCCGTTGAGCGCGGCTACCGTGGCGCCGACGTTGGTGCCCTTGCTGTCGTCGAAGGCCTCCACGCCGCCGACCATGCCCACCGGCTCCACGCGGTGCGGCTCGCCGCGGTACTCGCGCAGGCCGTGCAGCATCGGGCCCATCGGGCAGCCGACGGCGCTGGCCAGCGCCAGCGCGGCCAGCGCGTTGGCGGCGTTGTGGCGGCCGCGGATGCGCAGCGCATCCGCCGGCATCAGGCGCTGCAGCCGGATCTCGGGCTGCTCGTCGCGGCGGCGGCGCGGGCCCACCGGCTGCTCGTCGCCTTGCGCGCGCACCAGCCAGGCCACCCCGCGCTCCTCGATCAGGCCGAAGTCGCCGGGAACGCGCGGCACATCCAGCCCGAAGCGCACGACGCGGCGCGAGACCACACGCGGACGCCCGCCGCGCACCGCGGCCTTGACCACCGTGGGCGGCGGCACCATGGCCTCCACCGCCGGGTCGTCGCGGTTGACGACCATCACCGCATCGCGGCCGTAGATGGCGGCCTTGGCGCGGGCGTAGGCCGCCATGTCGCCATGCCAGTCCAGGTGGTCCTGCGTCACGTTGAGCACCACCGCCGCATCGGGCTCGAAGCCCTGCACGCCATCGAGCTGGAAGCTGGAGAGCTCCAGCACCCAGGCCTCGGGCAGGTGCGAGAACACCGGCGCGGGCGGCGGTGGGGGCGGCAGCGACGGCGCATCGGGCGCGGACAGGTCCACGGCGGCGGACGCGGTGGCCTCGGCGGCGGCGCCCTCGCCGTCCTGCGCCGGTGC
>Ga0065721_10004672_pt1 | contig 22205 bp, 17 predicted proteins | sample Mesricmetagenome_FD_59108 | JGI IMG/M metagenome (GOLD analysis project Ga0065721, IMG submission 59108) | Mesophilic microbial community from rice straw/compost enrichment Sample: eDNA_1 v2 (version 2) | ecosystem: Engineered > Solid waste > Grass > Composting > Bioreactor | place: USA: Davis...
TGCCCTGCGTCCGCACGGCCTGGGCCACGCCGTCGAGGAAGGCCTCGTCCAGCGCGCCGCCGCCCAGCAGCGGCAGCACCCGCGCCGGCACGGCGGAAGCTTCGACGGCCGGTGCCTGCGCAACGGCCTCGGCCGGGGCGGCGGAGACGCGCAGGCCCGCCAGCGAGGCGCTGGCGGCCAGGGCCTGGAGCACGGAGCGGCGGCCGTTCATTGCTTTGCTCCTTGCGCGGCCTGGGCCGGCGTCGCGGCCAGGTATTCGCCCAGTGCCTGCAGCGTGGCGTCGTCGATGTCCGAGACGCGGAAGGCCGGCATGGCGTTTCGGCCGCTGCGCGCCATGGCGACGTAGAAGGCCGCGGGCAGGTTGCGGCCGGTGATCACGGGGCCGATGCCGGTCTCGTGGCAACGGGCGCACACCTGGGCGTAGAAGCGCTGGGCACGGGCCTGGGTTTCCATCGAGGAGGGTGCGGGCTGCGCGAGCACGCTGCCGCCGAGCAGCAGGCCCAGCAGGGGAAGCAGGCGGTGCCCGCGGGGAAGGCGTCGATCCATCAGGGTCTCCGGTTCTGGACGAAGGCGCGCAGGAACCCGGAGCCCGGGGCTGTCTCCTTCGTGTCGTTGGCGGCCGGTCGTTGCTGCCGGCCTCGGGACCCATTTCGCAAGCACGGTGCCAGAACGCGTCCAAACCCATATGCCGTTTTGAATCAATGACTTGAGTCAAACGTTGGGTGCTTGAGATTGATCAACCAGACACCACTTGATCAATAATTGATGATCAATTCATGACCATGATGAAATGAAAACGCCTGTTCCCCGCCTGCGCCTGAGCCAGTTGCGGCCCGGTGACGCGCTCACCGATGCGGACCTGGACGCCGGCGCCAGCCCTACCGTGCGCGAGCTGTCGGAGAGCCTGCGTTTCTCGCCCGGCGACGGCCGCATCTGGCTGGAGGACCAGCGCATGCTGCTGCTGCGTGCCACCACCTACGGCATGTTGCGGCGCGAGCTGATCGCCAGCACCGGCCAGGCGCAAGCGCGCTCGCTGTTCACGCGCGTGGGCTACAGCGCCGGCGCGCGCGACGCGGGCCTGGTGCGGCGCAACTGGCCCGATGGCAACCCCGCCAACGCCTTCGAGGCCGGCCCGCGCATGCACGCGCTCTCGGGCATGGTGCGGCCGCAGACGCTGCGCTTCGAGTTCGACATCGCGCGGGGCGAGTTCCATTCCGAGCACCTGTGGTTCGACTCGGTGGAGGACGACGAGCACATCGCCGCCTTCGGCATCGGCACCGAGCCGGCGTGCTGGATGCTGGTGGGCTACGCCAGCGGCTACGCCAGCGCCTTCATGGGCAAGCGGGTGCTGTTCCGCGAGGTGGAGTGCCGCTCCATGGGCCACGAGGTCTGCCGCATCGTGGGCAAGCCGGCGGACCAGTGGGACGACGCCGAGGAAGACCTGCGCTTCTTCGAACCCGAGGCCTCGGCGCAAAGCGTGCGGCGCCGGCTGCAGGTGGCGGTGCGGCCCGAGTTGCCCGAGGCCATGACGCAGGCCGAGCGCGAGGGCGAGCCCATCGGCATCTCGGCGGCCTTCAGCGCCGCGCGCCACCTCATCGAGCGCGTGGCGCCCACCACGGCCACCGTGCTCTTCACCGGCGCCTCGGGCGTGGGCAAGGAGCTCTTCGCGCGCACGCTGCACCGCATCAGCCCGCGCCATGGCCAACCCTTCGTCGCGCTCAACTGCGCGGCCATTCCCGACTCGCTGATCGAGGCCGAGCTCTTCGGCGTGGAGCGCGGCGCCTACACCGGCGCCAACGCCTCGCGGCCCGGGCGCTTCGAGCGCGCGCAGCGCGGCACGCTGTTCCTGGACGAGATCGCGTCGCTGAGCCTGGTGGCGCAGGGCAAGCTCTTGCGCGCGCTGCAGGAGCGCGTGATCGAGCGCGTGGGCGGCACGCGCGAGATCGCGGTGGACGTGCGCGTGGTGGCGGCCAGCAACGTGGACCTGCGCCAGGAAGTGGCGGCCGGGCGCTTCCGCGAGGACCTGCTGTTCCGCCTCAACGTGTTCCCCATCCAGCTGCCGCCGCTCAGGGAGCGGCGCGACGACATCCCGCTGCTGATGGAGGCCTTCCTGCGCCGCTACGGCGCGCTGCATGGGCGCCGGGTGCCGGGCTTCACGCCGCGCGCGGTGCGCACGCTGGTGCAGTACGACTTCCCCGGCAACGTGCGCGAACTGCAGAACCTGGTGGAGCGGGCGGTGATCCTGGCCAATCCGGACGAGCCCATCGATGTGCACCACCTCTTCCGCAGCGGCGAGGCGCCGGGCCACGGCGTGGGCCTCGATGAATCCGGCCACCTCGCCACGGCGGCTCCGGCCCAGGCCCCGAAGCCCTCGGCCGGGACGGACAAGGCCCGCTACGCGCAGGCGCTGCAGGAGGCCCGCTACAACGTGGCCGAGGCCGCGCGGGTGCTCGGCCTGACGCGGCCGCAGATGGCGTACCGGCTCAAGAAGCTTGGGCTGCTCTGAGCGTTACCTAGGGAAAGTACCAATCCCTCGCGGCGGCAGCGGCAAGGCGCCGGAGTGGGCCACCTTGCGCATCCCGCGCATGACATGCGCATGACGCAAGGCGCCATGCGCGCCACGCATGGGCCCATGCGTCATGCATGAAGCCCCGCCGCATCGTCATTGGACGCCCCAGGGGGCCGGTTCCTAAGCTCATGGCCATGGATTGAGCAACGAAAACGCGCGGCAGTTCCGCCGCGGCGAAGCCCGGACTCTCTCCCACCACAAGCCATGAGCACCCTCGCCATTGACACCGCAACCACCGCTGCCGCCTCCGTCACCCGCATCGAGCACGACCTGCTGGGCGAGCGCGCGGTGCCGGCCCAGGCCTACTACGGCGTGCACACGCTGCGGGCCGTGGAGAACTTCCCCATCACCGGCACGCCCATCTCCATCTACCCCGACCTGATCCACGCGCTGGCCTGCATCAAGGAAGCCGCCGCGCGCGCCAACCAGGATCTGGGCCTGCTCGATGCCACGCGCGCCGAGGCCATCGCCCGCGCCTGCCGCGAGCTGCGCGAGGGCCAGCTGCACGAGCACTTCGTGGTGGACGTGATCCAGGGCGGCGCCGGCACCTCGACCAACATGAACGCCAACGAGGTGATCGCCAACCGCGCGCTGGAGCTGCTGGGCCATGCCAAGGGCGAGTACCAGCACCTGAACCCCAACGACCACGTCAACCTCGGCCAGAGCACCAACGACGTGTACCCGACGGCGCTGCGGCTGGCGGCGCACTTCGGCATCCAGCGGCTGCTGGAAGCGATGGCCGTGCTGCGCCGCGCCTTCGAGCGCAAGGCGCTGGAGTTCGGCGACGTGCTCAAGATGGGCCGCACGCAACTGCAGGACGCGGTGCCGATGACGCTGGGCCAGGAGTTCTCCACCTACGCCACCATGCTGGGCGAGGACGAGCAGCGGCTGCGCGAGGCGGTGTTGCTGATGCACGAGATCAACCTGGGCGGCACGGCCATCGGCACCGGCATCACGGCGCATCCGGACTACGCGGTGCGGGTGCGCGAGCACCTGGCGGCCGTGACCGGCGTGCCGGTGCTGACGGCGCCCAACCTGGTCGAGGCCACGCAGGACTGCGGCGCCTTCGTGCAGCTCTCGGGCGTGCTCAAGCGCGTGGCGGTGAAGCTGTCCAAGACCTGCAACGACCTGCGGCTGCTCTCCAGCGGCCCGCGCGCCGGCCTGGGCGAGATCAACCTGCCGGCCATGCAGGCGGGCTCGTCGATCATGCCGGGCAAGGTGAACCCGGTGATCCCGGAGGTGGTGAACCAGATCGCCTTCGAGGTGATCGGCAACGACCTGACGGTGAGCTTCGCGGCCGAGGCCGGGCAGCTGCAGCTCAACGCCTTCGAGCCCATCATCGCCCACAGCCTGTTCAAGAGCGTGAACCACCTGCGCAACGGCTGCCTGACGCTGGCCGAGCGCTGCGTGGACGGCATCACCGCCAACCGCGAGCACCTGGCGGCCACGGTGCGCGACTCCATCGGCGTGGTCACGGCGCTCAACCCCTACATCGGCTACAAGCAGGCCACCGCCGTGGCGCGCGAGGCCCACGCCACGGGCGGCAGCGTCTACCGCATCGTGCTGGACAAGGGACTGCTGACGCAGGCGCAGCTCGACCACGTGCTGCGGCCCGAGGCACTGACGACGCCGCAGGTGTTCGAGCTGGCGGGGCGGTGAGGCGCAACGCGCACTTGAAATGGCCTGACAGCGGCCGTGAGCTGGAACGACTCGCCTGTTGATTCGTCATTCCCGCGCAGGCAGGAATGACGAAGCAGAGAGCGGCGCGCTTCGGCTCACGGCCAACGCCTGGCCATTCACGTCATTAGACGGTGCTTCCCTACGTCGCACCCACACAGAAGCCCGGCCTCGACCGGACTCACCTCTCCGGAGACACCCTTCCCCATGAAGAAAATGAACCCCCTGGTGCGCCAGATCATGGTGGCCATGGTCCTGGGCGTGGCCGTCGGCTGGGCCTGCCACGCCTGGGCTGCCGATGCCGCCGCGGCCAAGGACATCGCGCGCTACTTCGGCATCGTCACCGACATCTTCCTGCGCATGATCAAGATGATCGTGGCGCCGCTGGTCTTCGCCACGCTGGTGGCCGGCGTCGCGAGCATGGGCGACGTAAAGATGGTCGGCCGCGTCGGCACCAAGGCCCTCACCTGGTTCGTCACGGCCTCGCTGGTGTCGCTGGGCCTGGGCCTGGTGACCGTGAACCTGGTGCAGCCCGGCGCCGGCCTGGGCCTGCCCCTGCCCGATGCGGGCAGCAGCACCGGGCTGAAGACCTCGGCGCTCAACCTGGCCGACTTCATCACGCAGGTGTTCCCCACCAGCATCGCGCAGGCCATGGCGAGCAACGCCATCCTGCAGATCCTGGTGTTCTCGCTGTTCTTCGGCTTCGCCATCGCCGCGATGCCGCGCGACGCCACGGCCACGACGACCCGCTTCGTCGATGAGTTGGTAAGCATCATGCTCAAGCTCACCGACTTCGTCATGAAGTTCGCGCCGCTGGGCGTGTTCGCCGCCATCGCCTCCATCATCACCACGCAGGGCCTGGGCGTGCTGTGGACCTATGGCAAGTTCATCGGTGGCTTCTACGCCGGCCTGGCGCTGCTGTGGCTGCTCATGGTGCTGGCCGGGACGCTGGTGCTGGGCCCGACCGCCATGAAGCAGCTGCTGCGGCTGCTGCGCGAGCCGGTGCTGGTGGCCTTCTCCACCGCCAGCAGCGAGTCGGCCTACCCGAAGATGCTGGAGCAACTGGAGCGCTTCGGCGTGCGCCGGCGCATCGCCAGCTTCGTGCTGCCGCTGGGCTACTCCTTCAACCTGGACGGCTCGATGATGTACCAGGCCTTCGCCGCGATCTTCGTCGCGCAGGCCTTCGGCATCGAGATGTCGCTCACGGCGCAGGTCACGATGCTGCTGGTGCTGATGGTGTCGAGCAAGGGCATCGCCGGCGTGCCGCGCGCCTCGCTGGTGGTGGTGGCCGCGGTGCTGCCGATGTTCGGGCTGCCCGAGGCGGGGCTGCTGCTGATCATGGGCATCGACCAGTTCCTGGACATGGGCCGTACCGCCACCAACGTCATCGGCAACGGCATCGCCACCGCGATCGTGGCGAAGTGGGAGGGCAAGGCGTCCACGGCCGAGGACGAGGCCGAAGCGGCCGAACCGGCCCCGCAGGCTGCCCCAGCCCTCGGCGCCCAGCCGCTGGCAGGCTGAACCGGGCCGCTAGGATCGGGCCGGTTGCAACCCGCCGGAGAACTCCATGCGCACCGTCACGCTTCCCAACGGCACCGCCCTGCCCGCGCTGGGCCTGGGCACCTGGCACACCGGCGAGTCTCAACGCAGCCGCGCGGCGGAGGTGAAGGCGGTGCGCCTGGCCATCGAGCTGGGCGTGCGCCTGTTCGACACGGCCGAGATGTACGGCGAGGGCGGCGCCGAGGAGATGCTGGGCCAGGCGCTGGCCGAGGCGCTGCGCGCCGGCGACGTGCGGCGCGAGGAGCTGACCATCGTCAGCAAGGTCTATCCGCACAACGCCAGCCTCAAGGGCCTGCCGCAAGCTTGCGAGCGCAGCCTGCAGCGCCTGGGGCTGGAGCGCATCGACCTGTACCTGCTGCACTGGCCCGGCTCGCACCCGCTGCGCGACACGGTCGCGGCCTTCGAGGCGCTGCAGGCGCGCGGGCGCATCACGCACTGGGGCGTGAGCAACTTCGACACCGACGACATGAAGGCGTTGTGGCGCGTGCCCGGCGGCGAGGCCTGCGCGGTGAACCAGGTCTACTACTCGCTGTCGCAGCGCGGCATCGAGTTCGACCTGGTGCCGTGGCAACGGGCGCGCCGGGTGCCGCTGATGGCCTACTGCCCCATCGACCAGGGCGCGCTGGCGCTGGAGCCCGAGTTGAAGCCGCTGGCGCAGCGCGTGGGCGCCACGCCGGCGCAGCTCGCGCTGGCGTGGCTGCTGCAGCGCGGCGACGTGATCGCCATCCCCAAGGCGGTGCGCGAGTCGCACCTGCTAGAGAACGTGGCCGCCGCAACGATCGAGCTGGACGCGGCGACGCTGGCGGCGCTGGATGCGCTGTTCCCGCCGCCGCAGGGGAAAGAGGCGTTGGCGATCGTTTGAACGGAGACAATCCGGCGCCCACTTGAGGCGTTTTGGCCGGGCGAAGCAGGGCGCGAAGCCTCTGAGCCACCGGGATGCGCCCGGGACTGCTTTCCCTGGAAGGCAACGGCCAAGGGCCGGCTGACGGGGTAGCAAAACCTCAAGCCACCACCGCCGAGCCCGAGCGCGCGGCCTGGGCGCGGGCGTGGTCGATCACCTGCCGCGCCAGCGCCTGCGACCCGGAGGGTGGCCCGTCGGCGCGGCCGGTGGAAGAAGGCGCGTCGCTCACGTTGAACACCGAGACCACCTGCGCCAGGCGCTGGGCCTGGTCCTGCAGCGAGCGGGCCGCGGCAGCCGACTCCTCCACCAGCGCCGCGTTCTGCTGCGTGACGTTGTCGAGGTGGCTCACGGCCGAGTTGATCTGCCCGATGCCGTCGCGCTGCTCGCTGGCCGCCGCGGCGATGTCGCCGATGAGGTCGGCCACGCGCCGCACGTCGGTGACGATCTCCTTCATGACCTCGCCCGTCTCGGACACCAGGGCGCTGCCGGCGCTCACGCTCTCCACCGAGGAGCCGATGAGCGTCTTGATCTCCTTGGCCGCGGCGGCGCTGCGCTGCGCGAGGCCGCGCACCTCGCCGGCCACCACCGCGAAGCCGCGGCCATGCTCGCCGGCCCGCGCGGCCTCCACCGCCGCGTTCAGCGCCAGGATGTTGGTCTGGAACGCGATGCCGTCGATGGTGCCGATGATGTCGGCAATGCGGCGCGACGACTCGCTGATGCGCCCCATGCTGGCCACCACCTGCTCCACCACCTGGCCGCCGCGCCCGGCGGACTCGGCCGCGGCGCTGGCAAGCTGGTTGGCCTGGCGCGCGGTGTCGGCCGCCTGGGTCACGGTGGCGGTGATCTCCTCCATCGAGCTGGCCGTCTGCTGCAGGTTGCTTGCCATCTGCTCGGTGCGGGCCGACAGGTCATGGTTGCCGTGCGAGATCTCGGCCGAGGCCGAGGACACCGACTCCACGCCGTGGCGCACCTCGGTGACGATGCCTCGCAGCTGCCCCGACATCGCGCCGATGGCGTTCATGAGCTGCCCCAGCTCGTCGCGGCGCTCCACATGCGGCCGCCGCGTGAGGTCGCCCCCGGCGATGGCCTGCGCCACCTGCACCGCCTCGTGCAGCGGGTGCGTGATCGAGTAAACCATCCAGGCCACGCCGGCCACGCTCACGCCGAGCATGCCGGCCATGAGCAGCCAGCCGATCTGCTCCACGCGCGTGGCGTGCGCCAGCGCCTCGGCCTTGGTTTCGTTGCGCAGCCGCTGCTGCAGCGCCACATATTCGTCGATCTGGCGCACATACTCGGCAGCGCGTGGCTTGAGTTGTTCCTCCACCAGCGCCAGCAACACCGCGCTTTCGCCGCTGTCGCGGACTTCCCCGACCTTGCGCACGATTTCCAGCGTCGCCTTGCGCGCCTGCGCCACTTTCTCCAGCGCCTGTTTTTCCACCTCGGTGTCCGCAGCCTCGGTGACGCTCTTTTGCAGCTCGTTCACGGCGGCAATGATTTCCTTCACGCGCGGCGCCAGTGTTTCATTGAGCAGCGGCTCGGAGCTGATGGCGCGCACCAGAACGCCCTGCACGCCGGCGTCCGTGAGGCCTTTCCAGCGCAGCGCCATGCTGATGCGCCGGTCATGTTCCTCAACCTTTTCCAGGGCAAGGTGCAGCGCTCCCTTGGTCAGGCTTTGGGTACCGAGCCCGGCCACGATCAGCGCGACCAGCGCCATCAGGGAGAACGCCCAGAGCCGTTTGGCTACCGAGATATTGTTGAGAAATTTCATTTCGGGAAGATTTGTCTCTGGTGCAGTTGAAATACGAATTCGGTACGGCACCTTCCCTTTCGGCCGAAGCGTGGCCTTTTGAAGCACCCAGGTTCGAACCTCGGGAAAACCTCTAATGAGGTTGGCGCGATATGTGGACCGCCCGGCTGAAATTGTTCCTCTGCGGGCCACGCCAATGCGGATGCGCCCGATCTGGGTCACGATGGAGGCATGAATACCTCAGCGCCAATCCCCAGCCCCGTCGCGTCAACGCCAGCCTCCGAAACGCCATCCGACGCCCCATCCGCAAGCGCCCCGCCCTTCAAGCCCGACGCCCGCGTGGCCTGGGTGGCCGCCGAGGCCCCCGAGCGCGCCAAGGTCTCGAACTATCCGCCGCCCTTCGCGGCGCTGATGGCCGGGCGCAGCAAGCGCCCGCTGGGCGACTTGTTCGGCCTGCGCAATTTCGGCGTCAACCTCACGACGCTGCAGCCCGGCGCCCAGTCCTCGCTGCGGCATGCCCACAGCCGGCAGGACGAGTTCATCTACATCATCCAAGGCAACCCGATGCTGCACACCGATGCGGGTGCAACGCCGCTGGCGCCCGGCATGTGCGCGGGCTTCCGGGCCGGCAGCGGCGACGCGCACCACCTCGTCAACCCGGGTCCCGAGGAAGTGGTCTACCTGGAGATCGGCGACCGCAGCGCCGGCGACAGCGCCAGCTACCCGGACGACGACCTGCGCGCCGAGAAGGTGGAGGGCGGCTGGCGCTTCCTGCACAAGGACGGGACGCCGTATTGATGGGTTGCCGGCCGTGCGGCCTGAACGGCACCGCGGCGCCGGGATGCGGCGCCGCGGCCCTTGCCGGGAGAAGAGAAAAAGGGCGGCAGCCGGAGCTGCGCGGGCCGGGGAAAGCGGCAAGGAATAGTCGGAGGAGTCCTCCCGTCCCGCGAGTCGCCCTGCAACTGGTGCGGAGCCGGCGCCGCTTCAGCGAGCGCCGTTGAAGACATGGTGCAGGAGAAGAATTAGGCGAGGCTTAGGATGCCTCACTCCCGGCTCGTCAGCAGCACCAGCGAGCGTCCCGCCACCGTCAGCGTTTCGCCAACGTCCAGCGCGACCGGCGGCGCGTCCGGCTCGGCCGTGTCCAGCAGCCGCAACCAGGGGTTGCCCTCGTCCGGATGCGCGGGCAACGAGAAGCTGATCGGTTCGTGCCAGGCGTTGAACAGCAGCAGCACGCTGGCATCGTCGGACGGGCGCGGCACGGCGGAGGACGGCGCGCGCCCGTCCAGCAGCATGCCCAGGCAGCGCGTGTTCGGATCGTCCCAGCGTCCGGCGTCCATCTCGGCGCCGTCGCAGGACAGCCAGATCACGTCCCGCACGTCCTCGCTCACCAGGTCGCCCGTCAGGAAGCGCTTGCGCCGCAGCACCGGGTAGCGCCCGCGCAGCTCCAGCAGCCGCCGCGTGAAGGCCTCCAGCGCGCGCCCCGCGTCGTCGATGGCGGACCACTGCACCCAAGAGATGTCGTTGTCCTGGCAGTAGGCGTTGTTGTTGCCCTGCTGCGTGCGCCCGACTTCGTCGCCGGCCAGCAGCATCGGCGTGCCCTGCGACAGCAGCAGCGTGGCGAGCAGGTTGCGCTGCTGCCGCGCGCGCAGCGCCAGGATCTCCGGATCGTCCGTCGGCCCCTCGGCGCCGCAGTTCCATGAGCGGTTGTCGGAATGGCCGTCACGGTTGTCCTCGCCGTTGGCCTCGTTGTGCTTGTCGTTGTAGCTGACCAGGTCGGCCAGCGTGAAGCCGTCGTGGGCGGTGATGAAGTTGACGCTGGCCCAGGGCCGGCGCCCGCGGCGGTTGAAGCGGTCGCCGCTGGCGGTGAGGCATTGCGACAGCGGCGCGGCCATGCCCTCGTCACCCTTCCAGAAGGCGCGCACGGTGTCGCGGAAGCGGTCGTTCCACTCGGCCCAGCCGGGCGGGAAACCGCCCACCTGGTAGCCGCCGGGGCCGCAGTCCCAGGGCTCGGCAATGAGCTTGACGCTGGAGAGCACCGGGTCCTGGCGGCAGCTGTCCAGGAAGCCGCCGCCCTCGTCGAAGCCGTAGGGCTCGCGGCCGAGGATGGTGGCCAGGTCGAAGCGGAAGCCGTCCACGTGCATCTCCGTGGCCCAGTAGCGCAGGCTGTCCGTGACCATCTGCAGCACGCGCGGGTGGCTGAGGTTGAGCGTGTTGCCGGTGCCGGTGTCGTTGATGTAGTAACGCGGCTGATCGGGCAGCAGCCGGTAGTAGCTGGCGTTGTCGATGCCCTTGAAGCACAGCGTGGGGCCCAGCTCGTTGCCTTCGGGCGTGTGGTTGTAGACCACGTCCAGGATCACCTCCATGCCGCGCGCGTGCACGCGGTCCACGAGGTACTTGAACTCGTCGATCCACGGCCCGGCCATGTACGCCGGGTGCAGCGCGAAGAAGCCCAGCGTGTCGTAGCCCCAGTAGTTGGCGAGCCCCTTGTCCTCCAGCATCTGCTGGCTGATGAACATGTGGATGGGCAACAGCTCGATGCTGGTGACGCCCAGGTCGCGGATGCGGTCCAGCACCGCGTCGTGCGCCAGCCCGGCGAAGGTGCCGCGCAGGTGCTCGGGCACGTCCGGGTGGCGCATGGCGAAGCCGCGCGCGTGCAGCTCGTAGAGCACGGTGCGGTCCCAGGGCACGCGCCGGCTCAGGGTCTGCGTCCACTTGAAGTGCGAGTCCACCACCACGCTCTTGGGCATGAAGGGCGCACTGTCGCGCTCGTCGAAGCTCAGGTCGCCGTCCGGATGCCCCAGCGTGTAGCCAAACAGCGCCGGGTCCCAGCGCAGCCGTCCCATCACGGCCTTGGCGTAGGGGTCCAGCAGCAGCTTGTTGGGGTTGAAACGGTGCCCCTCCAGCGGCGCGTAAGGCCCGTGCACCCGGTAGCCGTAGCGCGCGCCGGGCTGCAGCCCGGGGACGAAGCCGTGCCACACCTCGTCGGTGAACTCGGGCAGCACCCAGCGGTCGATCTCGTGCTCGCCGCTCTCGTCGTAGATGCACACCTCCACGCGCGTGGCGTGCGCGGAGAACAGCGCGAAGTTCACGCCCTGGCCGGTGAAGGTGGCGCCGCGCGGAAAGGGTTCGCCTTCCTCGGCGATCTTGACGCCGTGGGACAGGATGGAGTCAGGCATGGTTCTCCCAGACGATGGATGAGCCCCCTGGGCAATCAACGTACCAAATAGCCCGCCACGGGCCGATCCGGGCGCCACGAACCCGCCTCGCGACGACCCATATACGTTTGGAACAGGAGTTTGCAGCGAATTTCGAGTGTTTGGACCACTGCCGTGATAAACCGCCTGCATTAAAAACTCGGGTACGGCGCCGCGTTCGGGACGCATAACAGCAACGGCGGCCGGCTCCATTTTTCACAAGCTCGCAAGGCCCACTGGAAATTTTCCAGTGGCCTTGCTCGTTCATTTTTCATCTTGGTTTTCGAAAAGGAATCTTCATGAAAGCAGTGAACATGTCGCGGCGCCGGCTGGTGCAGGCGCTGCCCGCGGGTCTGGCCGCACCGGTGCTGGCCGCGCCGGCCGGGGGCCCGCGGCCGAACTTCCTGTTCATCCTGGTGGATGACATGGAATACCAGCTCTTCCAGAGCATGACGAAGGTGCGGCGGCTGGTGACGCAGCGTGGCATGGAGTTTCGCAACCATTTCGTCACCCTGGCCCTGTGCTGCGCTTCGCGCGCCACGATATTGCGTGGACAGTACGGCCACAACCATGGCGTGCGCGACAACCATGGCCCTTACGGCGGTTTCGAGAAATTCTTCAAGGACGGCCTGGATGCCTCCACCATCGCCACTTGGCTGCAAGCCGCGGGCTACCGCACCGGGCTGATCGGCAAGTACCTCAACACCTATGAAGCCGAGGCGCCCCATCCCAATTACATCCCGCCGGGCTGGAACACCTGGTTGTCGCCCAACGGTGGGGACGAATATCGGCAATTGAATTACAGCGTCAACGACAACGGCAACACCGTCGAGTATGGCCACGACCCGAAGGACCATTTCCATGACCTGCTGACCACGCGCGCCAACCGCTTCCTGCGCGAAGCGGCCAAGGACCCGTCCAGCAAACCTTTTTTCCTGTACCTGGCGCCCTACCTGCCGCACGGGCCGTCCCTGGCGCCCGCGCGCTACCTGGACCTGCTGCCCGACGTGAAGTTGCCGCGCCCGCCCTCGTTCAACGAGGCCGACGTGAGTGACAAGCCCGGCTGGCTGCGGCGGCTGCCGCTGCTGGACAGCGCCCGCATCGCCCAGATACGACGCTTCTACCGCCGCCAGCTGCAGGCTGCGCTGGCGCTGGACGACATGGTCGAAAGCGTGGTACGGACGCTGCAGGCCACGGGGCAGCTGAGCAACACCTTCATCGTCTTCACCTCGGACAACGGCTACTTCCACGGCGAGCACCGCATCCCCGGCGACAAGAAGCGCGCCTACGAGGAGAGCATCCACGTGCCGCTGGTGGTCTGCGGCCCGGGCATCCCGGCCGGGCGCGTGGTGACGCAGCTCACCAGCAACGTGGACTTCGCACCTACCCTGGCCGCCCTGGCCGGCGTGGCGCCGCCCGGCTTCGTGGACGGCCGCTCGCTGGTGCCGCTGCTGCGCGGCCGCACGCCGGCACGCTGGCGCCAGGCGCTGCTGCTGGAAAGCCAGCCGCCGGAGGTCAACAGCGTCTACCAGTCCTACGTGGGTTTGCGCACGCAGACCGACCGGACGCTGGTGCTCTGGGACTACGGCTTCCGCGAGTTCTACGAGCTCAAGACCGACCCCTACCAGCTGCAGAACCGCTACACGGCCATGCCCGAGCCGCTGCGGATGTCGCTGCTGGCGCAACTGCGCTCGCTGCGCAATGCCGGCGGCGCGACGCTGCGCAGGGCCGAGGAGGTGGCGGCGGGATGAGCCACGGCGCGGCCGGCATGCGCCGCAGCCGCGCCTCGGACGGCGCCCACCTGGTTTTCGAACGGTGAGGCCCGTTCTCAGCGCCGCAGCTCCATGACCCGCGTAGGAAGGTCCCAGGCGCCGCCCGGAAAGCCCTTGCACAGGCCGCTGCTGCTGCGCAGGGTCTGGACGAAGCGGCGCCCGTCCCAGGCCCATTCCTCGTGGCCCCAGCAGTCGCCGATGCCGCGGCCCTTCTGCACCGAGCCGATCACGCCCGCCGAGAAGTCCGTGCCCGCGGTCGTGACCAGCACCGGTTGGTAGGGCGGCTTGTCGTTGACGACCCACATGCCGTCGCCGCTGTTGTAGGCGGCCAGCCAGCACGGGCTGGACACCAGCAGCTTCGACCTCGTCAGGCGGTGCACGGCCAGTGCGACCTCGGCGTCCCGGGTTTCGATCAGCAGGTTGCACTCCGCCTGCTGCTCGCCGTCCAGGCTGTCGCGCAGCGCGTCGAGCAGCTCGGCGGGCGGTTTCCTGGCCAGGCGGGCATCGTCCGGCCGCGCCTTGGCCAGCGCCCCGAGCTGGAGCACCGGCGCCGGCAGCGGGGGCAGCACGCGCTCCTCGCCCGCCGCTCCCTTGCGCACCAGCGCGCCCTGCGTGCCCACGCGCTTCTGGAAATCGTCCATCTTGAGCAGCACGGCGGCGGCGCCCTGGTCGGAGAGCGTCCAGCGCAGCTCCCCGGTGCTCCATTCGATGCGGCTCTGGCGCGTGAGCGACGCCAGCAGCGCCGACACCTGCGCGGGCGACAGGTCGGCGCGCAGCTGGTCCTTGGGCACGACGACCGTGCCCTGGCCCTGGCCGTTGACCGTCATCGCCAGGTTCAGTTGAGCCGGCAGCCGCGCCTCGTCCCGGCCCAGGTCGATCCGCAACTGGCCGGAGACCGCTTCTCCTGCACCGGCCTTGCGCGTGAGCAGTACCGACACGGGCAACTCCGCGTCGTCGCTCTGGTAGCCGGCGGCGCGGCAGGTGCGGGTGTTGTCGCAGGCGAGCTCCCAGTCGTGGTGGGAGAAGGAGATCGCCACGGTATCCGCCGCCGAGGCGCCGGCAGCGGCGAAGGTCAGGCCGGCGAGCAGGAGCAGCGTGCGCGGCGAGGTCGTCTTGTGCATTGGAATGGGCCGTGGCCGGTGGAGGCGGCATTGTCCGGTCCGGCAGCCCGGGGCCGCGGCGGGTGGCGGGCGACCCGCGCCAAGGGCGGCGTGGATTCGCCCGCCGGCGCCCGTCACTGCACGATCCGCACGTTCGCCGTCGCCGGCGACGTCGTCCCCCGGTTTTGCAGGCCAATGATCTGCGTCAGGAGCGAGAGCGCGTGCACGGTGCGGTTGCCCGACGCGTAGGGCGGCACGTGGTAGGTCTCGCCCTGGTAATCGAACTTGAACACCGTGCGGCCCGGGTCCGCGGTGGGCATGTCGAACAGCATGAAATCCCGCTCCCGCGTGGGCCCGTCCGGGAACAGCAGCGGGCGCCGGTTCAGGTTCTGCCAGCGCACCACCTCGCCCAGGTAATAGACCATCGCCTCGGGCGAGCGCAGCACCAGGCGGGCGCTGAGCTTCGCGGCATTGGCGGCGGCCGTGCCCGCCGCTTCGGCCTGCTCCGCCGGCGTTTCACGTCCCACGCCCGCGCGCGTGGTGGCCACCGTGGACGACACCTCGCGCGCCTGGTCCTGCGCCGTCTTGAACTTGTACTGATCGCAGGCCGTGCTGTCGGGCTTGTTGACCATCGTGAGGGCCAGGTCGCCGTTGTCCGCCGCGAGCATGAAGCCATTGGCAGCGTCCTGCTCCTGCGTGACGACCTTCCCGCCCGCCACCGGCAGCAGCCCGGCATTCTTCGCCGCCGCCGCGCCTACGGGGTCTTTCAGCTGCGATCCATCGAGGCGGCCGGAGTAATAGACGAATTCCCCGGTGGAGGTGCCGGCAATCTCGCAGTGGAACAGCGTGGCGACGAGATCGGTGAAACGCTGGAATTCCGCGCTGCCCGGCGCATTTCTCACCCTTTCCCGCAACTGCCCGGCCTCGTCGAAAAACTCAATGGACTGCACGAATAAGGGCAGCAGGATGGACATGGGCCAGCCCTGGTCCAGGTAATACAGCAGCAGCGCGGGTTTCAGCGGCGTGGTGATGCCGCGGAAGAAGTCCTGCTCGTTCAGCACCGTGATGTCCACGTTGGGCGAGCCGTTGAGCGAAGGCCGCAGCGTGAGGAGATTGGCCGCATCCCCGCCCAGCGAGAATTCCGCCCCCACGCCCGGAACGCCCAGCCCGAAACCGTAGGGCGCCGGGCGCACCGCGGACACCTGCGTGAAATGCATGGGCATGCGGTTCACGGCCCGCGCCACGTTGAGCGCCAGCAGCTTGTTGTGCGCATCCTCCTGCACCAGGTTGGCGGAGACGGCGCTTTGGGACAGTGGCGCGGTGGTGCAGCCCGTGAACAAGGCACAGCCCGCCAGCAGCGCCATGGCGCCGCGGACGCACCGGACGGTTATGTTCAGATTCTCGCGTTTCGTCTTCCCCGGCAAATTCAAAATCATCCTGTGGCCTCAATACCTGATCAATATTCCTGCTGGCAAGCCGGCCGGATTGTACTGACGGCATGGCAAACGCCGGCCACGCGCGGGCGGCTCTCATGCCGATCGAGCCGGGCATTACCCGGGGCACCCCGGACAATAGTGGAGGAGGAATATGGAAATCGCCGCTTCGCCGGGAACCGGAATTGCCTGATAGGCCCAGAGCCTCAAAAACGGAGAAGCCATGAGCCACGAATCGGAAGCCGCGCAGGACACCTCGTCGCGGGAACAGGTCAATCTCCAGGACGAAGCCGCCGTCAGGCGCTGGAGCGAAGCGCTGGGCACCACGGACGAAGCGCTGGTCGGCGCGGCGCAGGCCGTGGGCACGCGCATCGACAGGATCAAGGACTACCTGGGCGCCGGCGGCATGGCGGGGGACCAGGAAGACGCCTGAACGCGCCCGGCCCGCGGGCCACCGATCAGGCGCTGTCGCCGTCGGCCTTCTCCGCCTCGTTGCGCACGCGCTCGAAGGCGTCGTGCTCGGCCATCACCTTCTCGAAGTAGCGGGAGGCCCGGCCCGAGTACTTCGACAGCCCGCGCTGCAGGCTGGACTCGGCGCCGATGTACTCGGCCAGGATGCGCGCGCCGACGTCGATGTTGGTCTCGGGGTGGTACAGCGAGGCCTGGGCGTAGGTGGCGCGCACCTCCTGCAGCTTGTCCATGTGGAAGCGCGGCACGACCTGCATCAGGCCCTGCGCGCCGTAGCCGCTGGTGGCACGGGGGTTGAAAGTGGACTCGCGCGAGATGATGGCCAGCAGCAGCGACGGCTGCAGCTGGTAGCGAGCGCCGGCCGCATAAGCGGCGTTGACGATGCGCGCGGCCAGGTCCCGCGTGGTCTTGTACTCGGCAGCGATGAAGCGTGCGAGCGCACCCTTCTCCGCTTCGCTGCGCACCTCCGCCAGCTTGGCCGGCGCGAGGATGGGCGCAGGCTGCGCCATGGGCGCACCCGCGGCGGACTCGACCGGCAGCGGCACGGACACGGACACGGCCCGCATGCTCTGCAGGGCCTCCAGCAGCGTCTGCGCCTGGGCGACGGGGGTGCCGACGGTCAGCGCCAGGCTAGCCATGGCAACCGAGAACGCCGGACGGCGTCGGCGCGATGTGGTGACACTGGTCATCACAAGCATTCCTTGTTGTGCGGCGCCACCTCCGCCAGAGGCCGGCACGCGTGTCGTCCGGACACCGCACGCCAACGGCCTCCCGGTCAGTGAAAAGACCGAAGACCGAGGCTTGCAGGCCTGACAGGCTGATCCCAACGCCCAGGGCCGCTCAAGGCGAGCCGCGAAGCGCCGAACCACGACCCCACAAGAACGCGCAGGCGGTTATCAAACCCGTGGGGACGGCGTCCGGCTCGTGGCCGGGACCGCGGCGCGCTGCAAGCGCCACCGCATGCCATCCCCGGGAAATGCGTTCACCGTGGGACACATCTCGCAGGCACAACCCCTGGGCTGACGGACCGTGAAATACGTCACGGCACCTGCAAGACGGGCGGAGTCTAAAAGGGGGAGCCGAAATCCCACCAAAGGGGGATGAAATGTCCCCACGGTTACTTCAAGCCACGAAAAAAAATGCAACGTCGATGCGGGCACGACGACTTCCGCTGGACAGGCTGCAGCGGATCGGTGCCGAGCCGGCGTGCCATGCGGTTTCCGAACGGGGACAGGAGAATTTTCCCGTTCGATTGCAGGCGCAACGACAAGGGCTGCGCAAACGGCAGCGGCAACCCGGTGTCCACGCGCACCGTGGAATGGCGCGAACCGATGTGAGTACCCGCTTGCGGTAGATGTCCTACTTGACGAATGCCGCAGGGTGGCGTGCCTGTTATTCCCCCTGCAAGCCGTACTTTCGAATCTTGTCGTTGAGCGTGGTCTTGGGTATCCGAAGCGCCTTGGCGCTGCGGGCGATGTTGCCGCCCTGGCGCTGCAGTTCGGCGCGAATCAGGCTGCGCTCATAGCCCTCCACGCTTTCCACCAGCGACGGGCCGCCTTCCTCCGCCGCGGTGGGCGCGGGCTCCGGCGCCGCCGTGGCGGCTTCCAGCCCCGGCACGTTGGCACGCACACCCAGTACCAGGCAGTCCGCCACGTTGCGCAGCTCGCGCACGTTGCCCGGCCAGTCGTGCGCCATGAGCTTATGTATCTGTTGCGTGCGCACCTCGGGCTGCGGACGGCCGTAGCGGCTCGCGGCCAGCAGCATGAAATGCTCCAGCAGCAGCGGGATGTCCTCGCGCCGCTCGCGCAGCGGCGGCAGCTCGATGGTCACGACGTTGAGCCGGTACACCAGGTCGGCGCGGAAGCTGCCCTGCTTCGCCCGCGCCAGCAGGTCGTCCTTGGTGGCGGCCACCACGCGCACGTCCACCGGCTGCGGCACGTTGGAGCCCAGCCGCTCCACCACCCGCTCCTGCAGCACGCGCAACAGCTTGATCTGCACCCCCATGGGCATGCTTTCCAGCTCGTCCAGGAACAGCGTGCCGCGGTGCGCGTGCTCGATCTTGCCGACGCGCCGCCGTTGCGCGCCGGTAAAGGCGCCGGCCTCGTGGCCGAACAGCTCGCTGTCGAGCAGGTTGTCCGGCAGGCCGCCGCAGTTCAGCGCCACGAAGGGCGCGCCGCGCCGCTGCGACAGCTCGTGCAGTGCCTGCGCAACGACCTCCTTGCCGGTGCCGGTCTCGCCGTGGATGAGCACGTCCACCGGCGAGTCCGCAACGTCCATCACGAGGCGGCGCACGCGCTCGATCTGCGGCGAGCGGCCCACGATCTTGCCCTCCACCCCGCCGCGCTCGCGCAGCGCGCGCCGCAGGGAGGCCACCTCCAGCGTCAGCGCGCGCTTTTCCAGCGCGCGGCGCACCACCTCCACCAGCTGCTCGGGCGAGAAGGGTTTCGTGATGAAGTCGTAGGCGCCGCTGCGCATGGCCTCCACCGCCAGGCTCACGTCGCCATGGCCGGTGATCATGATGGCCGGCAGGTCGGGGTCGAGCTCGCGGCAGCGGCGGATGAGCGACAGCCCATCGGCGCGCGGCAGCCGCATGTCCGTGACCACCACGCCTGGGAAGCCGGCATCGAGCCTGGGCAAGGCCTCTTCCGCGGAGCCCACGGCCTGCACCTCCAGGCCCGCGAGCTGCAGGGCCTGCACGCAGGCGATCTGCATGTGAAGGTCGTCTTCGACCAGCAGGACGGTCAGTTCAGCGCTCATGGTTCGTGATTGTCCGGCGCCGCAGGCAGCCGCAGCGTCAGCCGCGCGCCGCCCTCGGGGCGATTGGCGGCCTCCAGCTCGCCGTGGAAGTCGCGCGCGATGTCGCGCGAGATCACCAGCCCCAGCCCCAGGCCGGCGCCCACGGGCTTGGTGGTGAAGAAGGGTTCGAAGACGCGGCCCAGCGCCTGCGTGGAGAAGCCGCTGCCGCTGTCCAGCACGTCGATGCGCACGTTCGCGCGCTCACCCGCCGCGCCCGGCTCCAGCACCGCCCCCAGCGTCAGCGCCTTGTGCGGCGCGTCCTTCATCGCGTCCAGCGCATTGGCGACGAGGTTGATCAGCACCTGCTCCAGCCGGTTCTGGTCGCACCAGGCGAACACCTGGCCCGGCTCGCAGTCGTTGTGCAACTCAACTTCCTCCTTCGCAATGCGCTGCTGGAACAGGAACAGCGCGTTGCCCACGGCCACCGCCACGTCGCAGCGCGCCGGCAGCGCGGGCGACTTGCGGGCAAACGCCTTGAGCGGCTGGATGATCCCGCCCATCTGGTCGGACAACCGCGCCACCATGTCCAGGTTGCCCGCCACCGCCTGCAGGTTGCCGCGGCGCAGGAACTCCGCGGCGTTGCCCGAGAGCGTGCGGATCGCGCCCAGCGGCTGCGTCAGCTCGTGGGTGATGCCCGCGGCCAGCTGCCCCACCACGGCCAGCTTGGCGGCCTGGATCAGCTCGTCCTGCGCCGCGCGCAGCGTCTGCTCGGCCTGCACGCGCTCGGCCACCTCGCGGCGCAGCCGGGCGTTGGTGTCGGAGAGCACGCGCGTGCGCCGCGCCACCTTCTGCTCCAGGTTGGCGTTGGCCTGCTCCAGCAGCCGCTGCGCCTCCAGGCGCTGGCGCACGATGCTGCGGCGCTGGCCCAGGAACAGCGACAGCAGCACCAGGAAGCCCGCCACCAGCGACGACAGGATGGCGTGCTCCAGCGCCTGGTTGCGCGCCTCGCGCAGGTCCAGGAAGGTCAGCAGCCGCCAGTTCATGCCGTCGATGCTGCGGCCGATGAGCAGCATCTCCCGGCGCAGCAGCAACTCGCGCGGCGAGGCGCCGCCGCGCACCGTGCCGTCGATCACCTGCCCGTCCTCGTCGAAGCGCAGCTGCACCGGCAGCGGGAAGGGATTGATGGGCTGCTCGCTGTAGAGACGGCCGAGCTGCGCGTCCACGCGCTGCTCCACCGGCTGCTCCACCAGCGCGGTGTAGAGCCACGCGGGCTCGGAGGACAGGATGACGACCTGGTTCGCGTCGGCCAGCAGTGCCGGCGCGTCGAGCATGGACCAGGCCTGGTCCACCGCCTGCAGGCCGATCTTGATCACGGCCACGCCCACCACGCGCGCGCCGTCACGGATGGGATGCGAGACGAAGTAGCCCGGCTCGCCATGCCGGATGCCGATGGCGAAATGCCGCCCCACGCGGCCCGACAGCGCTTCCAGGAAGTAGGGGCGGAAGGAGAGGTCCTCGCCCACGAGGCTGTCGTCGCCCTCGCCGGCGTTGCTGGAGGCCAGCACGGTGCCGCGCTCGTCCAGCACGAACAGCGAGATGCTGCCCAGGTGCGCGTTGAGCCGGCGCAGCCAGGCGTTGGCCGTGTCCACGCGCTGCGGCGACGCGGGCTCGCGCAGCAGCGCGAGGATGTACGGGTTGAGCTGCACCGTGGCGGGGATGTGCTCCAGCCGCTTGACGACGCCCTCCACCGCCATGGCGAAGAGGTCCAGGCGGTGGCTGGCCTCGGTGCGCAGCGCCGCGGTGGCGTGCTGGCGGCTCACGGTGTAGCCCAGCCAGCCGCTGCCGGCCACCACCGCCAGCGCCAGCGCCACCTGCGCCAGGCGGCGGCGCAACGGCAGGCGCGCTTCGGGCTTGGGGGCGGTGGGCTCGGCAGGGGCGGACATGCCTGGGGCTGGGAAGGCTGTGCAGGAAGGCTGCGAAGTGTCCGTCATGCCGCACCCACATGCCCGCGGGCCGCCTGGCTGCCTCGCGCCCGCCACGGCCTTCCCTCGGCCGCTAGCGGGAAAGCGGCCGGGGTGAGGGTTGCGCCCTCAAGCACGTCGCGGCCGCTCAGTGCTGCAGGATCTTGGACAGGAACTCCTTGGCCCGCGGCGAGCGCGCGTCGGGGTTGCCGAAGAACTCCTGCTTGCTGCAGTCCTCGATGATCTTGCCGTGGTCCATGAAGATCACGCGGTGGCTGACCTTGCGCGCGAAGCCCATCTCGTGCGTGACGCACATCATGGTCATGCCCTCGTTGGCGAGCTGCACCATCACGTCCAGCACCTCGCCGACCATCTCCGGGTCCAGCGCCGAGGTGGGCTCGTCGAAGAGCATCACGATCGGGTCCATGGACAGCGCGCGCGCGATGGCCACGCGCTGCTGCTGGCCGCCGGAGAGCTGCCCGGGGAACTTGTCCTTGTGCGCGCTCAGGCCCACGCGGTCGAGCATCTTCAGGCCGCGCTTGAGCGCGTCGTCCTTGCTGCGGCCCAGCACCTTGATCTGCGCCAGCGTGAGGTTCTCCGTCACCGACAGGTGCGGGAACAGCTCGAAGTGCTGGAACACCATGCCGACCTGGCTGCGCAGCTTGGGCAGGTTGGTCTTGGGGTCGGCGATGCTGGTGCCGTTGACGATGATGTCGCCCTTCTGGAAGGGCTCCAGCGCGTTGACGGTCTTGATGAGGGTGGACTTGCCCGATCCCGAGGGGCCGCAGACCACCACCACCTCACCCTTCTCGATGTGGGTGGAGCAGTCGGTGAGCACCTGGAAGCTGCCGTACCACTTGCTGACGTTGCTGATCTTGATCATGGCGATGCTCACTCAACGGATGATGGCGATGCGGGCCTGCAGGCGCTTGACCAGCATCGACAGGCTGAAGCTGATGACGAAGTAGACGGCCGCGGCGAAGAGGTAAGTCTCGATCGGCCGGTTGAAATTCTTGCCCGCGACCTCGAAGCCCTTGAGCAGGTCGTAGGCGCCGATGGCATACACCAGGCTGGTGTCCTGGAACAG
>Ga0065721_10007091_pt1 | contig 22205 bp, 21 predicted proteins | sample Mesricmetagenome_FD_59108 | JGI IMG/M metagenome (GOLD analysis project Ga0065721, IMG submission 59108) | Mesophilic microbial community from rice straw/compost enrichment Sample: eDNA_1 v2 (version 2) | ecosystem: Engineered > Solid waste > Grass > Composting > Bioreactor | place: USA: Davis...
GGTGAAGCGCCATCTGCCCGAGCGTTGGGCGCAGGCAGCGCAGGTCTTCGACCTTGCCGACTTCTTGTCCTGGAAGGCAACGGGCTCCAATGCCCGCTCTCGTTGCACCCTGGCCACCAAATGGACCTTCTTGGCTCACCAGCCCCAGGGATGGCAGCACGACTTCCTTTCTCAGGTGGGGCTGACAGACCTGTTCGAGCGCACCGGCGTTCCGCACATCGCAAGCGATGTCGGTGCAGATCTGGGCCCTCTTACGCCCCAGGCTGCGGCCGAGTTGGGCCTGACCACATCCTGCCGCGTCGGCGCCGGCGTGGTGGATGCCTATGCCGGAGCCATCGCCGCGCTGGGGCCGCTCGTCGGCGATGCCGGGAACCTCACCCGCCACTGCGCGCTCATTGCCGGCACCTCGAGTTGCGTCATGGCCATGTCGGAGAAGAGCCAGCCCATCCAGGGCATATGGGGACCGCATCACGGCACTATCCTGTCCGGCTTCTGGCAGTTCGAAGGTGGTCAGTCAGCCTCCGGTGCACTTCTCGACCATATCGTGTCCTGGCACAGGGCCGGTGGCGACCCGACGGCCGAGCTGCATGGCAGGATCATCGACCGAATTATCGCCCTTCGCCACCAAGATGGCGCCGGTTTTGCCCGCCGCCTGCATATGCTGCCGGATTTTCACGGCAACCGTTCGCCACTGGCGGACCCGAATGCGCTTGGGGTTATTACGGGGCTGGCAATAGAGAGCGATTTCGACAGCCTGTGCCGGCTCTACTGGCGCGGCTGCGTCGCCATTGCCCTGGGCATCCGGCACATCATCGACACTCTCAATACCGCGCACTTCGCGATCGACACCATCCACCTCATCGGCGGCCACGCGAAAAATCCATTGCTGCTTGACCTTTATGCCGATGCGACGGGCTGCACGGTCGTCGTGCCCGCCACTCCGGACGCCACCCTTCTGGGCATGGCCATGATCGCCGCCAGCGCGGCCGGGCTCTATCCATCCCTGGATCAGGCATGCAGCGCCATGCATCAGGGCGGCACGGCACGGCCTCCCGACGCCGCTGCCCGCGCGACTTTCGACAGGGATTACACCATCTTCCGCANCATGCTGCGACACCGCCAGGAGATNGACGCGCTCGAATAGGCGCCNCCGCGAACAATTCGCGCCGCCCCGCAATGACATGCCAGCATTGCCGTCNTCAAAGTTGCCGCCCGCTATCCACGCGCCCTCAACCCCGATAAGGTCTTTGGCGGGAAGTCTTTTCTGTGGCCTTGGAGCGAGCGACAAGCTGCATGTCGATCAAAGCCGCCATCTACCATCTGACCCACTACAAGTATGACCGGCCGGTCCATCTGCAGCCGCAGGTCATCCGCCTGCAGCCCGCGCCCCATTCGCGAACCAAGGTGCTCAGCCACTCGCTGCGGGTGACGCCGGACCTGCATTTCGTCAACATCCAGCAGGACCCATACGGCAACTTCCTCACTCGCTTCGTTTTTCCCGAGCCGGTGACCGAACTCAGGATCGAGGTCGATCTTGTGGCCGACATGACGGTCTACAATCCCTTTGATTTCTTCGTCGAGGAAACCGCCGAAACCTGGCCCTTCGAATACCCGGAGGACCTGCGTGCGGACCTTTCCATCTATCGCCAGTCCGAGCCGGCTGGTCCGCTGCTCCGGAAATTTCTGGAAAAGCTCGACCGCACCCCACGCAATACGGTGACCTTTGTCACCGAGCTCAACACCCGCGTCCAGCAAGCCATCAGCTACATCGTGCGCATGGAGCCAGGTGTCTGGAGCCCCGAAGAGACACTGGCCAATGCCAGGGGCTCGTGCCGGGATTCGAGTTGGCTTCTGGTCAATATCCTGCGCCATCTCGGCTTCGCCGCTCGCTTCGTGTCCGGCTATCTCATTCAGCTCAAGCCCGACGTCGTGGCCCTGGATGGACCTGCCGGCACGGCTCATGATTTCACCGATCTGCATGCCTGGTGTGAAGTCTACCTGCCCGGCGCCGGCTGGATCGGGCTCGACCCGACATCGGGCCTGCTGACCGGCGAAAGCCATGTGCCGCTGGCCGCAACGCCGCATTATCGCAATGCCGCGCCCATTTCGGGCTTTGCCTCCTATGCCGAGGTGGATTTTGCCTTCGACATGAAGGTNACCCGCGTCGCCGAGCACCCGCGNATCACCAAGCCGTTTTCNGACGANAGCTGGCAGCGTCTGGATGCCCTGGGCAAAAAGGTCGATACCGTTCTNGCCGCCCAGGATGTCCGCCTCACCATGGGCGGCGAACCGACTTTTGTCTCCATCGACGACTTCGAAGCCGACGAGTGGAACGCCGGTGCCGTTGGCCCTACCAAGCGCAAGCTTGCCGACGAGCTGATCCGCAGGCTGCGCAATCGCTTCGCACCAAACGGCCTGCTCCACCACGGTCAGGGCAAGTGGTACCCGGGCGAAAGCCTGCCGCGCTGGACCTTCTCCCTCTTTTGGCGGCGCGACGGCAAACCTCTCTGGCAGGACCAGAGCCTGATCGCCCGCGAAGGAGAGCGTTACGACGTCACCATCGCCGATGCCGAGGCACTCGGGCGGGCCATTGCTCGCAATCTCGGGCTCGGCGGCGAGACGGTTCAGCCGGCCTTCGAGGATCCCGCCGAATGGATCCTCAAGGAAGCCAGGCTCCCCGACAATGTCGATCCGTCCAATTCCAAACTGGCCGATCCCGAGGAACGCGCACGTATTGCCACCGTCTTCAGCCGCGGCCTCACCAATCCCACGGGTTACGTCCTGCCAGTCCAGCGCTGGAACGCTGCGGCGTCCGGCCACCGCTGGATCACCGAACAGTGGAAGACCCGGCGCGGCAAGCTCTATCTCGCGCCGGGCGACAGTGCCGCCGGATACCGCCTGCCCCTTTCGAGCCTTCGCAATCTTCCGCCCACAACCTATCCGCATGTGGTGCCGGTGGACCCCGGCGTGCCCCGTCCGCCGCTGCCCGAGCCCGGCACGTTTATCGCGAACATATCGACATCCCCCGCCGACACTCGCCTGCAGACCACCGCCAGCTTCACGCCCGCGACCGAAGGCCAGGCCATCAACGAACAGGTGCTCGACGAGATCGACTCCAGCGTCCGCACGGCGATTACCGTTGAGGTGCGCGATGGTCGTCTCTGTGTATTTTTGCCCCCCGTCTCCGCCCTGGAAGACTATCTCGAACTGATCGAAGCCGCCGAGGCTGCCGCGCGGGCCCTCGGCAAGCCGGTGCATGTGGAAGGCTACGCGCCACCACACGATCCGCGTCTCAACGTCATCCGCGTAGCGCCCGATCCCGGGGTGATCGAGGTCAATATCCATCCCGCGTCGAGCTGGGACGACTGTGTCGCAACCACCACCGCCGTTTATGAGGAGGCCCGCCAGTCCCGGCTCGGCGCCGACAAGTTCATGCTCGATGGCAGGCATGTCGGGACTGGTGGTGGCAATCACGTCGTGGTCGGCGGGGCCACCCCGAACGATAGCCCGTTCCTCAGGCGCCCCGATCTGTTGAAGTCGCTGGTCCTGCATTGGCAGCGGCATCCTTCGATGAGCTACCTGTTTTCGGGCATGTTCATCGGGCCGACCAGTCAGGCCCCACGCATCGACGAGGCCCGGCACGACAGCCTTTATGAACTCGAAATCGCGCTGGCCCAGGTGCCCGCGCCAGGAGAGGGGACACTGCCCCTACCCTGGCTGACCGACCGGCTGTTCCGCAATCTTTTGGTCGACGTCACCGGTAATACCCATCGGGCAGAGATCTGCATCGACAAGCTCTATTCGCCCGACGGGCCGACCGGCCGGCTGGGGCTGGTGGAGTTCCGCGGCTTTGAAATGCCGCCCAATGCACGAATGTCTCTGGCCCAGCAATTGTTGGTAAGGGCGCTGATCGCACGATACTGGGCCTCTCCGGCGCAGGGAGATTTCACCCGCTGGGCCACGGCGCTACACGACCGCTTTATGCTCTCGACCTTCGTCTGGCAGGACTTCTTGGGCGTTATCGAGGACCTTCGCCAACATGGCTTCGACATTGAACCGGAATGGTTCGCGGCCCAGCGCGAATTCCGTTTCCCCTTCTGCGGCGAGGTCAACATCGATGGCGTCAGGCTCGCGCTCTATCAGGCGCTTGAGCCCTGGCATGTGATGGGCGAAGAAGGGGCAATCGGCGGTACTGTCCGCTATGTCGACAGCTCGGTCGAGAGGCTGGAAGTGCGGCTCGAAGCCGCCGATCCGTCTCGCTACGCCGTTGCCTGCAACCAGCGCCCCGTGCCGCTCAAGCCGGCTGGTCGCAACGGCACGCTGGTGGGTGGTGTGCGCTTCAAGGCCTGGCAGCCAGCCAGCGGCATGCATCCGGTCATGCCGGTCCATGCGCCTCTGGTCTTCGACATCTTCGACACCTGGACGGGCCGGGCCCTGGGAGGATGCACCTATCACGTAGCTCATCCGGGCGGCCGCAACTACGAGACCTTCCCCGTCAACGGCAACGAGGCCGAGGCCCGGCGCCTGGCCCGCTTCGTCCCTCACAACCACACGCCCGGCGACTATGCGCTGCGCCCCGAAAAGCCTGCGGATGAGTTTCCGCTGACGCTTGACCTGCGGCGTCCACCACGGTTCACCTGAGCCATGACTTCGCGGAATCAGCAAACCCGCGGCACCCCGCCCGCCGGCCCCAGCATAATTGCTGATTACCGCCTGCTGCCTGGCGTGCCGGACGAGATGATCGACCCGTCCGGCAAAATCCGTCCCGGCTGGGACAAGCTCATGTCGGCGTTTGACGCGCTAGGGCCAGCCGAACTGGCGGCCCGCTTCGAGCGCGCCGACCAGTATTTGCGCGACGCTGGTGTCTTTTATCGCAAGTATGATGGCGCCGAGGGCAAGGAGCGCGCCTGGCCGCTGGCCCATATCCCGCTGCTGATCGACGAGGCTGACTGGGTACAGATTTCGAGCGGCCTGACGCAGCGAGCCGAACTGCTCGAACGCATCGTTGCCGACATCTACGGCAACAATGTCCTGGTCCAGGAGGGCCTGCTGCCCCCCGAGCTGATCGCGCAAAACAACGAATTCCTGCGCCCCATGGTCGGAGTCCAGCCTGCCAGCGGGCACTATCTGCATTTCTGTGCATTTGAACTGGGACGCGGCCCGGACGGGGCATGGTGGGTATTGGGCGATCGCACGCAGGCCCCTTCGGGGGCAGGCTTCGCGCTTGAAAACCGGGTTGCCACCACCCGCGCCCTCTCGGACATTCATTCAGGGCTCAATATCAACCGGCTCGCCGGCTTCTTCCGTTCATTCCGCGACGCCCTGTTTGACCAGGCAGGCAGGGACGGCGGGCGCGTTGGCATCCTGACGCCCGGACAGCTGAACGAAACCTATTTCGAGCACGCCTATATTGCGCGCTATCTGGGCTTGATGCTGCTTGAGGGCGAAGACCTTGTGGTCGAGGACGGTCATGTCATGGTCCGCACCGTCGCAGGCCTGAAGCCCGTCAGCGTGTTGTGGCGGCGTCTCGATGCGAGTTTCGCAGACCCGCTCGAGCTGCGTTACGATAGCCATATCGGCACCCCGGGCATGGTCGAAGCCCTGCGCAACGGTACCATTTCCATGATCAATGCCCTGGGCACCGGCATTCTCGAGACCCGAGCCCTTTCTGCCTTCATGCCACGCCTGTGCAAGCATTTGCTTGGCACCGGCCTTGAACTGCCTGAGATTGCCACCTGGTGGTGCGGCCAGGGCGCCGAGCAGGAATTTGTGCTCGACAATTTCGACAGCCTGATGATCGGCCCGGCCTTTTCGACGCAATTGCCGTTCGACGACCTGCGCGGCACCGCGCTTGGCGGCGACATGACGGACGAGCAGAAAGCCGAGGTCAAGGCCCGCATCGCAGCCAATGGCGGTTATTATGTCGGCCAGGAGCCGGTGCGGCTGTCCACGGCTCCGGTCTATATCGACGGAAGGTTGCAGCCGCGCCCGATCACCCTCAGGGTCTATGCCGCACGTACCGCCGATGGCTGGACTATCATGCCCGGCGGCTTTGCCCGTGTAGGCTCCACCACCGATACTACGGCTCTGGCCATGCAGCGCGGCGGTCAGGCGGCGGACGTGTGGGTCATGTCCTCACGCCCGGTCGAGCAGGTGTCGCTGCTGCCGGCGGAAAGTGAAAAGCTGACGCGCAACCCGCCCGGCAGCCTGCCCAGCCGTGCGGCGGACAATCTGATCTGGCTGGGCCGGTATGCCGAGCGCTGCGAAGCAACCGTGCGCATCCTTCGTGCCTACAATGCCCGGCTGGCAGAGCTGTCCAAACCCGATCTGCCCATCCTCGTGCATTGCGCGAAATTCTTGGAAACTCTGGACGTCGACCCATCGGAGGCCATGCCCTCCGGGCTGCTCGCCTCGATTGACAGTGCCGTCCACAGTGCCGGCCAGATCCGCGATCGTTTTTCGCCCGACGGCTGGCTGGCGCTCAACGACCTTCAGAAAACGGCCCGCCGCTTTTCCACCCGGCTCACTACGGGCGATGATGCCACCCGCGCCATGACGGTGCTGTTGCGCAAGCTGGCCGGGTTTTCCGGACTTGTGCATGAGAACATGTACCGCTTTGCCGGTTGGCGTTTCCTCGAACTGGGCCGGCGCCTGGAGCGCGCCATCCAGATTGCGCGGGCCACTGCCTGGCTGACGCGTGAGGACGCACCCGACGGATCCCTCGAAATGCTGCTCGAAATCGGTGACAGCGTAATGACCCATCGCCGACGCTACTCGGTGAGTGCCGGCAAGAGGAGTGTGGTCGACCTGCTCGTCCTCGATCCGCTCAATCCACGCTCTGCGCTGTTCCAGCTCACCGAACTGCGCCAGCAGGTCGAAACCCTCCCCGGTGGCATTTCCGAAGGGCAACTGTCCCCGGCCGCCAGGATGGCCCTGCAACTGCAAAGCGACCTGATGATTGCCGAACCAGACGACATGACGCCCGAACGGCTGGACCGACTGGCGCAGGATATCGGCATGCTCTCGACGGTCATCGCCTCGGCCTATTTCACCTGAGCGAGGGGCAATGCTCTACGACATCCGCCTCACGCTCGAATATGACTACGACGCGCCGGTCCATGGCGGGCGCCATCACATCCGGGTCGCGCCGAACAATGTCGTCGGTGTTCAGCGGGTCATCGCCTCTTCACTGCGTGTTGACCCGTCCCCCGCGCGCCAGAGCGGATTTCTCGATTTTTTCGGCAACGCGGTGACTGCCATCACCATGACCGAGCCACACGACAGGCTGACCATCCGCCTGTCGGCACGCGTACAGGTGGAGGACATCACCGCGCCGGCGGACCTGTCACCGCCGCTCGCGCAGCTCCGTCGCGAGCTTGCCCAATATTGGTCTGTCGCGCCGGAAAGCCCGCAGCATTTCCTCTCCGCTTCCCCGCGGGTCCAGATCGTGCCGGCCATTACCGATTACGCCAGGCGCGCAACAGCCGGCGCACCCACGGTCCTCGCAGCGGCGACTGCACTCTGCATGGCCATCCATCGCGATTTCGAATACGACCCCAAGGCCACCGATGTCGAAACACGGCCCGCCGAGGCCTTCGACCTGCGCAAGGGTGTCTGCCAGGATTTCGCCCATGTGATGATCGCCGCCCTGCGCGGCATCGGTGTTCCGGCCGGCTATGTTTCTGGCTTTCTGCGAACCAATCCGCCCCCGGGCCAGCCGCGCCTCGAAGGTGCCGATGCAATGCATGCCTGGATACGTGCCTGGTGCGGTCAGCACCTCGGCTGGGTTGAGTTCGATCCCACCAATGCCATGATCGCCGGCCCCGATCACATCTCTATCGGCCACGGCCGGGACTATTCCGATATATCCCCCATCGTCGGGGTGCTGCGCACACATGGCTCGCACGACACCAGACAGTCCGTCGACGTCCTGCGGCTCGAATAAAAGGACCGCGGAACCAAACCCTGCCTCTCTCGTTTTCTTGTNACGCGAGCCAAACGGCTCCGCCAGGAAAGACCCGGCCCACCGGGTCGGGAGACCAAGATGCAGCATTCTCATATCCGCACCTATGACAAGCCGGCCCGCGCCACCACCGCAGTGTGGAGCGACGCATCCGCTGGCCCTTCGCAGCATTTTGCCGAGGTCGTCGTGGCGCTGATCCCCGCATCGCTCATCCTGGCGGCAGCCACTGCTCTGCTGGTCGCACTGATCTAGGGTCACACAGTGCGCCTGTTCTCAGCGTTTAGGAGGGTTTCATGACGCTCGGCACCATTCTTATCATCATCCTCATCCTGCTTCTGATCGGCGCCCTGCCGACCTGGGGATATTCACGCGGCTTCGGCTACTTCCCGTCCGGCATTCTCGGAGTGGTGCTGGTCGTCGTTCTGATCCTGGTGTTGATGGGACGCATCTAGCACCGGTCGACAACAATGGGCACGGCCAGGTCCCTCTGGTTTCCTTTCAACGGAACGTGCCCCTTAGCGGACCGATGGTCGCCCCCCTTTTCGGTCCGCACCCTTTGTCCCGGCAGGCAACGTGCCTGTCGGGACTTCTTTTCCGCATAGGGCAAGGGGAGCTCCCGAGGACAAAGGGAACCTCGCTGCCTCCCCTGGCGTTTGGAACTCAATCAAAAGGAGCGTCAAATGGCGACTACATCCGATATGGCCCCCACTCCCCGCAAGCCGGGCAATGGCAACCGCACAAACAAACCGCTGGCCGCTGCTGCAGACACCGCTGAAGCCTCTGTGCGCGGCACAGCCGCCGAAACGCGCGAGCGTGAACTTGAGGCCCAGGTGGCCCAGCTGCAATCCGATCTCAAGTCCATCACCGAAACGCTCGGCAAGCTCACCGGAGACAAGGTTGGCGAGGCCCGCGCCATCGCCAAGACCGAGCTGCGGAACATCCAGGCCAAGGGCGAAGAGCTGCTCAGCGAAGCTCAGGACCATGCCAGCGAAATGGAAAAGCAGCTCAAGGATACGATCCGCGAAAAGCCCTTGACCGCAGTCGCTGCGGCGGCCGGTATCGGCTTTGTCTTCGCGCTCCTGACGCGCCACTGACCATGGGTCTGCTTGCCCCCCTCGCGGCCCTTCTCGGCCTGGAGGTCGAGGAGCTTGCCACGCGCGCAAAGACCACGGCGCTGATCTACGGTTTCATCGCCCTGTGCCTGATGGTCGCCGCCGGCTTCCTGCTGGCGGCGGGATACATGGCTCTGGCCGAGGTCGTGGGGCCAATCCTGGCGGCTCTCATCATCGCGGGAGCCTTCCTGCTGCTGGCCCTTGCCGCCTACCTCGGGTCCAAGATCGGCCGTGGTCGTCGGCAGCGCAAGGTGGCGGAACGGCGGCGCGCCAGTGAGACCGGAGCCTTCCTGACCACTGCCGCTATCACGGCCCTTCCCTTGCTCGCCCGTTCGCCCATGCTGGTGCGTCTGGGCCTGCCAGCGGCGGCCATAGCTGCCCTCGCAATGATCCGTGACAACAAGAACAGGGACTAGCCGCGCGGCGGCAAGTCCCTGGCCGGCCGGATCACCGGCAAGGCCAGCGGATGGATTTGCAGCGTCACCGCTGTCTCGAGGTCGATCAGCTCCCCATCGATAACCGCTTTGCTGCCACGCTTACGCTTGGGAAAGCGCAGCACCACCTGCGCCACCTCGATCTCGCTCACAAGCGGGTTGGCTCGCCACCGGCCGGTCATCACATCGAAAGCCAGGTTGAGAAGCTCGCGCGTGGTCACGCTCTGCGCGACATAGACGCCGAGCTTTCCTGAATTGAGGATCTCGGCAACCGGCAGGGGACTCTCATCGAGCGGATTGTTGGAAACCGCTATGCCGGATACCGTAAGGGGGCGGTCGCCCTTTTCGGTATGCAGTTCCACCGCGAACCGCGGCGGATTGACGGCCGCGGCAAAGATGGCCCGCAGGCTGGCCAGCATTTTTCCCAGACGGCTCGAATAGACCATGCCATCGCGGATGCGGACCAGCCGGGCATGGATGCCCACTCCGAACTGATGCACGAACGGCCTCCCGTTCGCCGTCGCGATATCCACCCGCTCCACCTGCCCCGCCGCAATTGCCTCCAGCGCGCGGTCGAGTTCCAGCGGCGCGCCGAGGGCGCGGGCAAACAGGTTCATGGTGCCCGCCGGAAGCACGCCCAGCGGCTTGCCGCTCTTGAAGGCGAAGGCGGCCGCAGCGGAAATCGTGCCATCACCCCCGCCGGCAAGCAGCGCCTCGACATCCTTGTCCTGGGTCGCGGCGCGCAACTCTGCCTCCACCGATTTTCCTGGCACCACACGGCACTCCAGGTCATGGCCATGCTGGGCAAAGATGTCTCTGGCCTGCCTACAGAAGGCGTCCAGATCCATTGTCCTTAGCGTGCCGCCGTCGCGATTGAATATGGCCCGGATCTTCAAGCCTCGTCCCCTTCTGTCCCCGCCGAAACACCCGATGGCCGGCTCAGAGCTGACAACAATACGGTGACCTCTGTGCCACCGCCGGGGGGTGTTCGATAGCCCGGCTCGCCGCCGAATTGCTCTGCCAGTTGCTTGATGATCACTGAGCCCAGTCCTGCCTCTGAGCCGTGCTCAGGCTCGGGCATGCCCACGCCGTTGTCGGTCACCTTCAACCGCGGTGTGCCCCTGTCGTCCCGGTCGAGCACGACCGCGATTTCACCCCGGCGATCACCGGGAAAGGCGTATTTGAGAGCATTGGTGACCAGTTCGCCGACAAGGATGCCCAGGGTAGTCGCATCGCGAGCGCCGACCTCGATTGGAGCCAGCTCGCTCCGCAGTGTTACCCGCCCGCCATCAGTCTGGGTATCGGCCAGGTCTTCCAGCACGGCCGACAGAAACTCGTTTGCACTGGCGGTCTCAAGGTCATCGCCCAGCCGCAGGCGGCGATGCGCGGACGCAACGGCATGCACGCGCAGCCGCGCGGCCTCGAGCGCTGCCCGCACATCCTCCGAGCGCGACCGCATCATCTGCAGCGCCAGCAGGGACGACACCGTCGCCAGCGAATTGCCAATACGATGATTGGTGTCCTGCAATAGCGCTTCGACCCTCTGGCGCTCACGTTCGGCATGCTGCCGGGCCTCTTCGATGTCCCTGGTCCGTTCGGCCACTTCGAGCTCCAGAGCCTCGTTCTGCGTCAACAGACCTCTTTGCCTTTGCGCCAGTACGTTGACCTGCTTTTGGCTGCGCTGCAGCAAGGCATAGGCCAGGATTGCCGCGGCCGCCAGGGCGGCAATGAGAGCGGCAACCAGCCCGGTGCGGGTCTGGTCGATTGCCCGGTTGCGCTGCGTCAGCTTGACGTCTTCCTCGGCGATGAAGTCATCGAGGGTCGCATTGACCTCGGCCATCAGGCGCGCGCCCATGCCGGTTTCTGTCAGGGATTGCGCCTCTGCGCTGCGCTGTGTCGTCACCAGTTCCACGGTGCGGTTCATCTCCGCAAGCTTGCCGGCAATGTCGCCGGTAATGCTGGTGACGCGGTCGCTTTGGCCCGGATCGTCCTCGGTCATGTCAAGCAGTGCAGCCACACGCCGGTCGAGGCCTGCCACGGCCTCGTGATAATTCTGCAGGAATTGCGGGTCGGTGGTCAGCAGGTAGCCCCGCTGGCTTGCTTCCGCCTGGCTCAGCGCATGCATGAGTTCCCGCGCCGCATTGCGAACGGCATAGGTCTTGGTGATGTCCGTCAGCTGCCTGTCGATGCCCTGCATGAGCATCAGCGCTGCGACGGCCGCCAGGCAGACCAGTCCGAGCGACATCCATATCGACAAGCGCCGCATATTCACACGCGCCGGCCGGGCCGGGTCGTCGCTTTGCGCCTGACGCGTCAAGACACTCTCCTGCACCTGTCGCTCCGCACCTGGAGATACCAATAACCATTGACCTCCAGCGATGGCAGCATTGAGGCTCTCAAATCAGCGGCCGGACGCGATCATGCGGTCCATCCCAGTCTGCCAGTCGCGCCAGTTCCGGTCTGTTCAGCACTTCACATCCCCGTCCCAGCCACCGAATGAAGCCCCGCTCGCTGAGCCTGCGCAATGTCTTGTTGGTATGGACAATGGAAAGGCCAAGCGTATCGGCGACATGCTGCTGGGTAAGAGGAATGACTACCCCTTGCTCGCCCAGCCCCACTGCAGCCGCTCGCGAATGGAGAAAAGCCAGTAGATATGCCGCCCGCTCCACAGCCGTGCGTCGCCCCAGGCTGAGCAAATGGTCATCCAGCATGCGCTCCTCCCGCGCGGCCAGCCAGGTGACGTCGAAACTCAGTCCCGGATGGTTGCGAAACAGCTCGTCCAGCCGGTCGCGCTGGAATACGCACAGCACCAGCGGCGTCAATGCCTCCACTGAATGCTCCATCTCGCCAATGATGGAGCCCTGCAGGCCCACAAGGTCGCCCGGCAGCAGATAGTTCAGGATTTGCCGGCGGCCGTCGTCGAGCATCTTGAACCGGAACGCCCATCCGGAGAGCACGGTAAAGAGCTCCGCGCTGCGGGTTCCCTCTTCGAGGAAGACGGTGCCAGCGTCAGCGGCGATCTCACCGACCTTGAAGCTGGATACGAACTGCAGTTCCTCGGACGAAAAGTTCCGAAACGTGGGGAGTGGACGCAAGGGGCACAGCTCGCATGGGACACGGCGGCTCGGGGCAGCAAAGACGACGCTCACGGAGATTTCCTGACGCTGGAGAAATCGCAGTCCAGAACGTTCGAGCCAAGGGCGCGTTCCACTATGTCAAAGTTAAATGACAGCTGGGGTCATACGGGCGATGAAGGGCTTCATAACTTGGAGAGCCAAGCCATGCTGTCCGGCCGTTCGGTTCTCGTGGTAGAGTCCGAGTTCATCATCGCGCTGGGCATCCAGAACGTCATCGAGGGACTTGGCGCCAGCGACGTCGTCACCGCGGGCACCCCTCGGGAAGCCCTCGCAACTTCAACGCGGTGGGCTTCTTCCGTCCTGACAGTAATAGAACTCGAAACAGCGCGGCCCGACCTCATGGAATTCGCCAGGCAACTCTCCCAGAGCGGCATACCTGTCCTCGGCATTAGTGCCGATGCCCGGCTGGCTGCCGGCGTGCCGGAGTTGCCCGGCACACCCATTATACTCAAGCCATTTTCCGATGCGGATCTTGTCTGCGCGATAAAGGCGCGGCTGGCTCAGTAGCTGTTGCCCGAGGTGACTTGGGCCGAAACGGCGTCCGGGCCGTAATCGGACTCTCCGCTGATCTTGAGCAATTCTGTCAGGCGGGTTCGCGCCCGGCTGACGCGGCTTTTCATCGTGCCCACGGCGCAATCACAGATGGATGCCGCCTCCTCGTATGAAAAACCCGACGCTCCGATCAGAATGATCGCTTCACGCTGGTCGTCCGGCAATTTGGCCAACGCTGCCTTGAAGTCTTCAAGGTCCATTGCACCATACTGTGACGGGTGCACGGACAGCCGCTCGGTAAACACGCCATCGCTGTCCTGCACCTCGCGCCCGCGCTTGCGCATCTGGCTGTAAAACTCATTGCGCAGGATGGTGAACAGCCAGGCCTTGATATTGGTGCCCATCTCGAAGCTGGACTGTTTGGCCCAGGCCTTCATCACCGTGTCCTGCACGAGGTCGTCGGCCTTGTCGTGTTTGCCGGTCAACGACACGGCAAAGGCGCGCAGGCTGGGCAGCGTGGCCAGCATTTCACGCTTGAAGGAAGTACCTTCGGCATTCATGCCGTTACTCCCCGTTCCGGTCAGTGGACTTTGCGGATTGTGCCTTTTCTGCGCTGTCGAGACGCTCCAGCAGGTCAAGCAGTTGCTCAGGAACGCCTTCGTCCTGCACGGCCCCATAGAGCGCGCGTAGCCGCGAGCCGATATCGGTCGTAGGACCGAGCCCGTCGTCCGCCCGCCCCGTCTGCATGCGCACACGTTGCTGAGTCACCAAATTGTCCTTCTTCATCGTTTGATCGATCAGTCCCGGGATACTTCTGAGGGCTAGGAATGCATGTTTTTGAGAAAAGTTCCGCAGTGTTGGAACTTTTCTTTTCAGTCTACGTTCTGGGCCATCGTGAGGTTCTGAACCAAAAGCGTCACCCAGGGAGTTCTTGTCTATGTCATTGTCAACGCGGATTGCACCGCACCTGCCCTATCTGCGGCGTTTTTCCCGGGCCGTAACGGGCTCACAGACGTCGGGCGATGCCTATGTGGCCGCCACCCTTGAGGCGCTGATTGCGGACATTTCCCTGTTCCCCGAGGCCTCCAGCGATCGTATCGCGCTCTATAAGCTCTTCTCGGCTCTATTCTCGTCCTCAGCTATTTCCGTCCCGGAACCCTCCTCCAGTTTCGCGTGGGAGCAGCGTGCCGCAGCGAACCTGGCCAATCTGGCTCCCCTGCCTCGTCAGGCCTTTCTGTTGGTTGCAGTTGAAGGCTTCAGCCATGCCCAGGCTGCTGAAGTACTTTCAGTCAGCGACAGCGAATTCGCCTCGCTGCTCGAGCAGGCCTCGACCGAGATTTCGCGTCAGGTCGCCACCGAAATCATGATCATCGAGGATGAGCCCCTCATTGCGATGGACATCGAACAGATGGTGGAAAGCCTTGGTCACAAGGTGGTCAGCATCGCCCGCACCCACAAGGAAGCGGTCAGCCTCTTTAACCAGACCCAGCCGCGCATGATCCTTGCCGATATCCAGCTTGCCGACGGCAGCTCNGGCATCGATGCGGTCAATGATATTCTCAACACCCANTCGGTACCGGTGATCTTCATNACCGCTTTCCCCGAGCGGCTGCTGACCGGCGAACGACCCGAGCCCACTTTCCTCGTGACCAAGCCCTTNAACCCGGAAATGGTCAAGGCACTTATCAGTCAGGCCCTGTTCTTCGACGAAGGCTCACGCGCTGCAGCCTGACCNNGAAGTGCATTCANAAATAAAGGCCAGCAAATGCTGGCCTTTTTTCTTTCCGNCCGGAACTCGGTCACTTTGGCGGACGTTGATCGAACAAGCTCAACTCATGGAGTTTCCCATGCTGTATTATGCACTCGTATTCCTCGTCATAGCGCTGATAGCCGGCGTGCTCGGCTTTGGTGGCATCGCAGGTGCCTCCGCTGGTATCGCGCAGATCCTGTTCTTCCTGTTCCTGGCATTCCTCGTGGTCTCGCTGGTAATCGGCCTTTTCCGCAGGACCTGAAGACCTGACTGAAAGTGACACAAGATTGAAACGGCGCCATTAGGCGCCGTTTTTCCATTCAGGGCGCGGGGAACAGATCTTCGATCTGTCCGGTCAGCCTGTAGACCGCCAGGCCGATCCATTCGCGCACGGCGGTGGCAGCGGTATCGAAATTGCTGTTCGGGTCGGCAAGGTCCAGCCCGAACCCCTGGCTCCCCGTGCTCCGGTAATCGGTCGGCCAGGGCACGACATCCACACCCTCCGCTCGGAATAGCCCCATCGATCGCGGCATATGGAATGCCGAGGTCACCAGAATGACTGCCCCTTCCCCATCGCTCATCAGCCCCTTGGTGAAGCGCGCGTTCTCGATCGTGTTGCGCGACTCGCCCTCCATCACAATCCGCCCTTCATCGATACCGAGCCCGACAAGGAAGCGTCGCGCGGTCTCCGCTTCACTTTCGCTCTCGCTGCTGAGCAAGGCTCCGCCACCTGAGAGAATTAGCGATGCTTCGGGATAACGGTGTGCTAACCATAAGGTGGTGGTGAGGCGCTCGCCTGCATCGTTCAACGCCACGGTCTGGCGGGCAGTGCTGGGCCGCCCCTTGGTCGCTCCGCCCAGCATGACGATTGCCTGCACGGTCTCGGGCGGGTCCTGCGGCACGGCAAAACGATCCTCCAGAGGCTGGATAAGCACGTAGCCAAGGCTCGTATAGGCGCACAGCGCCAGCATGGCTCCGGCCATCCCCAGAGCCGCCAGCGCCAGCCGCCTGCGGCGCAAGATGATCAGAAACATCGCCACAACAACCAGCAGCAGGCTGACGCTCAAGGGCTGCGCAAGCAGCCAGAAAACTTTCGATGCGACAAAGAACATGAATTCCCTCGCGCTTGCGCTAAACCGGCAAAACCCGCTTTTTCGCTTGCTATCTCACCGGCTTCTGGTTTTCTACCACTTGGTCAAGATTGCCCGGTCAACAAGAGGCAATCGCCGGTCAGGATATCGCCCGTTAGGGCCATGGTGAGCATGAAGCAGGCTGCACCCGCCACTGCGGGATCGTCGCCGGTCGTCGAATTGCGCGATCTGCATAAATCCTTCGGTCCACTTGAAGTCCTCAAGGGCATCTCTTTTACGGCGCGTGAGGGCCAGGTTGTTTCCTTGATCGGCTCCTCGGGCTCCGGCAAGTCGACGCTGCTGCGCTGCATCAACATGCTCGAAATTCCCGATCAGGGCGATGTGCTCATCGANGGGGAANTGATTGCGCTGACCGGGTCCGGCGCNTCGCGCCGCATCGGNGACGAAAACCAGATCCGCCGCATCCGCTCCGAGCTNGGGATGGTGTTCCAGTCCTTCAATCTCTGGGCCCACATGACCATCCTCGANAACGTCATGGAAGCGCCNCTGATTGTGCAGAAGCGCGCCCGCACCGAAGTGGAGGCCGAGGCCCGCGCCATGCTCGACAAGGTCGGTATTGGCGCCAAGGCCGACGCCTATCCTGCCCAGCTTTCGGGTGGCCAGCAGCAGCGTGCCGCCATTGCCCGAGCCCTCTGCATCAATCCGCGCGTCATGCTGTTTGACGAACCCACATCGGCGCTCGACCCCGAACTGGAAGTGGAAGTGCTGCGCGTGATCAAGCTCCTGGCCGACGAAGGGCGCACCATGATCCTCGTGACCCATGACATGGAGTTTGCCCGCTCGGTGTCGGACCGGGTGATTTTCCTGCATCAGGGTGTGGTGGAGGAAGAAGGCTCGCCCGACGAAGTTTTTGGCGCCACGAAATCCACCCGCCTCAAGCAATTCCTCAATGCCGCCAGCCATGCGTGACAGGTGAGGATCGACCCGACAAACCGGGCGTGACAAGAACACGATCAACCCAACGGAGAACAACCATGAAAAAGATGATGCTGGCCGCCGCCGCCATCCTGGCGCTCGGCACTCCCGCGTTTGCCCAGGAAACCGTGCGCATCGCCACTGAAGGCGCCTACGCACCCTGGAACTTCCTCAATGATGCCGGCGAACCGGCCGGCTACGAAATCGACCTTGGCAACGCCATCTGCGAAAAGGCTGGCATTACCTGCGAATGGATCATCAACGACTGGGATTCGATCATTCCCAATCTGTTGGCCGGCAACTACGACCTGATCATGGCCGGCATGTCGATCACCGAGGAACGCCTCGAAACCATCGACTTCACCCAGGACTACTTCCCCCCCGATCCGTCCAAGTTCGTCTCCACCGCCGGGTCCGGCATTGACCCCTCCGCACTGTCGGGCGCTCGTATCGGTGTGCAGGGCGGAACCATCCAGGCCGCCTACGCCGAGGAAAATCTTGCTTCGGGCAACACCGTCGTGACCTTCACCACTGCCGACCAGGCCATGGCTGACCTGATGGCCGGTAACCTCGACACCATTCTGGCTGATGGCGCCTATCTCGAGCCGGTAGTCACCGCCGCCTCGGGCGCCATCGAATTTGTCGGCGAAGACATCATGATCGGCGGCGGCGTGGGCGCGGGCCTGCGCAAGGATGCTGCCGATCTCAAGGCCAAGATCGATGATGCACTGAGCGCGCTCAAGGCTGATGGCACGGTCGACAAGCTGATCGCGCAGTGGTTCGAGGGCCACGGCCCCTACTACGACGACTAAGCCCTTCGGCCCAATCCTGCCTCTCCCGGCCCCGGGAGAGGCACCCAACTGCAGGACGGCTGCATGTTCGAAGACCTCGCCTTCTGGGTCGGCTACATCACCAACGGCAAGCATCTGACCTGGTACGCGAGTTTCCAGTTCACGATTTTTGCTGCCCTGATGGGTGGCGCCCTGGCCGTGATCTTCGGCCTCATCGGGGCAACCCTCAAGAATTCGCGGTTTTTCCCGCTCCGTCTCATTGGCACGAGCTATTCCTCCATCGTCCGGGGCGTTCCGGACGTGCTGTTCTTCCTGTTCTTTCCCCTAGCCTTCGAGCAAGGTGTGGAATGGCTGATCTCTACCCAGGTCTGTTCTCCCGAAGCCATCGCCGCCCAGACCGCGCCTTGGCCACCCTGTCGCGAGGCAAACTGGTTCCTGGGCACCACCGAATATCTGCTGCTGGCAAGCGTCTCGCTCGGCCTCGTCTATGGGCGCCTTCGCCACCAATGTCATTCATGGCGCGATGCGTGCCGTGCCAGCCGGTCAGCTCGAAGCCGCCCGCGCTTATGGTATGAGCGCTGCCCAGGTTCTNTGGCGGGTTCATATCCGGCAGATGTGGGTTTACGCCCTGCCTGGCCTGTCCAATGTCTGGATGCTGATCGTCAAGGCGACGTCCCTGCTGTCGCTATTGCAGATCGCCGATATCGTGCTTTGGGCTGATCGTCTGGGCGCGCCCAATTTTCTGCCCACAGTCGGCCTTGTGCATGACGACTGGCGCTGGCGATACTACCTTGTGCTCTTCGTGTTCTACATCCTGGTCACCTGGCTATCCGAGCGCGCCTTCGAGGTCCTGATGCGCAAGGCCGGGCGCGGCATTCTCGGCGAGGTGCCAGCCTAATGGAGGGATTTTTCAAGGATCTGGCCGTCATGGCCCCCGCGGCGCTGTTCAACATCTATTTCGCCGCCGCCTCTATTCCCATCGGCTTCGTGCTCGCCGTGTTCCTGGCGCTCGGCAAGGCTTCTGCCAACCCGGTCGTCAACAGCCTCTCGCGTGGCTACATCTATGCGTTCCGAGGCTCGCCGCTCTTCATCCAGTTCTTCATGTTCTATTCCCTGGCGCTGTCGCTGAACCTGACACTCTGGAAGCCGCTGGGCATTTCGGGCTTTGTGCTGCATCCACTCTTCATGGGTCCCGTTGTTCTGGTGCTGAACACTGCGGCCTATACAGCGGAAATCTTCTATGGCGCGCTGCGGGCCGTCCCCCGGGGCGCCGTAGAGGCGGCCCGCGCCTTCGGTATGAGCCGCCGCCAGCAGTTCACCCGCATTATCTGGCCAAATCTCATCCGGCTGGCATGGCCTGCCTATACCAACGAAGTTGTCTTCCTCTTCCACGCCACGGCCATCGTCTACTTTGCCCTTCCGGTACTCGGGGGTCAGGGAGAGCTGATGATCACGGCCAAGTCGCTGTTCGAGCGCGACTTCAATGCCTTCCTGCATTTTTCGGTGGCCGCGCTCTACTTCCTGATGGTCACGCTTGTCATCTTTTTCGTATTCGGCCTGATCTATCAGCGGCTCATGCGCCACCTTCCCGCACCGCCCCGGATGCGGTTTGCACCCAAATGGATTCGCTAGAACCATGACCTTTCAACAGCACTCCCTGGTGCTGGCTGGCGACGCGCCCGGCCAGTCGACCACGCTTTACTGGTACACTGCCGGCCCAACCGAGGCCGAAACCAAGGTACATTTGCAAGCCGCGCTCCATGCCGACGAGCAGCCGGGCACCATGGCTCTGCACCACCTGCTGCCCATGCTTCGAGACGCGGACGCAGAGGGCAAACTCAAGGCCCGGTTCGTGATCTTTCCCTCGGTCAATCCGCTGGGTCTCGCCACGCGCGTATTGCGCCGCCATATCGGCCGCTATGACCTAGAGACTGGCGTCAACTTCAACCGACGCTGGCCGGACCTCTATCCGCAGGTCGCGGAGCGTGTTGTCGGCAAGCTCACCGCCGATCCAAAGGCCAATGTCGCCGTCATCCGTGCGGCCGTCGGAGAATGGCTGAACGAGCAAAGGCCCGCCACCGCCGCTCAGCGCCTGCGCCTGCATATCCTGAAATCTGCCTTTGATGCCGACATCGTCCTCGACCTCCATTGCGACGATGAGAGCCTGAAGCACATCTTTACCTCGCCCGACCTGATGCCAGGCCTGCAAGATCTGGCCGACCGCATGCAGGTGGCAGCGACCCTTACAGCCGAGGATAGTGGCGGGGGCTCGTTCGACGAGGTGCTTCCAAGCCTTTATCGCAAGGCCCAGCGCGCCAATCCCGGTTTTCCGATTCCTATCGCAGCCGAAACGGCGACCCTGGAATATCGCGGTCAAGCCGACGTCACCGATGCCATCGGCAGGCAAGATGCCCAAGGATTGTTTGATTTTTTCGCCGGACGCGGGCTTGTGGACGCCGCTCCGGCACCAGCGAAAGCAGCGCCCGGGCCAACGCCGTTCGAGGCTACCGAAGTCCTCCGCGCTGACCGGCCCGGGCTGCTGGCCTATCGGGTTGGACTGGGTGATCGGGTGAAGAAGGGGGATGTTGTTGCCGAAATCATCGCCATGGATGGCCCCGATGCCTTCCTTGCACGTACGCCCTTGGTTGCGGGTACAGACGGCTTCATCCTTTCTCGCGCCACGGCCAAATATGCGGTGACAGGATCATCCGTGGCAAAGGTCGTAGGCACTGAAATCCTGCCGGCACGCGCCGGTGGATACCTGTTGGAAGATTAGAAGGGCACCGACAACCGATCAGCTGGCCACTGCACGCCGCTGAGCGGCTGCCACGGGAGTGCCCGTGTCAATGGTCGAGAGCAGATAGGCAGGCAGGTCTGCGGCAGCCAGCGGACGGGCAAAATAGAAGCCCTGCAACTGATGGCAGGCGATTTCTGAGAGGAACTTTGCCTGCTCGGCAGTCTCAACGCCCTCGGCCGTAATCCTGAGCTTGAGCGTCTTGGCCATGGAAGCAATCGCCCGCAGGATATCCCGCGCAATCGGATCATTGGTCGAGGCTTCGACAAAGGAACGGTCGATCTTGATCTTGTCGAATGGAAACTTCAGCAGATAGCTCAGAGAGGAATATCCGGTTCCGAAATCGTCCATTGCGATGGTCACGCCCAGTGCGCGGATTTCTCGCAGTTTCTCGATGACTTCCTCGGGATTGTCGATCAACAGGCCCTCGGTGATCTCGATCTCGAGCCGCCGTGGCGCCAGGCCGGAATTCTCCAGGGCCCACTGCACCACTCGTCCGATATCGGAGCGGCGGAAATGGCGCGCGGAGAGGTTGACCGCCACGGTCAGGTGATCAGGCCAGGAAGCTGCGGCAATGCAGGCCTGGTTGATCGTCCAGTCGCCGATATCGACGATCAGGTCCGACTGTTCAGCAATGGCGATGAACTCGGCTGGCGGCACCAATCCGCGCGTGGGATGGTTCCAGCGCACCAGGGCCTCAAACCCGGTGGGCAATCCATCAGTCGCGTTGACCAGGGGCTGGTAGTGCAACACCAGTTCGTTCCGTGCGATCGCGCCGCGCAAATCTGCTTCGATGAGCCGCCGCTCACGCTGTTCGGAATCCATCTCGCTTTCGAAGAACCGATGCATTGAGCGCCCGTCCGCCTTGGCGCGATAAAGTGCCAGATCGGCGTTGCGCAGCAGGTGGTCGGCGCGCACACCGTCGTCTGGCGCCATGGCGATACCAACGCTGGCACCGATCAGGAACATGTCCTCGTCAATAAAAAACGGCTCGCGCATCATCGCCACCAACCGGGCGCCCAAGGCATCGACGATCTGCCTGTCGCCGGTATCGGGCAGCAGGATGGCGAACTCGTCACCACCAAAGCGCGCCGCCATGTCGATGTCGCGCAGCTGTGATTGGATCCGCCCGGCNACGGCGGCGAGCAGCCTGTCACCGGCCATNTGGCCCTTGCTGTCATTGACGCCCTTGAACTGGTCGAGGTCCAGATACATCACCGCAAAAGGGGTGCCGTAACGCTCAAGCCGCGCCTCGTTGAGNGCCAGCTGTTCGGTAAAGCGCGTGCGGTTGAGCAGGCCGGTCAGCGAGTCATGGTGGGCCAGAAGCGTTATGCGGCGATCGGCAATCTTGCGTTCGCTGATGTCCGAACCGGTGCCCAGATACCCCAGATACTGCCCTGCCTCGTCGAAGGCCGGCTTTCCGGTAAGTCGCCACCAGCATTCCCGGCCGGTGCCGACCAGTTGCAGTTCCACATCCTGGAACGTTTCACGATCAGCAATGGCGCGCTGAATCTGGTGCAGCAGCGGATCACCCGGCGCGGTAAGTTGCTCAAGGAACATCATCAAATCTGCGCCGATTAGATCAGCCTCGCTTGCGCCCGTCGCCTTGGTGAAGCCCCCTGAAAGGCGATTGACGACCCCTGCCTGGTCGATGCCCCAGACCCAG
>Ga0065721_10005779_pt1 | contig 22200 bp, 20 predicted proteins | sample Mesricmetagenome_FD_59108 | JGI IMG/M metagenome (GOLD analysis project Ga0065721, IMG submission 59108) | Mesophilic microbial community from rice straw/compost enrichment Sample: eDNA_1 v2 (version 2) | ecosystem: Engineered > Solid waste > Grass > Composting > Bioreactor | place: USA: Davis...
GCCGTCGAGCGGATCGCCCGGCAGCACCGCGGGGTCCGGCGCGAGGCTGCGCCGGTCGGAGACGATGCTGCGCTCGCCGCGCGCGTCGACGAGCACGATGGCACGCAGCGTGCGGCCGGCGGGAAGCTGCGCGACGCCGCTGCAGTCGACGCCGCTCGCCTGCATCAGCCGCAGCGCCTCGCGCCCGGCATCGTCCTGGCCGACCCGGCCCCAATACGCCGCGCGGCCGCCGAGCCGGGCGATAGCCACGGCTGCGGTCGCCGCCGGCCCGCCGAAACGCGATTCGTAGTCGAGCACCCCCGTCTTGATGCCGGACGACGGCAGCGCGCCGACCCGGAAGACTTCGTCGTGGACGAGATTGCCGACACAGACGATCCTCATCATGATGCGCGACGTCCCCCCGCCAAGTGTCGCCAGCGCGACAGCTGTTCGGTTCCGCTCATGCGGCCCGCATGTTCTTCTTCGGCGCCGACCCGCCGGCAGGCGGTCCTATCCGGCAGATGAGGCGCCTTCCATGATGAGCATTCCGTTTTCGTTTCCGCAAGCCCGTTTTCTTTTTCGAGCATTGCAGGCGTCGCCGCGGCGCGCTATGGCAGGATCATGGCAGCGCTGATCACCCGCCACGACCGAATTCTCGAAACCCTCGAGGTGCAGGGCTACCTGACCATCGAGGAGATGGCGGACATGTTCGCCGTGTCGCCGCAGACCATCCGCCGCGACATTCGCGACCTCGCCGACCGCGGGCTTCTGCGCCGCCATCACGGAGGCGCGAGCGTCAACCGCAGCACGGCGAATGCCGCCTACAGCCTGCGCTACGAGGAAACCGCGGCGGAGAAGGCCGCCATCGCCGAGACCGCGGCACGGCTCGTCAAGCCGGGCAATTCCCTCTTCCTGACGCCGGGCACCACGGTCGATGCCTTCGCGCGGGCGCTCGCCAAATGCCAGCCGGCCGGGCTGCGCATCGTCACCAACAGCATCGCAGCGGCCACGATCCTTGCCGATTGCCCCGACATCTCCATCCAGATCACCGGCGGCCGGTGGACGAAATACAACGGTGCCGTCTGCGGCATGTTCGCTGCCGAATTCGTCGAGCAGTATCGCTGCGACCTGTTGGTGACGAGCATCGGCGGCATCGATGCGGAGGGCAACCTGCTGGAATACCGGGATGAGGAGGTCATCGTNGGACGCAGCATGCTGCGCAACGCCCGGCGCCGCGTGCTGCTCGCCGACCANACCAAGTTCGGGCGGGTCGCCATGGCGCGCCTCGCCCACCTGCGCGANTTCAACGTGCTCGTCACCGACAGGCGGCCCGTCGGTGCGATCAANGCGATGATCGAGGAGGCGCGCTGCGAGCTGCTGATCGCCGAGGCGGAGCACGCGCTCGAGAAGAAACGAGCTTAAGACGCCATGCGGATCAGCTGAGCCGCGCGAGGGCGGCGACGACATCCGCCACGGCGAAGGGCGGGCTCGCCAGCACCTTGCCACGCTCCTCCTCCGCGAGCGCCGGCACCACCCGGGCCATCGAGGCCTGGGCCAGCACCACGACATCGCTGCGCACCGCCACCTCTCCCAGGGCGTCGACGAGGCGCCGGTCGTGCCCGTCGCGGTCACCCGCCATCAGGGCATCGTAGGCGCCCTCCACCAGCACGGCCTCGATATCGGCCTCGACACCTTCCGCCCGCGCCGTCTCTTCGACGAGGGCCGTCGTCGGCTCGAGCGTGGTGGGCAGGGTGGCAATGACGGCGATCCGCCGGCCACGCCGCACCGCCGCACGCGCCATGCCGGCGTCCACCCGCAGGATCGGGATGCCGACCTGCGGCGAAACCGCGGCGCCGAGCGCGCCGATCGACGAGCAGGCGTTGAGGAGGAGCCGCGCCCCCTGGTCCTTCGCCGCGCGGCAATAGCCGGCCCAGCGCGGCAGCACGGCGTCGAGGCGCCCGCCATTGTCGCGCAGCTCCGGCAGGATCGAATCGTCCAGGATGTTGATGATGCGCACCTCGGGCGCCTCGGCGCGGATCAGGCCGGGAAAGACGTCGAGGGTCGCCACGGACGTGTGGATGATGCCGAGGGTCACGGTCATGCGGGCCTCGCGGTGAAGGAACGGCGGCGCCGACCGGCGCTCGGCCGCCTGGATGAATGAGATCGCCACTATTCCGCCCCCTCGCCGCGCCTTCAAGTGCGAACGCGCCGGGCGCCGGCCGGCTTGCCTTTCCCCGCGGCCGTGGCAAAGGTCGCGCTCGTCGCCTCAACGCCGGTTGTTCAGGAATGTCCGCCACCGATCCCGCATCAGCCATCTCCATCGTCTTCGCCACGCCGGCGGATGCGCCGAGGGTCGCAGAGCTCATCGGGGCCATGGACGCGCATTATCGTCCGGGCGAGACGCTGCCGCCGGCGGGCGACTATCGCGCGATGGTCGCGGCGACGCTGGGGGAACGGGAGGGCACGCGCTTCGTGCTCGCCAGCGGCGCGGATGGCGCACCGCTCGGGCTTGCCTGCATCGCCGTGATCCGGCCCGGTCGCGACCTCAAGGGGCTCGTCTATCTGAAGGATCTCTTCGTCGTCGAGGCCGCACGGGGCCGGGGGCTCGGCCGCCGCCTGATGGCCTTCATCGCCCGCTTCGCCGCGGACAACGGCATCGGCCGCATCGACTTCACCACCGACCGGGGCAACGAAGGCGCCCAGCGGCTCTATGCTGCGCTGGGCGCGCAAGCGGTGGAAAAGATCTATTACACCCTTCCCGGCGAGCGGCTCGCCGCGCTCGCTGCCGAGGCCTCATAGGGCTATTCCGTCGCCGACTGGCGGCATGGAAATCATTTCAATTGGCATTTTCCCGCCGGCTGGCAGCATCGGCCGCAAGAGGAGACGATCATGCCAGCCGACATGCCCCGCCCGGCCAATCCCGCGCCGCCCGCACCGGACTTTGCCTGGCCCGACGGCAAGCAGTCCGCCTTCTTTCTCGGCTTCGACGTCGATGCCGAATCGGTCTGGCTCGGCATCGACAGGCGCAACGCCGAGCGCCTCGTCACCATGTCCTACGGCGGCTACGAGGCGCGCGTCGGCATCCCGAAGCTCCTCGAGCTGCTCGCCCGCCATGGCGCGAAGGCGACCTTCTTCGTCACCGGCTGGACGGTGGACGCCCACCCCGCCGCCTGCGAGGCCATCCTGAAGGCGGGGCACGAGATCGCCCATCACGGCTACTGGCATCTGCGGCCGGAGCCGGGGGAGGACGAGACGATGCGCGAAGAGGTGGAACGGGGCTTCGAGGCGCTGAAGCGCGTCCTCGGCCTCGTGCCCGTGGGCTACCGCGCGCCGTCGGGTGAAAGCTGCGTCGCGCTGCTGAAGATGCTGCGCGAGCGAGGCATCCGTTATTCCAGCTCCTGGCGCGACGATATCCGGCCCTACCGCCACCTCCTGCCGGACGGGCCGGGGCCGATCGAGATCCCGGTCAACTACAGCCTCGACGACTGGAACTTCGGCATCACGCACCGCATGAGCCCGCGCGCGCTCTTCGGCCGCGAGGCCGTGCTCTCCATCTGGCGGGACGAATTCGAGCAGACGCATGCCTGGGGCGGCGTCACCACCATGATGCTGCATCCGCAGGTGTCGGGACGGCCGATGCGCTATCGCCTGCTCGACGAATTCCTGAGCCATGTCGCGGGCTTCGACGATGTCTGGTGGGCGACGGGCCGTGATATCGCCGACCATTACGAACGCTGCGAGGCGGCGAGCGGCGCCTGAGCCGCAGGCGCCGTCCGGCCCACGGCAGCGCTCTCCGTCTCGCGCGCTTCCGCCAGCGCCCAGTCACAGAAGGTGGCGAGGTCAGCGGGCCGCGGCCGGTCGAGGGGAGTCGTCAGCCAGTAGCAGTTGGTGCTCGTGTAGCCGAGCCCCGCCGGGTTGACGAGCTGACCACCGGCGAGCTCGTCGAGGATGAGGCTGCGCGGCACCAGCGCCAGGCCCTGTCCCGCGATGGCGGCGCGGATGACGAGGGAATAATAGCCGAGCCGCACCATCCGCTCCGCCCGCACATCGCCGATGCCGTGGCTCGCGGCGAAGTCGCTCCAGTGGAGCGGCGTCTGCCGATGCTCGAGGATCGGGAAGCGCCATGCATCCTCAGGCGCATCGATACCGCCGCCGCGGGCGATGAATTGCGGTGCGCCCACGAGAAGAACCTCCCGGCCGAGGAAATAATCCGCCTGCCAGCCGGGCCAGTGGCCCTCCCCGAAGCGGAAGACGATGTCCGCCTCCTCCACCGTATCGCTGGCGGCGAAGGTGCTGAACTGCACCTCGATGTCGGGATGGGCCTCGACGAAGCGTGAGAAGCGCGGCATGAACCAGCGATCCCCCAGGATCGGCAGTACGTGCAGCCTGAGGGCCGGGCGCGAGGAGCGCAGGCCCGCAACCCGCGCCGCCGCGGTCTCCAGCGCGCCGAGGGCGACACGCGCCTGGGCGATGTAGATGACGCCGGCCTCCGTCGGCGCCAGTCCGCGGCTCGTGCGCGTGAAGAGCGCGAGGCCGACGAGGTCCTCCACCGCCTTGAGCTGCTTGCTGACCGCGCTCTGCGTGAGGTTGAGCGCCTGTGCCGCGGCCGAGACCGTGCCGTGCTGGGCGAGCGCCGCCACGACGCGCAGCCCCGTCGTCGTCGGCAGATGCGGGCGCGTCATGCCCCTTCTCCTATTCCATTTCGGACTAGTGTTTCGGAAATCTATTCAATTGTCCAGTTTTCGGGCCGGTGCCAGCATCGATTGTGACAGGAGGATTGCGGATGACCGAACCGGTGAGATTGTGGGGTGCGCGCTTTCGCTCGCCGCCGTCCGAGGCGCTGATGAATCTGTCGCGGGCCCCGGCGACCTATTTCCGCCTGGTGCCGGAAGACCTGCAATCCTCCGTGGCCCATGCGCGCGAGCTGATGCGCGCCGGCATTCTGACCGAGGCCGAGACGGGCGAGATCATCGCCGCCCTCGAGGCGATCGGGGAAGACTGGCGCGCCGGGCGCATCGCCCCCTCGGCGGCCGACGAGGACGTGCATACCTTCCTCGAGCGCATGCTGAAGGACCGGCTTGGTGCCCTGGGCGGCAAGCTCCGGGCAGGCCGCTCGCGCAACGACCAGGCGGCGAACGACCTCAAGCTCCACCTGCGCAGCGCCGCCCGCCGGCTGGCCGGCCAGGTGCTCGCCTTGCAGGGGGCGCTGATCGCGCAGGCGGAACAGCATCGCGACACGCTCTGCCCCGGCTTCACCCATCTGCAGCCGGCCCAGCCCGTCACCTTCGCGCACCAGCTCCTCGCCCATGCCCAGGGTTTTTCGCGCGACATCGAGCGCTTCCGCGACTTCGACCGGCGCGCGGCCCGCTCGCCCCTCGGTGCCGCCGCGCTCGCCGGCTCCGCCATCGCGCTTCACCCCGAGCTGTCGGCGAAGGAGCTCGGCTACGACGCCCCGTGCGAGAATTCGATCGATGCCGTCGGCAGCCGCGACCACGTGGCGGAGTTCCTGTTCGTCACGGCGATGCTCGGCGTCAACCTCTCGCGGCTCGCCGAGGAGGTCTTCCTCTGGTCGTCGAAGCAGTTCCGCTGGGTCAGCCTCGACGACGGCTATGCCACCGGCTCCTCGATCATGCCGCAGAAGAAGAATGCGGACATCGCCGAGCTGACGCGCGGGCGCGCCGCGCGTCTCATCGCCAGCCTCAACGGCCTCATGGTGGCGCTGAAGGGCCTGCCCTTCGCCTATAACCGCGACCTGTCCGAGGACAAGTGGGCGAGCTTCGAGGCCATCGACACGCTCGACCTCGTGCTGCCCGCCATGGCCGGCATGATCGCCACCATGGCGGTCGACCGCGAGCGTCTCGCCGAGCAGGCGACGGAAGGCTTCACCCTCGCGACGGAGGTCGCGGACTGGCTGTCGCAGAACGGCGTGCCCTTCAGCGAGGCGCACGAGATCACCGGGGCGCTGGTGCGCTACTGCGAGGAAAAGGCCATCGACCTGTCGGAGCTGACGCCGGCGGACCTCGCGGCGGTCGACGCGCGGCTCGGCGCCGACGTGCTGCCGCGGCTGACGCCCGAGGCGGCCATCGCCGCGCGCAGCGGCTATGGCGGCACCTCCCCGGTGCGGGTGGGCGAGCAGATCGAGCGGCTGAAACGAACGGTCGAGGCGCAGCGGCGCTGGTCCGAGAGCGCCTGAACCCGCAAACTTCCGGGGAAAGCAGCGTCATTCGCGCCGACGGCCCGATGACGATGCTAGGAACGATCCCGTTGCCGACGGCCGAAGATGCCGCGGCGGGATCAGGAGAACGAGCAAAGCCGATGACCGACACCGTCTACCAGATCAGCCATCTCGTCCATGTGCCCCGGCGGCACTATGGACGGATGGTCGCCGCCGCCCTGGTCCTGGCGGCGCTGGCCGCCATCGCCCACGCCTTCATCGTCGGGCAGATCGAGTGGAGCTACGTCGGCGAGTTCCTGACGGTGCCGGCGATCATGACCGGCCTCGTCAACACCATCGTCATGGCGATCCTCGCCATGGTCGTCGGCATCGTGCTCGGGGTCGTCTTCGCCATCATGCGGCTGTCGGACAACCCGGTGCTGTCCTACACAGCGCTCGGCTATATCTGGCTGTTCCGCGCGGTGCCGGCGCTGCTGCAGCTGCTGTTGTGGTTCAACCTCGCCCTCATCTTCCCGACCATGGGCATCCCCGGCCTCTTCTCGGTGCCGACGGTCGAGGTGATGACGCCCTTCGTCGCCGCCCTCCTCGGCCTCGGCATCCAGCAGGGCGCCTTCACGGCCGAGGTCGTGCGCGCCGGCCTCCTGTCGGTCGACCGCGGCCAGTACGAGGCGGCCCAGACGCTCGGCATGACGCGGCTCAAGATGCTGCGGCGCATCATCATGCCCCAGGCCATGCGCGTCATCATCCCGCCGGTGGGCAACGAGTTCATCGGCATGGTCAAGCTCACCTCGCTCGCCAGCGTCATCCAGTTCGCCGAGATCCTGCACAGCGCGCAGAACATCTACTACGCCAACTCGCGGGTCATCGAGCTGCTGATCGTCGCCGCCTTCTGGTACCTCATCGTCGTGACGGCGCTCAGCCTCATCCAGGGGCGCATCGAGAAGTACTTCTCCAAGGGCGCGGCTCCCGCCGCCGACGCGAAATGACGGGAGGACGGGCCATGGACATCCGCACCACTGCCGCCGCCGACGACCAGAACCTTTCCCCGGCAGCCCCGCTCGTCGTCGCCGCGGACGTGCGCAAGCGCTTCGGCGACAACGAGGTGCTCAGGGGCATCGACATCGCGGTGCCGAAGGGCGAGGTGCTCTGCATCATCGGCCCGTCGGGCTCCGGCAAGAGCACCTTCCTGCGCTGCATCAACCAGCTCGAACGCATCGACGGCGGCGCCATCTGGGTGGCCGGCGAGCTGGTCGGCTACCGGCGCGAGGGCAATTTCCTGCACGAACTGACCGATGCCGAGATCGCGCGCCAGCGGCGCCGCATCGGCATGGTCTTCCAGCGCTTCAACCTCTTTCCCCACCTCACCGCCGTCGAGAACATCATCGAGGGTCCCGTGCAGGTGCTGGGCGAGAAGCCGGCCGAGGCACGCGAGCGCGCCGAGGCGCTTCTGGCGCGTGTCGGGCTTTCCGACAAGCGCGATGCCTATCCGGCGCACCTCTCCGGCGGCCAGCAGCAGCGCGTCGCCATCGCCCGCGCGCTCGCCATGCGCCCCGAGCTCCTCCTCTTCGACGAGCCGACCTCCGCGCTCGACCCGGAACTCGTCGGCGAGGTGCTCGGCGTGATGCGCGACCTCGCCGGCTCCGGCATGACGATGATCGTGGTCACCCATGAGCTCGGCTTCGCCCGCGAGGTGGGCAACCGGGTCGCCTTCATGGACCAGGGCCAGCTCGTCGAGATCGGCGATGCCCGCCAGGTGCTGACCGAGCCGCAGCAGGCGCGCACGCGCGCCTTCATCTCCGCCGTCCACAAGTAAGACAAGCACTTCTAGAGCAACGGAGCCAACTGTCATGAAGACACGTACCCTCGTCCTTTCCGCACTCGCGCTCGCCCTTGCCGGCGGCGCGGCGATGGCCCAGGCGCTGCCCGAGCGCATCATGACGAAGAAGCAGATCGTCATCGCCAACGTGCCGAACTATCCCCCGCTCGAGTTCAAGGATCCGAAGACCGGGACGCTGACCGGCCTCGACATCGATCTCGGCAACGCGCTCGGCAAGAAGCTGGGCGTCGAGATCAAGTGGGAGGAGATCAGCTTCGAGCAGATGGTGAGCGCGCTGACCACCGGCCGCGCCGACATGATCCTGAGCGGCATGAGCGACCTGCCCGGCCGGCGCGAGACGCTCGACTTCGTCGACTATCTCGAATCCGGCGCGCAGTTCTACACGACGGCCGACCGCGCCGGCGAGTACAAGACGCCGGAGGACCTGTGCGGCAAGACCGTGGGCGCCAGCCGCCGCACGTCCTTCCCCGCCGAGATGGAGAAGTGGAGCAAGGAGCACTGCGAGGCCAACGGCAAGCCGGCNCTCAAGATCGTGGGCACCGAGGGCTCGGCCGACGCGCGCACGCANCTGCGCCAGAAGCGCCTCGACGCCGCCGTGCAGGGCAGCGAGACNCTTCCNTACCTGCTCAANCTCGAGCCCAACACCTACGCCATCATCGGCAAGCCCTTCACCTCCGTCTACCAGGGCATGGGCTTCGCCAAGAAGGATACGGAGCTGCGCGACGCGGTCGCCCACGCCTTCAAGGAGATGATCGCCGACGGCACCTACGAGGAGGTGCTGAAGAAGTGGGAGCTCCAGGACGCCAAGCTCGACAAGCTGATGATCAACGGCGAAGCCAAGTAGATCCTCCCCACCAGGTCCTCCCCTCGACTTGCGCCGGGCGGCATCCGCCCGGCGCCCTTTCCCCTCCACCGCGGTTCCCATGACAGCCAGCGCCGATAACCTGCGCGCCGCCGCGCTTGCCCGCTTCGTCGTGCATGCTTCCCCCGACGATCTGCCCCGGACCATCCGCGAAAAGAGCGCCCGGCACATCCTCGACACGCTCGCCTGCGGGATCGCCGGCGCCGCCTCACGCGAGGCGCAGGCCTGCCTCGACGTCGTCGAGGCAACGGAAGAGCCCGGTCCCGCCCCGGCCTGGGGCACCGACCGACGCCTCGCCGCGCGCTCGGCCGCGCTCGTCAACGGCATCGCCTGCCACGCCTTCGAGCTCGACGACACCGGCGGCTGCGACCATTCCGGCGCCGTCGTCGTACCCGCGGCCATGGCGGCGGTCGCGCTGTCGGAGCGCGCGATCTCCGGTGACGAATTCATCTTTGCCGTCACCCTCGGCTACGACGTCGCCCGGCGGGTGCTGGAGGCCTGCGGCGGCTACGAGCCGCACAACGATGCCGGCTGGCATTCGACCGCGACCTGCGGCACCTTCGGCGCCGCAGTGGCGGCCGGACGGCTGATGCAGCTCGATGCGACACGCATGGCCCACGCCATTGGCCACGCCGCGAGCTTCAGCGGCGGCCTGTGGGCCTTCATCCACGACGGCAGCCAGACGAAGCGCGTCCACGCCGGCCGCGCAGCCGAGGGCGGGCTGCTCGCCGCCATGCTCGCCGGCGCCGGCGTCACGGGGCCTTCGGCCGTCTTCGAGGACCGCTGGGGCGGCTTTCTCGCCACGTTCGCCCAGTCCTCCGCCCGGCCGGAAGCGCTGACCATCGGCCTCGGCGAGCGCTGGCGCATGGAGCGCGTATCGCTCAAGCCCTATGCGTCCTGCCGTGGCACGCATTCTTCCATCGACGCCCTCGGCCTTCTCCTCGACGGCAACGGTCTTGGCCACGGCGACGTCGCGCGCATCGAGGTGCGGCTCAGCCGCTTCCTCCTCGACATGTGCGGCGGAAGGGCGGTCGATACGCTGCCCGAGGCGCAGATGAGCCTGCCCTATGCGCTCGCCGCCCGCCTCGTGCTCGGCCATGCCGGGCTCGATGCCTATCGCGCCGCCCGCCGGGCCGATCCCCTGCTGCGCGCGACCATGGACCGCATCGCACTCACCGTCGACGACGCCATCCCCGCGACCGATGAACCCTTCGTGCGGATCGCGACGCGGGACGGAGGGTCGTTCGAGACCCGCGTGACGAGCCCGCTCGGCTCGCCGGCCAATCCGGTGGGCGAGGAGGCCTATTTCGACAAGGTGCGTGGGCTGTGCGGCATGGCGCTGCCCGCGCCCGCCGTCGAACGCCTCGTCGCCGGGGTGCTCGACCTGTGGGGCGACCCCGACATGCGGTGGCTCGGCGACGCTCTCGGGGCCCCCCGGCAGCCGGCCGTCTTCGACTGAGGCGGCACCGACGGGCCGGAGCTCGCACGCGGCGGCCGTCATCGGGCGGTCATCGACGACGTGTCTAGTCCGCCCGTCATGACTCGTCTCGCTTCCTCCGCGAGGAGCCGGGCCCATCCGGTCCCGGGCTCCGCTGCCGTTTCGCACGAGCCGCTGCTCGCGCTCGACGCCTTCACCGTCGCTTTTGCCGGGCGGGACCATACGGTCCCCGTCGTCCACGGCATCGATCTCTCGCTGGCGCGGGGAGAAGCGCTCGGCATCGTCGGGGAATCGGGCTGCGGCAAGAGCGTGACCTGGCTCGCCGCGCTCCGGCTTCTCGGTCAGGGCGTCGTCACCTCGGGGCGCGTGCTGCTCGCCGGTCGCGACCTGACGGCAATGAGCGAGCGCGAGATCGCCCGCGTGCGCGGCGGGCGCATCGGCCTCATCTTCCAGGACCCGACGAGTTCGCTCAACCCGGTACTGACCATCGGCGCGCAGATCGGCGAGGCTCTGGCGCTGCACCGCAGCCTCAGGGGCGAGGCCGCACGCACGGAGGCGCTGCGCCTGCTCGACCGGGTCGGCATTGCCGACGGCCGCCGACGGCTGCGGCAATATCCGCACGAGTTGTCCGGCGGCATGAACCAGCGCGTCATGATCGCCATCGCGCTCGCCGGTGAACCGGAGGTCCTGGTAGCGGACGAGCCGACGACGGCTCTCGACGCTACCATCCAGGCGCAGATCCTCGACCTCATCCGCGACATCCGTCGCGACAGCGGCATGGGCCTCGTCCTCATCAGCCACGATCTCGGCGTCGTCGCCGAACTGTGCGACCGCATCGCCGTGATGTATGCCGGCCGCGTTGTCGAAACCGCCCCCGCGCGGCAGCTGCTGGCGGCGCCGCGCCATCCCTATACGCGCGGCCTTCTCGCGGCGCTGCCGAAGCTGGAGGGGCCGCGTGTGCGCCTCGCTCCCGTCCCGGGCGCGGTGCCGGCGCCCGAGGCCATGCCGCCGGGCTGCGCCTTCGCCCCGCGCTGCGCGCGCGCGACCGCGATCTGCGGCACACGCGTGCCGGAGCTTGCGCCGATCGACGACAGGCACGAAGCCGCCTGCCTCGTGCTCGGCCCGCACGATTCGCGCCTCACGGCGCCGGCGGGCGCCCCTGCCCTCGCGGGAGCCCAGGCATGAGCGCGCTGCTGACGGTCCGCGACCTCAGCCGGCACTATGCCGTGCCGGGAATGGGCGGAGAGCGCCGCATCCTCCATGCCGTCGACGGCGTCAGCTTCACGCTGGCGGCCGGCCGCACCCTCGGCATCGTCGGCGAATCCGGCTGCGGCAAGTCGACGACCGCCAAGCTCGTCCTCGGCCTGACGCCGGCCTCGGGCGGCGAGGTGCTGTTCGAGGGCGCGCCGGTGACGGCGACGCGCGACGCCCGCTGGCGGGCGATGCGCCGCGCCATGCAGATGGTGCATCAGGACCCGCTCGCGGCGCTCGACCGGCGCCTCACCGTGGGCGAGCAGGTGATGGAGCCACTCCTCATCCACCGCCTCGCGCGCGGCAAGGCGGCCCGCGAGCGCGCCCTCGCCCTCTTCGAGGCGGTCGGCCTGCGCGAGGACCATTTCGCGCGTTATCCGCATGAACTGTCGGGCGGCCAGCGCCAGCGCGTCGTGCTCGCCCGCGCGCTCGTGCTCGAGCCGAAGCTCCTCGTCTGTGACGAGCCCATCTCGGCGCTCGACGTCTCGGTGGCGGCGCAGGTCATCAACCTCCTGCACGACCTGCAGATCCGCTTCGGCATGGCCTATCTTTTCATCAGCCATGATCTCAAGGTGGTGCGGCAGATCGCCGACGAAGTCGCCGTGATGTATCTCGGCCGCATCGTCGAGCAAGGCCCGCCGGAGGCGCTGTTCCACACGCCGGCCCATCCCTACACGCAGGCGCTCGTCTCGGCCGTGCCGAGCCTCGGTCGGCGCATGCGCGAGCGCATCGTGCTCGCCGGCGACCCGCCGAACCCGGTGGACCGGCCGGCGGGCTGCCCCTTCCATCCCCGCTGTCCGCGCGCCGTCAGCCGCTGCCGCAGCGAAGCCCCGACACTGCGGCCCGCGCCGGACGGACGCCTCGCGGCGTGCCACCTGGTGCCGGCAGCCGATTCCGTTTCGGCTGCTGCCTGAGGCGGCGGCCCTTTTTTCATCAGGAGCATGTGAGATGGCGCAGGATCTGGCGCAGGAGACGGCGGTGGCCGCCGACAGGGTGATCGTGGCGGTATTCGACGGGCTGCGGCCCGACCTGGTGACACCCGAGCTCACGCCCAACATCATGCGGCTCGCCGCCCGCGGCACGTGGTTCCGCGAGGCGCGCAGCATCTTCCCCTCGGTCACGCGCGTCGCCACGACCTCGATCGCGACCGGCGCGCCGCCGACGGTGCACGGCGTCGTCGGCAACATGTTCTACCATGCCGGGGCCATGCCGGAGCGCGTCTTCAACACGGGCGACGGCGAGCACATCCGCCACGTGGAGGCGCACCACGGCGGGCGTCTCGTCGGCGTCGACACGCTCGGCGACGTGCTCGCCCGTGCAGGCCGGCGCCTTGCAGTGGTGCACACGGGCTCGCCCGGCTCGACCCATTTCATCAATCCGCGCGCCCGTGCCAACGGCCACTGGACGTTCTCGATGCTCGGTCCTGCCGGCACGCAGACGCCCGAAACCGTCGAGGAGGTCGTCGCCCGCCTCGGCCCGCTGCCGGAACGCGCCCTGCCGCGGCTCGCCGAATGCCGGCACGCCGGCCGGATCATGGCCGAGCACGTGCTGCCGCAGCTACGCCCCGACGTGGCGCTGGTCTGGTTCAACGAGCCCGACACCACCTTCCACTACAAGGGCATCGGCTCGCCGGAGGCGAAGGCCGCCATTGCCGAGGCGGACAGGGCCTTCGGTGCCATTCTCGACTGCGTGGAGGCGCAGCCGGACGGCGAGCGCATCGCCATCATCGCCGCCTCCGACCACGGCCAGATCTCGGCCAATGTCGCTCATCCGCTCTTCGAGGAGGCCTCCGCCGCCGGCTTTGCGCTCGGCCTCAAGGACGAGCTCGACGATGCCGCCTTCGTCGCCACCGGCGGGCGCAGCGGCGAGATCCGCGTGAAGGACGCCGATCCCGCGGCGCTCGGGCGCATCGCCGCCTGGCTGATGGAGCAGCCGGCGGTCAGCCATGTCTTCTCGAAGCCGCGCAACGAGGTGGAGGGCGAGATCTCCGGCACGCTCTCGCTCGGGCTCGTCAACAACGCCCATGCACGCAGCCCGGACCTCATGTTCGCCCTCGCCTCCGATCTCGGCACCGATGCCCATGGCCTCACCGGGCTCGGCATCATGACACCGGGCGACGTGCCGCTCGGCGGCGGCATGCACGGCGGCCTCAACCGGCACGAGCTCAACAGCCTGCTCATCGTCGCAGCCCCCGGGCTCGGCGCGGAGGTCGCGACGGGGCCGGCCGGCATCATCGATATCGCGCCGACCGTCCTGGGGCTGCTGGGTCTGCCCAAGGCCGAGACGATGCAGGGCCGCAACCTCGCCCGCCCCGCGCGGCAGGAAGCCGTCACCGCGCGCCACGCCACCGGCACCGGCGCCTTCTCCCAGCATGTCGACGTGGTGGTGGAGGACGGCCGGCGCTTCATCCTGAGCGGCGGACACTGATCGCGCCGGCGACGCCGGCACACAGCGTTGAAAAAAGCGCCCTCCCGAATCCGGGAGGGCGCTTTCATCTTGTACGCTGCCTTTTTGCGCGGCCTGCTCAGACCTTGCCGAAGGACAGGTTGTCCGGCCTCAGGTCCATGAAATAGAAGGTGGTCGGCCGCCAGGCGATGGACTTCTTGATCGCGTAGGATTCGCTCGGCTGGTAGAGGATCGTGGCCGGCGCCTCGTCCTCCCAGGTGTCGAGCATCTTCGCGAACAGCGCCTTGCGCTCCGCCGGGTCCACCTCGGCCTCGAGGGCGCGGCCGAGCCTGTTGAACTCCTCGGCCGATTGCCAGTGCCCGGCCGTCTGGATCTCGCCGTCCGGCCCCCACGCCACCCAGATGGCGCCCAGCGGGTCGGGCAGGCGGGTGGAGTTGGACCAGTTGAAGATCTGTGCGCCCTCGCCGCGCATCTGGGTCGAGTTCTCCACCACCTGCAGCGAGGCGTTGATGCCCACGGCCTTCCACTGCTCGATCAGGATCTGTGCCGCCTCGAGGGCATTGGTGTAGTAGTTGGCCTGGGTGCGATAGACGACGGGCTCGCCCTTGTAGCCCGCCTCGGCGAGGAGGGCCTTCGCCTTCTCGGGATCGTAGGGCAGCGCGCGGCCCTCGACGAACATCTGCCCGTATTCGGGGAAGTTGTGGCTCGCGGGCACCTTGGCCATGCCCTGCCAGAGCGTGTCGACGAGATGCTGCCGGTCGATGGCGCAGGCCAGCGCCTGGCGGATGCGCTTGTCGGCGAGCAGCTTGTCCTTGGCGCTGAAGGCGAGGACATGGACGTTGGCGAGCACCACGGTGCGCACGTCGATGTCGTCATAGCCGCCGATCACGTCGACCTGGTCGGGCGGCACGTTGGTGATGAGGTCGTAGTCGCCGGCGACGAGGCCGGCGACGCGTGCCGCGAGCTCCGGCACGCGCTTGAAGACGACCCGGCGCGCCGTCGGCCGGCCCATGAAATAATCGTCGAAGGCCTCGAGCACCGTCTCGTCCGCGGCGTTGTGCGAGACGACCCGATAGGGGCCGGTGGCGACCGGCTGGCGGGAATAGCCCTGGAAGCCGAGTTCCTCATAGGCACGCTTGTTGACGATCCACGCGCACCACGAGGCGAGGCGCTGCTCCAGCAGCACGTCCGGCACGCGGGTGCGGAAGCGGACCGTGTAGCGGTCGACGGGCTCGACGGATGCGAGCACACCGAAATAGGGCCGGCCGCCGGGGATCTCGGCCTTGTCGCCCCACAGGCGCCCCTCGCGGAAGGTGTAGGCCACGTCCTCGGAGGTCAGCTCGTCGCCGTTGTGGAACTTCACCCCCTCGCGCAGCGTGACGACGAGCTCGGACGGCGACACGCGCTCCCACTTCGTCGCCAGATGCGGCTTGAGCTCCGAGCCGCCGCCGTCGGGCGAGCCGAGGAAGTCACGACGGATGAGCGTGTCGAAGATGGAATAGGTGACGCGCGTGCCGACGTTGGACAATTCGCGCGCCGGTTCGAGCGTCGGCGGCAGATCGGCGACGGCCACCGTGAAGGCCGGGCGCTGCTCCGAGGCGGCGAGGGCAAAGGAGGCCTTGACGAGGAAGGGGGCCGCAACCGCTCCTTCGAGCAGGCGGCGACGGGTGATGGAGACCATGGGCTACTCCCTGAGGTGGCCGTGCGCGGCCGCTATCGCGGAAAGGCGGACGGCTGAAGGACGCGATGGGCCCTAACCCGGCGAGACGACAGGCGCGTGACGGGCTGTGGACGGCGCGCCCCGGCGCAGAAGCCGCGGGTCGTCGAGGAGCACGGCGTCCGGCGCGCATCGCGCGATGCGGGCAAGGCCCTCGCTGTCCACATGGCCCACGGGAAAGGGCGGATAGCCCGGCAGCGGCTCGGCGCGCGGCTGGCCCACCATCACGGCGAGCAATAATCCGGCGGCGCGCACGGCCGCCGCACGTTCGCCCGACAGGTCGCCCTGCCAGAGCCTGAACCAGTCCGCCCCCGCCGCGCGGGCCGCGGCAGCGCCGTCCGGATCGGCGGCGAAAGCGAGGACGGGCAGGTCCGTCAGGGCCCGGGCAGCAACGATGAGAGAGGCGTCGCGCAGGCCAAGCAGCACCCGCCCGCCGGCGTCCTGCGCGTCGACGGTGCCGAGGATCCCCGGCAGGACGCGCGCGTCCCTCAGCTTGACGTCGAGCAGGAGCCCGAGCGGCGCCGAGGCCGCGATCGCCTCGGCCAACGTGAGCACGCCGGGCAGGACGGCGCGCAGCGTGGCGAGATCGAGCGCCGCCACGGCCCGCGGGTCGCCGGCAAGGCGCAGGAGATCCGCATCGTGCACGCAGACCAGGGCGCCGTCGGCCGTGACGCGCACATCCGTCTCCACCGCATCGGCGCCGGCTGCTGCTGCGGCCGCGAAAGCCGCCGCCGTGTTCTCGCCCGCGAGCGCCGCGCCACCGCGATGAGCGATGACGAGCGGGGGGGAGCCGGGACTGCGCCAGGGAAAGGTCACGCGCTATCTCCGCCTCAGGGTGGGGTCGAGCCGGTCGCGCAGCCAGTCGCCGAAGAGGCTCATGGACAGCGTCGTCAGGAAGATGGTGAGGCCGGGGAAGACCGCGATCCACCAGGCGTTCAGCAGGTAGCGCCGCCCCTCCCCCAGCATCAGCCCGAGCGACGTCCCCGGCGGCTGGACGCCGAGGCCGAGGAAGGACAGGGAGGTCTCCAGGAGGATGGTGGCGGGGAAGTTCAGCGTCGCCTGCACGACGAGCGAGGCGACGATATTGGGCAGGAGATGCCTGAAGATGACGCGCGCCGAGCGCGCGCCGAGGGCCTCCACCGCATTGATGTAGTCGCTCGCCTGTTCCGAGACGACGAGCCCGCGCGCGAGGCGCGTATATTTCTCCCAGCCGTCGAGGCTGACGAGCACGATGAAGAGGACGATGTTGTTGCCGAAGAAGGCGAGCAGCGTCAGCGCGAGGATGAGCGCCGGCACGGCCGCCTGTGCATCGACCAGCATCATGATGACCTGGTCGACGATGCCGCGGAACCGGGCGGCGAGAAAGCCGAGCAGGGTGCCGAAGACGGCGCCGATGAGGGTGCCCGCCACCGCGATGAGGATCGAGCTGCGCGTGGCATAGATGAGCCGGCTGAGGATATCGCGGCCGAGATGATCGGTGCCCAGCACGTGCAGCATGTCGCCGGCTTCGCTCATCGGCGGGCGCATGCGGGCGAGGAGATTCTGCGTGGTGTAGTGCACCGGCGCGAGCCAGTTGGCGAAGACGGCGACGAAGACGACCAGAACGAGGAAGGCGGCCGACAGCGCGACGAGCGGCGACATGGCGAAGCTGGCGCGACGCCTCCGGGCGGGAGCGGCGAGATGGCCGGCCGGCTCGAGCGCACTCATCAGGCGTGCGCCCCCTGCGCGCCGCGGAAGCCGCCGAGCCGCGGGTCGATGAGGATGTGCAGCACGTCGACGAGGAGGTTGGAGACGACCATGATGAGCGTGACCGTGACGATGCAGGCCTGCACCACCGGCAGGTCGCGCGTCGCCACCGCATCGACCACGAGACGGCCGAGGCCCGGCCAGGCGAAGATCGTCTCGGTGACGGCCGCCCCCGCGAGGATGTTGCCGATCTCGATGCCGAGGAACATGAGCAGCGGCACCGAGGCATTGGGCAGGGCGTGGCGCAGGATCACCCCGAGCGGCAGCACGCCGCGCCCGCGCGCCGCCCGGATGAAGGGCTTGCCGAGCACCTCCAGCGTCGCCGTGCGGGCAAAGCGCGCGAGCCGCCCGGCGAGCGGCAGGCCGAGCGTGACCGTCGGCAGGATGAGATGGACGAGGCTGTCGGAGCCGGCCGAGGGCAGCACCCGGAGCTTCAGCGCGAAGAGCAGGATGAGGAGGATGCCGAGGAAGAAGACGGGAATGGCATAGCCGAAGACGGCGGAAGCCATCGCCAGCCGGTCGATGACGCTGTTGTGGCGGATGGCCGCGAGGATGCCGAGCGGCAGGCCGATGACGAGGGCGAGGAATAGCGCGGAGAAGCCGAGCAGCGCGGTCTTGGGCAGCGCCTCGACGACGGCCGTGAAGGCCGGCCGCTCATCGGCGAAGGACAGGCCGAAGTCGCCGCGCACCACGCTGAAAAGATAGCGAAGATATTGCTCCCACAGCGGCTGGTTGAGGCCCCACAGCTCGCGATAGTGCTCGCGCACCTCGGGCGGCGTGTCCATCGACAGCATGATGTCGGCGGGATCCCCGGCAACGCGCAGGGCGATGAAGACGCCGGACACGCACAGAAACAGGGTGAGGAGGGCACGCCCGACACGCAGGGCGAGGAATCGCGTCATCGGCTTCTCGGCGAGGATGGCAGGCTCGAAAGCGGCTGCCGCCCTAGTTGAAGCCGATCCGCAACAGATTGATGACAGCGCTCTCTTCTTCTCGCCCGTCAGCCGGCCGACGGCGCGTTGTGCACAGCCGGCCCGCCTTCAGCGCGATCAGGCGGAGGACGAGGTGCCCCTGGCGCGAGCGTCCGCGGCCTCGCTCACCTGTCGCCTGAGCGCCGCCGCCGCACCGAGCATGAGGCCGAGGTCGACGCCGCCGGCGACGAAGTGATACCCCCACCCGGCATAGCGGATGGCGTCCTCCGCCTTGGTGGCGAGAATGCCGGCCGGCTTGCCGATGCGGGCGAGGCGCTCGGCGGCCAAGCGCAGAGCCTCCTGCACCTCCGGATGGCCGGGCCGGCCGAGATGGCCGAGCGAGGCGGCAAGATCCGAGGGACCGATGAAGATGCCGTCGACGCCCGGGACGGCGGCGATCTCCTCCAGCCGGCCGAGGGCCGCGCCGGTCTCGATCTGCACGAGGACGCAGATCTCCCGGTTGGCCACCTCGAAATAATCCGCCGTGAGGCCGAAGCGGCTGGCGCGGGTCGAGCCCGCGACCCCGCGCACTCCTTCCGGCGGATAGCGCGTCGCGGCGACTGCCGCCTGCGCCTCCGCGGCCGTCTCGACGAAGGGCACGAGCAAGGTCTGCGCGCCGATATCGAGCAGGCGCTTGATCAGCACCTTGTCGTTCCAGGCCGGCCGCACGACGGGCGAGGCCGTGCCGACGGCCGCGGCCTGCAGCAGGGGCTGCACGCCGGCGATGTCGACCGGCGCATGTTCGGTATCGAACAGCAGCCAGTCGAAGCCGACGAGCGACAGGGCCTCGGCCGAGACCGGGCTCGCCAGCGACATCCACAGGCCGTGCAGCATCTCGCCGGCGAGCAGCCGGCTCTTGAAGGTGTTCTTCGGCGCCTGCATGGGGTGCCTCACACGAACTGGACGGCGACCGAGCCGAGCGGCCCGAAATCGGCGTGCAGGGTGTCGCCCTTCTTCGCCCAGACGGGGCGCGTGAAGCTGCCCGACAGCAGCATGTGGCCGGGCTCCAGCGTCACGTCGAAAGGCGCGAGCTTGTTGGCGAGCCAGGCGACCGCCATGGCCGGATGGCCGAGCACGCCGGCCGCCAGGCCCGTCTCCTCGATCTCGGAATTGCGATAGAAGATGGCCCCGACCCAGCGCAGGTCGACATCCTCCGGCCGCACCGGCCGGCCGCCCAGGATGAGCCCCGCGGCGGCGCCATTGTCGGCGACCGTGTCGAAGATGCGGCGCGGCTCCTCGACGCGCGCGTCGATGATCTCGATCGACGGCACCACCCATTCGGTGGCGCGCATCACGTCGACGAGCCCGACGTTCGGCCCCTTCAGCGGCTCCTTGAGGATGAAGGTGAGCTCGGGCTCGACGCGCGGCACGCAGAAGTCCTCGAAGCGCACCTTGGCGCCGTCGGCGAGGACGAGGTCGTCGAACATGTAGCCGTAGTCCGGCTCGTCGATCTTCGAGGACGCCTGCATCGCCTTCGAGGTCAGACCGATCTTGTGGCCGATGATCCTCGCGCCGGCCTTCACCCGCGCCTCGGCAACGGCCGAGGAGATCGCGTAGCTGTCGGCGATCTCGATGTGCGGGAACATCTCGGAGGGACGCTTGCCCTGCTTCTTGGTGCGGTGGCTTTCGAGCAGCCCCGCGACGGCCTGGGCGCGTTCTTGTTCGGTGAGCATGGTCGGTCCTTAGAGCTTGACGCAGACGTTGCGCAGTTCGGTGTAGAATTCGAGCGAATGCAGCCCGCCCTCGCGGCCGATGCCGGAGGCCTTGGCGCCGCCGAAGGGTGTGCGCAGGTCGCGCAGGAACCAGCAGTTGACCCAGACGATGCCGACCTCGATGCCGCGGGCGACGCGGTGGGCGCGGCTGAGATTGGTGGTCCAGATCGAGGTGGCGAGGCCGTAGGGGCTGTCGTTGGCAAGCATGAGCGCCTCCTCCTCGCTGTCGAAGGGCGTGACATGCGTGCAGGGGCCGAAGATCTCCTCGCTCACGACCGGCGACGTTTCGGGGAGGCCGGTCCACACCGTCGGCTCCACCCAGTAGCCGCCCTTGAAGCCCTGCAGCTCCGGCACGCCGCCGCCGGCCAGCAGCGTGGCGCCCTCGGCCCGGGCCTTGGCGTAATAGGACAGCACCTTCTCGCGATGCTCGGCGCTGATGAGCGGGCCCATCGTCGTCGCCGGGTCGAAGGGATCGCCGAAGCGGTAGCTGCGCGCCTTCGCGGCGAGGCCCTCGACGAGCCGGTCGAAGATGCCGCGCTGCACGTAGAGCCGCTCGGTGCCGAGGCAGACCTGGCCGGTATTGGCGAAGCACGCCCGCCCGATGCCCTCGAGCGTCGCCTCGAGGTCAGCGTCGTCGAAGATGATGCCGGCGTTCTTGCCGCCGAGCTCGAGCGAGACCGGCCGCACGCCGGCCGCCGCGGCGCGCATGATGGCCTCGCCCGTGCGCGTCTCGCCGGTGAAGGTGATGCCGTCGACATCCGGATGGGTGGTGAGGAACTCGCCCGCCGCACCCGGCCCCTGGCCGTGGACCACGTTGTAGACGCCGCGCGGAATGCCCACCGCGTTCATCACCTCGCCGAGCAGCGTCGCGGTCGCCGGCGTCTCCTCGGAGGGCTTCACCACCACGGTGTTGCCGCAGGCGAGCGCCGGGGCGACCTTCCACGTCATCAGCAGCAGCGGCAGGTTCCACGGACAGATGACGGCGATGACGCCGCGCGGCACGCGCAGGGCATAATTCAGCGCGCCGGCCCCGTCCGGCGTCGCCATCTCGAAGGTCTCGGTCGAGGCGGTCAGGATCTGATCGGCGAAGACGTTGAAGTTCGCCGCGCCGCGGGGAATGTCGATATGGCTGGCGATGGAGCGCGGCTTGCCCGTGTCGCGGATCTCAGCGGCGAGGAACTCGTCGAAGCGGGCATTGATGCCATCGGCGAGCTTGCGCAGGAGGCCGACACGCTCGGCCACCGACATGCGCCCCCAGGGGCCCGCGAGGGCCGCGCGGGCGGCGCCCACGGCAGCATCGACCTCGGCCTTGCCGGCCGCCGACACCTCGCCGATCACCTCGCCGGTGGTCGGAAAGCGGTTCTCGAACGCCTCGCCGCTGCCGGCGACGAAGGCGCCGTCGATGAAATTGAGAAACTTGGTCACGTGTCGTCCTTTCACGCCGGCGGCAACTCGGGGTCGCCCTCGGTCAGGTAGTCCCACATCCGCTCGAAGATCCGTCCGGCGCGCGTCGCGCGCTCGGCCGCCGCCTCCGCTCCGATGACGGGCGCGCTCGCGGCAAGGCCGCTCGCCAGCGCCGCGAGCTCGATGCGGCACATGTCTTCCAGATACCAGGCGAGCACGACGGCCTCCTCGAGGCTCGCGCCCGCCACCACGGCGCCGTTGCCGCGCATCATGACGCCGGCGCTGTCGCCCATGGCGTCGATCACGCCGCGGGCCTTCGCATCATCACGCACCAGCTGGATGTCGTCCCAGAAGCCGACGCGGGGCGCGAAATAGGTGCCGAAGCCGTGCCGCATCGCCGGCACGCGCCCGAGGGCGGCGAGTGCCATCATCGACGGCGACATGAAGCGCACGACCCCGCCCGCCTCGGGGCGCGTCGCATAGATGCGCTGGTGCAGCCTCACCTCGCCGAGCACGCCGTCGGGCAGCGGGCCTTCCACGGGCACGTGGGTGCAGGCCTCGCCCGGGCGCACCTGGCTCATCGGTCGCGACGGGCAGACGAGGAAACGGCCGGCCTCACTGCGCGCCGAGCAATGGCCATAGGCGTGCACCAGCCCGGCGCGGGCGAGCGCGCGCGCCGCGATGCGCACGGTGCGTGAGAGA
>Ga0065721_10005249_pt1 | contig 22193 bp, 14 predicted proteins | sample Mesricmetagenome_FD_59108 | JGI IMG/M metagenome (GOLD analysis project Ga0065721, IMG submission 59108) | Mesophilic microbial community from rice straw/compost enrichment Sample: eDNA_1 v2 (version 2) | ecosystem: Engineered > Solid waste > Grass > Composting > Bioreactor | place: USA: Davis...
GGCCCGTGACGCGCTGGCCATGCTGGCCCCCGCCGATCGCGTGAAGATCATCGCCGAGGTCAAGCGGGCGAGCCCCTCGCGCGGCGATCTCGCGGCGATCCCCGACCCCGCTCGGCAGGCGCGCCTGTACGAGGAGGGCGGCGCGTCGGCGATCTCGGTGCTCACCGAGGGACGCAAGTTCAAGGGCAGCCTCGCCGACCTCGAGGCCGTCCGCGCCTCGGTGAGCGTCCCGGTGCTGCGTAAAGACTTCATCGCCACGCCCTACCAGGTGCTCGAGGCGCGCGCGTCGGGTGCCGACCTGGTGCTGCTCATCGTCGCCGCCCTCGACGACAAGACCCTCGGAGAGCTCTACGGCCTCGTCACCGACCTGGGCATGACCGCCCTCGTCGAGACGCACTCGGCCGACGAGCTCGAGCGCGCCGCGCAGCTCGGGGCGAAGCTCATCGGCGTCAACGCCCGCAACCTCTCCACCTTCGAGCTCGACCGCGACCTGTTCGGGTCGCTCGCCGAGCGCTTCCCGGCCGACGCGATCAAGATCGCCGAGTCGGCCGTCCTCGCCCCCGCCGACGTCGCCCACTACCGCGCAGCGGGAGCCGACGTCGTGCTCGTGGGAGAGGCCCTCGTGACCGGCGATCCGGTCGCCACCCTCCGTGCGTTCCTCCAGGAGACGTCATGACCACCGCTCCCACCCAGACCCTGCGCGATCAGAAGGGGCCGTTCTTCGGCGACTTCGGCGGCCGCTACATGCCCGAATCGCTCATCGCGGCGATCGACGAGCTCACCGCGGTCTACGAGTCGGCGATGGCCGACCCGGAGTTCCACACCGAGCTGCGCGCGCTCCTGCACGACTACGCGGGGCGCCCGTCCGTGCTCACCGAGGTTCCGCGCTTCGCCGAGCACGCCGGGGGAGCGCGCGTCTTCCTCAAGCGCGAAGACCTCAACCACACCGGCTCGCACAAGATCAACAACGTGCTCGGCCAGGCGCTGCTCACCAAGCGCCTCGGCAAGACACGCGTGATCGCCGAGACCGGCGCCGGCCAGCACGGGGTCGCCACCGCGACCGCGGCGGCGCTGTTCGGGCTCGACTGCGTCATCTACATGGGCGAGGTCGACACCGAGCGCCAGGCCCTCAACGTCGCGCGCATGCGCCTGCTGGGCGCCGAGGTCGTGCCGGTCACGACGGGCTCGCGCACCCTCAAGGACGCCATCAACGAGGCGTACCGCGACTGGGTCGCCTCGGTCGAGACGACCAACTACATCTTCGGTACCGCCGCGGGTCCGCACCCGTTCCCGGCGATGGTGCGCGACTTCCAGAAGATCATCGGCGAAGAGACCCGCGCCGAGTTCCTCGAGCGGCTCGGCCGCCTCCCCGACGCCGTCTTCGCGTGCGTCGGCGGCGGCTCCAACGCCATCGGCATGTTCGATGCGTTCCTCGACGACGAGGGCGTGGCCCTATACGGCGTCGAGGCGGCCGGCGACGGCGTCGACACGCCCAAGCACGCGGCATCCATCGGTCGGGGGCGCCCGGGCGTGCTGCACGGCGCGCGCACGTACGTGCTGCAGGACGAAGACGGGCAGACCACCGAGTCGCACTCGATCTCGGCGGGCCTCGACTACCCCGGCGTCGGTCCCGAGCACGCGTGGCTCGCCGACATCGGGCGCGCCCAGTACATCCCGGCGACCGACGACGAGGCCATGCAGGCCCTGCGGCTGCTGTCGCGCACCGAGGGCATCATCCCCGCGATCGAGTCCGCCCACGCCCTCGCCGGCGCCCTGCGCATCGGCCGCGAGCTGGGCCCGGATGCCGTGATCGCGATCAACCTGTCCGGTCGCGGCGACAAAGACATGGACACCGCCGCCCGGTATTTCGACCTGTACGACGCCGAGCACACCCCCGAGACCGTCGAGGGTCGGGCGCAGACGCGCGCGGCCGAGACCGTGGCATCCGCCCCGGGATCGCCGGTCGACGTGACGGCGGCGCCCGACGCGGCCAGCGGAGCGGGGGTCGAGCTGTGACCTCCCGCGTCGCCGCGGCGATCGACGCCGCCCACGCCGAGGGGCGCGGGGCGTTCGTCGGCTACCTGCCCGCCGGGTATCCCGACGTGGCCACCAGCATCGAGGCGGCCGTCGCCCTCGCCGAGGCCGGCGCCGACGTCATCGAGCTCGGCCCGCCCTACAGCGATCCGGTGATGGACGGCCTGGTCATCCAGGAGGCCACGCAGACGGCGCTCGCGAACGGGTTCCGCATGCGCGACCTCTTCACGATCATCCGCGAGGTCACGGCGCGCACCGAGGTGCCGATCCTCGTCATGACGTACTGGAACCTCGTCGAGCAGTACGGCGTCGACCGCTACGCCGACGAACTCGTCGCCGCGGGCGGTGCGGGCCTGATCACGCCCGACATCACGCCCGACGCGGGAGCCGCGTGGATCGCCGCGAGCGAGCGCACCGGCCTCGACCGCGTCTTCCTCGCCGCGCCGACCTCGTCCGACGAGCGGCTCGAGATGATCGTCGAGGCCTCCACGGGCTTCGTGTACACCGTCTCGACCATGGGGATCACGGGGGAGCGGGCCTCTCTCGACGCCGCCGCGCGCGGTCTCGTGGAGCGCCTGCGGACCTTCGGGGCGCAGCACGCGTGCGTGGGCATCGGCATCTCGAACGCCGAGCAGGTCGCCGGCGTCGTGGAGTACGCCGACGGGGCGATCGTGGGCACGGCGCTGGTCAAGGCGCTGCGCGACGGCGGCGTCGAGGGCCTCTCCTCGCTCGCGAGAGAGCTGTCCGCGGGCGCCGTTCAGCGCGCCTAGACTCGTCTGCATGACGTTCGCCCTCTCGAGCGCCGCCTCCGGCGTGCTCGCCAGCATCCCGAGTCCGTCGATCTCCTACGTCGACCTCGGTCCGCTCCGCATCCACTTCTATGCCCTGTGCATCGTCGCGGGCATCATCGTCGCGGTGCTTCTCACGAACGCCCGTCTGACGCGACGCGGCGCCGAGAAGTGGGTCGTCATCGACATCTGCCTCCTGGCGGTGCCGCTCGCGATCATCGTCGCGCGCATCTACCACGTGGTCACCCACCTGGGCTTCTACTTCGGCCCCGGCTCCAACCCGTGGAACATCACGCAGCCGGGATCCGTGTGGGCGATCTGGGAGGGCGGCATCGCGATCTACGGCGCCCTCATCGGCGGCGCGATCGGCGCGATCCTCGGATGCCGCTGGACCGGCATCCGCTTCTGGACCTTCGCCGACGCCCTCGCCCCGGGCCTCATCATCGCCCAGGCCATGGGCCGCTTCGGCAACTGGTTCAACCAGGAGCTCTTCGGCCAGCCGACCGACGCGCCCTGGGGCCTGGAGATCGCCGCGGGCAACCCGGCCATCCCCGTCGGACTGCCGGCAGGCACTCTTTTCCAGCCGACTTTCCTCTACGAGGTCATCTGGAACCTGCTCGGCGCCGCGGTGATCCTGTACGTCGGAAAGCGCTTCACCCTGCAGTGGGGCAAGCAGTTCGCGATCTACCTCGTCTGGTACTCCGCGGGCCGCATCGTCTGGGAATCCATCCGCATCGACCCCAGCGACATCATCCTCGGCCTGCGCACGAACGTCTGGGCCGCGATCTTCGGCGTCATCATCGGCATCGTGATCTTCGCCGTGCAGTCGCGCCGCCACCACGGTCTCGAGCCCTCGCCGTACGTGCCCGGGCGCGAGTCCAAGGCTCCGGGGGCTGTAGACTCAGGCGACCCCTCTGACTTCGTCGACGTGAGCGAGCCGCCCGCGACGAGCGACACCGTCGGCACCAGCGCCACAAGCAGCCCCGCCACGAACTAACTCTCTGGGCCGACGTCGTCCCATTCGAAGCATCAACGTGAGGACGGTTGATATGGCTTCCAGCCTGCGCTCCGACACCGTCGGAGGAGCATTCCCCGCCCGACAGGGAATGTACGACCCGTCGTTCGAGAAAGACGCCTGTGGCCTCGCCATGGTCGCCACTCTCCGCGGCGAAGCCGGTCACGACATCATCGACCTGGCGCTGACGGCGCTGCGCAACCTCGAGCACCGCGGCGCCATCGGCTCCGACGCGGGCACCGGTGACGGTGCCGGCATCCTGACCCAGATGCCCGACGCGTTCCTGCGCGCCGTCGTCGACTTCGACCTGCCGCCCGTGGGGGAGTACGCCGCGGGCATGGTGTTCCTGCCGCTCGGTCACGACGAGCGCACCGCGATGAAGGCCGGGATCGAAGAGATCGCCCGTCACGAGAACCTCGAGGTCCTCGGCTGGCGCGAGGTGCCCGTCGAGACCGAGAACCTCGGCAAGCTCGCCTACGAGGCGCGGCCCGCGTTCGAGCAGCTCTTCGTGTCGCGGCCTGCGGTCGGCGCCCAGCCCGCGCTGTCGGGCATCGCGCTCGACCGCCGCGTCTACCGTCTGCGCAAGCGCGCGCGTCACGAGCTCGAGGCGTACTTCGTCTCGCTCTCGAGCCGCACCCTCGGCTACAAGGGCATGGTCACGACGCTGCAGCTCGAGCCGTTCTACCCCGACCTGCAGGACGAGCGTTTCGCGTCCGAGCTCGCCGTGGTGCACTCGCGCTACTCGACCAACACCTTCCCGTCGTGGCCGCTCGCGCAGCCGCTGCGCATGCTCGCCCACAACGGCGAGATCAACACCGTCAAGGGCAACCGCAACTGGATGCGCGCGCGTCAGTCGCAGCTCGAGTCCGAGCTGATCGGCGACGTGCGTCCGCTGCTGCCGATCTGCACCGAGGGCGCCAGCGACTCGGCATCCTTCGACGAGGTGCTCGAGCTGCTGACCCTCACCGGTCGCAGCCTCCCGCACGCGATCATGATGATGGTGCCCGAGGCCTACGAGAAGCAGGCCTCGATCGACCCCGACCTGCGCGCCTTCTACGACTACCACTCCATGCAGATGGAGCCGTGGGACGGCCCCGCCGCGCTCATCTTCACCGACGGCACGCTCGTGGGCGCCACGCTCGACCGCAATGGTCTGCGCCCCGGCCGCTGGACCGAGACCACCGACGGCCTCGTCGTGATCGGGTCCGAGACCGGCGTGCTCGACTTCGCGCCCGAGCGCATCAAGCGCCGCGGTCGCCTGCAGCCGGGTCGCATGTTCCTCGTCGACACGGCGCAGCGCCGCATCGTCGAGGACGACGAGATCAAGGCCGACCTCGCCGCGCTCCAGCCGTGGGGCGAGTGGGTCGACAAGGGCCGCGTGAAGCTCAGCGAACTCCCCGAGCGCGAGCACATCGTGCACCCCATCGCCTCGATCACGCGGCGACAGCGCACCTTCGGCTACACCGAAGAAGAGGTGCGCATTCTGCTGACGCCGATGGGCCAGGGCGGCACCGAGCCGCTCGGGGCGATGGGCAGCGACGCGCCCGTCGCCGTGCTGAGCGATCGCCCGCGCCTTCTCTTCGACTACTTCTCGCAGCAGTTCGCGCAGGTCACCAACCCGCCGCTGGACTCGATCCGCGAAGAGGTCGTCACCTCGCTGTCGCTGGGTCTCGGCCCCGAGCGCAACCTCCTCGACTGGGGCCCCGAGCACACCCGCACGGTGACGCTCGACTTCCCCGTGATCGACAACGACGAGCTCGCCAAGATCCAGCACATCGACACCGCCCTCCCGGGGCGGTCATCGGTGACGATCCGCGGCCTGTACCGCGTCGAGGCCGGCCACAAGGGTCTGCAGAAGCGCCTCACGCAGATGTGCACCGAGGTCGACCAGGCCATCGAGGACGGCGCCGAGTTCATCGTGCTCAGCGACCGCGACTCCAACAAGGACCTGGCGCCGATCCCGTCGCTGCTCATGCTCGCAGCCGTGCACCACCACCTCATCCGCAAAGAGACCCGCATGAAGGTGGGCCTCGTGGTCGAGGCCGGTGACGTGCGCGAGGTGCACCACGTCGCCACCCTCATCGGATACGGCGCGTCCGCGGTCAACCCGTACCTCGCGATGGAGACCGTCGAGTACCTGGTGCGCGCCGGCTTCATCACCGGCGTGACGCCCGAGAAGGCCGTCAAGAACCTCATCTACGCCCTCGGCAAGGGCGTGCTGAAGATCATGTCGAAGATGGGCATCTCCACGGTGTCGTCGTACGCGGGCGCCCAGGTGTTCGAGGCCGTCGGCCTCTCGCGCGAGTTCATCGACGCCTACTTCACCGGCACCGAAACCAAGCTCGGCGGTGTGGGACTCGACGTCATCGCCGCCGAGAACGCCGCTCGTCACGAGTACGCCTACCCCCAGGATGCCGCGGCTCGCGCGCACGAGCGCCTGTGGACCGGCGGCGAGTACCAGTGGCGTCGCGACGGCGCCCCGCACCTGTTCAACCCCGACACGGTGTTCCGCCTGCAGCACGCCACGCGCGAGCGCCGGTACGACATCTTCCGCGAGTACACGCAGCTGATCGACGACCAGGCGCACGAGCTGAAGACCCTGCGCGGCCTGTTCGGTCTGCGCACGGGGACGCGTCCGGCCGTGCCGATCGACGAGGTCGAGCCGGTCTCGGCGATCGTCAAGCGCTTCTCAACGGGGGCGATGAGCTACGGCTCGATCTCCCAGGAGGCGCACGAGGTCCTCGCCGTTGCGATGAACCGGATCGGCGGCAAGAGCAACACCGGTGAGGGCGGAGAAGACGTCGACCGTCTGCTCGACCCGACGCGACGCAGTGCCATCAAGCAGGTGGCATCCGGTCGCTTCGGCGTCACGAGCCTGTACCTCACCGAGGCCGACGACATCCAGATCAAGCTCGCCCAGGGCGCCAAGCCCGGCGAGGGCGGTCAGCTGCCGCCGACCAAGGTGTACCCGTGGGTGGCGCGCACGCGTCACGCGACCGCCGGCGTGGGACTCATCTCGCCGCCGCCGCACCACGACATCTACTCGATCGAAGACCTCAAGCAGCTCATCTTCGACCTCAAGCGCGCCAACCCCTCGGCCCGCATCCACACCAAGCTGGTGAGCCAGTCGGGTATCGGTGCGGTCGCGGCGGGTGTCGCGAAGGCGCTGAGCGACGTCATCCTGGTCTCCGGTCAGGACGGCGGCACGGGCGCGAGCCCGATGAACTCGCTCAAGCACGCGGGCACCCCCTGGGAGCTCGGTCTCGCCGAGACGCAGCAGACGCTCATGCTCAACGGCATGCGCGACCGCGTCGTCGTGCAGGTCGACGGGCAGATGAAGACCGGTCGCGACGTCATCATCGGCGCTCTGCTGGGCGCCGAGGAGTTCGGCTTCGCCACCGCGCCCCTGGTCGTCTCGGGCTGCATCATGATGCGCGTNTGCCACCTCGACACGTGCCCNGTGGGCGTGGCGACGCAGAACCCCGTCCTGCGNCAGCGCTTCACGGGCAAGGCCGAGTACATCGTGAACTTCATGGANTTCATCGCCCANGAGGTGCGCGAGTACCTCGCCGCCCTCGGCTACCGCTCGATCGACGAGATCGTCGGCCGCGCGGAGCTGCTCGACGCCAACGACGCGATCCAGCACTGGAAGGCGCGCGGCCTCAACCTCGCGCCGATCCTCGAGGGACCGCGCTTCGCCGACGACGAGCCGCGCCGTCACGCGCGCAATCAGGACCACGAGCTCGAGGACCACTTCGACGTACAGCTCATCGAGCGCGCGCAGGACGTCATCGCGCACGGCGGTCAGCTCACGATCGACCTGCCCATCCGCAACACCGCCCGCGCGGTGGGGACCATGCTCGGCCACCACGTCACCAAGGCGCACGGCGAGCACGGCCTGCCGGAGAACTCGATCGACGTGCGCCTGACGGGTTCGGCCGGGCAGTCCTTCGGGGCGTTCATGCCCGCCGGCATCACGCTGCGCCTCGAGGGCGACTCCAACGACTACGTCGGCAAGGGACTCTCGGGCGGAACGATCGTCGTGCGCCCGCCGCGCGGGTCGACCTTCGCGGCCAGCGAGAACGTCATCGCCGGAAACGTCATCGGCTACGGTGCCACGCAGGGGCAGATGTTCCTGAACGGCGTCGTGGGGGAGCGGTTCCTCGTGCGCAACTCCGGTGCCACTGCGGTCGTCGAGGGCGTGGGCGACCACGCGCTCGAGTACATGACCGGCGGACTCGCCGTGATCCTCGGCGCCACGGGCCGCAACCTCGGCGCGGGCATGTCGGGCGGTCAGGCGTACGTCTACATGCTCGACCGCGACAAGGTGAACCGCGAGGCCCTGGCATCCGGTGAGCTCGTCCTCGGCGCCCTCGGATCGGGGGATGCCGAGATCCTTCGCGACCTGCTCGCCAAGCACGTCGCGGAGACCGATTCCACGCTGGCCCGTCGTCTGCTCGACGACTTCGAGGCCGAGGTGGACAACTTCGTCCGGGTGCTGCCGCGCGACTACGCCGCCGTGCTGCAGACCCGCCAGGAGGCTGTCGCCGAGGGGCTCGACCCCGACGGCGACGTCGTCTGGACGCGCATTCTGGAGGTGACGGGTGGCTGACCCGAAGGGCTTTCTCAAGACGACGGAGCGCGAGCTCCCGAAGCGTCGACCGGTGCCCGTGCGCATCATGGACTGGAAAGAGGTGTACGAGCCGGGTGATTCGGCCGTCATCAAGCGCCAGGCCGGACGCTGCATGGACTGCGGCATCCCGTTCTGCCACAAGGGGTGCCCGCTCGGGAACCTCATCCCCGAGTGGAACGACCTGACGTGGCGCGGTGAGGGCCGCGCCGCGATCGAGCGCCTGCACGCGACGAACAACTTCCCGGAGTTCACCGGACGCCTGTGCCCCGCGCCCTGCGAGAGCTCGTGCGTGCTCGGCATCAACCAGCCGGCCGTCACGATCAAGCAGGTCGAGGTCTCGATCATCGACGAGGCGTTCGGCAACGGCTGGGTCGAGCCCGAGCCGCCGGAGCGTCTCACCGGCAAGACGGTCGCCGTCGTGGGGTCCGGTCCCGCCGGTCTCGCGGCCGCCCAGCAGCTCACGCGAGCGGGGCACACGGTCGCCGTCTTCGAGCGCGACGACCGCATCGGCGGCCTGCTGCGCTACGGCATCCCCGACTTCAAGATGGAGAAGCGCCACCTCGAGCAGCGGTTGCGCCAGATGCAGGCCGAGGGCACCCGCTTCCGCGCGGGCGTCGAGATCGGCAAGGACATCTCGTGGAGCGACCTGCGCGCCCGCTACGACGCCGTCGTGGTGGCCACGGGGTCGACCGTGCCGCGCGACCTGCCCATCCCCGGTCGCGACCTCGATGGCGTGCACTACGCCATGGAGTACCTGATCGAGGGCAACAAGGCCGTCGCGGGCGACCAGATCCCGCAGCAGATCAGCGCCTCGGGCAAGCACGTCGTCGTCATCGGCGGCGGCGACACCGGCGCCGACTGCATCGGCACGGCCCACCGTCAGGGGGCGCTGAGCGTCACGAACCTCGCGATCGGCAAGCAGCCGCCCTCCGAGCGCCCGGCCGAGCAGCCGTGGCCGATGATGCCCAACCTCTTCGAGATGGCCTCCGCCCACGAGGAGGGCGGGGAGCGCACGTTCCTCGCCTCGACCGTGGAGTTCCTCGGCAACGCCGCGGGAGAGGTGCGCGCCCTGCGCGTCGCCGAGACCGAGTACGTCGACGGACGGCGCGTGCCCAAGAGCGGCACCGAGCGCGAGATCCCCGCCGACCTCGTGCTCATCGCGATGGGCTTCACCGGACCCGAGCGCGAGCTGCTCGAGAGCCAGCTCGGCACGCAGTTCACGAACCGCGGCAACCTCGAGCGCGACGCGACGTACGCCACCACGACGCCCGGCGTGTTCGTCGCCGGCGATGCCGGTCGCGGACAGTCGCTCATCGTGTGGGCCATCGCCGAGGGCCGCGCGGCCGCCGCCGAGGTCGACACCTTCCTGATGGGCGAAACGGTGCTTCCCGCGCCGGTGCGCCCGACCGATGTCGCCATCGGCCTCCTGCCCGCCTAAGCTGGCAAGGGCCGATCGGCCACTTCCCGAAAATCCTCACGGAGCTTGAAAACGGATGAGACGCGCCAAGATCGTCGCAACACTCGGGCCCGCCACGTCGTCGTATGAGATGGTTCGCGCCATCATCGACGCCGGGGTGGACGTCGCCCGCCTCAACCTGAGCCACGGAGATTACTCCGTGCACGACGCCAACTTCGCCAACGTGCGCAAGGCCGCGGAGGACGCCGGTCGCCCGGTCGCCGCTCTCGTCGACCTGCAGGGCCCGAAGATCCGCCTCGGCAAGTTCGAGAACGGTCCCCACGACCTGCTGCCCGGCGACATCTTCAAGATCACCATCGAAGACATCCTCGGCACCAAAGAGATCGTCGGCACCACGTTCAAGGGCCTGCCCCAGGACGTCCGCCCCGGCGACTTCCTGCTGATCGACGACGGAAAGGTGCGCGTCGAGGTCGTCGAGACCGACGGCACCGTCGTGACCACCAAGGTCATCGTCGGCGGCCCGGTGTCGAACAACAAGGGCATCAACCTCCCCGGCGTGGCCGTGAACGTCCCCGCGCTGAGCGAGAAGGACGAAGCCGACCTGCGCTGGGGCCTGAACGCCGGTGCCGACCTCATCGCCCTCTCGTTCGTCCGGGATGCCAAGGACATCGAGCGCGTGCACGAGATCATGGCCGAAGAGGGGCGCTACGTCCCCGTCATCGCCAAGATCGAGAAGCCGCAGGCGGTCGACAACCTCGAGGAGATCATCGACGCGTTCGACGGCATCATGGTCGCCCGCGGCGACCTCGGTGTGGAGCTTCCGCTCGAGGCCGTGCCGATCGTGCAGAAGCGCGCGGTCGAGCTCGCCCGCCGCATGGCCAAGCCCGTCATCGTCGCGACGCAGATGCTCGAGTCGATGATCACCAACCCCGTCCCCACGCGCGCCGAGACCTCCGACGTCGCCAACGCGGTGCTCGACGGCGCCGACGCGGTCATGCTCTCGGGCGAGACCAGCGTGGGCACGTACCCGGTCGTCGTGGTCGAGACCATGGCCCGCATCGTCGAGTCGACCGAGGAGCACGGTCTCGAGCGCATCGCACCGCTGACCAACAAGCCCCGCACGCAGGGTGGCGCCATCACCCTCGCCGCGGTCGAGGTCGCCGACTTCGTCGAGGCGAAGTACCTGTGCGTCTTCACCGAGTCGGGCGACTCCGCGCGTCGCATGTCGCGCCTGCGCTCGACCATCCCGATGATCGCCTTCACGCCGGAGCCCGGCATCCGCCGTCGTCTGGCGCTCACCTGGGGCGTGCGCTCGACGCTCGTGGAGCACGTGTCGCACACCGACAAGATGTTCCTGCAGGTCGACGACTACCTGCTCACCCACGACCTGGCCAAGGTCGGTGACAAGGTCGTCGTCATCTCGGGATCCCCTCCCGGAATCGCCGGGTCGACGAACGACCTGCGCGTGCACCGCGTGGGCGACGCCGTGCACGGCGCGGCCCCCGGGTACCAGGAAGTCTGAGCCCTCACGACGCGCGCCGGTGACCCCGGCGCGCGTCGTGTCGCGTTCCCGCCCGGTACATTGGGAACGCAACACCTGCCGGTGTGGCGGAATGGCAGACGCGGGGCACTCAAAATGCTCTGTCGAAAGACGTGTGGGTTCGAGTCCCACCACCGGTACGCCCTATCGCATCCGCGGCTTCCCGTGGGTGCGCGAATCCACGTTCTAGGATGGTCCCGTGACTGATCAAGAAGCCGCCCCCGCCACCGCGCCGACCGCGCCGCGTCGCGTCGTCGTCGCGGAAGACGAGTCGCTGATCCGCCTCGACATCGTCGAGATCCTGCGCGACAACGGCTTCGACGTCGTCGGCGAGGCGGGCGACGGCGAGACCGCCGTGCAGCTGGCCACCGAACTGCGTCCCGACCTCGTGATCATGGACGTCAAGATGCCGCAGCTCGACGGCATCAGCGCCGCCGAGAAGCTGAGCAAGAACCACATCGCGCCCGTCGTGCTGCTGACCGCGTTCAGCCAGAAGGAGCTCGTGGAGCGCGCGAGCGAGGCCGGCGCGCTGGCCTACGTCGTGAAGCCCTTCACCCCGAACGACCTGCTGCCCGCGATCGAGATCGCCCTCGCCCGCTACGAGCAGATCATCACGCTCGAGGCCGAGGTCGCCGATATGGTCGAGCGCTTCGAGACCCGCAAGCTCGTCGACCGGGCCAAGGGCCTGCTCAACGAGAAGATGGGCCTGAGCGAGCCCGAGGCCTTCCGCTGGATCCAGAAGGCGTCGATGGACCGCCGCCTGACCATGCAGGACGTCGCCAAGGCGATCATCGAGCAGCTAGCCCCGAAGAAGGGCTGACCTCAGGACTTTTCGAGAATGGATGCCACTTCGGTGGCATCCATTTCTCGTTGGGACCGGCCCCGTGGCTGAGCCCGTCGAAGCCACCGGCACCCGCGCGACGAGTGTCAGGCCGCGGGAGCGTCCTTGATCATGTTCGTGATGCGGATCGTCGAGCACCGGCGCCCCTGCTCGTCGCTCACGGCGATCTCGTGGACCGTCAGCGAGCGCCCCAGGTGCACCGGGGTGCACACGCCCGTGACGATCCCCGAGGTGGCCGAGCGCGTGTGCGTGGCGTTGATGTCGATGCCGACGGCGAGCTTGCCCGACCCGGCGTAGAGGTTGGCGGCCATCGACCCGAGCGACTCGCCGAGCACGACGTACGCGCCCCCGTGGAGCAGTCCCACCGGCTGGGTGTTGCCCTCGACGGGCATCGTCGCGACGCTGCGCTCGACCGAGAACTCGACCCACTCGATTCCCATCTTCTCGGCGAGGGCGCCCATTCCGCGCTCGCGCGCCCAGTCGAGTCCGCTGCGGGTGTCGGGGGTGGGGGAGCTGCTCATCGTCGCCTTCGTCGTGCCGTGCGGGCGGCCGTGTTCGGGCCGAGCCGGGGGAGTGTCCGTGGTTCTCGTTACGCTGGGGGAGTGACGGATGCCGAAAAGCCTACTCTCCTCGTCGTCGACGGCCACTCGCTGGCCTACCGGGCGTTCTACGCCCTGCCGGTCGACAATTTCTCGACGAAGGACGGCCAGCACACCAACGGCATCTACGGCTTCCTGTCGATGTTCGTCAACCTCGTCAAGGCCGAGAAGCCGACCCACCTCGCGGTCGCGTTCGACACGTCGCGGCAGTCGTTCCGCACGCGCGAGTACACGGAGTACAAGGCCAACCGCAGCGAGTCGCCCGCCGAGTTCAAGGGGCAGATCCCCCTGCTGCAGGAGTGCCTCGCCGCCATGGGCGTGCCGGTGCTGAAGAAAGAGGACTTCGAGGCCGACGACATCCTGGCCACGCTCGCCACGCAGGGGGAGCAGCAGGGCTACACGGTGCTGGTGTGCTCGGGCGACCGCGACACGATCCAGCTCGTCACCGACGACGTCACCCTCCTCTACCCGAACGTGCAGGGGGTCTCGCAGCTCAAGCGCTACGACACCGACGCCGTGATCGAGAAGTACGGCCTGCCGCCGGCGCAGTACCCCGAGATCGCCGCCCTGGTCGGCGAGACGAGCGACAACCTCCCCGGCGTACCCAAGGTCGGTGAGAAGACCGCGGTCAAGTGGCTGACGCAGTGGGGATCGCTCGAGGCGCTGCTCGAGAACGCCGACAAGGTCACCGGGGTGGTGGGCAACAACCTGCGCGAGCACCTCGACGACGTCAGGCGCAACCGGGCGCTGAACCGGCTGCTGCGCGATGTCGAGCTGCCGGTCGGTCCGGGCGACCTCGGGGTCCAGCCGCTCGACGCCCAGGCCGTGCGCGACATCTTCGCGCGCCTGGAGTTCCGCACGCTCCTGCCGCGCGTGTTCGACGCCCTGGGCGGCGAGGGCGGGATCGTCGAGGAGTCGAAGCCCACCGCCACCGCCCCGGCTCCCGCGCGTCTCGACGCCGACGCCCTCGCCGCCTGGGCCGAGGCGGCAACGGGCGAGATCGGTGTGACCGTCGGTCTCGAGGGCTCCACCCCCACCGCGATCGGACTCGCCTCCTCCGACGAGGCCGTCGAGGCCGTCTGGTCGCCGGCCGTGCGCGACGCGATCGCCGGGTGGATGGCATCCGATGCTCCGAAGGTTTTTGCCGACGCCAAGCCCCAGATCAAGGCCCTGGCCCGCGAGGGCGTCCCGGTGGGCGGCGTCGCCTTCGACGTCATCCTCGCCGGGTGGCTGGTGCGACCGAGCTTCCCCGACAAGACGCTCGCCGATCTCGTTCAGCGCGAGCTCGATGAGAAGCTGCCCGTGGCCGACCCGACGCAGCTCGTCCCCGAGACCGAGGGCGCGACCCCGAGCCAGCTGTCGTGGTTCACCCGCCGCGTGGCCGAGGCGCAGCGGGCGGCGATGCCCGAGAAGGTCGCGAGCGTGCTCGACGACATCGAGCTGCCCACCCTCACCGCCCTCGCCGACATGGAGCTCGCCGGCGTCGCGGTGTCGCACGAGAAGCTCTCGGGCTTCTCGGCCGAACTCGGCGCGCGGGCCGACGCCCTCGCCCGCGACGCCTACGCGGCCATCGGGCACGAGGTCAACCTCGGTTCGCCGAAACAGCTGCAGGAGGTGCTGTTCGACGAGTTGCAGCTGCCCAAGACGCGCAAGACGAAGAGCGGATACACCACGGATGCCGCCGCCCTCGCCGATCTGCAAGAGAGCGCGCCGCACCCGTTCCTCGACCTGCTGCTGCGCCACCGCGAGGCGACGAAGCTCAAGCAGATCATCGACGCCCTCGACACCGCGACCGGCGCCGACGGACGCATCCACACCACGTACGTGCAGACCGGCAGCCAGACCGGTCGCCTGTCGAGCACCGATCCGAACCTGCAGAACATCCCCATCCGCACCGAGGAGAGCCGTCGCATCCGCGCCGCGTTCGAGGTCGGCGAGGGCTACGAGACCCTGCTGACGGCCGACTACTCGCAGATCGAGATGCGCATCATGGCGCACCTCTCGGGCGACCCGGGGCTGATCGAGGCGTTCAACTCCGGCGAAGACCTGCACCGCTTCGTCGGGGCGCGCGTCTTCGGCGTCGAGCCGCAGGATGTCACCCCCGCCATGCGCACCAAGGTCAAGGCGATGTCGTACGGCCTCGTCTACGGGCTGTCGGCCTTCGGCCTCTCGAAGCAGCTGCGCATCGAGCAGTCCGAGGCGAAGAAGCTCATGCTCGAGTACTTCGCCCGATTCGGGGCGGTGCGCGACTACCTGCGCGGCTCGGTCGAGCAAGCGCGTCAAGACGGCTACACCGAGACGATCTTCGGTCGTCGGCGTCCCTTCCCCGACCTGACGAGCATGAACCGCGTCCTGCGCGAGAATGCCGAGCGCGCGGCGCTGAACGCCCCGATCCAGGGCAGCGCCGCCGACATCATGAAGGTCGCGCTCTTCCGCATCCGCGACGAGCTCGCCGCCGGCGGCCTGCGCTCGCGCGTGCTGCTGCAGATCCACGACGAACTCGTCGTCGAGGTGGCGGCGGGGGAGTGGGATGCCGTCGAGAAGATCGTGCGCGCGCGCATGGCCGACGCCGCCGACCTGTCGGTGCCGCTCGACGTGCAGATCGGCCGCGGCGGCGACTGGGACGAGGCGGGGCACTGATCCCGGCGCGCCCCGCCCCCGACGCGTGCACCGGCGGCGGCGGGGTGCGCCATCCCCGCGTCTTCCCTAGGCTCGGAACATGACTGACGCACAGCGCACACCCACGCCGATCGACACGATCGCGGACGCGTGGGTGGACACCCTGGCCGAGCACGACCCGACCTTGGCGACCTACATCGGGCGGTTCGAGCACAACGGCCGCTTCGGCGACTACAGCCCCGAGGGCGCCGAGGCCCTCATGTCCGACGCCCGCGCGACCCGCTCGGCGCTCGACGCGGCCGAGCCCGTCGACGCGATCGACACGGTCACGAAGATGGACCTGGTCCGCGAGCTCGACCTGATGCTCGAGCAGCACGAGGCCAAGACCCACCTGCGCGACCTCAACGTCATCGCCTCTCCCGCGCAGGACATCCGCTCGACCTTCGACCTCATGCCCACCGCCACGGTGGACGACTGGTCGACCATCTCGGAGCGCATGAGGGCCCTACCGGCCGCGATCGACGGCTACGTCGCCACGCTGCGTCGCGGTATCGCCGAGGGCGTGGTGCCGGCTCGCCGTCAGGTGAGCGAGGTCGTGACCCAGATCGCGCGGTACACCGCCGACAACGGCTTCTTCGCCGAGTTCGTCGGCGACGCCGCCCCCGACGAGGGCCAGTTGCCGGCATCCCTCGCCCGCGACCTCTCGACCAACGCCAACGCCGCGCGCGTGGCGTACGACGCTCTCGCGTCGTTCCTCTCGTCGGAGCTCGCGCCGGCCGCGGGAGAGACCGACGCCGTCGGGCGCGAGATGTACGCCCTGCACTCGCGACGCTTCCTCGGCGCCGAGATCGACCTCGACGAGACGTACGAGTGGGGCGTCGAAGAGCTCGCGCGCATGGTCGCCGAGCAGGAGGCGATCGCGGACGAGATCCTCCCCGGCGCGAGCGTCGAAGAAGCCGTCGCCTTCCTCGAGAAAGACGAGTCGCGCAAGCTCCGCGGCACGCAGGCCCTGCAGGAGTGGATGCAGCGCACGAGCGACAAGGCCGTCGAGGAGCTCGGTCGCACGCACTTCGACATCGCCGAGCCCATCCGCCGCCTCGAATGCATGATCGCGCCGACCAACGAGGGTGGCATCTACTACACCGGTCCCACCGACGACTTCTCCCGGCCGGGTCGCATGTGGTGGTCGGTGCCCGAGGGCGTCGACACGTTCGACACGTGGCGCGAACTCACGACGGTGTACCACGAGGGTGTTCCCGGTCACCACCTGCAGATCGCGCAGGCGGTGTACAACCGCGCCGAGCTGAACTCGTGGCGCCGCCTGCTGGCGGGCACGAGCGGCCACGCCGAGGGGTGGGCTCTCTACGCCGAGCGCCTCATGGAGCAGCTGGGCTACCTCGACGATCCCGCCGACCGTCTCGGCATGCTCGACGGACAGCGCATGCGCGCCGCCCGCGTGGTGCTCGACATCGGCGTGCACCTGCAGAAGCCGCGTCTCGACGGCAGCGGCACGTGGGACCACGACTACGCGCTCGCGTTCATGCTGAAGAACGTCAACATGAGCGAGGAGTTCGTGCGGTTCGAGGTGAACCGCTACCTCGGCTGGCCGGGGCAGGCGCCGTCGTACAAGGTCGGTCAGCGCATCTGGGAGCAGGTGCGCGAGGAGGAGCAGGAGCGTCGCGGCGCCGACTTCTCGATGAAGCAGTTCCACACGCGGGCCCTCGATATCGGCGGCGTCGGTCTCGACACGCTGCGCGCGGCCCTGGCATCCGCCTGATCTCCCCGAGGGGCGTCGCCGCGGCGGCGCCCCTCGTCGATGCGGGGGAATACCCCGGGCTCGCGTAAAGTTCATTCATCCGAATGCAAGGAGACCTCATGGACGTTCGCACCCTCGAGCTCGGCCTCGACACCTTCGGAGACATCTCTCGCGGCCCCGACGGGTCGCTGCTGAGCGATGCCCAGACCATCCGCAACGTCGTCGATCAGGCGGTGCTCGCCGACGAGGTCGGCCTGTCGTTCTTCGGGGTGGGGGAGCACCACCGCAAGGACTTCGCGGTCACGAGCCCCGAGATCGTGCTGGCCGCGGCCGCCGCCCGCACGAAGGACATCCACCTCGGCACCGCCGTCACCGTGCTCTCCAGCGACGACCCCGTGCGCGTGTACGAGCGGTTCGCGACCCTCGACGCCATCTCGAACGGTCGCGCCGAGGTCATCCTGGGCCGCGGCTCGTTCATCGAGTCGTTCCCCCTCTTCGGCTACGACCTCGCCGACTACGAGCAGCTCTTCGAAGAGAAGCTCGAGCTGTTCTCGCTGCTGCTCGACGAGAAGCCCGTCACCTGGTCGGGCCGCACGCGCGCCGCACTGCAGGACGCCGACGTGTACCCGAAGACCGAGAACGGCCTGAAGGCCTGGGTCGGGGTCGGCGGCTCCCCGGAGTCGGTCGTCCGCACGGCGCGCTACGGCTACGGCCTCGTGCTCGCGATCATCGGCGGATCGGCGGCCCGCTTCCGGCCCTACGCCGATCTGTACCGCCGCTCGCTCGCCGAGCTCGGCACGCCGCAGATGCCGATCTCGGTGCACTCGCCCGGACACATCGCCCCCACCGACGAGCAGGCCTGGGAAGAGGCGTACGAGGGCGTGGCGGAGCTGAACAACACCATCGGACGCGAGCGCGGATGGCCGGAGTACAACCGTCTGCGCTTCCAGCACGACGTCGGCCCCGAGGGGTCGATGTACGTCGGCTCGCCCGAGACCGTCGCGCGCAAGATCGCCGCGACCGTGCGGGCGCTCGGCAACTCGCGCTTCCAGATGAAGATCGCGAGCGGGTCGATCTCGCACGACCGGCTGCTGTCGAGCATCGAGCTGTACGGCACGAAGGTGCGCCCCCTCGTCGAGGAGATGCTCGCCGAGACGCCCGCCGCGGTCGACGCCGCCGGCATCCGGTGACCACGACCACCGACACCGTCCGGGTGTCCGAACGCCTCGACGCGCTGCCGTTCACCCGTCGGCACGCCCGGATCCTGGGCGGATCGGGTCTGGGATGGGCCCTGGATGCCATGGACGTGGGGCTCATCTCGTTCGTCATCGCCGCTCTCAGCGTGCAGTGGCAGCTGGCGCCGACGCAGGCGTCGTGGATCGCCTCGGCCGGTTTCGCCGGCATGGCGATCGGCGCGAGCCTCGGCGGCCTGCTGGCGGACCGGTTCGGACGGCGGCACGTCTTCGCGCTCACGCTGCTCGTCTACGGCGTCGCGACGGGCGCGAGCGCCCTGGTCGGCGGTCTCGCCGCCCTGCTCGTGCTGCGGTTCGTGGTGGGCCTGGGTCTCGGCGCGGAACTGCCCGTGGCGTCGACCTACGTGAGCGAGTTCGCCCCCGCGCGCATGCGCGGTCGGCTGATCGTCTTCCTCGAGGCGTTCTGGGCGGTCGGGTGGACCGCGGCCGCGGTGATCGGGTACCTCGTGGTCCCCGCGTCGGCCGACGGATGGCGCTGGGCGTTCGCCCTCGGCGCGATCCCCGCGGTCTACGCGCTGGTGGTGCGCTGGGGGCTACCGGAGTCGCCGCGCTGGCTCGCGTCGCGCGGCCGCAACCCCGAGGCGATCGTGATCGTGCGCGATCTGGAGGCCGCGGCCGGTCGAGTCGCTCTCGAGGCGTCGACCGAGGGGGTCGCGGCATCCGCTCCCGCCCCGCGGCCGCGCGTGAGCGCGCTGTGGGCGCCGGCGCTGCGGGCGCGCACGGCCGCCCTGTGGGTGCTGTGGTTCTGCGTGAACTTCTCGTACTACGGGGCCTTCATCTGGATCCCGACGATCCTCGTCGCCCAGGGGTACGACCTCGTGCGCTCGTTCGGTTTCACGCTGATCATCACGCTCGCGCAGCTGCCCGGCTACGCCGTGGCCGCGTGGCTCATCGAGGCGTGGGGGCGGCGCGCGACGCTGGCGACCTTCCTCGCCGGGTCGGCGGTGGCCGCTGTGCTTTTCGGCACCGCGACCGGCGAGGCGGGCGTCATCGCCGCGGGCATGGCGCTGTCGTTCTTCAACCTCGGGGCGTGGGGCGCGCTGTACGCCGCGACGCCCGAGACGTACCCCACGGCCCTCCGAGCCACGGGAGCCGGCTGGGCGGCGGGCGTGGGGCGCATCGCCTCGATCCTCGCGCCGTTGGCGGTGCCGCCGCTGCTCGGCGTCGGGGGAGCACCCCTGCTGTTCGTCGTCTTCGCCGCGTTCTTCGCCGTGGCGGTGGTGGCCGCATTGTTCCTGCGCGAGCAGCGCGGCCGCTCTCTGGCGTAGCCCCTCGCGGGCACGGACCGCAGCCTGTATCCGGATCGGGGCGTTCGGGGAGCGCGACATCCGCCCCGAACGTCCGGATGCGCCCCGAACCGGTGGGTGCGGCGGGCGACGGACGGAGCATCGCGCGCGCGTAGGCTCGGGACATGGCATCCGTGCGCTACGTCGCGATCGGCGACTCGTTCACCGAAGGGGTCGGCGACGAACTGCCCGACGGCACCGTACGAGGGTGGGCCGACCTGGCCGCTCAAGGATGGGCGGATGCCGCCGGCGAGTCGATCGAGTACGCGAACCTCGCGATCCGCGGCAAGCTGATCGAACCGATCGTCGACCAGCAGCTCGAGCCGGCGCTCGCGCTGGGACCGACCCACCTGTCGTTCAACGGGGGCGGCAACGACATGCTGCGCCCGCGCACGGGGATCGATCGCATCGTCGATCTGTTCGAGCACGTCGTGCGCCGCTGCGACGAAGAGGGCGTGCAGCTCATCGTGCTGTCGGGGGCGAACCCCTCGGCGGGACTCCCGCTCGGCAAAGTCATCGAGGCCCGCGGGGACCGCCTGTCGCACGCGGTCGAGGAGCGCCTCGCAGCGCGCCCCGACGTCCTCACCGCCTACAACTGGTTCGACCGCGAGCTGGCGGGCGGGGAGTTCTGGTCGGTCGACCGCCTCCACATGAACGCGCGCGGTCACCACCGGGTCGCGGCCCGCGTGATCGAGGCCGTCGGCCTCACCCCGCCGGCGGAGTGGTGGCGCCTCCGCGAGATCCCCGAGACGCAGCGCCTGAAGGGCACCGCCTACTATCGCGAGCACGTCGCCCCCTGGGTGCGCCGCCGTCTGACCGGCACGTCGTCGGGCGACGGACGCCAGCCGAAGTTCGGCGGGGGTTGGGTCGAGCTCACGCCGCGCGGCTGAACGCTCAGGGCGCGCGGCAGTCCGCGGTCAGCGAGAAGTGCATCAGCCCGTCGATGCTCGAGCGATCGCGGGCCGACAGGCGGACGACGCCGTTGTACCGCAGGTCCTCCTGCATGGCCCGGTCCCTCGCGTAGCCCTCCGCGGTCCACGCATCGAGGATCGCCGCGTACGAAGCGGCGTTGTCGTCGGCGCGGATGGCGAGGTCGTACGCGGTCGTTCCGTCGCACGGGAGGGTGGATGCCGCCGGAGCGGCCACCGGTGCTCCGGCGGCATCCGTGACCGCCGCGCCCGCGGCATCGAGGGTCCGCTGGACCATGCGGGCCAGTTCACCGCGCGCGTCCGAGGCAGGGGAGGGGTCGGGGCCCTCGGCAGGTTCGACCGGGGTGCGCGGCGGCGGCGGAGTATCTTCCTCGGCATTCATCCCGCCGGCGAGACCGCAGTCGGTGTCGGTCACGATCCGCGGAAGAACGAACGACGGCGCAGAAGCGGTGCTGAGTCGTTCCGTCGCGCTTTGGACGGTGTTCCACACACGGAGGGTGTCGCCGTCGGCGACCGCGATGTACGACCCCTGATGGAAGGGCATGTGACCGTCGTCGACCTCGGTACGACCGACCCGCGTTCCGATCTGTCCGTCCAGACGGAGGACGCTGCCGGATGCCGCGAAGAGGAAGGCGCGCTCGGCCACGACGTACCCGGTCTCGCATCCGTTCGCGACGATCGGGGTCACCGGCTCGTCCGTCAAGAAAAGGACGAGGCCTCCCAGCGCCGCCGCCGCGAGTGCGATGGCCCGCAGGGGGCCCAGAAGCAGCCACCACCACCTCCGTGCGGGCGCAGCGAACACGATCACCGCGAGCGAGATGACGGCGGCCACGACGCTTCCCGCGCCGATGACCCCGCCGGTCCACGGGCCGACCACGACCTCACGGTCGCCCGCACTGTCGAGCGAAACGTGCCAGACGACGGCGATCAGTGCGATCGCGAGCAGGTACGTCACGCTCGCCGCGACCACGGTCCGACGCCGCACCGCGCACGCACGCCGATCGGAGACCAGCGTCCCTCCGTCATCCCCCACGCGGTCACTCTGGCAGCGAACGCTGGGCGAACCCCCCATACCGCGCCCAGGGGTTCGAGGAGCAGACTGAGCACATGACTCTCGCGATCGTCACCGGCACCTCCAGCGGCATCGGCCTGCACACGGCCATCGGACTCGCCCAGACGGGGGTGACGGTCATCGCCACGGTGCGCGACACCGCTCGCGCCGACGCGCTGCGCTCCGCGGCATCCGAGGCGGGGGTGGAGCTCGACATCCGCGCCCTCGAGGTGACGGATGCCGCTGCGGCCGAGGCCCTGATCGAGGTCGTCGGTCCCGTCGACATCCTCGTCAACAATGCCGGGCGCGGCGCCGTCGGCACGCTCGAGCAGATGTCGGATGCCGACCTGCAGGCCCAGCTCGACACCAACTACCTCTCCGTCGCCCGTCTCACGCGCCTCGTCCTCCCCGGGATGCGCGAACGCGGCCACG
>Ga0065721_10000799_pt1 | contig 22188 bp, 25 predicted proteins | sample Mesricmetagenome_FD_59108 | JGI IMG/M metagenome (GOLD analysis project Ga0065721, IMG submission 59108) | Mesophilic microbial community from rice straw/compost enrichment Sample: eDNA_1 v2 (version 2) | ecosystem: Engineered > Solid waste > Grass > Composting > Bioreactor | place: USA: Davis...
CCGAGTTCGAACGGAACGCGCGATCGCTCGAGGTCAGGTTTGAGAACGGTGACGGCGTCCTGCTCGAGCTCGGCAGCATGGCCAAGCCGCTGGCCGCCCTGCGCACCTGCATGGACAATCTGCAATCCGTCTGGGGCCTCGACCCGGCGGTGCAGGCCCACCTCTCCCGACGCGCCGTCCCCAAGCCCTCGACCGTCCGGCGCGTTCAGCGACGCTATCCACCCCGGATGGCCATGGGGGGCATCAACGCCTTCGTTCCCGTTCGGGTGATGGTCGATGCCCGGGGCGAGGTGACCGATTGCGTGGTGCAGAGCGAGGGCATTGAGGAGGCGTTCACCGATGCGGTCTGCGACGGCCTGGCGCGAGGCTACGAGCCCGCGCTCGACGTCGACGGCAATCCCGTGGCGAGCGTCTTCCCGACGTCGGTGATCTACCTGATCCAGTGACAGGCGGATCCGTCGCGCTGTCGGCCCCTGCCGCGCTTGTCGCCGATTGTCGCAAGCGCGCGAGCGACCTTGCTCCCTACAAACTGCTGAAATAGCATCGCCTCCGGGATTGGAGGATGCGATGAAGCGCGTGTTTTCTTGGATCGCAGCGGCAGCCATGGTCGCCGCACCGGCGGCGCAGGCCCAGGACGACGCGGCCGTGTTCCGGCCGAGCGGACCGTGGACCGCCGACTACGGCGAAGACTACTGCCGGCTGATCCGCACTTTCTCCGACGGCCAGCGCGAGATGAGCCTGGCCCTCGAACGCCTCCAGCCGAACGCGTTCGTCCGACTGATCTTCGTCGGCGAGGGCTTGCGGCCGTTCCGCAACGCCGAGCAGATCGGATACGCGTTCCAGCCGACGGGCGCTTCCGGCAAGTCGCGCTACGTGCGCTCGGAGACACCCGAAGGGCAGCAGTTCTTCAGCTTTGACCCCCTCACGCTCGCCCCTCCACCAGCCCTCACTCCCCCGGCCCCCGGTACGCCGCCCGCTCCGCCGCCGCCTTACGATCGCGCGGCGGAACTGGAGAGTGCGGGTGGAATCACCGGATTCACGCTGAGCGAGGGGCTGATTTCGCCCGTCCGTTTCGAGACGGGCTCGCTCCGCGCACCGATCGAAGCCCTGCAGGCATGCACTGACGACCTGCTCACCGTGTGGGGCCTCGACGCAGAGAAGCACAGGACGATGAGCGCTCCGCCCGTGCTCAATCCCAACCCGAGCGGCGTCTTGCCGCAAGGCACTATTCCGTTCGGTGAATTCGGGAAGTTGCGCGGAAGCGCCAACCAGGTTCGCCTGCTGATCGGCACCGACGGCAAGGTGACCGACTGCGCGATCTATTCGCCGTCTCTGTCGCAGACGCTCAACACGCGAATTTGCGAATTGGCGAAGGAACGTGCCTCGTTCCAGCCGGCCAAGGACGCCGAGGGCCAGGCGATGGCCAGCGTCTGGATGGGGTCGCCGATGTTCCTCGGCCCGCCGTTCCCCGGCGCACGTCGCTAGCAGTCCGGCGGCCGGCGAACGAACAGCCGCACGGCCTCGCCGTCGGGCAATTCGCCGTCGCCGTGCGCCTCGAAGCCGAGCTTCATGGCGAGCGCGATCGAGCGGTCATTCGCGGGATCGATCATGCAGAACACGCGCTGCGGCCCGTGCGTGCGCGCGAACCAGTCAAGTGCCGCCTCCATTGCCTCTCGCGCCAGCCCTTGGCCCCACCGGTCGCTGCCAGGATCCAGCCGGCTTCGGGACAGTCATCCAATCCCCGGCCGAGCCCGCGCCACGAATGAAACACACCCGCGTTGCCGATCAGCTCGCCGCTTGCGCGTTCGCGGATCATGAAGCTGCCGTAGCCGTAGAGCAGCCAGCTGCCGGCGTTGCGGCTGAAGCGGGCGAAGTGGTCGACCGCGGCGGCCGTGCGGCCGAGGTAGCGGCCGGTCTCGGGGTCGTCGACGATCGCGAGCATTCGGCGCGACGTCGTCCGCGCTGCGGCAGCCACAGCTCGAGCCGCTCGGTCACGAGCAGCGGCGCGTCCCTCACAACCACTGCGAGAGCGCGTGGATCGTCACGCCGACGAGCCCGCCGACGAGCGTGCCGTTGATGCGGATGAACTGCAGGTCGCGGCCCACCGCATTNTCGAGCCGGCTGGTCAGCGTTCCCGTGTCCCACCGCCGGACGGTCTCCGAGACGAGCTGAGCGATCTGTTCGCCGTAGCGGGTGACCAACCCGACTACGGTGCGCCGGGCAAGGCGGTTGACCTGCCACTGCAGTGCCGGGTCGTTCTGCAGCGAGCGGCCGAGCTCGGCGAGACTCTCGCCGAGCTGNCCNCCNAGCGCGGCNTCTGGATCGCGGGCCATCTCGATCAGCGACAGGCGCATCCGCTCCCACACGCCCATCCACCAGTCACCGGCNGCAGGATTGGCCAGCACGTCGCGCTTGAGCGCCTCGACCTTNTCGCGCGTCTCGGGATCGTGNACGAGGTCGTGCGCCAGCTTCTCGAGGCCTTCCTCGACCGTCTTGCGTAGCGGGTGCTCTGGATCGACCAGCACTTCGGCAAGCAGGCGGTAGAGGCCGTCAAGCACCGAGTTGGCGACCTTGCCGTCGAGACCCGTCCAGCGCAGCAGCGCGTTGGCGCGCGCCTGGATCATCGACCTCACCATCTCCTCGTTGCGCTCGAGGGCCACTCCCGCCCACCGGATCAGGCCCTCGAGCATCGGGCGGTGACGCCCGTCGGCGATCGCCGCGCTCAGCGCGTTGCCGAGCACGGGGGCGAGGTCCATCCGCTCGATCTGGCGCGCGAGGCCGGCCTTGACCTGGTTGCCTAGGCGCTCGGGATCGAGCGATTCGAGCATCTCGGCGAGCAGTCCCGCGGCGCCCTCACGAATGCGGCTGGGTCCGGCGGGACGCGGCTCGGCGAGGAAGTCGCCGATCGCGCGGGCGAGGTTCATGCCGCGCATCCGCCGCGCAACCACCGTCGGCGTGAGGAAGTTGGCGCGCAGGAACCCGGCCATCGTGTCGGCGATGCGGTCCTTCTTTTCGGGAATGATCGCGGTGTGCGGGATGGGAACGCCGAGCGGATGGCGAAACAGCGCGGTCACTGCGAACCAGTCGGCAAGGCCGCCGACCATGGCCGCTTCGGCAAAGGCGACGACGTAACCTACCGCCGGGTGCAGGTGCTCGAACCGGAGCGCGATAACGAACACGATCGCCATCGCCGCGAGCATGCTTGTCGCCACCAGCCGCATCCGCCGGGCGCGGTCGGCCTGTGCCGCCGGTCTCGCCGCCGGCAGCCGTGCCGGCCGAGGCGGCGGTGGCAGGCGCTTCATCGCGCCGCGCTCGCTATTCCGCGGGATAGGCCTCGGCCTGGCCGGGGCCGTGATGGGGCTTGTAGGTCAGCAGGCGGTCCCGCAGCCACGGCCCGACCCGCTTCTCGAAGCCGTCGGCGAGGCTGAAGCCGGCCGGGACGATGATCAGCGTCAGCAGCGTCGAGAGCAGCAGGCCGCCGATCACCGTGATGCCCATCGGCGCGCGCCAGGCGGCGTCCCCCGACAGCGACAGCGCAGTCGGCACCATGCCCGAGGTCATCGCCACGGTCGTCATCAGGATCGGCTGGGCACGCTTGTGCCCCGCGTCGATGATAGCGGTCTTCTTGGGCACGCCGCTCTCCATCTCCTCGATCGCGAAGTCGATCAGCAGGATCGAGTTCTTGGCGACGATGCCGAGCAGCATCAGCAGCCCGATGTAGACAGCGATCGAGACGGGCTCGGGCGAGCCCGTTCGGATGAAGCCGACGATTGTCAGTGCGATCAGGCCACCGAGCGGCGCGAGCAGCAACGAGGTCATGTTGACCAGCGGCGAAACGAACCGCCGGTAGAGCAGCACCAGCACCGCGAAGACCAGAAGGATGCCGCTGATCACGGCGATGATGAAGTTCTGGATCAGTTCCTGCTGCCAGCGCTGGTTGCCGACCGGCCGGTTCGAGACGCCGACCGGAAGGTCCTGCATGATCGGCAGCGCATTGATCCGGTCCATCACCGGGCCTTCGAGCTGGTTCGGCCCGAGGTCCGCCCCGACGATCACGCGCCGCGACTGGTTGAAGCGCTGGATCTGCGTCGGGCCCGCGCCGAAGCGGATCTCGGCGACGCGCTTGAGCGGGACCGAGCCGCCGGCCGCAGTCGGCACCGGCAGGTTCTCGATCGTCGAAAGATCCTGCCGCGAGGTCTTGGGCAGCACCACGCGGATCGGCACCTGGCGATCACTGAGCGAGAACTTGGCCGCGTTCTGGTCGATCTCGCCGATCGTGGCGATGCGAATCGCCTGGCTCAGCGCGCTGGTGGTCACGCCGAGTTGGGCAGCGAGATCAAGCCGCGGGACGATGATCAGTTCGGGCCGCTGGAGGTCAGCTGCGATGCGCGGCGCGACCAGGCCTTCGACACCCCGCATCTGCTCGACCAGCGTCTGCGCGGTGCGATCGAGCAGCTCCGGATCGGAGCCGGTCAGCATGACCGAAATGTCGCGGCCTGTTCCGCCGCCACCGCCCCCGCCCTGGAAGCTCACGCGAGCGTCAGGGATTTTCTGCAACACGGGCATCATCCGCCGCTCGAACTCGTAGCTCGCGACCTTGCGATCGGGCTTGAGCACGACAAACAGCCGCGCCTGGCCTTCATTGATCCGTTCGAGGATGCGCCCGACTTCGGGTTCTTTCTGCAGCACCGCGGTGACCCGGTCGGCCACTTCCTCGGTCTGCTCGATGGTCGTGCCGGGGACCATCTCGATCGTGACCTGGGTCGTGTCCTCGTCGGTCGTCGGCTGGAACTGCTGCGGCAGGAGCATGAGCAGCGCGACAGTCAGTCCGAGCGCGCCCGCGCCAGCGAGGAACATCCAGAAGCGATGGTCGCGCCAGCGCGCCCGGATCCGGGCGCGGAGATGGTCACGCCAGGCGGCAAAGTCGTCGTCCGCGTTGCGTACGAGCACATCGATCGCGAAACGCACCACGAGATAGGCGGCCAAGGCGGCGACGAGTGGGATGACCATTCCCAACGTGCCTCCGAGGGGAAGCTTACCGACAGCCCAGCCGGCTCCGACCGCGGCCCCGACCATCAACAGCATGAACAGGAACTCGATAGTCCCGTAGGCCGGGCGCACCGGCGGCGGGGTCAGCCGCGCCTTGTAGGCTTCGACCTTGTCGGTGTTCAGCGTCCAGGTGAGGAGCTTGATGTAGAGGTCCATCAGGCGGCCTTCACCGTGCGCCTGGTGGCCCTTGGCCTGCAGGAAGTAGGCCGCGATCATCGGCGTGATCATGCGTGCGACCGCGAGGCTCATCAGCACCGCCGCGACGACGGTCAGGCCGAAGTTCTTGAAGAACTGGCCCGAGATGCCCGGCATCAGGCCGACCGGCAGGAACACCGCGACGATCGACAGGCTGGTCGCGACCACCGCGAGGCCGATCTCGTCGGCAGCGTCGATCGCGGCCTGGTACGCGCTCTTGCCCATGCGCATGTGTCTGACGATGTTCTCGATCTCGACGATCGCATCGTCGACCAGCACGCCGGCCACGAGGCTCAAAGCGAGCAGCGTCATTTCGTTCAGCGTGAACCCGAGCAGGTCCATGAACCAGAACGTCGGAATCGCCGACAGCGGGATCGCCAGGGCCGAGATTACCGTCGCGCGCCAGTCGCGCAGGAACAGGAACACGACGATGACCGCGAGGACCGAGCCCTCGACGAGAGCGGCGATCGAGCTCTCGTACTGCCCCTTGGTGTATTCGACGCTGGTGTAGAGCTGTGTGAAGCTGATCCCCGGGTTGTCGGCCTCGATCTGCTTCATTTCCTCGATGGCCGCATCGTACACGGTGACGTCCGAGGCGCCCTTGGCCCGCTCGATGCTGAAGGTGACCACCTGCCGGTCGTTGATCTTGGCGATCGAGGTCTGCTCGGAGAAGCCGTCGTAGACCCGCGCGACCTGGTCGAGCCGGATCGTGCGTCCTCCGCCGATGCTGATCCGCGTGTCTGCAAGCTGGCGTGCGCTGTCGGCGTTGCCGAGCACGCGAACCGACTGACGCGAACCGGCAATTTCGGCGACGCCGCCCGCAGCATCGATGTTGACCTGGCGAAGGGCCTGGTTGAGCGCGCTGGCGGTGACGCCGAGCGCCTGCATCTTCGCCGGATCGAGGACGACGCGAATCTCGCGGTCGACCCCGCCCGCCCGGCTGACGGCCGCCATGCCGGGGATCGACAGCAGGCGACGCGCGATGGTGTCGTCGATGAACCAGCTGAGCTGCTCCATCGTCATGTCGTCGGCCTGGACCGCGAAAAAGCCGATTGGCCCGCCGGCGACTTCTTCCTTGGTCACGCGCGGCTCGAGGATTCCGTCGGGCAGGTCGCTGCGGATCTGGTCGACCGCGTTCTTGACGTCGTTGACGGCCTGATTCGAATCGACGCCGATCTGGAACTGGACGAAGGTGTTGCTGCTGCCTTCGCGCGCGGTCGACTGGATCTCGTCGACTCCGTTGACCGAGCGAACCGCCGCTTCGACCTTTTGCGTGATCTGGGTCTCGATTTCGGTGGGCGCCGCGCCGGGCTGGCTGATCGAGACGTTGACCGCCGGGAAATCGATGTCGGGGCTGTTGTTGACGTCCATCCGGCTGAACGAAACCAGCCCGGCCAGCGTCAGGCCGATGAACAGGACGATGGGGACGATCGGGTTACGGATCGACCATGCGGAAATGTACCGTAGGTTCATCGGCCTGAAGCCTGGCGGCCTCCGTTGTCGACGACCGGGTTGACCTTGTCGCCCTCGTTGACGAAGCCGCCGGCGCGCAGGATCACTCGCTCGCTGCCGTCGAGCCCGGCGACGATCGCGATCCCCTCGTCGGTCACGATTCCCGTGCGCACGTTGCGCCGCACCACGCGGTTGTCGCGATCGACGATCAGGACGTAGCTCCCCTTCTCGTCGGACTGGATTGCGCTCTCGGGCAGGCGCGGCGCGACGATTGCGCCGCGGGCGATCGCGGCCGAGGCAAAGCCGCCGGGGCGGATCGCCGGATCATACGGCAGCGCAATGCGGGCGATGCCCTGGCGATCCTGTGGATCGATGATCGGCGAAATCTGCCAGATTCGCCCGATGAAGGTCTTGCCACTGCCAACCGGCGTGACTTCGGCGGTCGCTCCGACCGAAAGCACCGCGAGGTCGTCCTCGTTGACGTCGGCCAGCAGCTCCATTTCGCCGCCGCGGGCGATCGTGAACAGCGCCGTGCCCCCGGCGCCGACGACCTGGCCGATCTCGACGTTGCGGTCGAGCACCAGGCCCGCGGCGGGTGCAACGATGTTCAGCCGCGCGTTGCGCGCGAGCAGTTCGCGATACTGCGCTTCGGCGACGCGCACGCGGGCGCGCGCCGCGTCTCGCGTTGCGGTCAGGCGGTCGACGTCGGCCTTGCTGATGAAGCCGCGGTCAACCAGCTGCAGTGCACGGTCGAGGTTGGCCTGGGCAAGCTCGGCGTCGGCGCGGGCGACCTCGATCGAGGCCGCGGCGCTTTCCGCCTGTTGCGTCTGCACCGAGCGGTCGATCACTGCGAGAACCTGGCCGGCGCGAACCCAATCACCGGGCTCGACGTTGATGGCGACGACACGGCCGCCCTCGCCCACGACGCCCACGGGCATCTCGTAGCGCGCAGCGAGCGTGCCGGTGGCGCTTATCGTGCCCTGCACCGTGGCACGGCCCGGTGCGACCACCGAGACCGTCGGAATCTGGTCGCCCTCCGCGGCCTGGAAGGGCTGCTCTTCGCCTCCGCTCGAATACAGCAGGGCGCCGGCGGCCACCAGCGCGAGGATGATCGCCGCGGCGATGAGCAGGCGACGCCGCTTCTGGCGTCCCCGCTCGACCTCGACCTCGCCGATCAGCACTTCGGGAGCGCCGCTGAGGTCTGCCACTTTCGCTTCGTAATTCATTCCGCGCATCAGCCCCATAGCCCCGCAGCGGCGAGGCCATACCATGTTTGCCGCCGCTGCACACCCGGACGCAGCGGTCGAAGCCCCGCCGCATAGCCCCGCGAGTGTCTTATCGCAATACAACACTCCATGAACGTGGCCCAGCGGCCGACGAAGAGCGGCATCCCTGCAATAGAAGGGGGCGGACCGCCGCGCGACCCGCCCCGTGTACTTTTTTGTATCAGCATCCGTCGCTCGCAGGCGACGGGACCTGTGTCAGCTCAGCGGACGCGGCCGCGCTGCACGAGGTTGACGACGGCCAGCAGCACGATCGCGCCGACGAATGCGGTGATCAGGTACATGAACCAGCCCGCATCGTCGGTAAGGAACCCGGTCACGTTCCCGATCGCGCTCCCGATCAGGCCGCCGATCACGCCGACCACGATGTTCCAGAAAATCCCCATCGACGCGTCGCGGTTCATCACCATGCTGGCGAGCCAGCCCGCGATGCCGCCAAGGATGATCGTTGCAATCCAGCCCATGGCCCAGGTCCTCCTGTTATCCCGCACCCGTTGTGCGCACCTGTCCCAACGGGACGTGCGCCGATGCGTTCCCTCGACCCGCGAACGGCGTACGAGCGAATTCCGGAGAAGATGGGCGCGCGGGCGCCGGCCTCAGTACTTGAGCTGCCGTTCGTAGAGGTCGCGGTAATGCTGGATGCGCGTCACACGCAGCCCCTGCATTCCCGAACGGTCGACCGCNCGCTGCCAGCTGGCGAACTCCTCGAGCGTCAGGTTGTAACGCTCGAGCACCTCGTCGATCGTCAGCAGCCCGCCATTGACCGCGGCGACGACCTCGGCCTTGCGCCGCACGACCCAGCGCTTGGTATTCGGCGACGGCAGGTCGGCCAGCGTCAACGGCTCGCCGAGGGGGCCGAGTAACTTGCGCAGGACGAATTTTCTGATTCTCGATCATCTAATCCCTCGTGACCGCCGGTTCGTCACCGAACGGACTGCGCAATGCTCTGCCCGCTACGACTTTGCCATTGCCTGAAACTTCAAGGTTAATGTCCAGCTTACCATTGTGATGCGCTGCGATCCGGCGCGCCGATCCCGCGTCGAAGCTGGCGTCGCCGCATTCGCTGCCGGTCGAGAGAGAAGCCCGCAGGTCGCGAGCCGCCGAAAAGCGGGCCACGAGCTCGCTCCAGCTGAGCGGGCGCAGCTCTCCGCCCTCCCACGACTCCGGATCGGACGGGCGGCTGTCGTCTGGACGCAGGGGCTTTCCCTCGAACATGCTCAAGCCTTAGCCGGGGAAGGGTCAAGATCGGGTAAACCCGCGGCTTAGGCAAAAGTCGGCATGTCCGATTTGGCTCGGCCCCGGTCGAGGTGTAAGGCGCGCGCGATGAAGCCAGCCCTTCGCTCAGCCCTGCCCGGCCCCGCAGAGGCCGCCGCGCTGTTCGACCTGCCGCGACCGCCGCGCGAATCCCGCGTGGTCNTTGCCATGTCGGGCGGTGTCGACAGCTCGGTCGTCGCGGCGCTCGCCGCCGCGAGCGGGGCCGAGGTGATCGGCGTGACGCTCCAGCTCTACGACTACGGCGCCGCTACCGGGCGCAAGGGCGCATGCTGCGCAGGCGACGATATCCGCGACGCGCGCGGGGTAGCCGATCGGCTCGGCTTCGCGCACTACGTGTTCGACCACGAAAGCGCCTTCCGCGACGAGGTGGTCGAGCGTTTCGCCGACGACTACCTCGCGGGTCGCACGCCGATCCCCTGCATCCGCTGCAACATGGGGCCCAAGTTCACCGACCTGCTGCGAATGGCCCGCGAGCTCGGCGCCGATTGTCTCGCCACGGGGCACTACGTCCGGCGAGTCGCTGGCGCCGCCGGTCCCGAACTGCACCGCGCACTCGATCCCGCACGCGACCAGTCGTACTTCCTCTACGGCACGACCGAGGAGCAGCTCGGCTTCCTCCGGTTTCCGCTCGGCGGCCTGCCCAAGGCCGAAGTGCGGCGGATCGCCGAGAGTTTCGGCCTCGCGGTGGCGGCCAAGCCCGACAGCCAGGACATCTGCTTCGTGCCCGATGGGGACTATGCGCGGATCGTGCGCTCGGTGCGGNCCGAAGGCGTGCGCCCGGGCCGCATCGTCCATGCCGAGACCGGCCAGGCGCTCGGCGAGCATCCCGGGGTGATCCACTACACGGTCGGCCAGCGGCGCGGGCTCGAAATCGGCGGCCAGCCGGAGCCGCTCTACGTCGTCGGGATCGACGCGGCGGCGGCCGAAGTGAGGGTCGGCCCCCGACGGCTGCTGGCAGTCGGCGCGGCGCGGATCGTCGAGACCAACCGCATCGGACCGCTGCCCGACCTGCCGCTGACCGCCAAGGTCCGTTCGCTGGCAAAGCCCGTGCCCGTCGCGCTTGAGGGCGCCTTCGGAGACGGGGCCCCGGCCATGATCCGCTTTGCCGAGCCCGAATACGGCGTCGCCCCGGGCCAGGCAGCGGTNCTTTATGCCGGCGACCGGGTCATCGGCGGCGGGTGGATCGATTCGACTGAGCCGGCCTAGGCCACGCTCACTCCTGCCACCGCTCGAGCTGGCAGCCGGGCCCCTCGCGATATTGCGCGGTCTCGCTGGCGATCAGCGGGACATAGGCGGTGACGCGGCGGCTTTCCTGGTCGTCGCTGAGGAACACGATTTCCATCCCGGGCTCGAAGTCCTTCTTGCAGTCGGCGAGGCTCCGCCCGGCGACGTAGCGGCATGAGCAGGCCGTGCGTGCGCCGAACGCCGCGCCCGTGCGGGCGTAGCCCTCGATCGGCTCGCGGTAGAACCAGCCGGCCGCGCCGGCGAGGACGATGACCGCGAGCAGCACTCGTGGCCAGGTCCGGCGCCTGGGCCTGCCGATCGTCCCTCGCTTATTGGTTGCCATGACCCCGTGCCTGGAGGATGAAGCGGCGCCGATGCCGCGCGTTCCGTCTCCTAGCTTTCTCGCCGCCGTGCTGCCAGCCCTGCTCGTCGCCGCCTGCGGCGAGGCAGGCCCGCCGCCGGTGCCCCCGCTCCCGCCCGAGGCGCTCGAAGCCGTNGCCGAGAATCCCGGGNTCGACCGAGAGAAGCTCGCGCGCGCTATCGACACGCTGTTCACGGCCGAGGGCATCGGCGAGACGCGCGCCGTCGTGGTGATCGCACGGTGGAGACGATCGTGGCCGAGCGTTACGCCGACGGATACGATCGCGACACGCGATTTGTCGGCTGGTCGATGTCGAAGACGGTGACCGCCGTGCTGATCGGCATGCTGGTCGCCGACGGGCGGCTCCATCTCGACCGGTCGCCGCCGATCCCGCGCTGGCAGCGTGCCGGCGATCCGCGGGGCGAGATCACGCTCAGGGAGCTGCTGCAGATGCGCTCTGGTCTGCGACACGATGAAAAGAGCGATCCAGTCTATACCTCGAGCGAGGTTCGGATGATGTTCCTCGACGGGCGCGACAACATGGCGGCGTGGGCGGAGGCCCAGCCGCTCGAGCACGAGCCGGGGCGCGAGTTCGAGTATTCCACCGCGACGAGCATGGTGCTGGCCGATATCGCCGCGCGGGTGCTGGCGCCGGGTGGCAGCGCGGCCGAACGCCAGCGTGCGGTCGACGAATTCCTGCGCGCGCGGCTGGCCGTTCCGCTCGGGCTCGATTCGCTTACTGCCGAGTACGACCGCGCCGGGACGATGATGGGCGGCAGCATGATCTGGGCGACCGCGCGCGACTGGGCGCGGTTCGGCGAGTTCCTGCGCCACAAGGGCTCGGTCCGCGGCGCCCAGATCGTGCCGCGCGGCTGGGTCGAGTTCATGGTCGCACCGAGCCCGCGCGCACCCGACTACGGCGCGCAGACCTGGCTCAATCGCGATTCGGGCAGCGAGCGCGAGATGCTGTTCCCCGACCGGGGCCCGGCGAGCCTGTTCGCCGCCATCGGCCATCTCGGGCAGTACGTTCTGGTCTCCCCATCGCAGAAGCTGACTGTGGTACGGCTCGGCAAGACCGACCAGGAAGACCGCCCTGCGCTGGTCGATGCGCTGGCGGAAATCGTCGCGCTCTACCCGGAAACATAGAAGGTCCCCTCGACAACGGTCGTGCAGGCCCCGCCGAGCCAGGCGCGGTCGCCGTCGAGCCGGCAGGTCAGGTCGCCGCCGCGCGCCGAGGCCTGGTGGGCGGTGAACTCGTCCCGGCCGAGACGGGCGACCCAGAACGGCGCCAGCACGGCATGGGCCGAACCGGTGACGCTGTCCTCGTCGACCCCGGCGCCGGGCACGAACACGCGGCTGACCACGTCGGTCGCGCGGCCCGGCGCCGTGCAGATCAACTGGTCGTCCCCGAGCGCGGCCATGGCGCGCAGGTCGGGCGCCAGCGCACGCACCTCGTCTTCGTTGTCGAACAGGAACACGCTGTAACGCTCGGGCGAGCGCCAGACCTCGCGCGGCGCGGCGCCGAGCAGGGCGACGGCTTCGGGCCATTCTCCGCGCGCGGTCGGGATCGCCGGCAGCGCGAGCTCGTAACCGCCCTCGCCCCTCCTTCGGACCTCGAGCACGCCGGCCCGGCGCGTGCGGAACGTCACGCGCTCGCCGCCATCGCGGCCGAGCAGCACGTGGCCGCTCGCCAGCGTCGCATGGCCGCACAGCCGGACTTCGAGCGCGGGGGTGAACCAGCGCAGCTCCCAATCGGACACACCCGTCGCGTCGGGCATGACGAAGGCCGTCTCGGCGAACAGGTTTTCGGCCGCGATCGCCTGCAACGTCGCGTCGGGCAGCCACTCCTCGAGCATGATCACGGCAGCCTGGTTGCCGGCGAAGGTCCGGTCGGCGAAGGCGTCGACGTGCCAGTAGGGCAATGTCCGCAGGCTCATTCCTTGCCCTCCAGCCTGGCAAACTCGTCTGCCTCGGCGAGCGCGTTGCCGGGCTCGTCGACGTGGCCCTCGGGATCGATGTGAATAAGCAGCTCGAGCCCCGGAAAGGCCTCTCGGAGATCGGCTTCGACCCGCTCGATGATCGCGTGCGCCTCGCCGACGGTCATCCCCGCGGGCAGGTCGACGTGGAACTGGGCGAAATCGCGGTGGCCGCTGGTCCGCGTGCGCAAGTCGTGCAGTTTGGCGAGTTCGGGATGCGCTGCGGCGCGCTCGACGAAGCGCTGCCGCTTCTCTTCGGGCCACTCGCGATCCATCAGGTTGTCGACGGCTTCGCGCGACGCGCGCCACGCGCCCCACAGCAGCCATGCGGCGATGGCGAGTCCGAAAAGCGGATCGGCCTCGACGAAGCCGAGGTATGAATCGATCGCCAGCGCCGCAATCACCGCGAGATTGAGCAGCAGGTCTGACTGGTAGTGGACGCTGTCGGTGCGGATCGCCAGCGAGCCGGTGCGGCGGATCACATGGCGCTGCCACGCGAGCAGGACGAGAGTCGCGAGGATCGCCATCACCGACACGGCGATCCCCTCTTCGGCCGCCTCGACCCTGCCGCCCTCGACCAGGCGGAGCACCGCCCGGAACATGATTGCCGCGGCGGACAGCGCGATCAGGATCACCTGCAGCATCGCGGTCAGGGCCTCGGCCTTGCCGTGGCCGAAGCGGTGCTCCTCGTCGGCCGGCATGGCGGCGATCCACACGCCCATCAGCGTCGCCAGGCTCGCGACGAGATCGAGCGCGGTATCGGCGAGGCTGCCGAGCATTGCCGTCGACCCCGTGCGCGCGAGGGCCCAGGCCTTGAGCGCGGCGAGGAACAGCGCCAGCGCCATCGACGCGAACGCCGCGCTGCGGTTCAGGCGGGCGTCGCGCAGGTTCACGGGTAGAGCAGCGTGCTGACCCACCCGTTCTCAGCTCGCGTGAACAGCCGCCGCTCGTGAAGGCGGTGCGGGCGCGAGAGCCAGAACTCGATCCGTTCAGGCGTCAGGCGGAAGCCGGTCCAGTGCGGCGGGCGCGGCACGTCGCCGTCGGGATATCGGGCGCGCAACGCCTCGACCCGATCGAGGTAGGTCCTGCGCGTGTNGAGTGGGCGCGACTGGTCCGACGCGGCCGAGCCGAGCCGCGAATCCGGATGACGCGAGGCGAAGTACGCGTCGGCCATTTCGGCAGGCACTTCCTCGAGCGGACCCTCGATGCGGATCTGGCGATGAAGCGACTTCCAGTGGAACAGCAGGGCCGCGCGCGGGTTGGCGCGGATCTCGCCGCCCTTGCGGCTCTCGGCGTTGGTGTAGAACACGAACCCGTCGGGCCCGTGGCCCTTGAGCAGCACCATGCGCACCGACGGCGCGCCATCGGACGTCGCGGTGGCGAGCGCCATCGCGTTCGGATCGTCCGGCTCGCTGAGCTCGGCTTCGGCGAACCACGTTTCGAACAGCGCGATCGGGTCGCCGTGGGGGATAGCGTCGTGCTCGGGTTCCATGATCCTGCCCTATCGGGTTGCCCGAAAGCTGGAAAGCCTCGCAGCTTGCGCCGTGCAACTGTTCTGCCTAGCTAACACGCCATGGCAGATCCCTACGCGACCCTGGGCGTGTCCCGCACTGCGAGCGAGAAGGACATCAAGTCCGCCTACCGCAAGCTCGCCAAGGAGCTGCACCCGGACCGCAACAAGGACAACCCGAGAGCGGCCGAGCGCTTCGCCGAGGTAACCAAGGCCTACGACCTGCTGTCGGACAAGGACAAGCGGGCACGGTTCGACCGCGGTGAAATCGACGCGGACGGCAATCCGGCGATGCCGTTCGGCGGCGGGTTCCGAAGTGGGGGCTTTCGCCACGCGAGCGCGGGCAATGGCCCCTCTTCGCACGACTTCCAGGGTTTCGGCGTCGGCGACGACATCGATCTCGGCGACATCTTCGAGGGGCTGTTCGGCGGCTTCGGTGGGACGCGCAGCGCCGGGGCGGGCTTCGGCTCGCGCCGCCAGGCGCCGCCGCAGCGCGGGGCCAACGTCAGCTACCGGCTCAAGGTCCCGTTCGTGGACGCGGCCACGCTCAAGCCGCAGCGCATCAGCCTGTCGGACGGCTCGACGGTCGATCTCAAGCTTCCCGCCGGCGTCGAGAGCGGCACGCAGATGCGGCTCAAGGGCAAGGGCCAGCCCGGCCCCGGCGGAGCAGGTGACGCACTGGTCACGATCGAGATCGAGCCCCACCCGTTCTTCGTGCGCGACGGGGCCGACGTCCGGCTCGAGTTGCCGATCACGCTCGACGAGGCCGTGCGCGGGGCCAAGATCAAGGTGCCCACCGTCGACGGACCGGTCATGCTGACGGTCGCGCCGGGGTCTGGCTCGGGCAAGGTCCTTCGGCTCAAGGGCAAGGGCTTCTCGAAGAAGGGCGGCGGTCGCGGTGACCAGCTGGTCACGCTTGAAATCCAGCTTCCCGAAGATCTCGGCGAGCTCGCCCGCCGGCTCGAGGGCTGGAGCGACGCGACGAAGGTGCGGAACCGGCTCGGCGTCTGAGCCATTGCCCGGACGAAGCGGCGAGGAAAGGTCTCGATGGCAGCCGGACTGACGGACCACGACCGGCCCGGCCCGCCGCTCCCCGATCGCACGCCGGAGGGGCGGCGCAAGGAAGCGCTCAGGCACAAGGCGGGGCTGACCGAGCAGGTCACACGCCGCGTCGGCCCGGGTACCCGGGTCTACGAAGTTGTCTCGCGCGTGCTGGTAGGGGCGTGGAACGACGGCTTCATCCACGCGGGCAACCTCGCCTACATGACGGTCCTGGCGATCTTCCCGTTCTTCATCACCGGCGCCGCGCTGTTCAGCCTGGTCGGTGAGGAAGCCGAGCGGGCGGCGGCGATCAACGCCGTCGTCATCGCGCTGCCGCCGGTGGTCGGCAGCGTGATCGAACCGGTCGCGCGGACAGTCGTCGAGCAACGCAGCGGCTGGCTGCTGTGGATCGGCGGGTTCGTCGGGCTGTGGACGGTCGGCAGCCTGATCGAGACGATCCGCGACATCCTGCGCCGGGCCTACGGCACGCGTCCGACGCAAGCCTTCTGGAAATACCGCCTGCTGTCGACCGGGATCATCGTCGGCGCCGTCGTGCTGGTGATGCTCAGCCTGATCGCCCAGGTGATGATCGGCACTGCGCAGCAGATCATCGCGGCCTACATGCCGCAGCTCTACACGGCGGTCGACGACCTGGCGCTGGCGCGACTCGGGCCGGTCGTGATGCTCTACGTCTCGGTCTACCTGCTGTTCTACACGCTGACCCCGGCAGCCTATCGCAAGAAGCGCTATCCGAAGTGGCCCGGGGCGCTGCTGGTGACTGCGTGGTGGGCCGGTGTCACAGCCGCGCTTCCGCCGCTGCTGCATGACGTTTTTCGCTACGATGCGACCTACGGCTCGCTCGCCGGCATCATGATCGTGCTTTTCTTTTTCTGGCTCGTCGGACTAGGGATGGTCATGGGCGCCGAGCTCAACGCGGCGCTGGCCGTCACTCCCGAAGAGGAGGAGGACCGGCTCGGCGCTGAACACGACATCTCGAAGGACCGGGAGGAAAACAGCCGATGACGTCAACGTCGAGCGGGCTGATGACGGGGAAGCGCGGGCTGATCATGGGGCTCGCCAACGACAAGTCTCTGGCATGGGGAATCGCGCAGAAGCTCGCCGAGCACGGCGCCGAACTGGCCTTCTCGTACCAGGGCGAGGCGCTCGAGCGGCGCGTACGACCGCTCGCCGCCCAGCTCGGCTCCGACTTCTGCTTCGAGTGCGACGTCTCGCAGATGGAAGCCCTCGACTGCGCTTTCGCCACATTGCGCGAGCGCTGGGAGACGATCGACTTTCTGGTCCACGCGATCGGCTTCTCGGACAAGAACGAGTTGCGCGGGAAGTACGTCGATACGAGCCTCGAAAACTTCCTCATGACGATGAACATCTCGGCTTACTCGCTGGTCGCGGTGACCAGCCGGGCGCGGCCGATGATGCCGAACGGGGGCTCGATCCTGACACTGAGCTACTACGGCGCCGAGAAGGTCGTGCCGCACTATAACGTGATGGGCGTGGCGAAAGCCGCGCTCGAGACCAGCGTGAAGTACCTCGCCAACGACCTCGGTCCGGAGAACATCCGGGTCAACGCGATCTCCGCCGGCCCGATCAAGACGCTCGCCGCAAGCGGGATCGGCGACTTCCGCTACATCCTCAAGTGGAACGAGCTCAATGCGCCGCTCCGCCGGAACGTGACGATCGAAGACGTCGGCGGCGCCGGCCTCTACATGCTGAGCGACCTGTCGAGCGGAGTGACCGGAGAGGTCGCATCACGTCGATGCCGGTTACAACCTCGTCGGCATGAAGCAGGAAGACGCGCCGGACATCGCGCTGGTCTGACGCGCCGCGCACCCATCTCTCTCGCCATCCTCAACTTGTTTCAGGACCCATCGGGCAGGTCGCCGAAACTAAGCTGGCGTGATTGCTGCGGCCTTGCTGACTGAGCTTGCAGCCATGCAGCCGTCCACGCAACTCCGTGCGCGGAGAAACGGATCCTGAAACGCGTTCACGGGCTTTACCTCATNAATGTTCCCGGTATGTTCCGNCTCCGAATCGGGAAGGAGCCGAATCATGCTGACAGGTGGATGCCGCTGCGGCGCCGTACGCTACCAGGCCGCCGTCGAGGAGCCGACGCGCCACGGATTATGCCATTGCGAGGACTGCCGCCGCTCTGCGGGCGCTCCGGCGGTTGCGTGGATCGCCGTGCCGAAGGAGAGCTTCTCGGTCACCGCGGGCGAACCAGTCCGCTGGGACGGAGCCGGTGGCGCCGAACGCTATTTCTGCGGTACCTGTGGCACCGGGCTGTACTATCTCAACGAAGCGGTGCTTCCCGGGATCGTCGACGTCCAGTCGGCCACGCTGGACGACGCCGATGCCTGGACACCGTCGGTGCAGATCCAGTGCGCCGAACGGCTCGGCTACATGGCGAAGCTGGGCGAGCTCCCCGAATTCGAGCGCTGGCCAGGCACCTAGCCCGCCTTGCGCAGCGCCACCGCCTCGAATTCGAGGGCCGGCTGGTCGGGCCAGATGCCGCGGGTGTCGTAGACCGCCTTGCCTGTCCGTTCGGCGAGCGGGACCGAGCGAAACAGGTCGTGGTCGACGAGCACGATCAGCACGTCGCAGGTCTCGAGCGCGGCATCGAGGTCGACCAGCTCGGCGCCAGTACCTTCGAACTCGCGCGGCAGCTCCGCCGCGTAGGGCTCGACCACCGCGACGCGGTCGCCGAATCGGCGCGCGAGCGTCGCCGCGACGAGNCGTGCCGGGCTCTCGCGGAAATCGTCGATGTTGGCCTTGAACGCGAGCCCGAGGCAGGCAACCCGCGCCTGCGGATGCGTCTCGACCAGCTCGGCGGCGCGGGTGATGACGTGATGGATCTTGGCGTCGTTGACGCCGCGCGCGGTGCGGATCAGCGGCGTGTGCTCGGGTGCGCCGTGCACGATGAACCACGGGTCGACCGCAATGCAGTGCCCGCCGACGCCTGGGCCGGGATTGAGGATGTTGACCCGCGGGATGGCGGTTGGCGAGGCGNATCACTTCCCAGACGTCGAGCCCCATCGCGTCGGCGACGATCGACAGCTCGTTGGCGAAGGCGATGTTGACGTCCCGGTAGGCGTTCTCGACCAGCTTGGTCATCTCGGCACTGCGCGCGTCGGTGGTCACGCAGGTTCCGCGAACGAAGCGCTTGTAGAACGCCAGCGCCTTACGTGCGCAACGCGGTGTGATCCCGCCGATCGAACGATCGTTGTCGGTCAGCTCCTGCAGGATCCGGCCGGGCAGCACGCGCTCGGGGCAGTAGGCGATCGAGACGTCGGGAATGCCCTCGACGAGGCCCGGCAGGCGCAGGTCGGGACGCTCGGCGGCGATCAGGTCGCGCACCGCCTCGGTCGTGCCGACCGGCGATGTCGATTCGAGGATCACCGTGTCGCCCGGCTTGAGCACCGCCGCGACGCTGCGCGCGGCGTCGAGCACGCAGGACACGTCAGGCGTGTGGCGGCCATCCTTGGCGAACGGAGTTGGCACAGCGATGACGAAGACGTCGGCAGGGGCGACCTCAGTCGCGGCCGACAGCAGCCCACGCTGGACCACGCCGCGGACGAGTCCGTCGAGATCGACTTCCTCGATGTGAATCTCGCCGCGGTTGATCGTCTCGACCACGCGCGGCGACACATCGACGCCGCGCACCTGCATGCCCGCGCGGGCGATGATCGCCGCCGTCGGCAACCCGATGTAACCGAGCCCGATGACGCTGACGGTTGGAAGTGTCTCGCCGCGCAAGTGATGTGCCTTTCGTCGGAAAACCTGCCAAGCCCTAGGCACGAAAGGGTGAAAGAAGCGGTAACGATGCTCCCCCCAAGCGGGGAGGATCAGCTGGACAGCAGCTCGACGATGCGCGCGGCGCTCTTGCCGTCGCCGAACGGATTGTGAGCGCGCGCCATCGCCGCATAGGCGGACTCGTCGTCGAGCAGACGCTCGGCTTCGGCGACGATGCGGTCGGGGTCGGTGCCGACGAGCTGCGCCGTGCCCGCCTCGACCCCTTCGGGGCGCTCTGTTGTCTCGCGCATCACGAGCACTGGCTTGCCGAGCGCGGGTGCCTCTTCCTGCACCCCGCCGCTGTCGGTCAGCATCAGGTCGGCCAGCCCCAGCAGCCGCGCGAAGTGTGGGTAGTCGAGCGGTTCGAGCAGCGCGACGTTATCGAGCCCCGCGAGCTCGGCCTGCATGACCGAGCGCACGTTGGGATTGAGGTGTACCGGGAAGATTACCGCGACGTCCGGGCGAGCGGCGAGCCGGCGAATCGCCGCGGCGATCGCCTGCATGCCCTCGCCGAAACTCTCGCGCCGGTGGCTGGTGACACCGATGATCCGCTTTCCGGCGAAGCGCGCCTCGAGCTCGGCAAGGCCCGCGGCGAGTTGAGGCATTTGTGCGATACGCGCGGTGATCCAGTGCAGCGCGTCGATCACCGTGTTGCCGGTCACGTGGATTGTTGCCGGATCGACGTTCTCGCGCCGCAGAGCCTCGGCCGCGGTCTCGGTAGGGGCGCAATGCAGCGCGGCGATTGTGCCGATGACCTTGCGGTTGATCTCCTCGGGCCACGGATGGTGGATGTTGCCGCTGCGCAGCCCGGCCTCGACGTGGGCGACCGGAATCTTGCGGTAGTAGGCAGCGATCGCCCCGGCCATCGCCGTCGCAGTGTCGCCCTGGACGACGACCCAGTCGGGTCGCTCCATGTCCATCACCCGGCCGAGTCCCGTGAGCAACGCGGCGGTCAGCGCATCGAGGGACTGGTCGGGACGCATCAAGTCGAGGTCGTGATCGGGCACGAGCCCGGCGATTTTGAGCACCTGGTCGAGCATCCCGCGATGCTGTCCGCTGACGCAGACGCGGCTGGCGAATCGCGGGTCCCGCGCCAGTGCGTGGACCAGCGGAAACAACTTGATCGCTTCGGGACGGGTGCCGAAGACCGTGAGGACGCGCCGGGACATGGGCCCGCCCTTAGCGCACGGCAGTTAAGCGCGCGCTTACGAAATCACGGAGCCGGGCGAATGTCAGCCGGATCGACCACCACCGGGACGCTCGGATCGGTCTGGCGCGGGGCGACCTCGCCGGCTTCCTCGGCCTCCAGGCGCTCCATGTACTGCCGCTCGAGCTCCTCGACGCGGGCCTGCGTCGCAGCGGCCTCGGCGTCGATCGTCGACAGGCGTTCTTCGCGCGCCGCGGCAATCAGCTCGCCGGCGCGGACGTCGGAGCTCGTAGCGCGTTCCTTGTAGGCCGCCTCGATCATCTTCGCGGTGCAGCCGAGCTCGCCACCCGAACCGACCGGCGAGCACGACAGCGCCCCGAACTGGCCGACCGTCTCGTAGGCGAGCACCCGGTTGACCCACGGCTCGTTGGCCGGATCGTTGCTCTCCCTGAGCGCCTCGGGAATGCGGTAGCGCTCGCTCTCGGCCATCCGCGCGCAGACCACGATCTCGTTCTCGGTCGACTGCGGACATTCGTCGTCGCCGTAGACGATCACGGTGTTGACCCGGTCGCCGCCCTCGTCCTGCGCCAGCGCCGGTGCGGGCACCAGCGCGGCAACGGCTGTCGCGGCGGCAAGGGCGAGGAGGCGTGTCATGTCAGGTCCTTCTGCGGGGCACGGCCCGGAAATGCAATTGGCGCCACGGCCCGTGAACACCCGATGAAGCGCGCGGCGGCCGCGATCCGTTCCCGCGGCGCCACGTCAGATCCTTTCGGACAAACGGATCGCCGCACGGCAGCCGAGCCGGATCGCGACCGAGAGCAGCGGATAGGCCGGTGCGCGCTCGGCCCCGGCGGCGAGCGCCGCGTCGCGATGGGCGAGTTCGTCGTCGCGAAAGCGCTCGATGAGTCCGGCCAGTTCGGGATCGTCGCCGTCGGCTGCGAGCCTGTCGAGCTGGCGCGAATAGTGCCGATCGATCTCTGTCTCGACCGCCGCGGTGCAGGCCATCGCCGCTTCGGGACCGAGCAGCGCCGTCGCCGCACCGAGCGCGTAGCCGGCGACCGACCACAGCGGCTGCAGAGCGGTCGGGCGCACGCCGCGTTGGGCCATCAGCGCGTCGAAGGCCTTCAGGTGATCGTGCTCCTGGTCTGCCATCGCGCGGATTTCGCCCGAATGCGGCGCGCGGTCCCCCATCACGGCGAGTTGCCCGGCGTAGATCCGGGTGGCGCCGTACTCGCCGGCCTGGTCGACGCGGATCATGGCTGCACGGTCGGTCATCCCTTGCGAGCCCTAGCAAGCAGCAGGAGAATCGCCACTGCGGATATTACCGAAATGATCGCGTTAAATCCGGCAAGCGAGATGCCGCCGAGCGTCCACGGCGCGACGTCGCAGCGAATCAGCGGCGCGTTCATGATCGCTTCGAGCGGATCGCCGCCGCTGCTGCCGACTGGGTTCGTGCAGGGGGTGATGCCCGGCCACCAGCCGTATTCGACCCCGGCGTGAAACATGCCGATCAGCCCCGACACGAGGATTCCGAGCGCGGCCAGCGCGATCCACAGGCTGCGCGGCCGGGTGACGAACGAGAGCAGCGCAAGCGCGGCCGCGGCGAAGTGCGGCCAGCGCTGCCACCAACACATCTCGCACGGATAGAGCCCGAAGGCGTACTGCGAGACGTAGGCGCCGGCGAGCAGCAACGCCGGCACCGCGAGCGCCAGCCCCTGGGCAAGCCGCGTTTCGGATTGCACGCGTCGAACCGGGCTAGCGCCGCGCCACGACCGCTCCGCCCGTGCGGCGCAGGGTGCGCAGCGCATAGTCGAGCTGGAAGTCGGTGATGCCCTGCGCCTCGAGCTCGGCCGCGGTCAGCGTGAAGC
>Ga0065721_10050205_pt1 | contig 22184 bp, 23 predicted proteins | sample Mesricmetagenome_FD_59108 | JGI IMG/M metagenome (GOLD analysis project Ga0065721, IMG submission 59108) | Mesophilic microbial community from rice straw/compost enrichment Sample: eDNA_1 v2 (version 2) | ecosystem: Engineered > Solid waste > Grass > Composting > Bioreactor | place: USA: Davis...
CGTCGAATTCGGTATGGTTAAAGACGATATGATAGAGGACGAACCACTTCAGAAATTCTTCGACTCCGGCGGATATGACGAAGGAGAAAACGAGCGGCGATTCGCCCCACATGTGCGTTAAGCCGCGCTGCAGGATCATCGTCGGGAGAACGATCAGCACGCCGGTTAAGAACAGCTTGGCGATCATCGGCAGAGGCTCGGCGTCGTATCGGTCTTTCCAGTAAAAGTACGCCAGCAGCGCAATGCCGGGCGCGATCGCTGCCGCAAGAACCGAGACGATCGGCATGTTGTTCCCCTCCCTTCCTTCCTCCTATTATAACAGCAATTCGGCCGCGATAAAAAAAGAACATTCTGCGAAACGTACTACATTTCGCAAAATGCTCTTCCTTGTATTCATCCGAGTACTAGTCCGCGAACGTCGTCGCGAGCATCTGAACGGCGTTCGACTCGATTATTAGTTTGCCGTACTCTTCAAGGACGGCAAGCGTTACCGAGGTCGCTTCGCCATACTCCGCAAGTACCGCGATTAAAGCGTTGTAGCTCTGGACTTCCAGTCCGGCCGGATCGAACACCAGAAGCCAGTGGTTCTGATAACGGTACATCTTGCCGTCATCGGACAGCTTCCCGGCAAGCGTCTTGGCAGCGCCGATAGCATCCTCGATGTCCCTGAAACGATATATTATGGCTTCGCTCTGCTCAAGCGTAACTTCAAGCTCGTATACTTCTTCTTCGTCTTCCGCGTTTGCATCTGCGTCGCGCTCAAGCTTACCTCGCGTAACGATGACGACCATGCCTTGCGCAGGCATGCCGAACACTTCGACCGCGAGCGGTCCGGAAGCGTCGAAGCCAAGCTCGCTGTACGCTTGGTCCATCATCTCGCTGAACAGCTCGTGTACTTTGGGAACTTCGCGCCACAAATCTTCCTTCTGGATCCCGCGCTCCGATAAATCATCGAATGTGAGAAATATACGAATTTTGTCTTGGCTAAGCCGCTCCATCCTCATGACAGGATCCTCCTTCTGTGGGTGATAACAGCTTATGAATAAGCATATAATACGTGAATGCAGCTTACTTGGTAACATGTTATCACTTCTCCCATAGAAATGCACTAGGGAAAACCCTCTATGTAATAAAAAATCGGCACCTTTCCCATTTACCGGGGCGGTGCCGATCTTCGTGGATAATCGTTAAATGTGGTTCTGGCCGTTCTGCTCGAGTATCGCGTTAATTTGATTCGTGACTTCGGGGTCCTTGGACGCCAGAAGGCTAACCTGACTCATATCCGCATGCTCCGAGCCGGATTGCTGCTCCTTCGAGGATGACGCGGAAGAACGGGTCATCAAGTTGTTCACGAACCTCGAACCCAGCGCTTTGCCGATCATCTCGTCTTTCATGTCGCTCATCCGGTTTTTCATGCTTTGTCCCATGCTCGCGCATACCGCGGACATCATCTGATTGCGTTGAATAAGCATGACGATAGCGACGCCCGCAAGACCGCCCATCACGAAAGTCCCGATTTTCATCTGCCCACCTCCTTAGGTACTGTTAGTTTGACCGCTCTACGCGGCGCCATGCCCCGTAAATTAAGGAAGCGGTCTGATGTCGAACGATGGGGTATTATGATACAATCAAGCGGATTAAGCAAATACGGTAAAGGATTCGGAGGAACACAACATGAAACGCACGATCATCGTCGCCGGCTCGGCCGTTCTCCTACTCGGCAGCCTCGCTGCCTGCGGCAAAGGCTCAAACTCGAACTCTTCTTCTTCAATTGCGCCGTCCACGACCGCAACGGCTTCCGTTCCAGCCGATCCGGCACAGACGGCTACCGCGCCCGTTACGACTCCGGAACCGAGCGTTGTCGTACCCGAGCAACCGACGCCTTCCCCGTCATCATCGCCGCAAGAGGAAGAAACCGTCGCCATAACCTATCGCATGAATAAAGCCTATCGAATCGTCCCGATCGATAAAGAAAAGACGCCAAGCAAGGTCGTCCTGCTGACGTTCGACGACGGCCCTAAAGACGAAGCTACATTAAAGCCGTTGCTCGATACGCTTGACAAGCATAAAGCCAAGGCGATCTTCTTCGTGAACGGCTACCGCGTCAAAGCGCATCCCGAGCTGCTCAAGGAAATCGACGAGCGCGGCCAAGTGATCGGGAACCATTCGTGGGATCATATCGAGCTCGGCAAGGAAAAGGCGGATAAAATAGAGGAACAGCTCGGCAAGGTACAGGACATCGTCAAGGAAGTTACGGGCAAGACGCCCGTGTTCTTCCGCCCTCCATTCGCTTCCTCCAACGATGCCGTCCGCCAAATCGCCAAGAATAAAGGGCTCTTGTTCATGACTTGGTCCAACGGCTCGCTGGACTGGGATATGAATAAGGTTGCTCGCGAGAAACGTCCGCAAGCGGTCATCGACAACGTCATGGAGCAGTTGCACGAGGGCAGCAACATCTTGATGCATGAGCTTGCATGGACGGCCGAGACGCTTGACAATCTGCTTACGCAACTCGAGGAGAAAGGCTATTCGTTCGTCGATCCGAGAGCGATTGATCTGACAGCATAATCATAAGGGCCGCTGGATTCGTCGCAGCACGACGATTCAGCGGCCCTTCTATGTTATGATCCGTATTCGCTCTGGCCCCACCAGAATAATCCGGCGACAAGCAACGCGAACAAGATGACTAACGTTAAGTAGAACCACCTTGAAAGCTGGCTTGACTTGGGCGGGTGCACGATGGAACGCGGAGGCATCCCGGTCTCTAATCCGTGCACGGCCGCTTCCTCCGCGATCGCCGCTTCCAGCTCGGCAAGCGACAGCTTATCTCCCGGCGTTGTCTCGCTAGCCGACGCATGTTGTTTGGCAGCGACGTATTGGTCCCATGCCGAAACGCGGTCGTCTTGCTCGTTCATGCTTTCTCCCTCCGCAAACGAATAATACATCCCATAATGAAGTCGATCAGGAAATGAGCGAATATCGGCGTCCAGATCGTGCCTGTCTGTATCATCGCCCAGCCTAATCCATAGCTAATGAGGAATACGAGACCGGTAGGGATCCAATGCCGCAAGTAACGAACATGAATCGCCGCGAATACGATACTCGTCCAGTAAGGGCCGATCGCGTGCTGTATCGCCCCTCTGAATAACAGCTCTTCGCAGATCGCGATGATGGCCGCAAGCAACGCGATATGCCAGATCGGCCGATCGCGGAACATTCGCTCGTTGACCCCGCCGTCATCTTGCGCTTCATCCGGTACGAACTTGGATATGGCGATGTTCAACAGCAATACCGCCAGTCCTATGCCGGCGCCCCATAACGCGAATTCGTACGTGCTCGGCCATTCGAATAAACCAATTAGGTTTCTACCCTGAAATAATACGACGATTATTCCGATAATAAAAGTAATGGCTTGAGTGATATACAAATTGATGAGCAGCAGCCGATCGCTTAGTTGATCGACCGTCACTTTGCGAAGCTTGATATTGCGTATGTCGAATTTTTTCATATTTCCTCGTTTTATGCACAATTTTGTATGTTCAACCCATGCATTTTTTTCTATACTTATTCTACCTACCTCATTCAAACCGATGTCAAAGGAGCAGCCAATGGAAAAGCGTCTTAAACGTTCCGAACTTACATTCTCACTTGCGTTTCTACTGACGCTCGTCATCGCGGTCGGCGCCTTCTTCTACGGCGTCAAGGTGGGCTCAGCCCGCGTCGAGAACAAATACGCCTCTGAAGAGCAACCAATCGAATCTGCCGCGCCAGCTGTGGCCATCGCGTATCAGCAGCAGGATCTGGTCTCGTTCTATCATACCGTATTTTTGCCTTATCGTGAATTTCAAAACGAGTGGTTCGACACCGAAAGCAAATGGCTTGCGGATTCCTCCGCGGACCGCACCGCGGATCTGAACGGGCTCGCGAAATCCGCCAACAAAAAATACGACGCGATCAAGAGCGTCGGCGTATCGAACGCTTCGCCTCTCTTGGTCGATGCTCAGAAGAGTTATTTGAAGAGCCTGAAGCTATTCTCCGACAGCTTTACCGAGGTTGCTAAGGACGCCAACGCCCCAACGGCCGATGTATTCCTAAGCAGCTTGCAGAATAACGCGTACTTCAAAGAAGGACGGGTACAAGCTTTATCCGGTATGAAGAGCTATTATGGATCCATGCTGAAGTGGGCGGCCATGATCGACACGGACTTGCCTTCGGATTATGAAGCCCCGGACATTCTTAGCTTGTCGAAGTGGAAGTCGCTTCCGCTTATTATTAAGCTTAAGATTTCCGCCGACTATCTGGCCGAGCAATCCGAGATGAAGGAATTTTCTCCGCAGGATCTGACGGCTAGAATCGATGATTTCATCGGCTCGGGACAGGCAGACAAGCGCAAGCTGAAGAGCTTCGGCGCGATCGCTGAGCTGTTGACGAGCGCGGACGGCGTCCGTAACGGCGACTTCCTTGCGATGAAGGTTCGTTATTACGCGAACGAACAGCTGCCTCAGCTTCCGTTCTTCTTCTCGGACAAATAAACAACGGTTGAATACACAAATGTCTTACATTTGTCATTGCAATGCCTGTACCCTTGCTATAAAATAGTATAGGTTATGGGAACCACGACTACGAAGTACATAGCATGCACCGTAACGTAATCGGAGTCACCCGAGGCGTACCGTTCGACCGCTTCTCGCGGGCACGGAGGTCGAGGGTGTTTTCTATATTCCAAGGGGGGTTCCACATGTTTAAAGTATTGGTATCGGATCCGATTAGCGATTTGGGGATTTCGCTGCTGGTCGAAGCTTCTGACATCTCCATCGACAAGAAAGTCGGCCTCAGCGAAGACGAGCTCGTTGCCATCATCGGCGATTACGACGCTCTTCTCGTTCGCAGCCAGACTCGCGTAACGGAACGGATCATGTCCGCAGGCAAGCAGCTGAAAGTGATCGGACGCGCGGGCGTCGGCGTCGACAACATCGATCTTGACGCGGCGACCAAACGCGGCATCATCGTCATTAACGCGCCGGACGGCAACACGATCACGACTTGCGAGCATACCTTCGCAATGATGATGGCGCTCGCTCGCCACATTCCTCAAGCGTACGCGAAGACGGTCGGCGGCGTATGGGACCGCAAATCCTTCGTTGGCGTAGAGCTTCGCAACAAAGTGCTCGGCGTACTCGGCATGGGCCGTATCGGCAGCGAAGTCGCGGCTCGCGCCAAAGCCTTCGGCATGGAAGTGTACGGCTATGATCCATTCCTTACCCAAGAACGTGCGGACAAGCTGGGCGTTCGCCTCGCTTCCGTCGAGGACGTCATCCGCGACGCGGACTTCATTACGGTGCATACGCCGCTCACGCCTGAGACGCGCCATATGATCGGCAAAGAACAGTTCGACAGAATCAAACCGGGCGTCCGCATCGTCAACTGCGCGCGCGGCGGCATCATCGACGAGCAAGCGCTCGTAGAAGCGATCGACGCGGGCCGCGTAGCCGGAGCCGCATTCGACGTCTTCGAAGAAGAGCCGCCTGCACCGGAGCATCCGTTCCTTAAGCATCCGAAAATCATCGTAACCCCTCATCTTGGCGCATCGACGATCGAAGCGCAGGAGAACGTTGCGATCGACGTATCCGAGCAGCTGCTGCACATCCTTCGCGGCGAAGCGTTCAAGAACGCGGTCAACATGCCGCCGGTGCCAGCCGACGTGCTGTCTAAGCTGGAGCCTTACTTCCTGCTCGGCAAGAAGCTCGGAAGCTTCGCGGTTCAGATGGCGAACGGTCCGGTCAAAGAAATCGCGGTTACTTACGCAGGCGATCTCGCCGACGTCGATACGCAGCCGCTTACCCGCCATATCGTAGAGGGGGTGCTTGGCTTCCACCTCGGCTCGGATCAAGTGAACGTCGTTAACGCGATGCACCAAGCGAAGACGCGCGGCGTCAACATCGTCGTGACGAAATCCCAAGCCTCCAAAGGCTTCACGAACCAGATCAGCGTAACGATCCGCACGGACAAAGAAGAGCGTCTCGTCGCCGGCACGCTGCTGAACGGCTTCGGGCCTCGCATTACGCAAATCGACCGCTTCCCGGTCGACGTGGAGCCTCAAGGTCATATTCTGCTCGTGTCGCACCATGACAAACCGGGCATTATCGGCCGCGTAGGCACGCTTCTCGGCAGCAACGAGATCAATATCGCGACCATGCAGGTCGGCCGTAGCATCGTAGGCGGCGCAGCGATCATGGTTCTCGGCGTTGATAAGGGCGTACCGAAAGAAGTTATCGAGCAACTGACGAGCCTGCCAGACTTGAACAAAGCGAAGGTTATTCACTTGTTCTAAGATTGGGTTGTTAGAGCCGTATCGGCTGTCATCCTGGAGATGACGGTTGGTACGGCTCTTTTTGGGTCTTATTACAACGATATCCCCTTCGCTCAGGTTCGTGTCGCTGCTGAATTCCCTGAGCGAAGGGGATATCGATATAAGGGGTGTCCGAAATAGCATCATATCGACAGTTATTTCGGAGCTCTGAGGCCCAAATTGAAAAATAACGTCAAACCGATAGTTATTTCAGCAGGATTCAGCCGTTTTGCCGATTTCTGCTCCGAATAACTGCGTATGGTTGCTATTTGGGGCGCCGCTCAATTTTTCCTGTGAAATAACTGTAAATAGTTGTTATTTGCCGCATACGGACGATCTCCCAAAGTCATTATTGTAAATATCTTTCAAAAGTGATATCATGAGAATATCAAAATAAACTCATCATACTTAGAGGTGTTGTCGATGGTCGAAAGAAAAGCATGGTATATAAACGGGTTTATTGCGGTGTTAGTCGCTCTTGCGCTAATCGTAGGAGCCGTCCTTAGCTTTATATATGGTGCGCAGGACGAACCGAATATTCCACGCCTCATTCAAGGCGCCGTACTGGTCGTGCTCGCAATAATCGGGCTATCCTCGCTTGTCATCGTACAGCCGAACCAAGGAAAGGTCGTTACGTTCTTCGGCAAATACTCGGGTACCGTGCTCGAAAGCGGCTTCTGGATGATCACGCCGTTCGCGACGCATCGCAACGTGTCGCTTAAAGTCCGCAACTTTAACAGCCAGCAGCTTAAAGTTAACGATGCAGACGGCAATCCGGTCGAGATCGCCGCCGTCGTCGTCTTCAGAGTCGTCGACACGGCCAAAGCGACGTTCGACGTCGATCAATACGAGAAGTTCGTAGAGATTCAAAGCGAGACGGCTATCCGGCATATCGCCGCGCAATATCCGTACGACACGTTCGCGGATAACGACCGCCATTCGCTTCGCGGCAACGCGGACGAGGTCGCGACCGAGCTGATGACGGACCTGCAGAACAGGCTGTCCATCGCGGGAGTACAGATCCTCGAAACTCGTCTCACCCACCTCGCCTACGCACAGGAAATCGCCAGCGCCATGCTGCAGCGACAACAGGCATCCGCGATCGTCGCCGCGCGTCAACTTATCGTCGAGGGCGCGGTCGGCATGGTAGAGATGGCGCTCAAGCAACTGGAAGAGAAGGGCATCGCCCTCGACAGCGAACGTCGCGCAGCCATGACGAACAATCTCATGGTCGCGATCGTATCCGATAAAGGCGCGACCCCGATCATTAACGCGGGCACGCTGTACACGTAAGGGTGATGACGTATCGCAAGCGATAAGAAGTCATTCCCCCTGCGTCTTGACCCTGAAATCTACCGCGCGCTCGAGCAATGGGCGTCGGACGAGTTCCGCAGCGTGAACGGTCACTTAGAGTTCCTCATACGAGAAGCGCTTCGACAAGTGAACAGGCTGCCGAAGAAGTCTCCTCCTCCTCCCGAGGAGTGATAAAAAACCAGTTGGGCGTCAGCCCAACTGGTTTCTTGTGTCTACATCGATTAATACATAACCGTTCTTCCGTTCATCGATTACCCTTCACTAGCAACGCTATGCCCAACTGCGTCGCAGCCAATACGACCAGAATAATCGGCAGCGCCGTCGAAGTCACGCTCGAGGCGAACAGCACCTGCATCAGGATCGAGATGACCCGTCCCGTGCTTAAGAACGTCTCGCGCAGCACGACCGATTCAATCCGGAATAACCCTCGCAGCGGAAGACCGTCCATCAGCCGATAGTAGTAAGAGGTTAACGTATTGATGATGAGCGGCGCGAACAAGGAGTACACGACCATGAACACGATGACGCTCCACAGCTCGATGTTAATAAGCAAAACAAGCGTACTGGCGAAAATAACAAGCGAGGAAACGAATAAGTCTCTGCGAACGCGAGGCTGCTCTCCTCTTCTTGCGATATAGACGCCGGTCAGTATCGTAATCAACGCGAACAATACGGTCAAATATCCGACCTGGTCCTCCCGTCCGACGGTCTGGAACATGAGGATGTTCGGCAGGAACAGCATGAGGCCTTGGAATAAGCCGAGCACGAAAAAGCTGATCAGCGACAGCACCCATAACCGGTTCCGCTTCATCATCCGCCCCGAGAAATGCAGGAAGAACGCCCGATGGTGCGACTCGATACGCGGGATTCTGAAGCTGAACAGCGAGGCCACCGCGAACAGGGCGGAGGCTGTCGCGAACGTAATAATATATCCGCGCAGCCCTTCGAACAGGCTGATGAGGAAGCCCGCCAGCGCAGGTCCTGCTAAGCCCGCGGAGTTGAACACGACCATGTTGATGCCCAAGTAACGCGAACGGTTGCGCGCGTCCGTCACGTCGTATTGAAGGACGAGATAGCCGACCCAATAGAAGCCAAGCGCCATTCCGTTGAACAGGCCGAACAGCGCGTAATAGTCTACGACCTTGTCTTGAGCGATAATGACGGCTAAGTAGAATAACGCGATCATGACGATTCCGAGACGGTACGTGACCATCCGGTCCCGCTTCTTGGCGATCCACCCTCCGGTTGCGAATGCCAGCGGAATAATCCCGTAGACGACAATATTAAAGATCCCGTTAATAACGAGTTCTTCGGTAAGACGCCATAAATATAAGTTCAAGAACAGTCCGGACATCGAAGCTCCGAACTGAAAGCAGCCATGAATGAACAGGGCGATATACGCCTGAGCGGACAATCGTTCCTCCGGCGTACCGCTTCCTGCCGACCCTCTGCGCCATTGAAGCCATCTGCTCATCGGAGTTCCCCCGCTACCGACGCGTCTTAGTTGCTCTCTTACGGCTCGCGACTACGGGCAACGCAATCGTGAACGTCGTACCTTCTCCTTCGATGCTGTCCGCGCGGATTTTCCCGTGATGCGCCTCGACCAAATTTTTCACGATCGCAAGCCCCAATCCGGTTCCTACGGTGGATTCCCGTTTCCGCGCCTTATCCGCCTTGTAGAATCTATCGAATATATACGGCAAATCCTTGCGCGGAATGCCTTGCCCTTCGTCAGCGACCTTGATCTCGATCAAGTCGCCCTTGCTTCCTTCGATCCGAGCTGCCGTAAGCGTGATGCCCTTCTCCGCAGGCGTGTGGCGCAGCGCGTTATCGAGCAGGTTCGTCAGCACCTGCTCCAGCCGGTCCCCGTCTGCCGATTCAAGCGTCAGCGCCGGGTTTTCCTCCGAGCGGGTCAGCGTGATGTGCCGCTCCTTCGCCAATGCGGAGAACTTGCGGTACACCCTTGCAATCAAGGTATTCACGTCAAGCTGCTGGAAGTTCATCTCGAGATGCCCGGCTTCCATTCTCGCGAGGTCGAGCAAGTCTTTGACCAGCCGTCCCATGCGTAGGGATTCGTCGTGTATGACTTGCACGAGCTCGCGCCGTTCTTCGGGCGAAGCGGCTATATCGTCCAGAAGCGCTTCGCTATAGCCCTGCACCATCGACAGAGGCGTCCGGATTTCGTGCGAGACGTTCGCTACGAAGTCCTTGCGCATCTTGTCGACGCGGAATTCCTCCGTGACGCTTCTTAGCACCGCAACCGCACCGCGAACTTCGTCTTCGGACGCCAGCGGCGTCATCACGACCGACCATACGTCGTCGTTCACGTGAACCTTGACGGTCAATTCCTTGCCTCCGGATATCACTTGACGGAACGTCTCCCTCAGCGGTCCCGGGACGCAGGAGTAGGCATCGTTCTCTTCCTCGTCGGTCCATTCTTCCGCGGAGCTCCAGTCATCGAGCAAATGCTGGCCCTGCGGATTCGTCAGAATCGCGCTGCCCGCCGCATCGAACGTAATGACCGCGTCGGTCATGCTTTTCAAGACGCTGCTCAGATGGTCGCGCTCATGCTGGATGTCGCGAATGAGCGACTGCAGCTCCGTCGCCATCAGGTTAAACGAATTGGCGAGCTCGCCGATCTCATCGGACGAACGAATCGCGACACGCGTCGTATAGTCGCCCTGAGTGACCTTGTTAGCCGCGTATTTCATCTCCCGCAAAGGCTGCGTAATCTTCGTGAGCAGGAAGAAAGCGAAGAAAGTCGTTAATAGAAAGCCCATCAAACCCGCGTAAGTGAACAATCGCTTTATTTTCTGCGGGTCGGTGAACGTGAGATCGATGTATTCGAGCAGGAACAAGCCGAGCGTAAGAATGATGACGGCCACTAATCCGATTATCGTCAGCCACAGCTTGCCGACGACCGTTCTCCATATGGCCATACGTTATTTCGCCGCCTCCAGCTTGTAGCCGACTCCCCATACGGTCGTGATCATCGAAGCCGCTTCGGTCGATACGCGGTTCAGCTTCTCGCGAAGCCGCTTCACGTGCGTATCCACGGTACGGAGGTCGCCGAAGAAGTCGTAGTTCCATACGTCCTTCAACAGCTCTTCCCGTGAGAACACCTTGTCCGGAGAGCTGGCCAAGTAGTGAAGCAGCTCGTATTCCTTAGGCGTCAGGTTTACCTCCTGGCCGCTTGCGGTAACGCGGTGCGCGTCGTGCTCGATCACGAGATGCGGGAACACGATGTTGTTGCTCGTATTCGTATCCTTAGACAGGAAAGCAGTCGCCGAAGAGCGGCGCAGAATCGCTTTAATCCGGAAGATGACTTCGCGAGGGCTGAAAGGCTTCACGACGTAGTCGTCCGCACCGACCTCGAAGCCTTGCACGCGGTTGATCTCCTCGCCTTTGGCCGTCAACATCAGAACAGGCGTCGCCTTCTGTTGGCGTAATCTCGTGCACACTTCCATACCGTCGATGCCTGGCAGCATCAGATCAAGGACGATGAGATCGAAATCCTCGGCAAGCGCCATCCGCAGCGCGGACTCCCCGTCCTCCGCTTCTTCGATCTCGTAGCCTTCCTTCTCTAGATACATTCTAAGAAGCCTGCGAATGCGTTCCTCATCGTCTACGACCAAAATCCGGTTGCCGGTGCTCATGCGCGAACACTCCTCTGTAGTTAGGATACGCCAGCGTAAGAATGCAAGCCGGCAATGACCAGGTTAACGCCGATCAAAGTAAACATGACAACCAGGAAGCCGATAACGGCAAGCCATGCGGAGCGCGTTCCCTGCCAGCCGCGCGAGAGACGAAGATGCAGGTAGGCGCTGTAGAACAACCAAGTAACGAGCGCCCACACTTCCTTCGGATCCCATCCCCAGAAGCGAGACCAGGCGATTTCGGCCCATATCATCGCGAAGATGAGCGCGCCGAGCGTAAACACCGGGAAGCCGATCGCGATGGCGCGATAGCTGATCTCTTCCAGATCGTCGGCGTCGATATCCATCAGGTGAGGCTTAATGACCGCGTAGAGAGGTTTTCTGGCCAACAAACGTAACAACCCGTATATGATCAGACCGGTAATAACGGACCAAATCACCGTGTTGAGCTTGCGTCCCGCGTTAACGCCGTTCATCCAGGACGGTGCTTCGAACAGCGGCTTATCGATGCCGAGGAACGAATCGAAGGCGATCGTCTCGCTGTTGTAAGGCGCAACGATCGGCGGCAAGCTATAGACGACCTCGTTGACTTCGGTATTCACGGTGCCGTCGTCCGCGATCTCCACTTTCTCTTGGCTGAAGCTAGCTTCGTAGCCTGCGCCGCGGAAGCCGAATACCGCCACGAGGAAGCCCAGAATAATAATGATGACGGATAGGGAAAATTCCGTAAATATGCGGCTTGCGGCTTTGTCCGGACGCTCGGTATCGACGACGCGGATCAGCTGCATGAGCGCCGCGGCGAAGCCGACTGCGAAGAACGCTTCGCCTAGCGCGGCCGTCGTGACGTGAACGCGAAGCCAGATCGAATTGAGCGCCGGATTAAGCGGCTGGACTTCGGACGGGAATACGGATGCATATGCGACGATAATAATGACAAGCGGCAGCGCGAACGCGCCGAGCAAGGAATTGCGGTAAATCAGGTATACCACGATAAAAGCGAACATGATGGCCATAGCCAAGAACGTCATGAACTCGTACATGTTGCTCGTCGGAATGTGGCCTTGCACCTTCCAACGGGCGAAGAAGAACACGAGGTGCAGCGCCCAAGCGATAATGGCGGCGATGAAGCCGATTCTGCCCCATCTTGCCGTATGGCTTTGCGGATCGCGGTTGCTCCAGCGCTTGCCGGCTACGGCGATCGCGTAACAGATGAACGCGGCGCAATACAAGAAGAAAGCCCCTGTAAACGCATTGCTGCTAAGATCTATCCAATTCAACGTAAATTCCTCCTGTTATCGAGCGACTTCGGCGGCACTTCGATGCCGGCCTTCGCAAGCGCCCATGCAACGTCGGCTCTTAATCCATAGCTGTTCTTGTTCGTGTGCGCGCCTAGCGACAACGTGCCGTCGTCGATGCGCAGCCACACTCTGCGATGCTGCCAATAGAAGCCCATGATCAGGCCGATCATGGAGATCGCGGCCCCGACCCAGATGTAAGGCATCGCTAGATCCTTGCGAATGTTCAAGAACGTCGTATATTCCGAGAACGTTACATTTACCATTTTACCACCGGACATCGCGTTTTCAACTTTAAAGACGAACTTGCCCGAGCTTTGTCCGTTTTTGACGTAATAATCGTTCAGAATCGCCTGATAAGCCTTGCTCTCTTCGTTAGGCATCGGGAAGTAGAGATACGTCTCGCCGTCCGGGAGCAGCTCGGGACCCTTGATCGTGAAAGCGAACGCCGGATTGTTCGGATCGCGCGTCTTCGTCATCGGGCGGCTCTCCGAATCAAGGCCGAAGTCCGGGAAATAATCGTTCAGACGCAGCGTATACGGACCGACCTCGTAGACGCGATCCGGGTTGTCCGCCTTCAGCGTGAACGTGCCATACGCTTTACCGGTAACGGTATCCGTCAGCGTCACGTTAACGGAGATGAACCGGACCCGCGCTTGGTAGCTGTTCTGATAGATCTTCAGATCTCCGTAGGAGAGCGGGCTGTTCACCTGGATCGGATGCTGCTCCACTTGCTTCAGCACGGGATCGCGGGTCGGGTCGTTGCAGGCGTCGACGCACTCGTACATCGTCGCTTTCGTCTCGAACAGCTTCGGAACGGCTTTGCCCTTCTGGTTGGAAGCCAGCTCGCTCTCGTCGTATAGCTCCAGCGTGAAATCTTCGTTCTTGAGGTAGTAGTTCGTGTTCGGAATTTGACGCGTTTCCCCTTCATAGAGCGCCAGATACTGATCCATATGCCACGCGGGCACGCTTCGGCCGAGCACGGCGAGCAGGAACAGAATAAGTCCGATATGGTTAATATACGGTCCCCAACGGCTGAACCGGTTTTTCTCCGCGAGCAGCGCCGTACCGTCCTGGTGCACCCGATATCCGCGACGCTTCAATTGCTGCTTGAACGAATCGACCCATGCGGTCGCGTCTCCGGCGACTGGACCGCTATATGTAACCTGCTGTCTCGTAATGAATTGCAGATGCTTGCGGATTTGCTGCTTATTAAGCGCCCGGTACAGCGGAAGCACCCTGTCCAAGCTGCATATAACAAGGGACGCGCCGATCATGACCAGCAGGCCGCGGAACCACCACGATTCGTACGTGTGCGACAGACCCAGCGCATGATAGATAACGCCCGCCGTTCCGTACGTCTCCTTGTAATACTTGGCGAATTCCTCGTCCGTCGTCATGTTGATGAACGTGCTTTCCTGTTGGAAAATCGTGCCGATAGCAGCGCCGATCAAGGTCAGGATGATGAGGTAGATCGCGATCTTCACCGACGAGAAGAAGTTCCATACTCGGTCGACCAGCTGCGGGTTCTGCTTCTGCGAGCGTCTCGCCACGCCGTCGTATCTCATCTCGAGCGGCGCGTCCGCAGCTCCGGCGGCCTCCTCGAACAGCGGCTTGCCGCACGACTCGCACAATACCGTGCCGACGGGGTTCTGATGTCCGCATTCGCACTTCGTGTTCTGTATTAACATCAGGTCCTCCAACAATTCATTAATAACATTACCGTTCGACTAGTTACTTCCTTACGTTCATGATCCGTTCAATGCGAGGCGCGAGATCTTCCTCGTCCAGCGGCCCGCCAACGACGACGTCCAGTATCGTACCGTCCGCCGAGATGAAGAACGTCGTCGGATATTGCTTGAGCCCGAACGCCCGCTCCGTCTTCTTGTCGCGGTCGAGCAGGATCGGGAAATTCGCGCCGACTTCGGCGGCGAACCGTTCCACCGTAATTTGGTCCTCGCTTAGGTTAATGCCTACGAGCTCCAAGCCCTGATCGTGCCACTTCTCGTATTGCTCCTGCAACGCGGGCATCTCTGCCCGGCAAGGCGGACAGAACGTCCCCCAGAAATTCAATATGACAGGCTTGCCTTCATACTCGCTCCAATCGTGGGCGACGTTGTCGAGATCTGCCAGCTTAAAGGCAGGCGGCTTGTCTCCTTTCGCGAGCACGGCGCTCGACGTGAAGAGAGAGTTGCCGATCGCGTAGCCGCCGACAAGCAATACGAACGCTAAGATCAAATATTGAACCAGCTTGCGATGCTTTCCCATTGACGCGTATTCACCACCTGTAATCCATTATTCTCATTATAACGAAAATACCGGCGTCAAGGGCAGGTGCCCTATCCTCCGGTTTTGAACATTATGTGACGCCGTATTCGACTATTCTTCTATCCCGCGTTCGCTCTGCTCGGCAGCTTCCTGCAGCGTGCGAAGCTCCTCTGCGGTGAGCTTGCGGTGCTTGCCCCGTTGTAAATTGTTCAAATACAGTCCCCCGAACGAAATCCGTTTCAAGCGGGTGACCGGGTGGTGGATCGCGTCGAACATTCTTCTAACTTGCCGGTTGCGGCCTTCGCGGATCGTAATCGAGATCGTGGCGAACTTGCCCTCCGGATCGATATCGTGGTATTCGACTTCAGCCGGTTGAGTCATGCCGTCCTCGAGCTTGATGCCGCGCTGAAGCTTCTCCAAGTCTTTGCCGTGCGGTACCCGCTCCACGGTCGCATGGTACGTCTTCGGAACGTGATGCCTCGGATGCGTCAGCTTATGCGCGAGATCCCCGTCGTTCGTCAGAAGCAGCAAGCCTTCGGAATCGTAGTCGAGCCGTCCGACGGGATACAGCCGTTCCTGGATATCCTTCAAATAATCGGTCACAACGCTGCGTCCTTTGTCGTCGGACACGCTCGTAATAACACCCTTCGGCTTATTGAATATGATATAGATCTTGCTTTCCCGCTTAATCGGCTTGCCCGATACGGCGATGACGTCCACGGCCGGATCGGCTTTAACGCCAAGCTCCTTCACGACTTTGTCGTTCACGGTCACTTTGCCCTGGAGAATTAACTCCTCGCATTTGCGCCGGGAAGCGACACCTGCCGCCGCGAGTATTTTCTGCAATCTTTCCACGGTGTTTCACCTCATCCCCCATCATACCAATCCGAACAACAACCAGCAAGCCGCCACGGCGGCAAAAAAACCGATGAAGTCCGAGATGAGGCCAACCTTGAGCGCGTACCTGGAGTTGCGTATGCCGATGGCGCCAAAATAGACGGTGATGACGTAAAGCGTCGTATCGGTGCTGCCTTGAATGGTCGATGCGATGCGGGCGACGAACGAATCCGGTCCCTGCTCTTTGATCAGATCGGTGACGTAGGCGAGGGACCCGGCGCCGGTCAGCGGCCTCAGAAGCGCCAGCGGCAGCACGTCGGCGGGAACGCCGAACTGCTCGAATAGCGGGCGGAACAGCCCGATGATGGCGTCCATCGCTCCGGAAGCGCGGAACATGCTGATCGCCGTTAACATGCCGACCAGCGAGGGGATAATGCCGATCGCCGTGGAAAACCCGTCCTTAGCCCCGTCGATGAACGATTCGTATACCGGAATTTTGCGAAAGGCGGCGTATAAAGGAATGAATGCGATGATAACCGGTATGGCCCAGGTGGATATGAGTTGAATAACGTCCAACAATGGGATCACCCTCCTCCCGGCGGGGTTAACGGACGAGGCGGAGAAGCCGACGACGGACGTGCCGGCTGTATGTACTTAGGAGGCTTGCCCGCTTTGCGGCGGTAGAAGCGATCGACGACGATCGCGGCGCCGGTCGATATCATCGTCGCCAGCAGCGTCGGCGCGACGATGTCGGCCGGGTGAAGCGAGCCGAAATTCATCCGAATGGCGATAATCGTCGTCGGGACAAGCGTGATGCTGGCCGTGTTCAAGGCAAGCAGCGTGCACATCGCCGGCGTAGCGACTGTCTTGTCCGGATTAAGCGTCTGAAGCTCTTGCATCGCTTTGATCCCCATCGGAGTTGCCGCGTTGCCTAGTCCAAGCAGATTCGCGCTCATATTGGACAGAATGTAGCCCATAGCCGGATGATCGTGCGGCACGTCCGGGAACAGCCTACGCACGATCGGCGCCAATAGCTTAGACAGCTTGCGTACGAGGCCAGCGTCCTCGGCGATCCGCATCAGCCCCATCCAGAACACGAGAATGCTGATGAGACCGAGACAGACCGTCACACCTGTCTGCGCGCCGCCGAAGGCGGCCTCGGCCACCTGCTCCATCTTGCCGTTAATCGCTCCGAACAGGACGCTGATGACGATCATGCCCATCCAGATCCAATTCACCATCCTATCCCGCTCCCCTCTTCCCTGCTTGCCCTTCTGTGCGGCCGGGCTCTTTGTCGCTCGCCACGATGGATACGCTTCCGATCCTCTTGCCGTTCAAATAATAATTCATCCAGCCCCGATAGCCGAGCGAGTATACGGTTTGGCGCAGATCCTTGTTCTCGTACACCGCGGTTACCTGCTCGCGTTCTCCCGCGGCAAGCGGATATTGGAAATCGCTGGCAAGCTTGCCCGCATCGGCCGCGATCAGCACCGGATCGCCGGCTGCCGCGACCTTCGTCAGCGGATAATGCGAGAAGCCGTAATCCAGCAGCTTGCGGTGGTCCGCCCAATCGTCCCTGTCGTTAAGCGTAACGACGACGAGCTGTTGGCCGTTCCTGGTGGCCGAGCTGACGAGACAGCGAAGCGCTTTTTTGGTATACCCGGTTTTCACGCCGTCCGCCCCTTCATACATGTGGAGCATTTTATTTTTGTTCACCCATTTGTAATCCCACGGGTCGTGCGGGTTCGGCGCGGTCCTCACCTTCGTGGCCACGATCGTGCGGAAATCGGGATTGTGCAAAGCGTACGCGGTCAGCATGGCCAAGTCGTTCGCCGAGGCGTAGTGACCGGGCTCGTCCAGTCCGTGCGGGTTCATGTACTGGCTGTTTGACAATCCGATTTCGGCGGCTTTCTTGTTCATCAGGAAAGCGAAGCCTCCGATCGAACCTCCGACATGCTCGGCGATCGCGGTCGCCGCGTCGTTGCCGGAACGCAGCATTAAGCCGTAGATCAAGTTGCGCAGCTGTATTTTCTCGCCGACCTTCAAATAGATGGACGACCCTTCCTTGCCTGCCGCCCGCTTGCTCACCGTGACGAGGTCGTCCAACCGGCCATGCTCGATGGCGACGATCGCGGTCATGATCTTGGTCAGGCTGGCGATCAGCATCGGCTCGTCGCCTCGATTGCTGTAGATGATGCGGCCGGAAGCGACGTCGATCAACGACACGCCCTTGGCGTGGTTAGCCGGCGGCTTCGGAATGCTTGCTGGGGCGGCCTCGGCTTGCGACGGCATGAATCCGGTGACCATAAGGGCTCCGAGGAGAACGGCTGCGATTGTCATTCGACTTGTGCGTTGCGCTCTAGAAGTGACGTGCATGGATATCCTCCTTGATGCAATCCAATCTTCGTCGGGCTCGAACGAACTCGCCCTTGAAAGGTCTCCTAACAATTTATGTAGGCGTGTCCCAAAGTATGTAGCCAAGTTGGGGATGGTAAACGTTACACAGACATGAAAAAACCCGGCCAAGAGGCCGGGAATCGCTTCACATCAATTTGTCGGAATGGCTGCTTGGCGTCGTCAGCGTGTTATTCGTCTCAGCCGAATTCTGTTCGAGACCGGCAGTGCGCTGAAAAGCGTTTTTGAGCTTGTCCACCCAAGTCGGCGCGGAATCGATCAGACGTTCGAGGATATGCGTCTGGCTGTCGAGCGGAACGACTTTGACGCCTTGCGTGCCTACGACGAGGAATGCGATCGGCGTTATCGATACGCCGCCTCCGCTGCCGCCGCCGAAAGGAAGCTGCACGGAAGCGTTATGACCTTCGTTGCTGTTGCTTTTGGCGTTGCCTTTGCCTGCTTCTTCCGTTCCTTGGAACTCGCTGCCGCCGGCCGCGAAGCCGAAGCCGACTTTGGAGATCGGCAGGATCACGCTGCCGTCCGGCGTCTGCACCGGTTCGCCGACGATCGTGTTGACGTCCACCATATCCTTGATATTTTCCATGGCGGTTTGCATAAGGCCGTTAATCGGGTGTTGCTGCTGAGTCATCTGAGCTCCTCCTTTCTTGATGCGATCCAGGACGATAGTCGTGCTCCTCGGTCGTCATCGTGTACCTAATTTGCCCTTAGTAGATGGTCGTTTATGCGTTCTCCCATCATACTTGCTCGGGCGGAGCCAGCGTCGTTCGCCATGCCCGGAGCGCCTTCGTCAGATTCACCGTGCGCGTGCCGAGCTTAACCATCGACCATAACGCGACGAACGCGCGAATTTGGAAATCAGCCTCCCACACAGCTGAGAACTCGGGCTCGGAGTAATTAGGCTCGATCCGGTTCTGCGGCATCGTGGACAGCTTCAGGAACTGTCCGGCCGCGCCTGACGCGCACCCCGCGACCGCCCACAATAGCCCCGTCAGCACCGCCGTCTGAGCCGCGTCCCCGGTGCCGACGCGGAAGTCGAGTCTCCATCTGGTGCACTCCACTTTCTTCATCGTCGATCGCAGCCATCTCGTGAACTTACGCGTCGACAACTGGATCGTCCGATAAGAGCGCCAGTAGCGCTTGAATGTTCTGATGCCGAAGATACGCTTCTTTTGCTGCTCGCCAGGAGTCCCGATTCCGCCCTTGCTCTTCTCGCCGTAGATGACGTTCAATCCCCTGATCATGATGGAAGGCAAGACGAGTTGATAATGAAAAAGACCGTACAGCGCCTGCACGATGACGACCAATTGATCCAGCTCGCCGCTGCGGGAATAGCGTATGCGGATGCGAATCCGCGACGCCATCGCCAAGATCAATAGGAACGCAACTGCTCCGGCAACGCACCAAAGCCAAAAGGCCATCCCACCCCCGCCTTTCATAGGGGTAGTATGACCTTTTGGCAACGCCTCATACAATTGACTTGGTTATCAATTCGGTTCCAATTCCCGTTCCAGGTCTTCCATTGAAAGCTGTCTGCCTTCGACCCGCTCGAACAGCATTTTGGTGCGTTCCTCCAGCTCCTCGTCGCCGTCCATGTCGGAAGGCTCCGGCAACGCCTTAATGCCCGGCAGCCCGAAGTAATCGAGGAAGGCTTTCGTCGTTCCGTACAGAATCGGGCGTCCGATCGCGTCGGCTCTCCCCTTCTCTTCGATCAAGTCCTTGGCTACAAGCGTATGTATCGCTCTATCGGCTTTAACGCCGCGGATTTCCTCGATCTCGATCCGCGTAATCGGCTGCCGGTAAGCGATGATCGACAGCGTCTCGAGCGCGGCGTTCGATAAGGCCGATCGTGCCGGTGAGAAGGCCAGCTTCTCGAAGTAAACCGCATGCTCGGGGACGGTCGTCAGCCTGAAGCCGCCGGCGACTTCCGCGACGCGCAGTCCTCTGCCCTTCTTCGTGTAATCCTTCTGCAGATCGCGAAGCACGTTAAGCACGACGTCCGCATCCACCTCGACGACCTCGGCGATCGTCTTGGCGCTGATGCCGTCTTCGCCCGAAACGAAAAGTATGCCCTCAAGTACCGATTTCAATGTCGAATAATCCATGGTCATCCTCGCTCCCCGTCCAAGTCAAGACGATATCATCGAACAGCGCGTTCTGGTGGCAAGATACCCATCTTCGCTTCATCAGCTCCAGGATCGCCAAGAACGTCACGACGATCGCGTCGCGGTCGTAAGCTTCTCCTACTAGCTTGGAGAATAGGATCTTGCCTTCGCCTTCGCTGGCGCTCCTCTTCAGCGTCTCGACGATATCTTGAATCCGGTCTTTGACCGACACCTCGTCTTTGCGGATCGCGGTAACCCGATTCCTGCCTTCCATGCGGCGAATCGCCTTGCGGAAAGCGCGCACCAGATCATCTACATGAAGACCTTCGACCGGATTGGCGGGCACGGTGTTCAAGAACGGAGTCAAATCCGCGGGCTCCCGCGTATACACTTGGCTCCGGTCCCACTCCTTCTCGCGGAGCTGGACCGCAACCGACTTGTATTTGCGGTATTCGATCAGCTTGCGAATGAGCTCCTCGCGAGGATCCAATCCCTCGTCGTCCTCGTCGATATACCAAGGCTCTTCCGTGACCGGAGGCTTAGGAAGAAGCTGCCGGCTCTTCATCGACAGCAGCGTGGCCGCCATGACGAGAAACTCGCTCGTAATATCGAGCTCGAGCTCCTGCATCGCGCCGAGATAGGCCATATACTGATCCGTTATTTCGTTGATCTTGATGTCCTCGATGGCGATTTCCGCTTTGTCGATAAGATGAAGCAATAAGTCCAGCGGTCCCTCGAACGTCTCCAGCTTGTATAACACGGCCACGCCGATCGTTCACCCTTCCCTCGGCGCGTCTAAACGCGCCGTGTCTGTCTCAGCTGCCCGCTAACAGAGCGGACGTTTAACCTTGGATCGCGCGAGTCAAATTCGCCATCTCGATCGCCGTCGACGCCGCTTCCCAGCCCTTGTTGCCGGCTTTCGTGCCTGCGCGCTCCACGGCTTGCTCGATGCTGTCCGTCGTAAGCACGCCGAAAATCGTAGGCACGCCCGTCTTCAGCGAGATCGCGGAGACGCCTTTAGCAACCTCATTGCACACGTAATCGAAGTGCGGCGTCGAGCCGCGAATAACCGCTCCGAGCGTAATGACCGCGTCATACTTGCCGCTTTCGGCGAGCTTCTGGGCGATCAGCGGGATTTCGAACGCGCCTGGCACCCAAGCGATCTCGATCTCGTTCTCTTCGGCGCCGTGGCGCTTGAGCGCGTCCAGAGCGCCGCCAAGCAGCTTAGACGTAATGAATTCGTTGAACCGTCCGACGACGATTCCGTATTTCAATCCTTTGGAGATTAAATGACCTTCGTATACGACTGACATGTTATACATCCTTTCGGGCGGTTCTTCTGACCGCGCGTTATTAGTATGTGTATCGGCTAATGCGGGAGAATCGATTAACGAGTCGTCTCCGCGTCGTCCTGGAACTTCAGCATGTGGCCGAGCTTCGCTTTCTTCGTATGCAAGTAGCCCGTATTGTCCTCGTTCTCTTGCATCTGCAACGGAACGCGCTCGACGACGTTCAGCCCGTAGCCTTCGAGGCCCTTGATCTTGCGCGGATTGTTCGTCAGAAGCCGAATTTGGCGAACGCCGATGTCCTTCAGGATTTGCGCCCCGATGCCGTAATCCCTCAGATCGGGAGCAAAGCCTAGTTTAAGATTCGCGTCTACCGTATCCAATCCCTGCTCCTGCAGATGATAGGCTTTCAGCTTGTTGATCAGCCCGATACCCCGGCCTTCCTGCCTCATATAGAGCAGTACGCCGTTGCCCGCTTCTTCGATCTGGCGAAGCGCGGCCTCTAGCTGAGGACCGCAATCGCAGCGATGGGAGTGGAAGACATCTCCCGTCAAGCATTCGGAGTGAACGCGGACGAGTATCGGCTGGGAGCCGTCGATCGTCCCTTTGACGAACGCCACATGCTCTTTGGCATCGACTTCGTTCGTGTAGGCAATCGCCCG
>Ga0065721_10005113_pt1 | contig 22175 bp, 17 predicted proteins | sample Mesricmetagenome_FD_59108 | JGI IMG/M metagenome (GOLD analysis project Ga0065721, IMG submission 59108) | Mesophilic microbial community from rice straw/compost enrichment Sample: eDNA_1 v2 (version 2) | ecosystem: Engineered > Solid waste > Grass > Composting > Bioreactor | place: USA: Davis...
TTACCATACGGCTTCTCTGCTCGGGGCCGCTTTCCTCCTGAAGGAGAGGGAGAGCGAGCTGAACGGAACCGTAAGGCTTATCTTCCAACCGGCCGAGGAGAAGGCGAAGGGAGCGCTAGAAGTGATCGAGAGCGGGGCGCTCGAAGGGGTTAGCGCCATCTTCGGCCTGCACAACAAGCCGGATCTGCCGGTCGGCACGATCGGCATCAAGGAAGGGCCGCTGATGGCCGCCGCGGACGGCTTCGTCGTTCGGCTGGAGGGGGTCGGCAGCCATGCGGCGGTACCCGAGGCGAGCGTCGACCCGATCGTCGCCGGAGCCCATCTCATCGCGGCGCTGCAGACGATCGTGAGCCGCAACGTCAGCCCGCTCAAGAGCGCCGTCATCAGCGTGACGCGAATCCACAGCGGCACCTCGTGGAACGTCATCCCGGAGCACGCGCTTCTGGACGGAACGCTGCGCACGTTCGACGAGGAGGTCCGTTCCACGGTCAGGGAGCGGTTCGAGCAAGTGACGGAGGGCATCGCCGCCGCCTTCGGGGTGAAAGCTTCCGTCAAGTGGATCGACGGGCCGCCCGCGGTGATCAACGACAAGCGATTGGCCGAAGTCGCGGCGGAATCGGCGCGAAGCGTCGGGCTGCATGCGATCGTGCCGACGCCGTCTCCCGCGGGAGAGGATTTCGCCTATTATCAACGGGCGTTGCCCGGAGCCTTCTTCTTCATGGGAACCTCGGGTCCCCGGGAGTGGCATCATCCTTCCTTCGACATCGACGAGCTGGCGCTTCCTCTCACGGCCGCCTTCTTCGCCCGATTGGCGCAGGACGGCCTCGACAAGCTTAGCCCGGGAAAGCGCCCATAAGGCGGACCGATCCGTACTTAACGACATTCGAAAAGGAGTAACCGATATGAGCCTAAGCGAGCTTGAGATCGATCGATATTTGAACACTCACGACCAGTTGCAGGCCGCCATCGCGGATTTCACCCCGCAGCAGCTCAAGTGGAAGGAAGCCGCGAACAAATGGAGCGTCGCCGAGGTACTCACCCATCTGGCCGACCACAACATCGTCGTCTCCTTCCGGATCCGCGAGATCCTGTCCGGCTCGGCGGAGCGCCTGCCCGCCTTCAAGCAGGATCCCTGGGTAGCGAACCAATACGGCAACGAAGCGTCGGCTCCCGAGATTTTGACTTTTTACCGTTCGCTGTTGATCTACAACGCGCAGCTATTCCGCCGATTGTCGGAGGAGGACGGACAGAAGACGGCCGTCAACGCGAAGGGAGACACCGTTAAATTGAACGAAGTCGTTCGCTCCTTCGTCGAGCACGTGCAGCATCACCTGGGGCAGATCGACCGGATCAAGCTGGCTTTGTCCGAAGCGTCGGACAGCGTTCGGACCCAATAAAGAGATCATGGAGGGATCGGAGACATGCCGGAAACTAAGATTCGCATACGCGACGCCGCCGAGGCGGACAGGGAAGAGCTTCGCAAAATCCTGATCGAGGCTTACGAGCAGTACGCCTCCGACATCCCCGATCGCTGGGAGGCATACAAGGAATCGATTCTGGCGTCGGTTGACGGGGGAGCTCCCAAGGCCAGGCTGGTCGCCGAGCTGAACGGGGAAATCGTCGGCAGCGCGCTTCTCTTCGATTCTTCGGCCGAAGCGTACGGGGATCCGGAGCTTGGCATTCATAGCCCGATCATTCGGCTGCTGGCCGTCTCCCCGTCCCACCGGGGACGGGGCATCGCCACGGCCATCCTGCGCGAGAGCGCCAGACGCGCATCCGAATGGGGGGCGGAGACGCTGCATCTTCACACGTCGGACGTGATGGCTCCGGCCGTCCGGCTGTACGAATATCTCGGCTTCGAGCGGGATTACGACAAGGACGTCCGGCAAGGCGACACTCTCGTGAAGAGCTACAAGCTGCAATTGAAGGAGAAGGCGTTCCACTAAAAAGGAGGATTCGGATCCGATGGCGAGAAAAAAACTGAAGTTCGGAGCTTTGATTCACGGAGTCGGAGGCAACGTCTCGGCATGGAGACATCCGGAGGTGCCGACGGACGCGAGCGTCAATTTCGACTTCTACAAGAGTCAGGCCCGGAAGGCGGAAGAAGGCAAGTTCGATCTCGTGTTCATCGCGGACGGCTTGTACATCAACGAGAAGTCGATCCCCCACTTCCTGAACCGCTTCGAGCCGCTGACGATTCTGTCGGCGCTTGCGGCCGTCACCTCGAAGATCGGCGTCGTCGGCACTCTGTCCACTTCCTATAGCGAGCCGTTCACGGTTGCCCGCCAGTTCGGCTCGCTCGATCATATCAGCGGAGGCCGCGCCGGCTGGAACGTCGTCACTTCCCCTCTGGAGGGCTCGGCGCTGAACTATGGCCGGGCGAATCACCCGACGCACGACGAACGCTACGAGATCGCCGAGGAATTTCTTAAGGTTACCCGCGGGCTGTGGGACTCGTGGGAGGACGACGCCTTCGTGAGGGATAAGGAAAGCGGCGTCTTTTTCGACCCGTCCAAGCTGCATACCCTGAATCACAAGGGCAAGCACTTCTCCGTTCAGGGCCCGCTTAATATCGCTCGATCCAAGCAAGGCCACCCGGTTATCTTCCAGGCCGGCTCGTCGGAGAGCGGGCGCAATCTCGCCGCGAAGGAAGCGGACGCCGTGTTCACCGGGCCCGAAACGCTGGAAGAAGCGAAGGCATTCTTCCGGGACGTGAAGCGCCGGGCCGCGCTCGAGGGCCGCTCCCCGGACGATATCGTCATTCTGCCCGGCATCGGCCCGATCATCGGCCGGACCGAGGAGGAGGCCGAGCGCAAGTACCAAGAGATCGCGAGCCTTGTCTCGATAGAGAACGCGCTGAACTACCTCGGGCGGTTCTTCGAGCACTTCGACTTCTCGCGATACCCTCTGGATGAGCCTTTCCCGGATATCGGGGATCTCGGGAGCAACAGCTTCCGCAGCGGAACGGACAAGATCAAGAAGCAAGCCAAGGAAAAGGGGCTTACGCTTCGCCAGGTAGCGCTTCAGAGCGCGACGCCGAGAGGAGAGTTCTTCGGGACGCCGGAGCAGATCGCGGACCGGATTCAGCTCTGGCACGAGGAGAGCGCGGCGGACGGCTTCATCATCCATTCGAACGTTCCGAGCGGGCTTGGCGATTTCGTCGAGCTTGTCGTGCCGATCCTTCAGGAGCGGGGAATCTACCGTACGGAGTACGAAGCCGATACGCTGCGCGGCAACCTGGGCCTCCCGATCCCGGAGAACCGCTATACGCTGGAGAAGGTTCGCAGCTGACGCTCGCGCCTCCAAGCCGTCGCTTTTCCTCGAAGGTCGGGGAACGGGCCCGGCTTTTTTTTCGTCCCATTCGGATCCTTCGGCGTAAATTCAGTATAATAGATAGCGATAAATAGAGAGATCCAAAAGGAGAGAAACGCATGCCAAGCAAAACGTTGTCGCCTCTGGTCGAGGCGCTTGATCTGCAGCCGCACGTGGAGGGCGGATGGTTCCGCGAAATGTGGAAGTCGTCGTTCGAGATTCCCCGCGAGGTGCTCGGCGCAGCCTATTCCGGGGCGCGAGCGTCGGCGAGCTCGGTTTACTTCCTGCTTCATCCGGGCGAGGTGTCGGCATGGCACAAGGTGCTGTCGGACGAGCTGTGGCTGTACCATTCCGGAGGTCCGCTTCTGCTGACGTTGGGCGGCAAAGGCGACGAGCCGGAGAAGGGAGAGACGTTCGTGCTGGGCATGGATCTGGAGAAGGGACAGCGTCCGCAGGCGCTCGTTCCCGCTGGAGCCTGGCAGACGGCGACCCCGCTCGGGGACGAGCCGGTGCTCGTCACCTGCATCGTGGCCCCGGCGTTCCACTATGATGATTTTACGCTGATCGATTCCCGGGAGTAGGCCGGAAGGCAGCGGTAACAAGAAGGCTCCTCCCTTTGCGGGGGAGCCTTTTCATTATTCCGCGAAAAGGGAACCATTCCCCGAATTGCCTTGTCTAATAGGTGGAGGTGAACGCCGTTGGAGGAATCCCACTTGCCGTACGTCGATCGCATGGGCGGCGACGACCTGCGGGAGCTTATGGAGACCTATGGCCAAGAAGTTTGGAATTTAGCTTACCTTCTGACCAAGAGGCGCGACTTGGCGGACGATATCGCCCAGGACGTTTTCCTGAGGGCATATGGAGCCATAGCTTCCTTCCGGGGAGAATCCTCGGTCCGAACGTGGCTACTGTCTATCGCGCGGAACGTGTCTATCAACTACCTGAAGACAGCGTTCATGCGCAAGGTGATCCCGGCGAGCCGGATAAAGACGAAGACAACCGCTCCGTCGGCGGAATCGGAAGCGCTGAGGCGATCGTTCGCGGACGAGATCTGGGAGGCGGTTCTGTCGCTTCCGGTCAAGCTTCGCGAAGTGCTGATCCTTCATGCCAGATACGAGCTCGGGATGAGGGAGATCGCGGAGATGCTCGGCCTGTCCGAAGGGACGGTTAAATCGAGGTTGTCGAGGGCGCGGCGGCGCATGTCGGCAATCTTGAAGGAGGAGGGCCTCGCTTATGAATGAGAAGGAGCCGCAATGGTTCGACTTGCTGAGAGAGCGGCCGATCTTCGCGGAGAGAACGTTCACGCGGGAGAGCATGGAACGAATCGAGCGGGAAGCGGCCCGCATGCCGCTTGCCGGCAGCAAGACAACGCGCCGAGCGCCATGGGCATGGATGGCGGCGGCGGTCCTGATCGCGGCGGGAATCCTATGGGGAGGAAGCGACGCAGGCAAAGACCGTCTCGCGAACTGGTTCGGCGACATCGGCAAGTCCGTCGAGTCGGTGCCTTCCGATCCCGCGACCGAGCTTCCTTCGCCAACGCCGGCTGTCGATCCTGCTCCCTCCGTGGAGCCGTCCGAGCTCTCGATTACGCCGAAGGAATGGACCGGCTACTTGCGGGATCAGCTGCCGTTCGCCGCGGAGGACGTGGAGTCCATTCGCGTGTACGGATCGGCCGTGAACGCGGAGTCGATCGTTCCGGCGGAGAGGATGTACGTGATTCTGCAAGCCTTGAATTGGCTTGATCTCGGGCAAGCGCAAGCCGCGGCGGAGAGAGAGACGGACGCCGTCGTGCGCTTGCAGCTTAAGGATGCCGTGTACGCCATTCCTTACGATTCTCAGGACAACGCCTTCGTGCTGGGAGGCCGCGAAGTCCATCCGGACGGACAGACGACCCTGCTGCTCTACTCGTTCCTCTATCCCGGCAACAGCTTCTCTTGGTTCGATGCGGCTCTGGAGAAGGCCCGACTCGAGCTGGAGAATCTCGGCGGAACCGGCGCAACGGACGTACCGGCGAATGACCCGGAACGGTTTCTCGTGAATGGGAAGGACTATCTCGGGTGGGAGCAAACGCTCGAAGCGAGCGAGAGCTACCGTGGGCAGGAAATGAAAACGTGGGACGGCGCGGCCGGCATCGAGGGAACGATGGGGGTGTACGAGGAGGACGGCATTCTCCGATTGGACCGAACGATCGTCTTCCAGAACGATCAATACGAGACGGCGGACGGGATCCGGGTCGGATCGACCTCCGAAGAGGTCGCAGCCATTCTCGGCGAACCGAATATCAAGACGGATTCCTACTGGGGATATCGGGTCGGCGATTACGTGAAGTTCCATCTCTACTTCGAGCAAATCGGCGAGTTTTCCCACGTAAGGTATATGGCTTTATCGATGCCGTTGTAAGGCAGGGCAGCGGCAGGCTGACAGGCTCCTCTCGATAGCGGGAGGGGTCTTTCTTCGTTCGCGCGCGCAACAAGAAGGTCGAATCCGGAAGAAAAATGTCGAAGACAACCCCCGCGAAATATGGTTATAATGTCTATCAACGAACGAACAGCCGGTAGAGGGGGGCTTGCGATGAAGGAGAAGCTGCTGAAGCTGGTCATGGACCGGAAGTTCTTCACGAAGATATTCGTCTCGATCGCGATCGTCTCCTTCATCGGCGTGTTCAGCATCGCCTTCGTCTACCAGCAATACTTCCGCAAGGTGCTGACGGACAACGAGATTTACCGGGTGCAGCGCTCGATCGACCAAGCGGCGCTCAACCTGGACAACCAGATGTACCGGATCGTCAGCAACGTCCATTATTTCTTCGAGTATTCGGGGAACGAGAGCCGCTTCATGAAGCTAAGGACGGACGATTCCGCGGAAGCGGCCGACGACCGAAGCTGGGCGGAGAACACGCTGGGAGCTTACCGCATGCAGTATTCGAGCGAATTGGAATCCGCTTTCTTCTTGCTGCGGGACCGTCGCGCCGGAGGGGCCGAGACGCTGTTCTACGACCCGGAGCTGGATCCGGTCCCGGACATGGATTACCGCGAGATGAGCTGGTACAAGGACTTCCTCTCCGGAAGCGTCAACTTCTGGTCGCAGCCGACCCAAGAGCTGTTGTTCTATCAAGACCGCTCGATGACAACGATCTACCTGACGATGGCCCGTTACGACGCCGAAGGGAAGGACGGAATCCTCGTGATTCGGCTGAACGGCAAAATGTTCAACGATGCCTTCCGGCTATTGGTGACCCGGGATTTGAACATCGAGCTGCTGAACGCGTCCGGTCAGATCGTATATTCCTCGCTGGCTCCGGCCGAGCTTTACGATTCGCGGGACGACATCCGCATGGATTCCACCCTTAGCCAGAGCGGCTTCCGGATCCAGGCCCATATCAAGAAGTCGTACATCGAGGAGACGGTCAGCAAAATCAGGATCATTCAGCCGTTCATCCTAGTTCTTGTTGTGCTCATGACGCTGTTTATCTCGGTCATCCTCTCCTTGTCCCTCGTCCGGCCGATCAAGAAGCTGCTCCGGCTCATGAAGCAAGCGGAGCTCGGCGACCTGGACGTTCGCTTTAACGGCAAATACGCCGACGAGGTGGGCGTTCTCGGCAACGGCTTCAACCGCATGCTCGCCACGATGACCGATTCCATCGAGAAGGCTCACCGGGCGGAGATGGACAAGCTGAGCGCGGAGGTCAAGCAGAGAGACGCGACCTTGCATGCGATGCAGAACCAGATCAATCCTCATTTTCTGTACAACACGCTCGAGGTGATCAACTGCCAGGCGATCCTGAACGAGGTTCCGAGCGTCAGCCGCATGAGCAAGGCGCTCGCCGACTTCTTCCGCTACTCCGTCGACGACCCGATGGCGGAGGTCGAGCTTAAGGTGGAGGCGTCGCACGTAGCGACGTACTTGGATATCCAGCACGAACGCTATCCGGATATCGAGATCGACATGGACGGAGTGAGCGAGTTCGGGGAATACCCGATCCTGAAGCTGACGCTCCAGCCCGTCGTCGAGAACGCGTTCAAATACGCGTTCCAGGGAAGCCGCGATTATTACCTTCGGATTTACGCGGAGGACGTGGACGACGACTCGTATGCCCTTTTCGTGGAAGATAACGGGGAGGGGATGGAAGAGGAGAGAATCGAGGAGATCAATCGCCGGTTCGAGTCGCCGCCCGGGGATTCGCGCGCCGGCATCGGACTCGCGAACGTCCATAGCCGGCTCCGCTTGAAGTACGGGGGAGCCTACGGCTTGTCGATGCAGGAATCGATGTCGGGCGGCATCCTCGTTCGGATTTTGCTGCCCAAGGGGAGGGAGAACGTTGAGAATTCTGATCGTTGAAGACGAAGCCGTCATTCGCAAAGGGATCATCAAGCTGCTCGAGAACAGCCATATCGCGATATCGGCCGTCGAGGAAGCGAGGAACGGCGAGGAGGCGCTGGAAGCCGTCGCGCGAGCGAAGCCCGACCTGATCATTACGGACATCCAGATGGCGGTGATGGACGGCCTCGACCTGATCGAGAATATTCGGCGCTCCTATGCCGAGATCGAGCTCATCGTGTTGACCGGCCACGCGGATTTTCACTATATCCAGAGGGCGCTCCGCAACCAGGTGGCCGACTACCTGCTTAAGCCGATCACGCAGGAAGGGCTGAACGAGGTGCTCTCCAAGGCGCTGCTGAAGGACCCGGCCAAGTGGACGTCCCGGATGGACGACGACACGATAAGGGAGATGTCGGGCGCGACGAGCGGGCTGGCAAAGGACGTGCTGGCGGAAAATCGGGCCGAGATGCGCGAAAGGCTCGATCGATGGTTCATCTTCTGCCGGGGGAAAGGATATTCCTGGACGGAGCTCAAGCGGATCATGGGACACTTCGAGCTGCTGTTCCGATCCGAGCTGTACCTCGTGCTGAAGGAATATCCGCGCGATTCCTCCCCGGAGGGCCGCCGCTTGGCCGCATCCGCTCATGAGCTGCAGGCCGGCTGGGAACAATATTTGGAACGATTGATCGCGCACGTCGCGGATCGAAGATCGCCGAGGAACAAGAGGGTCGTGGATGACGCCATTCGGCACATGGAAGCGCGCTACGGAGACAAGGAGCTGAATCTGCAGGCGCTCGCGGACCGTTCCGGCGTCAGCCCGGCCTATATGAGCAAGATGTTCCGCGAGGTCATGGGAAGGCCCATCACCCAGTATCTGAACGAGCTGCGGCTGGAGAAGGCGCGGCTGATGCTGCTGGGGCAGCCGGAAGTCAAAATATCGGCGGTCGCCGAGGAGTGCGGCTTTAACGATTACCCGTACTTCTCCAAGGTGTTCAAGAAGCATTACGGCATCTCTCCGCTGGAATACAAAGAGAAAAGCTGAAGCGCATTGCCTCTGCAAACGCATACTTGTATGTAACAAATCTTGACGTCAAGGTTTGTTTTTTTTGTCCGATAGGACGTATTGGCCCGTATTTAGTTGCGAAAAGACAAGTCCCGGTGTCAGAGTACATTGTTGAAAGCCTTTCCAATCGCTAGAATTTGTCTTGTACCTCGGCTGACATGTCAGGTTTCGAGCAAATTCGGGGGCAGAAGGCAACACGATTTTCCAGAGAAGGGGAGAACGACATTGGCTAAGAAAATCATGCAAATCGCAGTCGCATCCGTCTTGACCGCCTCTTTGGCAGCTTGTTCGAACGGAGGGAGCAACGAGACCCCCGCCGCAAGCGAGAGCCCGAGCGCAACGGGAACGGCTTCGGCATCCGAAGCGGGAGCGGGCTCGGTCGCCACGCTTGCCGAGTGGGGCCAGACGATCAAGAGCAAGTACGACGGAACCGAGATCAACCTCGCGTTCGCGAGCCATCCTTCGACGGACTCCTTCCAGAAGATGACGAAGGAATTCGAGGAGCTGACCGGCATCCACGTGAAGTGGGAGGTCATGGAAGAAGGCTACCTGAAGAACAAGCAGCTGCTCGACTTTACGGGCCGCACGGGAACCTACGACGTGCTGATGGTCGACGGCTTCTGGATGAGCGAATACGGAGCGAAGAAGATCGTCGAGCCGCTCGACGACCTGATCGCGGACAAGACGCTGACGCCGGAATGGTTCGACTACGAGGACATCGTACCCGCTTACCGCAACGGCATCAGCAAGTATGAAGGCGCGACCTACGGCATTCCGACGGCCGGAGAAACCCGGTTCATCGCTTACCGCAAGGATTTGTTCGAGAAGTACAGCAAGGAGCCGCCTAAGACGATGGACGAGTTCCTCGAGCTCGCGAAGTTCTTCAACGGCAAGGAAGACGGCCTGTACGGCGTGTCGATGCGGGCCCAACGAGGAACGCACGCGGCTTCCGGCCTGCTGAGCATCCTGTACAACTTCGGCGGCGGCTTCATCGACCAGAAGACGGGCAAGGCGACGATGACCGATCCGAAGACGATCGAGGCGATGCAGTTCTACGTCGACCTGCTCAAGAACGCTCCGAAGGACGTCAGCTCCTACACGCACGAAGAAGCCCTGTCCGCGTTCACGACCGGCAAAGCCGCGATGTGGCTGGACGCGACGGCGCTCGCGAACCGCATTCTCGATCCAAGCGGCTCCCAGGTCGCGGACAAGGTCGCCTTCGTGCCGACGCCGGAAGGCCCGGCGGGACGCGCGAGCGCGCTGGCCGGCTGGAACATGTCGATCTCCTCTCTCTCCAAGAAGCAAGAAGCCGCATGGGCCTTCATCGTCTACATGAACAGCAAGGAGAAAGCGAAGGAATACGTGCAAGGCGGCGGCGTGCCCGTCCGGACGTCCGTCTACCAGGACGCCGAGCTCGCGGCGGCGAACATCTCCTACCCGGTGCAGCTCGAAGCGCTTAACGACGCGAACGTTCTCGTCGAGCAAGGAATCTCCTGGATTCCGCCAAGCCCGAAGCTCGGCCAAATTCTCGACCGCGTCGGCTACTACGTCAGCGCCGCGATGTTCGACCAGATGAGCGTTCAGGAAGCGGCAGAGAAAGCGCAGAAGGAAGTCGCGGATATCACCGGAGAGTAAAGCGCCAAGAACAGAGACGACACCAAGACCGACACCAAGTCATGCATCTAGACTAGCAACTGGACAAGCAACAGCTTAACCGCCCGGATGGCTCGCGGAGCCGTTCGGGCGGGCTCCGGAAAGGAGAGAAACCACCTATGCTTCGCCGTTATTTCCACAATCGGCCGCATCTCGTTTACATCGGTCCGGCCCTTCTCATTCTCGGAATCCTGACGTTCGTTCCTACGATTTTTCTATACGGACTAAGCTTGACCAACTATGAGCTCGGTTACCCGGACTTCAAATTCGTCGGGATCGACAACTTCGTCCGCCTGTTCTCCGGGCAAGACGCGGAGTTCTGGTATTCCGTGCGCATAAGCCTTGGGTTCATGATCATCGTCACGGTCATCGAGCTGCTGCTCGGCTTCGGGCTCGCGGTTCTGCTCGACAGGGAATTCAAGCTCAAGCCGTTGGCGTTCGCCTGCCTGATCGTGCCGATCGCCATGACTCCAAGCATCACGGGCCAAATCTGGAAGCTGATGCTGAACGCGGAGAACGGCGTCGTCAACTACCTGCTGGGCTTCGTCGGGGGCAAGGTCATCTGGCTGTCCGCCGAGAACGCTTTTCTCTCGACCGTGCTCGTAGACGTCTGGCAGAACACTCCGTTCGTCGCCCTCATCATCTACGCGGGCATGCGCTCGCTTCCGTCCGAGCCTTACGAGGCGGCGGCCATCGACGGCGCGAACCGGACTCAGATTTTCCGCTTTATCACGCTGCCTCTGCTGCTTCCGATGATTCTGCTCGCCGTTGTCTTCCGGGCGATCGATTCGCTTAAGACGTTCGATATTCCGTACTCGCTCACCCAAGGCGGGCCGGGAAGCTCCACGGAATTCCTGAGCATGCACGTCTATCGGCTCGGCTTCGCGCAGACCGGCTGGGTCGGCCGTTCGGCCGCCGTCTCGGTCGTCCTGCTCGTTCTGATCACGGTTATCAGTTGGTTCCTCATTCGAGCCTACCGGAAAGGGGTGGAGAACCGAGGATGAACGCCTACGGAAGCAAGAAGCTCGGGATCGGAACCGGTCTCCTGCTGCTGATCGTCTGCATCCTGTGCATCTTCCCGATGTTCTGGATGATTCTCGTAAGCCTTAAGGACAAAGCTCTCACGTACGACCCGAGCGTCTGGTTCTTCTCGCCGACGTTCGAGAATTACAAGGCGGTATTCGAGGACCGCAACGCCGTCGACTACCTGAAGAACAGCGCCATCGTCGTGATTCTGACCACGATCGTCTCGATCTTCATCGGAGGCATGGCCGCTTACGGCTTCGCCAGATTCGAGTTCAAGAAGAAAGAGAATCGCGCCTTCTGGGTGCTAAGTCTGAGGATGCTGCCGCCGATGGCGTCCGTCATTCCGCTGTTCGTCATGGCGAGCTTGATCGGCGTGCTCGACACGCATATCGTGCTGATCGTGGCCTATATGCTGTTCAACATTCCGTTCACGATCTGGATGATGCGAAGCTTCTTCGAGGAAATCCCGATCGCTCTGGAAGAGGCCGCATTCGTGGACGGGGCGTCGCGGTTCCGGGTGTTCGTTCAGATCATCCTGCCGCTTGCCGTTCCGGGCCTGATCGCCACCGCGATCTTCTGCATCATCAACTCCTGGAACGAATTCGTCTTCGCCTTGTTCCTGACGAGCTCCCAGGCGAGCACGCTGCCGACGACCGTGACGCTGTTCCTGTCCGTATCCGGCGTCGCTTGGGGCGAGATGTCCTCGATCGGGGTCGTCACGATCCTTCCGGTGCTGATCTTCGCGATGATCGTGCAGAAGTACATGATCCGCGGCCTGACGTTCGGCGGAGTCAAATAAGCCATTCAATCGAATCGTTCAACTTCACATCATGGAAAGGCGATGGACCACATGTCGAAAATCAAAATGGGAATCGTAGGCGCGGGAACGTGGGGAGAGACTCATGCCTTTATTTATAACGATCATCCGAACGCGGAATTCGCGGCGATCTGCGACCTGAACCGCGAACGCGCTCTGGCGCTCGCCGCCAAATTCAATCTTCCCGAGTCGGCCGTTTATTCCGATCACCAAGAGATGCTCCGCGCGGCCGATATCGACGCGGTGGCGATCGTGACGCCGGATTTCGCCCACACCCGAATCGCGGTCGACTGCGCCAATGCCGGCAAGCACTTTATCATCGAGAAGCCGCTGACGACGAGCCGTGAGGAAGCGCTGGAGATCATGGAAGCCGTCAACCGCAACGGCGTGCGGATGATGGTCGACCTGCACAGCCGCTGGAGCCCGCTGTTCGCCATTCCGAAGCAATCGATCCTGGACGGGGACATCGGAGAGCCGTACAGCGCGTACTACCGGCTGAACGACATCAAGTGGGTCGCGACCGATCTGCTGCCGTGGGCGGCGCGCTCGTCGATCCTCTGGTTCCTCGGCTACCACAGCGTGGACGTTCTCCGCTGGCTGTTCGACGACGAGGTCGAGCGGGTGTACTCGGTGTCTCGTGCCGGCGTTCTAAAGGACCTCGGCGTCGACACGACCGATGTCTACCAGACGATTCTCGAATTCCGCAAGGGCGGCATCGCGACGATGGAGAACGGCTGGATCACGCCGAACACGAACCCGAACGTGAACGACATGAAGCTGAACATCACCGGCACCAAGGGGATGTTCAATATCGATCCGACGCACAGCCAGATGCTCGAGCGCTTCACCGAGACGAAGGCGGACCGCCCGGACCTGCTCGTGCGGCACTTCATTCACGGCAAGCCGAAGGGCTTCGCTTACGAGAGCATCCGCCACTTCGTCGATCAGCTTATTACCGGAGAGCCGTTCCTCGTCTCGATGGAAGACGCCTACAACACGACGATGGTCATTCTCGCCATCATGGAATCGGCCCGCACGCGTCAGCCGGTCGTCGTGCAATACAATTAAATGCGAGAATAAGAGAGCGGCCGTACAGGCCGCTTTCTCTTCTTGAAGTCGTCAAAAATAGCGCTTGCAAACCCAGAGGACGCCATGGTATAACAGTGGTGTAGCAAAAACTAAACGTTTAGATTTCATGCGCGATGAAATCATCGCAGTACCGAAGCATGCAGGTCGATTTTTTCGGCCGAACGAAGCGTATCCATGCACCTATGCCGGACCCTCCACCTAAGACGCCGCAACTTTCTTCGATCTTAATCAAATCATCCCCTATTACATAGAATTTGCTCCCGTCGGCTCAAAGCAAGCCGAACTTTTAATGGTTTCCCGGAAAGACGCTTTGCCATTATAAATCTAAACGTTTAGATATAACCGTAACTCAGGAACTAAGGTAACTGCCTCTTCTGTGTAAAAGGAAGTTAGAGGGGTATCGTGCATTCGTTAAATTTGTAAGCGCTTTATTTACGCCGACGGCGGGGAGGTGATGGGAGAGCCGGCAGAGGCAGCTGGGAGAAGAGAGATTCGACCGGAACGGAAGGGGAGAGGAATGATATTGAACAACGATCGGATCGAAAAGGAGGAAGAGTGATGATTCAGCTTTCTCACCGGGTACGGATTCCGAAGCGGATGGTTCTGATCGCGTTCTTCATGGTTGCCGTCGCTCTCTGCGTCTTGCTTGTCCCCAAGTCCGCTTGGGCGTATACGCTGTCCAACGGCACTTATAACGTGCAGACGGGAACGAACGGCGAGATTACCTCGATTCAGCTGGTCGGGGATACTTTCCCGACGAATTACGTCATGAACGCGACGAATGCTCCCCAGCAGAACACCTCGGATCATCAATGGGTCGGGGAGCTCATGTTCAAGTATCGGCTCGGAACGGGAGCCTGGCAGACCGCGCTCACCCAGAGCTCGTCGGACGGACGCACCCAGAGCCAGAGCGGGAACACCGCGACGATCACGTACCAGAACTCGACGAACGCGAACGGCGTCAAGAACTTCAAGGTCGTCGAGACGTACTCCCTCGTGGACGATTACATCCGCTGGGGCATCGAAGTGACGAACACGAGCTCGCAGACGCTCGAGATCGGGGATTTCGGCCTTCCGCTTCCGTTCAACGAATATTGGTCGGGAGGAGACGCGATCTACGAGACTAGGGTGCTGACCCACTCCTTCGTCGGCAACAACAGCTCCTATATTACGATCGGACGGCCGAGCGGCATCGGGCCTTATCTGCTGATGATTCCGGACGCGTCGACCGGCGCGGGCTTCGAGTACCAGGATCGCTGGAGAATCGAAGAGCATCCCGGCAGCAAGTGGGCAGCCGATCAAGGCGGCTGGCCGGAAGGGCTGAACGTGTTCTACATTCATTCCAACGTCATCAAGAGCACGAACCGCGGCTACTTGCCGAACACGAGCCTGACGCTCGCTCCGGGCGCCAGCAAAACCTATGCGTTCAAGCTCATCAAGGTAGCGAACGAGAATGCGGTGAAGGATCGGCTATACAGCGAAGGGCTCATCGACGTCACGGTCGTTCCCGGCATGATCGTGCCGACGAACCTGACGGCCAAGTTCGATCTCCGCACTTCGAAGACGATTGCCTCGGTTACGGCGCAATATCCTTCGGAGACGACGATCACCTCGCTCGGAACGTCGGCCGGAGGACATCACCTGTACTCGCTGACGATGAGCCGTCTGGGTCCGAACAACATCACCGTGAATTACGGCAACGGAGAGAAGACGGTGCTTCAGTTCTACGCCATCGAACCGATCGCCGACGCGCTGCAGCGGCACTCGACGTTCATGGTGAACAGCACCCAATGGAACGTCCCCGGAGACATCCGCGACAAGGTGTTCGACGATTGGATGATGCACACGAACTCGAAGCGGAACGTTTTCAACGGGTATTGGGGCTGGGGAGACGACTGGGGGTACACGCACGGACAGTTCCTGGCGGAGAAAAACGTGCAGACGCCGGTGGCGTCGGAGGTTACGGCGGTCGATCAATATTTGCAGGTGGCCATCTGGCAGAACCTGATGGCGACCAATCACTCCGACTACCTGATCTACGACTTCCTCATGCCGGCTCCCAACACGACGCCTACCTATCGCGGATACGCTTATCCTCATATCTACAATACTTTCTTCAGCATGTATAAGATTTCGAAGCTGTATCCGGACCTGATTAATTATCAGAACCCGAGCACGACCTATCTTCTTCGGGCTTATAACATTTTCAAAGCGCTGTACGACGGACCGGTCGCCTACAACTGGAACACGGGGCTAATGGGAGAATCGACGACGCCGGAGCTGATCAAGGCGCTTCAGGACGAAGGATACACGGCGCAGGCGAACGACGTGATCGCCAAGATGGCGACGAAGTACAACAACTTCGCGAACACGACGTATCCTTACGGCTCGGAATACAACTATGACAACACCGGGGAAGAAGCCGTCTATACGCTCGCCAAGATGAACAACAACACCACGATCAAGAGCAAGATCAACGCCAAGACGAGGGCGGCGCGCGGCCATATGCCGGTCTGGTATTACTATGCCGACCCGGTCACGATCACGGGCGAGAACTGGTGGAACTTCCAATACACCGTGTCGCTTGCCGGCTACGCGATGGACGATTGGGTCCGCAACCATTCGACGACGCCGGAAGTCGAGCAGCGGATGACATACGCGGCGAAGATCGCCAACGTCGGGGCGATCAACTCCGGCCAGATCAGCTCGGATCCGGCCGATATCGGCGCGGTGGCCTGGACCTACCAGGCGGAGAAAGGCAATTATGATGCGCTCGGCTTGGGCGGCGGACCGCTGCAGAACGGCTGGCGCGGCATGTCCGGCGAAGCGGACCTCGGCTTGTTCGGGGCGATCCGGATCCTAAGCTCCGACGTAGCGGTCGACCCGATCTTCGGCTTGTACTGCTACGGCTGCGACGTGACGCAATCGGGAGGGAATTATCAAGTGACGCCGAAGGACGGGGTGTTTCAGAAGCTGAACCTGATCACCCAGAAGTTCAACATGACGATGGAGCGGGACAAATACACGTCCGCGACGGTAGCCACGGCCAAAAACTTCGTGAATTTCACTCTGAAGAACGTCACGCCGGGAACGGCTCATACGACGAAGGTGAGCTTCACGGGCCTAGCTGCCGGGACGTACCAGATTCTCGTCGACAATAACGTCGCAGGATCCGTTAACGCGACGGGCGGCACGACAACCGTGAGCCTCGGCATCGGCACGGCGGCGACTTACGACATTAAGCTCCAGCAGGGAGCGGCGGTGAACGGTCCGCCCGTCGTCGATGCCGGCTCCAACGCGACCGTAACGCTGCCAGCCTCGATCACGCTATCCGGTACGGCAAGCGACGACGGATTGCCTAGCGGCAGCACGGTGACGACGACTTGGAGCCTGCAAAGCGGTCCGGGCACGGCAACGATCGCGAACGCAAGCGCGCTGAACACGACGGCGACCGTCACCGCTCCCGGCACGTACGTATTCCTGCTGACGGCCAGCGATTCCGCGCTTCAGGCGACGGACACGGTCACGATTACCGTGAACGCGCCTCTTGCGGATGTGCTTGTCCGCTATTCGTTCGACGAGACAAGCGGAACGAGCGCGGCGGATTCGTCCGGCGGCGGCAAGAACGGCGCGTTGAACGGAGGCGCGACGTGGGCGGCCGGCCATAACGGCAACGCGGTCAGCCTGAACGGCTCGAACGGCTATGTCAGCATGCCGAACGGAATCGCGAACGGGGCGACGGAGCTGACGATCGCGGCTTGGGTGAAAGCGAACTCCTTAAGCAACTGGACGCGGATCTTCGATATCGGCTCGAGCACGTCCTCTTATATGTTCCTGTCGCCGCAGCCGGGAGGCGCGGGCTTGCGCTTCGCGATCACGACGAGCGGCAACGGCAGCGAGCAGCGGATCAGCTCGACGGCCGCGTTCCCGACGGGTGTGTGGAAGCACGTGGCGGTGACGCTATCCGGCTCGACCGGCCGGTTGTACGTCGACGGAATTCAAGTGGCGACGAACACGAGCATGACGCTGAATCCGTCGAGCCTCGGCAACACGACGCAGAACTGGATCGGGCGCTCCGCGTTCTCCGGCGATCCCTACTTCAACGGCTCGATCGACGACTTCGTCATCTACAGCCGGGCGCTCAGCGCCGCGGAGATCTCGGCGCTCGTCTCGGCGGGCACCGCGGCCGACATCGCTCCGCTCGGTACGGCGACGACTTCCTTCGTCTCCTCCTGGGAGAGCTTGGCGGGTCTCAACGATACGTATGAACCGACAAGCTCGAACGATCGAGGCCATCCGGTCTACGGCAACTGGAACAACCCGGGGACGACACAATGGGTTCAATACGACTTCAGCCAGAACTACACGATCTCGAAGGTCGAGGTCTATTGGTTCGACGACGACTCGGGCATCGACTTGCCGGCCTCCTGTTCGATTCAATATTGGAACGGAACCGCGTGGGTGAACGTGGCCAACCCCTCGGGGCTAGGGGTGCTTGGCAACCAATACAACGTGACTACGTTCGATCCGGTATCGACCAACAAGATAAGGCTGAACATCACGGCGAAAGCAACGACCTCCACCGGGATCGAGAGGTGGAAGGTGTACGGGATGTAAGATCGTAGGGGTGGCTTGACTAGATAGCAGAGGCGATAAGGGCAGCAAGGGCAGCATGAATGGTTAGTGTAATGAGGATGTCGGCCGCTTCCCGGTTGGCGGTTCCGCCGATCGGGGAGCGGCTTTTTGTATTCTCGGTAGGCATGTGAACGAGCTAAAGAGGTGCACTGGGCGCACTACATCGGCGGGAATAGGGGAGAACGAGCTTAAGTGGTGCACTGGGTGCACTACATTGGTGGAAATACGGGGGACGAGCTAAAGTGGTGCACTGGGTGCACTACATTGGTGGAAATACGGGGGAACGAGCTAAAGTGGTGCACTGGGTGCACTACATTGGCGGGAATGCGGGGGAACGAGCTAAAGTGGTGCACTGGGCGCACTACATTGGCGAGAATGCGGGGGAACGAGCTAAAGTGGTGCACTGGGTGCACTACATTGGCGGGAATACGGGAGAACGAGCTAAAGTGGTGCACTGGGTGCACTACATTGGCGGGAATACGGGAGAACGAGCTAAAGTGGTGCACTGGGTGCACTACATTGGCGGGAATGCGGGGGAACGAGCTTAAGTGGTGCACTGGCTGGGTGCACTACATTGGCGGGAATACGGGAGAACGAGCTAAAGTGTGCACTGGGCGCACTACATCGGCGGGAATGCGGGGGAACGAGCTAAAGTGGTGCACTGGGCGCACTACATTGGCTTTCCCCAACCTACGGTTTATCCTTGCGTCTGAATTATTAAGCGTGATATAACAAAATTAATATATATCTAAACGATTAAATTGTTTTGCGAAATGCCTGGGCAAATAGCGATTCACCATTGTCCGATACTCAATCCGATTCACCAATTCCCGATTACCAACGAAAGCAGAGAAGTGGAGGCAGTCCGCGAATGAGCAAAGTCGGAATCAAGGATATCGCCGCCAGAGCGAATGTCTCCACGGCGACCGTCTCNTATGTGCTNAACGGAACCCGCAACGTCAAGCCGGCGACGAAGGAGCGGGTGNTGNGGGTCATCGAGGAGCTGAACTTCAAGCCGAACGCGATCGCCCAGAGCTTGAAGAATCGGCGGACCGACACGATTGGCGTCATCGCCGAGGATGTGACGGTGTTCAACGTGCCCGAGATTATCGACGGGATCAACGACTATGCGGATCGGCACGATCTGCATATCCTTCTGACGAATCTGCGGCTGGACAAAAGAATCGGGAGAGGGTTCGACCGGGTCGAGAGCTACCGCAAGCATATGGAGAACGCCGTAGCCGAGCTCCAGGGCAAGCAGGTGGAAGGAATCGTCTACATAGGCGTGCATCCTCGCGACCTTACCGGCATGATCGATACGCACGGCAAGCCTATCGTTTATACGTATTGCTATACTCAGGATGATATCTCGATCCAGTACGACGACGAGCAAGCCTCGTATGACGCAATGGCTTATCTGGTGAAGCAAGGCCATTCCAAGATCGCGATCATCAGCGGCACCATGGACTCGCTGCCGTCGCGGATGCGGTTCAACGGCTTCTACAAAGCGGTGACCGAGTTCTCGCTGCCGTTTAATCCGGACTGGATCAAGATGGGGGATTGGGAGACCGAATCGGGCTTCCGCCTGGCGCAAGAGCTGTTGTCGCTGCCGGAGCCGCCGACCGCGATCCTCGCCATGAACGATGTCATGGCCGCGGGCGTTCTCCGCGCCGCTTCGGAAGCGGGAGTGGCCGTTCCCGGGGAGCTGTCCGTCATAGGCTTCGACAACCGCGAGTTCAGCGGCTATCTGACCCCTCGCATGACGACTCTTGAGCTTCCCCTGCACGAAATGGGTTATCGGGCGATGGATTCGCTCATGAAGGCCATCCGGGGAGAAGAGGTCGACCGCAACCAGAGCCCGGCCTGCAAGCTTATTCTGAGAGATTCCGTCGCTCCTCCTCCGGGAGATTGATGTTGCAGACTGTTCCCTTTTTACTAAAAATCCAATCCGCCCTAGAAGGAGAGAGACCCATGAGCGATATGATGAACAAAGTACGCGCAGCAGCCTCGCAAATGCCGGGAGCCGCGACCGCCTCGCTGGAGATCGATCCCGTGTCGATAGAATCCGGGGCCGTTCGTAAGATTGCCCCATACTTAAAGGAGAAGGGCTACACGCGAGTCAGCCTTGTCGCCGACAAAACGACTTATGAGATTGCGGGCCAATCGATCGAAACCGCGATTGTCCAGGCAGGAATCCAGGCGCAGGCGACTCTTATCGTCCCGAATGAGCAAGGGGACGTTATCGCGGACGAAGCTTCGCTCGTCCAGCTGATTCTCGACGTCAAGAAGTTCGGCGCGGAAGTCATTCTGGCCGTCGGATCCGGAACGCTTCACGACATCGCCCGTTTCTCCGCTTATGCCGTCTCCGTCCCGTTCGTCTCCGTGCCGACGGCGCCTTCGGTGGACGGCTTCAACTCGGTCGGAGCCCCCCTTATTCTGCGCGGGGACAAGACGACGATCCAGACGATCGGTCCGTCCGCGATCTTCGCCGATCTGGACATTCTGACGAAGGCGCCATCGGCTCTGGTCGCGGCAGGCTTCGGTGACATGCTCGGCAAGTTCACTTCCCTATTCGACTGGAGCTTCGGCCGGGCGTCGGCCGATGAGGTTTATTCCGGCGTCGTGGCCGAGATGACCCGCGAGGCTCTCCGGAAGTGCATCGATCACGTGGGCGAGATTGCCAATCGCACGCCGGAAGGAATTCGAATCCTGACGGAGGCGCTGGTGGAATCCGGCTTCGCGATGCTGCTGCTCGGGCAGTCCCATCCGGCTTCGGGAGCGGAGCATCATCTGTCGCATTATTGGGAGATGGAATTCCTGCGTACGGGACGCAAACAGATTCTTCATGGAGCGAAAGTAGGCGTGGCGTGCGGAGTCATTGCTGGACTGTACAAGGAGTTGGCGGAGAAGGGACCGCTGCCTTCGCTCCCGGAAGAGAAGCAGGGCGCGATCCGGGAGGAGCTGGCGAGAATCCCGTCCGTCGAGACGATCAAGGGATGGCTTCGGCAGGTAGGCGGCCCTTCCGAGACTTCGGAGCTTGGAGTAAGCGAGGAGCTGCTGGCGAGAAGCCTGCAAACGGCCCATCGCATTCGGATGAACCGTTATACTCTGCTTCGGGCGTATAACGAGAGTAGGTAATCGGGAGCCTCGGCGGGAGCGTTTTGCCTAACCCGCTTAACCCGGCCTCGCCCGACATAACCCGCTTCGCGGATATCAACCGGCATTACCCGTTATTCATCCTACATCGAATTACCCCGAGCTCTCTTGAAGCCTCTGCTTGAATTGCTTCGGGGAGCAGTCGTTGTACCGGCGGAACATCTCGTAGAAATGGCCGATGTTCGTGAAGCCGACCGATTCGGCCACCTCGGCAATGCTTAACCGATCGTTCGTGAGCAGAAGCTGCTCGGCTTTCTTGATCCGCTTAAGCACGACGAAGTCGGTGAACGACATCCCGACGCCTTTCTTGAACGTCTTGATAAAATGCGTATAGCTCATATTCACCAGCCTGCTGGCATCGGCGACCGAGATTCTCTCGTCCAGGCGTTCCTCCACGTAAGCGAGGGCGGGCTGGAGCCGGGTTAGCAGGCTGTTGTTGCTGTAATGCAGCCGCTGCCTGCTGTCGTTGCGCAGCAGTTGGAGCAGCATGCTCTTGATCGCGGAGGAGACGGCGAGCTCGTAGCCGACCTTCCCCTCGTTCATCTCGGCGTAAATCTCCCGTATCAGCTCCCCCATCCGCAGGCGCACGTCCTCCTTTTCCCGGAAAATATAATTCACCGAGCTCAGCGGCCGGATCACCTCGGAGAAATGCTGCATGCTGCTGAGCGTGCTCGGATCCCAGTATTTGCGCAGGTCGATCTGAAACACGATATAACTCAAGTTGCCGTTGCTCGTCTGAAGGGTAGTATGAGGCTCGGAGGAACCGAACACGACGACGTCGCCGGGCTGCAGCGGAATTCGCTCTTCCTTGTAGAAGACCGTAAGCTCCCCGTTCAAGACGAGCAGAAACTCGACTTCCTCGTGATAATGCCAGCCGGAGTAGCGGGATTGCTGCCAGTTCTGTTCGACGCGAATGCGATGCTCGTCGGTCGCGCGGTTCTGCGCTTCCTGATCGATCTGCCAGATCCGTATGGCGAGGAACGGATTCTGGTAGTAAACTTGCTCGTAATACATATCCGGATACATGGAGCTTCCCCTCTCCATAGGCAAGTACGATTCACAGAATTACGTAAGATTAGAGTAGCATAGAACTACTGTCCGGAA
>Ga0065721_10050206_pt1 | contig 22175 bp, 24 predicted proteins | sample Mesricmetagenome_FD_59108 | JGI IMG/M metagenome (GOLD analysis project Ga0065721, IMG submission 59108) | Mesophilic microbial community from rice straw/compost enrichment Sample: eDNA_1 v2 (version 2) | ecosystem: Engineered > Solid waste > Grass > Composting > Bioreactor | place: USA: Davis...
CCCCCCCCGCCACTTGCGCGGCGTGCCGTCGTCGTCCAAATCGACGCCGGTGAAGACCATCGCGTGTGTCATCTGGCTATGGCCGTAGTCGAGACGCTCCGCCTTGTTCAGCGTGAAGGACGTCCCATAGATGCCGTCGTAGTCGAACAGCTCCATGTCCATCAGGCCGAGTTCCCGGTCAAAGTTCTTGCCGACATCGCAGCCGAACCAGACCGCCTCGCCCGCCGTGACCTGCGCCACGGTCGCCGCCTTCAGGACGTCCATGGGAACGTTCACGTAACGGACAATGTGCCCACCGACCACGTTGCCGAGGTACTGCACCGTGTAGAGGGCATTGAACGGGGTGGACTCCATCGGGCAGTGGATCAGGCACAGGTAGTCGTCCAGATCGATGCCCACGAACTTCTCGTAGAACGCCTGCGGGGTGAGGGTGCCCTCGCGATGGAACTCCTTATCCTTGTCGCGCCACTGCCATTCAAACTCGGTCGGCGGCTCGCCGAGGTGGATGGAGAGCATGCGATACACCTCCTCCATCATCTCGGCCTTATGCGCCCGCAGTTCGTCGATCGTGGCCCCGGCCCGGTTGGCCTGCCGCAGCCGCGCCGCGTACTCGCGCAGCTTCAGCGTCACCATCGCGTTCATCACCGACGACGCGCTGCTGCTCTCGGTCTCCGGCATCACGGACTTCGGCACCACGCCGTACTTGCGCACTAGGTTCACGAACATGTCCCACTGGCCGCCGTCCTGAATGGGATGCGACACCAGATAGGCGATCAGGCGCGAGTCGGTCGGCTCGTCCAGGGTCGCCAGGATGTTCTCCAGGAAGTAGTTCGATCGCTCCAACTTGTCCCAGAAGAAGAGGTAGCTCTGGGAGAGTTCAAAGTCTTCGAGGTTCATCTTCTGCGCCGCCGTCTGGCGGAACAGGTTCAGTCCGGCGAACATCCAGCAGCGCCCGCTGCTGTTCTGGCTGGTCGCGGCGCCTGCCTTGACCATGTGCGAGAACGTGTGGTTGTTGCGGACCACCGCCTCACGGTTCAGGGCGACCGTACGGACGCTGGTCTTGGTAACGGCGTTCAGCGCGGTGCGGTTGCGCGGGTCGGCGGCGAAGGCGGCACGGTAGGCGTGGATGGCGGGCGCGTCGATGCCGACGCTGGTCCCGATCTCGGAGGACTTCACGGTGAACGTTTCCCCTCGTTTCCGATGGTATTTTGGGTGGTACGTTCGCCGCCGCCGTCGGTTCCTCCTACCCGATGCCCAGCATCCTGTTATTTCAGGAGATGGGCAGGCGTCTCCAGCTTCACGTGTCCGTCGAGGTAGAGCGCGCTACCGCGCTGTTCGAAGAACGTTGCCTCGGAGCGGGGGACCAGTAGATGCCACCTGAGGCCGATGTCGTCCATGTAGGAGGTACGGGCAGGTTCGGGGAAGTCGCCCAGGCGCTTGCCGCTCAGCCCGTAGGAGTCCGCGAACGTGTAGCTCATCCCATACTGTTCGTAGCGGGTGCGGCCCTGGGATCGGTCATCGTCCACGCCGGTGTCGCTGGGACAGGACAGAACGCGCAAGTCAGCCAGGTACGGCTTCATGACGTCGGGGAATGTCGGCAGGCGCGGGATATCGGCGTACCACGGCTCGCCCTGATCGGGGAAGCCCTCCTGCGCCTTGCGCCACGGGTCGATGGCATACGGGAAGGTGTCGTCGTAGTCGGCGAGGTACATCAACAGGGCCGCGCCGACCTGCCGCAGGTTGGTGGCGCAGGCGCTCTCGCGGCTCGTCGCCCGCGCCCGCTGCAGCGCGGGAAGCAGCAGGGCCACCAGCAGTGACAGGATGCCCAGGACCACCAGCAGCTCCGCCAGGGAGAAGGCGGGCCGCGCCGGTCTACGGGTGGTCCACCTTCTGCGCCGGATCGTGGAATTCGGCCGCGAAGGCGGCGACTTGGGGATCGGGGTCATGGGTCAGACGCTCCAACAGGACATTCGCCTCCGTTGAGGAGTAGCTGTGCAGGGCGGGAGCCGCCGCCAGCCGGTAGAAGCGTGAGGGCGAGACCGCCAGCCTGCGCAGCCTTTGCATCCCCTGTTCCCGGTCGGCGGCCGTGCCGTACTGCCCGACGCCAGTCAGGGCGGAAAAGGCGTCCGCTTCGAGGGTATCGCGATATCGGCCCGAGGGGTCAGGGTGGGCAAGCACGCGGTCAATCTCGCGGAAGAAGGACGGGGAGAAGCGTGCCTCGCCCTCCACGCCCGTTTTTCCGGCCGCTTTCAGGGCGAGGTACTCATTCGCGACCTTCGCCGTCTGGGCCGTGAGCGTCCGCCCGCGCCGATAGGAGCTTACGTTCCGGTAGTGCAGCGCTTTTGCTATCTGCGCCTCCGGCACGCCCCGCGGCGCATTCGCCCGGTACAGGTAGAGCGAGGCGGTGAGTGCGACCGCGAAGAAAACGCCGGCAAACAGCGTCTTCTTGTTTTCCTCGGTCATCTTCGACAGCACCCTCCTTCGTAAAATACGCCGTCAAGGAGACGCAGGAGCAGGAGGCGGGGCGGTCCGGGCGAAGTCGGTGTCCAGAAGCCGGAGCGTGGAAGACTCGCCTGCGGAAGACAGCACGAACTGCACCTCGACCTCCCGGAAGTCCGGGTCGTCCGTGGCGGTCACGAAAATGTCATGGTGCCAGTGCTTGAGCGGGACATCGAACGTCGACCAGGCGAGCCGCAGGGCATTCCCCTCCCGGGTGACGGTGGCGGGGCCGTACGCCGCGTCCTCGTACGTCCCTGCGAAGGCGTCCAGCGCGAGCGAGGGGCGCGTTCCCCGGTGGCGCTTCGCCCGCCGCTCCTGCTTGCGCTGCTTCGCGTCGGCCTCCGCCTTGCGCACCCGCGCGGCATAGACCCCGGCCCAGTCGCGCGGCGGGAGGCCGAGCAGGTGGTCGAGCACGCCGCACCGGGTGATCTCGACCGCGTGGGAGTACATATTGGAGAGCACGGCGACGCCGACGCCGCGGTCCGGCGCGAGCGTAACGATGGAGCGGAAGCCGTTCAGCGTGCCGCCGTGGGTCAGCAGGCGGTGGCCGCCGCGGTAGTCCATGACCGACCAGCCGAGCGCGTAGGAGGTCTGCACGGTCTCCGGGTACACCAGGCGCGATTCGTCGTCCTGCGGCACCACCATATGCGGCAGGTGCGTCTCCCGGAGCGCCTTTTCGTCCACCAGGCGCTCGCCGTCCGGGCCGAGGCCGCCGGAGAGTTGGAATCGGAGCCACGGTACCAGATCGTTTACGGACGCCCGGATGCCGCCCGCGCCGCCGATGTCATCAAAGCGCCACTCCAGGCGCTCGGTCTTGCTCTTTTCGCGCCGGTGGGGCAGGGCGTGGTCACGGGCAAGCGTCTCCTCGTTAGTGAAGTTCGCGTTCGCCATGCCTAGCGGCGTGAAGATTCGGGCGTGGGCAAATTCCTCGAAGCAACCGAAGCCCGCGGTCCGAGCCACCGCCTCGCCCGCCGCCGTGAAGCAGATATTCTGGTACTGGTACTTCGCCCGGAAGCCTGCCGTTAGCTTTGCGGAGCCAACCCGCCGCAGGAACTCGGACCGCCCCCAGGGTGCGCGGAACCAGAGCATGTCGTGGCGGGGAAGGCCGGTGCGGTGGCAGACCAGGTCGCGCAGGGTGACGTTCGCATCCGCCAGCGGGTCGGACAGGCGGAACTCCGGCAGATGCTTGCGTACGGGGTCGTCCCAGGCCATCTTGCCTTCGGAGACGAGCATGGCCATGGCCGCGGTCGTGAACGCCTTGGTGGTGGACGCGATCGCAAAGACCGTGTCGGTCGTCACGGCCTCTTCGCCGTCAAACGCTTTGAGGCCGTAGGCGCCGGTGTATACCCCCTCCGGCGTCACGACCGCCAGCGCCGCGCCCGGCGCCCTGGTGGCCTTCAGAGCGGCCCGGGCGATGCGATCACAGGTAGCGGGGTCAATGGGCATCGGCAGGCGCTTCCGCTTCCAGGTAGTCGGCGGCGTTGTCGATCGGGTCGTACCCGAGCACTTCGCGCGCGGTGGTCAGGGAAAGGTACTCCCGGAGCGGGCGGGAGGTGGCGGACACGACGACATACCCGACGCCCGGCGCCTCGGTCGCCTTCGTGAACATCTGGATTGCGTCGTTCGGGGACAGCCAGATGTTGCTGGCGGCGGCCCGCTCGCGCAGCAGGTCTTCGTCGTACTTGATGAACCACCCGATGCGGACGCCCACGAACTCCATTCCGTGCGTGTCGTGATACCACCGGCCGACGATCTCGCCGAACGCTTTGGTCGCGCCGTACAGCGTGTTCGGGCGGTGGGGCATGTCCACCTCGACCCGGACATCGTGCGGGTAGCGCGCGACGGACTGGACGGTGGAGGCGAAGACGACGCGGCGGACGCCCGCGCGCTTCGCTGCCTCGAACGTGTTGTACAGGCCGACCACATTGTTGGGGACCAGGACCTCGTTGAAGGGAGCCTCGTTCGGTTGGGCGGCCAGATGAACCACCACGTCCACGCCCCGCATGGCCGCCTCCAGGGCGCCGAGGTCGGACAGGTCCATCGTCAGAGCGTCAGGCTCGCCCTCGATGGGCTCTCTGTCCAGCCAGACGGCGTCATAACGGTCGGCGAAGGCGGGGCGAAGGGTGGAGCCGATGCGGCCCGCCGCGCCGGTGAGGAGCACGCGGAGTCGTGACATATCGATGCCTGGATTCGCCCCGGGTGTCCGGTTCTCCTGCACACGCGGTGCGGCGAGAAGGAAGAAATATGAGTCGTGGGCAACGTTCCTGCATGACCGCCCTCGCTCCCCGAGTCGCTCGCCCATCGCTTCTGCTGCTCTTGTTGCTCCTGCTGGCGCTCGCTGTCGCTGCGCCGGCCGCGCGCGCGGATGACGCCCTGCGGCGCGTCCGGGCGAAGAATGAGATCCTGATTGCGACGGACGCCACATATCCGCCGTTCGAGTTCGTGGAGAATGACGCCCTGACGGGGTTCGACATCGAACTCGGAAAGGCGATTGGCGAGGAGATCGGGGTGCCGGTCCGGTTCGAGTCCCTGGAGTGGGCGGGCGTGCTGGCATCCGTCGAGACTGGCAAGTGCGACCTGGCGATGTCCGGCATCACGATTACCGAGGAGCGCAAAAAGGGCGGATACGCCTTTTCGCGGCCGTATTTTCTGTCCGGACAGGTGATTGTGCGCCGCAAGGGGGATGCGCGGGTCTCCGGGCCAGATGCTGTAGTGCGCGGCGGCCTGACGGCGGCCGTCCAGCAGGAGACCACCGGGCAGTTCGCCCTGGAGAAGCGGGGGATGCCTGCGGACCGCATCCACCGGTTCGACGCCCTGCAGGACGCTCTGCTCGACGTGCGCAACGGCAAGTCGGACGCCGCGGTGGGGGACCTCCCGGCGCTGGCGGAGATGCTGCGCAAGGGCTATGCCGAACTGGAGATTCTGCCCGGTGACCCGTTCGTGGACGAGTACCTGGGCATCGCCGCGCACAAGGACAGTCGCGACCTCGTGGCGGCTGTGAACCGGGCGCTGGAGCGGCTGCTGGTGAGTGGGCGCTACGCCGCGCTGTACGAGAAGTGGATGCAGACGCCGCTGCCCCTGTCCGACGTGGCGAAGCTGGCGGCTGCGGCGGGCGAGGGTACCGCGATCCCCGCGGAGATCGCGGCGCGGGTTGCGGCGGGCGCCACGGAGGCCGCGGACGCGGACGGAGCCCCCGACTTGGCAGCGCCCCCTACCGGCTCATCGCTCGCCATACGCCCGGACGTGCTGCGGACCGCGCTTCCCGTCCTCCTGCGCGGGGCGGTTGTGACTCTGGAGTTGACCACCCTGACGCTGCTAATCGGGGTACCGCTCGGGCTGCTGATTGCCCTGGCGCGCATCTCGGGGTTCGCGCTCCTGCGCCTACCTGCTACGGGCTATGTCGAGGCGGTGCGCGGGACGCCGCTGCTGATGCAGATCTACGTCATCTACTTTGTGCTGCCGGCGGTTGGCGTATCGGTGCCACCGTTTGTCGCGGGCGTGATGGCGCTCTCGCTGAACGCCGCCGCGTACGTATCGGAGATCTTCCGCGCGGGCATCGAAAGCATCGATTCCGGCCAGATGGAGGCGGCGCGGGCGCTCGGCATGACCGGCGGACAGGCCATGCGCCACGTTCTCCTGCCGCAAACGGTCCGCCGCGTCCTCCCGCCGCTGACCAACGAGGCTGTGGCGCTGCTAAAGGACTCGTCCCTGGTGTCCGTGGTGGCGCTTGCCGAACTGATGCGGCGCGGCAAGGAACTGGCCGGAACGTCCGCCGCACCGACCACTATCTTCCTCGCAGTCGCGCTTCTGTACCTCGCTATGACGCTCCCGCTCACCTCCCTCGTCCGCTACCTGGAGTTCCGCTGGCAGCCCGTCCGGCGCACCCGGTAGCGGCCGGGCGGGTAAAAATCCTTCCCTAACGGGTAAGCAAGTGCGAAAGTACCGTTTTCGCACCGCCGCGCGCTGGCGCCCGGGCGGTAGGAAGGGAAGGAGCGGCTTGAAGAACTCGGGGAAACTCAGGATCCTCCTGGTGGACGACCACACACTCGTGCGCGAGGGGCTGAAAGCGCTGCTATGCGCTGAGCCGGACATGGAGGTCATCGCGCAGGCGGCGGACGGCAAATCGGCGCTGGAGAGCGTGAAGGCGCACGGGCCGGACGTGGTGGTGATGGACGTGTCTCTGCCGGGTGAGCCCAGCGCCTCGGTCACCGCGCGCATCCTCCAGGTCTGCGACGCCTGCCAGGTGGTCGTGGTCAGCATGTATGGGGACCGCGCGCACGCCCAGCAGGCTTTGGATGCCGGCGCGGGTGGGGTCGTCCTCATGCGCTCCGCCAGCCAGGAGTTGATTCGGGCAATCCGCACCGTCGCGGCGGGCGGCCTGTACCTCGACCCGGCGCTACCCCCGAGCGCCCTGGACCTGACCCGGCACCGACGACCGGGGGGCGGCGCGGCGGTGCGCAACAGTCTGAGCGCGCGGGAGGCGGCTGTCCTCTGCCAGGTGGCACAGGGCTACAGCAACAAGGAGATTGCGGCCCGCCTGGCCCTGTCCGTTAAGACCGTGGAGACCTACAAGGCGCGCTCCATGGACAAACTGCACCTCGACAGCCGCGTGGATATCGTCCGCTACGCCGTGAGCGTGGGCTGGCTTCAGGACGCCTGAGCGACGCAGCGCCCGGTCCGAAACCTGACATCCCGGCGGCCTTTCCCGACGTTGCACACCGCTCTCCGCGGGAATATAAGGACGGGCATCCCCGCGTAAACCGGGGGCGTTAAGGAGGCCACGTTGGGAACGGAGCGGATAAGCGCGGTGTTTCCTTCACTGGACGAAGCGGACCGGGCAGTGATCGCATTGCGCAGGAACGGGGTGCGAGATGAACACCTGGCGTTTGTGAGTCCGCAGTGGGAGCGCGCAGGCGACTTCGACGGCCAGCCCGGTAGCGGGATGCTTTTCGGCTTGCCAGTCGGAGCGGTGTGCGGCGATGGGGCGTTCGTCACATCCGGCTGGCTATCGAACTCTCTCGCCGGATCGGCCGGAGTGGGGGACTGCTCCGTCGCCGAGGCGCTGACGCGGGCGGGCTATTCGGAGAGCGAAGCCCGGTTCTATGGCAGCGGTGTGGAGGGGGGCGGCGTTCTCGTTGCCGTGGACGCCGGGCGGGAACCGCTTGCCGGTGACCCGGCCGCGGAGGACGCGGTCACATCCGCGCTCCTCGGAGCGGGAGGGCGAAGCGTCAGCGCGCCGTTGCTGATGCCGGAACCGGCGCGCTGACGCAGCCGACAAAAGGCCCGGGCACTGCGCCCGGGCCTTCTTGCCACGTCGGATCGCCGGCTAACCGGTGACCTTCGCCAGGGCGGCCTTCACCAGAGCCGGAATGTCGGCGGTGGTGTCGGCCACGGGAACCCCGGCCGCGGTCAGAGCGTCCACCTTGCCCTGCGCGCTGCCGGAGGTGCCGGAGACGATCGCCCCTGCATGGCCCATGCGCTTGCCCGGCGGCGCGGTGCGTCCGCCGATGAAGGCGACCACGGGCTTCGACATCGTCTTGATATACTCGGCCGCGGTCTCCTCGTCGGAGCCGCCGATCTCGCCGACCATGACCACAACCTTCGTCTCCGGGTCCGCCTCAAAGAGCGGCAGCACGTCGATAAAGGTGGTACCCAGAATCGGGTCGCCGCCGATTCCGACCGCGGTGGTCTGTCCGGTGCCCGCCCGGGTGAGCGAGTCCACAATCTCGTAGGTCAGCGTGCCCGACCGTGAGACGAGGCCCACCGGCCCCGGCGTGAAGATGTTCGCCGGGATGATACCGATCTTTGCCTTGCCTGCCGACAGCAGGCCGGGGCAGTTCGGGCCGATCAGGCGAGTCTTCCCGGTGCTCTTGACGAACCGGGTCGCGCGCACCATGTCCTGCACCGGAATGCCCTCAGTGATGCAGACGATCAGCTCCACCCCCGCCGCGGCGCCCTCGATCACGGCGTCCGCCGCGAACTTCGGCGGGACCGTCACGAAGTGTGCGTTCGCGCCGGTCGCCTCGACCGCCTCGGCGACCGTGTCGAACACGGGCACGCCGTGTTCGGTGGTCTGACCACCCTTGCCGGGGGTGACGCCCGCCACGACCTGCGTGCCGTAGGCGATCATCTGCCCGGTGTGGAACGTGCCCTCGCGCCCCGTGATGCCGGAGACGACGACTTTTGTACTCTCGTCAATCAGAATGCTCATGGCTTCGCTTATGCCGTCTGCCGCTTCAGGTAGTAAGTGACGACGTCCTCGGTGTACTCTTCGCCTTCCTCGTCCTCGTCGCCTTCGGTGGTTTCCAGGTAGGTCACCTGCGAGACGGTGACGCTCACGAGTTCATAGCCTTCCGCGCCGAGCGCATTCAGCATCTCTTCCTCGCTCTCGTCCTCCATCTCGCTTGCCGAACGTGTCACAACCTTATAATCGAATGCGGCCATCGGTTCTGTTCTCCTGAACTCCGGGCGGGGTGAGCCGCCGCCCGGCGAAATGTCGCTGTCACTGCTGCGGGGCAGGGGAGCCGGTCAGATCGTCCAGCCACGCCCGCACCGTTTCCGCGCCATCGGCGTAGGTGCCGTCCGCGTTTGGCAGGTGAACGCCGACCATGCGGACCATGGCGCGCCATACGGCGCGGTCCTTTGTATCCGCCTCATCGAGTTCGCCCAGTTTCTCGATCCAACCCTGCGCCCAGGCGGAGACTTCGGCGCGCGCCGCGTCGTCCTCCAGGATCGCCCGCAGGCGGTCCGCTACCTCGTCGCGGTGTGGAGCGCGTCCGGCCATCGCTTCTCCGCCTGCGTCAGTCGCTGCCGACCAGCGACACAATCTTCTGGGCGGCCTCCTGCATCGTGGCTGCTGGGAGCAGGTCCGTGGTCTTCAGCAGTTCCAGGCCCTCCTCCGCGTTCGTGCCCGCGAGGCGCACCACGATCGGCACCTTCACGTCGAGCGAAGACACGCCCTCGATGATGCCCTTCGCCACCTCGTCGCCACGCGTGATGCCGCCAAAGATGTTGAACAGGACGCCCTTGACGTTCGGGTCGGAAAGGACCAACTCCAGGGAGTTGCGCACCAGCTCGGCCTTCGCGCCGCCGCCGATGTCCAGGAAGTCGGCCGGGTCGCCGCCCGCCCGCTTCACCTCGTCCATGGTGGTCATCACCAGGCCCGCGCCATTCCCGATGATCCCGATGTTGCCCCCGAGGTACACGTAGTTGGAGATGCCGCGCCGCCGCGCCTCCTTCTCGTACTCGTGCATCTCCTCGCTGGCCTCGGAGTACGCCTGGAAGTCGGCGTGCCGGAACAGGGCGTTGTCGTCGATGTTGATCTTGGCGTCGCCCGCCACGAACGTCCCGTCCGCGGTCACCACCAGCGGGTTGATCTCCGCCAGGGTCGCGTCGTTCTCCACGTACGCATCGTAGAGGGAGCGCAGGAAGGGGGCAAGCTTGCTGACCTCGGCCGCGGGAATGCCTCCCTGCGCGGCGACGCGCCGAATGGCGAAGTCGCGGACGCCCAGGAACGGGTCCACGGGCAGCCGCCCGATGGCATCCGGGTTCGAGTGCGCCACCTCCTCGATGTCCATCCCCCCCTGGGACGACACGATAAAGACGTTGCGCTGCGTACTCCGGTCGGTGGTGATGCCGATGTAGTACTCTTTGGCGATGTTCAGGCCCTGCTCGACGAGCACCTCGTCGATGCGCAGGTTCCCCTTGGCCTGCTCGAAGTACAACTCTTTACCGAGGATGCTCGCGGCGAAGTCGCGGGCCTCCTCCGGCGTTTTGACGACTTTGACGCCGCCGGCCTTACCGCGCCCGCCCGCGAGCACCTGCGCCTTGACCACCACGACGCCGCCAAGCGCCTTCGCAGCCTCGAACGCCTCCTCGGGGGTGCGGGCAACGTGTCCCTGAGGCACCGGAACGCCGTACTTCGCCAGCAGTTCCTTCGCCTGATACTCCTGCATCTTCATGTTCGAGAAAACTCCGTGGCCCAATCCGAGCCGCCGGTATTGTAGCAGATTGCCGGAAGGCAAGGCAACACGGCGCGGCACTACTTACCGGGAGGAGCCGAGCAGGCGGGCGAAATATTCCTGAGGAAGCAAGGGAGACACAGAAGGGAAGGCAGCAAAGCGGGCGATGTTCTACCCGCATCGCGGTGGCGCGCGCACCTGAGGTTATAAAGGGCTACCGCTGGGCGACGGCGTCCGCCTCCTGGGCCATCGCAAAATCCTTCTCGGTGATGCCCCCGGAGTCGTGGGTTACCAGTCCGATGTGGACCTTATTGTAGCGGATGTCGATGTCCGGGTGGTGCTGCGCCGCCTCCGCCGCTTCGGCGAGTCGGTTGACAAACTGCATGGACTGGATGAAGTCGTCGAACGCGAACGTCTTCTTCAGCACGCCGCCCTCGACGGCCCAGCCGTCCACGGTTCCCAGACGCTCCTGAACCTGCTCGTCGGTGAGTTTCGCTGCGCGCATTCGGGCACCTCCGCATCCGGTTAATTCTTTGCCCGGAGTATACCCGCCACGCTTGACGGTAGTGTTACAATGGGGCGATATGGAACTCACGATTCTGGGCACTGCCGCCGCCGAGGCGTGGCCCGCGCCCTTCTGCCGCTGCGCCTCCTGCCAGGAGGCGCGGCGGCGGGGCGGGCCGGACGTCCGTACCCGCTCCGGGTCGCTGCTCGACAACGACCTGAAGATCGACTTCAACGCCGACACCGTCATGCAGATGCAGCGGGCCAACCGCGACCTGTGTGACGTCCGTACCCTCGTCTTCACGCACCAACACTCCGACCACATCGTTCCGACCGAACTGGCCTGGGCATCCGGGCCGTTCACCAACACGCCGCCCGCCGAACCCATCGCGGTGTTTGGCAACGCGCCGGTGCTGGAGATGCTAAACGCCGCCTTCGCGAACCCCACGAAGGCAAACCTGGCGTTCCACCTGCTGGAGCCGCTGAAACCGGTCACCACGCCCACAGGGGACGAGATCCTGCCCCTGCCGGCGGACCACGCGCCCGGGGCACTGACCCTGCGCCTCACCCGCGGTGGGAAGACGCTGTTCTACGGTCACGACTCTGGCCTGTACCCGGAGGAGACCCTGGCTGCCCTCGCCGAGGGGCCGACTCTGGACCTGGTCCTCTTCGACTGCACCTACGGCGGCCAGAAGTCCCAGAACCGGGGGCACATGGGCGTGGACGGCGTCATTCGCATGGCCGAGGAGCTGCGCAAACGCGGCGCCGTCACGGACACGACGACGCTCGTGGCGACGCACTTTTCGCACAACGGGGGCCTGATGCACGAAGACCTGGTGGCAGCGTTCCAGCCGCATGGGATTCGGGTGGCCTACGATGGCATCGTCCTCCGCGTTTGACCTCAACGGGGCACTGGCCAGACTCCCGCGCGTCCGGCTGGTCGAGTGGGCGACACCCGTGCAGCCCCTCGACCGGCTTCGGGATGCGCTGGGGGGCGCGGGCAAGGGTGTGCCGCGCCTGCTCATCAAGCGCGATGACCTGAACGGCATTGCGCTGGGCGGCAACAAACTCCGCAAACTGGAGTGGCTGCTCGCGGACGCACTCGACCGGGGCGCGGACGTGCTGCTGACGGCTGGCGCGGCGCAGAGCAACCACTGCCGCCAGACCGCGGCAGTGGGGGTGATGTACGGCGTCGAGACACACCTGTGCCTGCGCGGCCCCGCCCCGGAGCGGAGCACCGGGAACCTGGTGCTGGACGACTGGCTGGGCGCGCGGCTGCACTTCGCCCCGGAGGGCGAGGACGTTTCGGCGTTCATGGCGGCGCACGCCGCGCGTCTGGAGGGCGAGGGCAGGAAGCCCTACGTGATTCCCATCGGCGGATCGAACGCGATCGGCTCGGTCGGATTCGCTGCGGCGGTGGGAGAGTTGGCGGGGCAGGGCGTTGTGCCGGACGTTATCGTGGCGGCGACCGGCTCCGGGGGGACGCAGGCGGGGCTCGAGGTCGGAGTACGTCTGCTCTGGCCGGAGCAAGCGCGCGTTCACGGAATCGGCGTCGCGCTGCCCGACACCACCTCCTGGCAGGCCGATGTGGCGACCCTGGCAAACGCGGTCGCCGCGCGCCTCGGTGCTGACCTCACCGTTTCGCCCGCCGACGTCACCTGCCCAATGGACTATATGGGCGCAAAGTACGGCGTCCCCACGGCGGAGAGCGACGCCGCCATCCGCCTCCTGGCGCGCACCGAGGGCATCTTCCTTGACCCCGTGTACTCCGCCAAGGCGTTCGCGGGCCTGCTGGACCGCATCGCACGGGGAATCTACCACCCGGACCAGACCGTGCTGTTCTGGCACACCGGCGGAACCCCCGCCCTGTTCGCCTAGCAAAACTCCTGTGGTATAGTGTTGCCATGCCCGGCCGCTACCGGGAGCATTCTCAGGAGGTCTGCTGCATGGATCGTCGACGCTTTCTCTTCTCCGTCGCCGCGGCGAGCATCGTTGTGGCCGTCACCCTGGGCGCCTTCTGGGGCGGCCCGTCTCGCGCGCAGTCCGAACAGGGCGGGGAGAAGGAGCCGCCGCGCAAGGCGCAGCACGTTGTCGCTGCAAAGGTCGAGTTCGCCACGGTCGCCGCCGACAGCGAGGCGGTGGCGAAGGCTCTGAAGGCGGACGATCTCGCAGGGGCGCGGAATCTGATCCGCAAGCCGGGGGCGTTCGAGGGGAAGGTCGCGGAGATCTTCGCGCCGGAGAGCAACAGTGTTGTGATCCTGAACTTTGACAGCGACTACCGGAACGCCCTGTCCGCCGTGGTCTACTCCGCCCACTTCGCGAAGTTCCCCGACCTGGCCAAACTCAAGGGGAAGCGCGTCCTGGTGACCGGAAACTTCAGCGAGTACAAGGGCCGCCCCCAGATCGAACTGACCAACCCGTCGCAGATCAAGATTATCAAGTAGACGGAGTAAACGCCGCAGAGAAGAGCAGGTCGCCCACGCCGGGCGGCCCGCTCTTTGTTTTTGCTTCCCCTACAGTCTGCCTACAGACAGTTTGCCTACAGGTGGTAGACCACGTTCGGGCGGCAAAGCAGATGCGGGGCGGTCGTGGTCGGGTCTACCGGGATGTCCAGGAAGCGCGTGATCCGATCGGCGGCGCCCGCGCCCGCGTCCGGCGTGTCGCGGATCTCGCTGCCCAGGCGGTAGAAGTCGCGGATCGACAGCAGGATATCGTCCGTCAGTCGCCATATCTCGGGAGCGTCGTCGTTGCGCCGTGCGCTCACCACCAGGCGCCACATCCGCTCGATGATGTCTCCGTTGCCCGTCTCCACCACGAGGACCATCCGTTACCTGAACCTCCTGTCTTCAAGAATCACACGGCTTGGTTAGATAGTGGCTATTATGACGGAAATCTTGCCCGGAAATGTTTCCAATTTCTGATATTTGCTGGCAGTAACAGCACTCAAGGGGTGTCAGTGCTAAAACAGCAGGCGCAGGCTCGCCGCGAACGTGAGCCCGAGCGCCAGGTACTCGAACGCCTTCTGGTTCACGCGTGGCAGGGCCCATTTGCCCACTATCCCGCCGAGGAGAACGGTGGGCAGCAGCGCGAGCGCGATCAGGAGGGATTGGCCGTTTATCAGCCCGAGTTGGAGGCCAAACGGCACCTTGCACAGGTTGAGCGTGAAGAAGTACCAGGCTGCGGTCGCCACGAACGACACCTTATCGAGCCGCCGTGTGAGCAGGTACAGCACCATGACCGGCCCGGCGGCGTTGGCGACCATCGTTGTGGCCCCCGCTACGGTGCCCGCCACGGCCGTTATCCACAGCGGCACTCGACCTTCATCCTGCGGGGGGGGAGGGGCGGCGCCTTCCGCAGCGGCGGGCACAGGGCGGGCGCGGAGCCGCTGTGCCAGGGAGAGGAGTACCAGGAGGAGCAGCGTCGCGCCGATAAGGCGCTTGGCGTCCGTGTCGCTGACCCGGCCGAGCGCCAGGTAGCCGAGGGCCACCCCCAGCAGGGACCACGGGTAGATCTGGCGCAGGATGTCCCAGCGGGCGAGTTGCCGCCGGTATGCGGAGATCGCCACGCAGTCCGCGCAGATCAGGATGACAAGGACGATCCCCACGGACTCGCGGGCGGGCCACACGAGGGCGAACAGGGCGATAGAGACGATACCGATACCTGCGAAGCCGGTCTTGGCCGCGCCAATCAGCACCGTTGCCAGCCCCAGCATCAGCCACTGCCACGGCTCCAGGGCGGGCAGCAGGCCCATCACTGATTAATCAGCCCCTTCGAAACCAGGTACAGGAGAACGACCCCGACCGCGATCCGGTACACGACGAATACGGTGGTGGAGTTCGTCCGCAGGAAGCGCATCAGGAACGCGATGGACGCATAGCCCACGATTCCGGAGACCGCGGTCGCCACGAGCAGATGGGGCGTGGTCCACTCCATCACAGGAGATGCGCCGGGGTGCGGGGCCTCCGGGCGGATGAACGACTTCATCTGGTAGAGGCCCGCCAGAACGATCGCGGGGACGGACAGGAGGAACGAGTACCGCGCCGCCGCTTCGCGGTTCAAACCGGTTAGAAAGGCTCCGGAAAGGGTGGAGCCGGAGCGGGACGCGCCGGGGATGAGCGCGAGCACCTGCGCCAACCCGACAATAATCCCATCCTGGACTGTGACATCCCCAATCTCGCGCCGCTTGGTGACAAAGCGGTCGGTGACAAACAGGACCAGGGCCATTGCAATGAGCATCACCCCGATGACCCGCGTGTCACGAAAGACCGTTTCAATGTACTCCTGGAACACCGAACCAGCGACGCAGATGGGCACGGTTCCCACCACGACCCCCAGTGCCAGCTGGGCCTCCGGCGACGTTTTATCGCCGCCTGGCTTCAGCGCGCCGACGAGCGCCTTTGTCATCCCCCAGAGGTCCTTCGCGAAGTAGCCGACCACCGCCGCCGCCGTCCCGAGCTGGATCACGGCGGTCGCCGGAGCGCCCGGGTCCTTCCAGCCCAGCAGGGCAGGGACGATCTTCAGGTGCGCGGTGGACGAGATGGGAAGGAATTCGGTCAATCCCTGGACGATGCCCAGCGTTATCGACTGGAAGAAGTTCAAGCGGTGCGATCCTCCTGGTGATGAACGGGCGCCGGGGGGGGCGGCCCGGGGGCGCTGGGGGTGTGATGGATGCGCAGGGCGCGCTCCAGTCGGAGGACGCGCCCGCCGCCGTTCGTGGCGCCCGTTCGCGCTGCTCCTTCGCGCGCCGCGCGCTCGCGACGGCGGCGCGGGATCACGACGTAGTGCATGATCAGGACGCGCGCCAGGGCGGCCACGGGCGCCGCGAGGAACATCCCCATCAGCCCGAAGAACTCGCCGCCCACCAGCAGGGCGACGATAATGATGGCGGCGTGCAGGTGCAGTCGGTGCCCCAGAAACTTGGGCATGATGATCTTGCTCTCGACCAGGTGCAGAAGGGTGAAGAAGCCCACCACCCAGATCCAGAGCCAGGGCTGCCCGGCCTGCGCGCCATAGACGAAGGCGAGGGTCGCCAGCGGGATGCCCCCGAGGAGCGGTCCAATCACCGGAATCGCCCGGGTGACCCCCGCGAAGATGCCCAGAATCAGGGCGTACTTCATTCCGATCAGCGACAGGCCGACTCCCGTCACCACGCCCGCAATCACCGCCAGCCAGAACTGGGCGACCACATAGTCGCGCATGATGGCGCTGCTCTCGCTCAGAATCGCGAGGGTCGAGCGCTGGCGCGCCTTCGGGACCAGGAAAAGAAGTTCGCTGCGCAGTTCGCGCGCGTCCAGTGTGAAGTAGAAGGCCAGCACCGGGATCAGAAGCAGTTCCACGATGTGGGACGCCCATGAGACGGTCCGCCCTAGCAGCGACGCGACCCACGCGCCGGGGGAGGGGACCGCCTCCACGCTAAGGCGCTCCTCAATGAACTGGCGCACCTCAGGGGGCAGGTTCAGGTTGGCGTACCACGCCTGGGCAGCGTTGATCTGCGCTGCCAGGGTGCTCTGGTACTTCGGCCAGTTCTGCTGGAGCTCGTTCCACTCCAATTCGAAGGGGTGGATCATCAGGCGGACGGAGGCCACCGTCGCCGCCAGTAGCACCGCGAACACCAGCGCCGTCGCTATGGTGCGCTGAACACGAGGCCGCAGGAACGGGATGCGGATACGGGTAAGGGGCCGCACCAGGGCGCCGACGGCGCTCGCCAGTACCAGGGCAACGACCACCGTCGTCACCACGGTGCGAACGCGCCAGAGGACGTAAATTGCGACCACCGCGAGCGCCAGCCGCAGGAGCAGCAGCGACCAGAAGCGAAGGCGGCCCTCCGCGGAGGCCGCCATCACCGCACGCTGTCTCTCCGTCACCAGAAGCGTTGCCGCCGCCTCATCCCCCTCATCCGCCATGGTGCGTGTCTACTCCGAACGTTTCAAATACCCAGGTGCAGATGCGCTGCGCGGCATCGCCCTCTCCGTAGGGGCTGGCGGCCTTTGACATCGCCGCGTAGGCCTCCGGGTCGCTCAGCAGGCGCGAAGCCTGCGCCACGACCTCCTCCGTGTCCGTCCCGACCAGGCGGGCGTTACCGGAGTGGACCCCTTCGGGGCGCTCCGTGGTGCGGCGCAGAATCAGCACCGGTTTACCAAGGCCAGGCGCCTCCTCCTGCGCGCCACCCGAGTCTGTCACGACAAAGTGCGACGCCTTCATCAGGTGGACAAACGGGAAGTACTCCTGCGGCTCGGTCAGTAGGATGCGCTCATGGCCGCCCAGCATCGGTTGGACGACTTCGCGCACTACCGGGTTCCGGTGCATCGGGAATACCACATGGACATCCGGGAACCGGTCCACGACCGTACGGATGGCGGTACAGATGCGGCGCATCGGCTCGCCCCAGTTCTCGCGCCGGTGCGCCGTCACCAGGAGCATCCGGCCGGGACGCGCCACCGCTTCGGCGAGCGCCGGGTCGTCAAAGGTGTAGTCCTGCTGCGCCACAGAGCGCAGGGCATCGACCACCGTGTTGCCTGTCACCCGCACGGACTCCGGCGCGACGCCCTCACGGTACAGGTTTTCGGCCGAAAGCGTGGTCGGGGCGAAGTGCAGGTCGGTCAGCCGCGTGGTCAGGCGGCGGTTAATCTCTTCCGGGAACGGGTCGAACTTGTCGTCGGTGCGTAGCCCCGCCTCCACATGTCCGAACTTCGCCTTCGCATAGAACGCTGCCAGGCTCGCAACGAAGGTCGTGGTGGTGTCGCCCTGAGCGATCACGATGTCGGGCTGCTCCTGCTCCAGGACCGGGGTCAGGGCCTGCAGGGCGCGGGCGGTGAGGTCCGCCAGCGTCTGCCGGTCCCGCATCAGGCCCAGGTCGTGGTCGGGCGTGATCTTGAAGACGCTCAGCACCTGGTCCAGCATCTCACGGTGCTGGCCTGTGGAGATGACGACCTGCCGGACCTTGTCCGGGTGGCGGGCGAACTCCAGCACGACGGGGGCCATCTTCACGGCGTCCGGGCGCGTCCCGAGGACGCAGGCGACGGTCAGTTTCTTCGGTTCGGTCATAGTTGGGTCAGGCGAAGGTGGACGCGGCGGCGGAGGGGGCGCTGCCGTCCTCGCCGCGTTTCTCGTCGCGGCGTCGAATCTCGTAGCGGATATACAGCCGCTTCTGGCTCTTTACCGTGCGCGTTTCCGACCCCCAGGGGGTCATCCCCGCCTTCTCCAGCACGCGCCGCGAGCCCCAATTCTCGGCGTCGGCGAAGGCGACCACCCGGCGGAGCCGCAGCGTCTCAAACCCGAACTGGAGCGCCAGCCGCGCACCCTCGGTCATCAGGCCGCGGCCCCAGTGCGAGCGGCGGAGCAGGTAGCCCAATTCCGCCCGCCCGGGCTCCGTCTTCAGGTCCATCAGGTCGATGGAGCCGATCATCTCGCCGGTCTCCCGCAGGAGCAGGGCGAAAGCCATGGAGTCGCCCTCACGCCGGCGCCGGATCTGGTCGCCCACAAAGCCGCGCACCGCGCCGACGCTGCGCGCGGGCTCCCAGGGGAGGAAGCGGGTCACCTCAGCATCGCTCGCGCACGCGAACAGCGCGCCTGCGTCCTCCTCCTGAAGCGGGCGCAGGGCCACGCGCTCCCCGGTCAGGACTACGTCCTCCGGCAGCACGGCCGCCTTATTGCGGCGCGGCACCAGCGCTGCCAGGGCGGAGCGCAGCATCTCAGGGCATCCCGTTCCACACGAGGAGGAGGGCCGCCAGGCATCCCCCCAGTGTCAGCCCGTAGATCACCCAGACCGCCTGCCGCACGGTCAGCCCGCGGTCGCGCAGACGGTGGTGAATGTGGGTCCGGTCCGCCTGGGTCGGGCTTGCGCCGCGCAGAATGCGCCGGATGACCACGTATACGGCGTCCAGGACGGGAACGCCCATGACCAGCAGCGGAACGAACACCGCCAGTGTCGCCGGCACTTTGACCGTGCCGACCACCGCCAGGCCCGCCAGTACGAACCCCAGGAAGTACGAGCCGACCGTGCCCATGAAGATGGACGCCGGGTTGTAGTTGTAGCGCAGGAAGCCGAAGCACGCCCCCACCAGCGCCGCGGCCATGAGGGCGACGCCCGCCTCCCCGCGGGACGCCGCAATCAGCCCCATAGTGGACGCGGCGATCGCGCATACGCCTGCGGCGAGCCCGTCCAGGCCATCCAGAAAATCAAAGGTCTTGGCGGCGACAAAGACCCATACCATCGTCACCGGGATGGCCCAGTGGCCCAGCGGCGTCCAGTCGCGCGCGTCGTACGTCCCGTCGAAGAGGCTGAGGGGGTTGGTCACCCCGTCGATACGCGCCCCGAGCACGGCGGCCACAAACCCGCCGAGAAGCAGGGCGAGCGTCTGCCACTTCGGCGACAGGTCCTTCTTGTCGTCCAGCATCCCGACAGCGGCGACCACGGCCGCGCCGAGGATGATGCCGAGGATGGGGTGTTCCCCCTTGCCCACGGCTACCGCGAACTCCTGCCCGGCCAGAGGGCGCATCAGCAGCACCGTCACCAGCCAGCCGAAGAACATGGCGACCCCGCCCCAAAGGGGGATGGGCCGGTCGTGGACGTCCCGGTTACGCACCTCGCGGATTGCGCCGTACCGGTGCGCCAGCCGCTTGACCGCCGGGACCACAAGCAGTGTGAGAAGCGCCGCGACCCCCGCGGCCAGTCCCATTTTGACGAGAAGGGCGTTCATCCGTTCCCTCGAACCGCCTCGACGGCGTTGTGCGCGCTCAGAGTCAGCGTACCAACCGGTCTTCGAGCACCAGATTCGCAGACGGCGGCGCCCCTTCGGGCATCTCCACCAGTTCCACGCCCGCCGCCGCCAGGACTTCGAGTCCCCAGCCCGACGGCGCCTCTCCCGCAAACACGACCCGGGTAATGCCCGCAGCGACGACCATACGGGCGCAGACGTGACACGGGCGGCAGGTGCCGTAGAGCGTCGCCCCCGCGGTGGAAACGCCGTGGAGGGCGGCCTGCATCAGGGCGTTCTGCTCCGCGTGCAGGGTCCGGATGCAGCGCCCGTCCTCCATCAGACAACCGACCTCGGTGCAGTGTTTCTGCCCCGGCGGCGAGCCGTTGTAACCTGTGCTGAGGATGCGCCGGTCGCGGACGATCACCGCGCCGACGTGCCGACGGAGACAGGTCGCCCGCGTGGCTACCTCGCGAGCGATCCGCATGAAGTACTCGTCCCAGGACGGCCTCTCGTCCAAGCGGTGTTTACCCCCAGAGCGGGAAGCGGTCGCACAGCGCCTTTACGTCGCGGCGCACATCGGCCAGAGCCGCCTCGTCGTGCCGCACGGTCAGCGCCCGGTCGATCAGGCCCGCGATTTCAGCCATCTCCGCCTCGCGCATGCCGCGCGTGGTCACGGCAGGCGACCCGAGGCGCAGGCCGGACGTCTTGAACGGCGGGTTCGGGTCATTCGGGATGGCGTTCTTATTGGTGGTGATGCCCGCCTCGTCCAGCACCTCCTGCGCCCGCTTGCCGTTCAGCTTCTTGGGCCGCAGGTCCACCAGCATCAGGTGATTGTCGGTGCCGCCGGACACCAGCCGGAACCCGTTCTCCGACATCGCCTCGGCCAGCGCCCGCGCATTGCGCCGAACCTGTGCCTGGTACGCCCGGAACGAGGGCTCCTGCGCCTCCTTGAGGGCTACGGCCTTGGCGGCGATCACGTGCATCAGCGGGCCGCCCTGCATGCCCGGGAACACCGCCTTGTCGATGGCCTGCGCCATCTCCGGCGTTCGGGACAGGATCAGGCCGCCGCGCGGACCGCGCAGGGTTTTGTGGGTAGTGGTGGTCACCACGTCCGCATACGGCACGGGGGAGGGGTGCTCGCCCGCAGCAACCAGTCCCGCGATGTGGGACATATCCACCAGGAAAACCGCGCCCACCTCATCGGCGATCTCACGCATCTTCGCCCAGTCGATGACGCGCGGGTACACCGTGGCGCCGCCCAGGAGCATCTTCGGCCGATGTTCGAGCGCCAGTTCGCGCATCCGGTCGTAGTCCAGCAGTTCGTCGTCGCCGCGCACCCCGTAGTGGACCGCATTATACAGGAAACCGGAGAAGTTGACGGGAGAGCCGTGGGTAAGGTGCCCGCCCTGCGCAAGGTCCAGCGCGAGGAAGGTATCGCCGGGCTTCATGGTAGCGAAGAACACAGCCATATTGGCGTTCGCGCCAGAGTGCGGCTGGACGTTAGCGTACGGGGCGCCAAACAGCGCCTTCGCCCGCTCGATGGCCAGTGTCTCGACCACGTCTACCCACTCGCAGCCGCCGTAGTAGCGCTTGCCGGGGTAGCCCTCAGCATACTTGTTGGTCAGGCTCGATCCCTGCGCCTCGCGCACGGCCCGCGACACAACGTTCTCGCTGGCGATCAGTTCCAGTTTGTCGCTCTGGCGCACGTCCTCCGCCCGGATCGCCTCAAAGATCTCGGGGTCCACTTCGGAGAGCGGGGCGCCGAAGTTCGCCGTGAAGGTGTCGCCGAGTTCCTGCTCCAGAATCGCCACGCGGTTGGTCCTCAATTCGTGTACGGGGTGGTCCCTAGATAGCGCTTCCATTGTAGCATGCCGCCCGGTTTCGTCGCAATCAGCCGAGACTACTGTTATAGTCTTAATAAGAGGGGCGTGCGCCGACGGGTAGTGGTGGGTTGGGGGAGGGGGGGCTGAATGTGGTGAGGCGGCATGGCGGCCGGCGCTCGTCACCGACAGGGCCCACCGACAAACTTATACAGGCGTGATATATCTGGGGAGGGACTGATTCCCTCATAAAACCGATTACTAATCGTTGCTTTGCGCGATAAAAACATTACATAAAAATATCAGGCAATTTCCATATAAGGAATCATCCTTTTGACGCTTGCTATGATAACAAACTTTTCGCAATTTTAACAGTGTAATCTGTTGACCGCTTGTTAATCGGCCTGTATAATCCCCGTCAACAAGAGCGATATCCGTTTAGAGTGCCGTTTGCATCCGGTATGTGGCGGGCGCAACGCACTTTACTGACGGTTTTCTGGTGTTTGCCCGTGCCGAGCGGGCACCGCTGCGTGCAGAAGGAGTGTCGAGTGTTCATCCCATCTGGCTACGGACTTGAACAGGTTGTTGGTATGATGTGTCCATGCTCGTCGTTGTCTGCCCGTTCTGCCAGGGTCCGGACGTGATCCGCTTCGGCACTACCGTGAGCGGTTCCGCCCGCCTGCGCTGCAAAG
>Ga0065721_10050208_pt1 | contig 22167 bp, 21 predicted proteins | sample Mesricmetagenome_FD_59108 | JGI IMG/M metagenome (GOLD analysis project Ga0065721, IMG submission 59108) | Mesophilic microbial community from rice straw/compost enrichment Sample: eDNA_1 v2 (version 2) | ecosystem: Engineered > Solid waste > Grass > Composting > Bioreactor | place: USA: Davis...
CTAAAAAACGGGCGGAAATTGGGTACCAGCCAACCGCGGACAAAAGCGGTGACCCATTCGTCAAAGGGTATGACGAGAAAATCGGACGGGCTCATCGCACGTCTCCTTATTGTTTCTTGGCGCGGATGTTAGCGCGCGTCGTCGAGTTCCAGTTCGGTCTTCTCCGACACCATCGTCTCGGCGGTGTTCTCGCCTTGATCATTTTCTGCAGGCGTTGAAAGTTGGGCGAACACAGCCTCGGGAGCCACGACGCCCACCAGGCGATTATCGGCATCGGTGATGGCAATGGGCAGCCCGCCGCTGGCGGCGCCATAGAGATCCGCCAGTTGTGTATCGGCGTCGGCAGTGGGGTATTCTGTCTGCATCACCTCTGAGAGGTGCACATCCTGCGGGCCGCTTTCGCGGTCTGCGGTCGCGGCCTGTTGATAGGTCACGACCCCGGCGATCTCCTCGCCGTCCATGACGTAGACCGCGTTGAGGTTCTGGTCTTCCATGGTCTTCACGGCGTCGCTGGCCGTGTCGGAATTGAGCTGCACAACCGCTGGCGTGCTCGATACCGTGTCCGCAGTAAAGACACGGCCCCTATCGATATCGGCGACGAAAGCGGCAACGTAATCATCGGCGGGGTTGGAGACGATCTCCTGTGCCGTGCCGATCTGAACAATGCGCCCATCTTTCATAATGGCGATCTTGTCCCCGAGGAGAAGTGCCTCATTGAGATCATGTGTGATGAAGACGATGGTCTTTTTCAGCGTTGCCTGAAGGCTGAGAAGCTCATCCTGCATTTCCCGCCTGATCAGCGGGTCCAGTGCGCCGAAGGGCTCGTCCATGAGGAGCACTTCGGGGTCCGTGGCGAGGCCGCGGGCAAGGCCGACACGCTGCTGCATGCCACCTGAGAGATCGGCAGGCTTGCTATGGGCCCAGGAAGCGAGACCAACCTGTTCGAGCGCGGCGAGCGCCTTGCTGTTCCGTTCCGCAGCCGGGACGCCCTTGATCTTAAGGCCATAGGCGGCGTTCTCGAGAATTGTACGGTGCGGGAAGAGCGCGAAGTGCTGGAATACCATCGCGATCTTGTTACGACGAATGTCCCGCAGTTTGGCGCTGGTGCAAGAGGCGATATCGTCGCCATCGATCAGTATTTCGCCGCTGGTTGGTCGGATCAGCCCGTTCAGCATGCGCACCATGGTAGATTTTCCGGACCCGGAAAGTCCCATGATCACAAATATCTGCCCCTCATCGACATCAAAATTGGCGTCCTGAACACCGACAGTCTGGCTGGTGGTTTGGAAGATTGATTCTTTGCTTTCACCCTCGGCAAGGAGTGCGAGTGCCTCTTTGGGTCGGTCACCGAAGATCTTGAAGACCTTCTTCACCTTCAACTTGGCAGTCATCTGACCTCATAAGTAGTTTCGTGAATAATAAAGCCGATCCTGGCTCCAATATTATCACAATTGAAGAAGGATGAAAAAATATATTGCCCAGGACAAAGCTGGGCCCAGTCATAATATCTGCTGCATGTTTATGTTGGATATAATGGTAGGTCAGCGGATATGACATTTCAACCGCAAAAATGACAAAATGTGGATTTGCTGCCCTGAGGGCGGGCGGCGGTATTCTTGGACTTTCGGGTTCAGAGCCGTCAAAATCTGGAGAAATACAGGGCCTGGGCCTTGGCATTGCCGGGCCTGGAGCAGACCTCCAACTCTCCTACCAGGAAGGTCCACAGTCGACCCCATGTGAGACATCCCAGCGCTTAGAATTCTTCTCCCAAAGCGGACATGGTGCTATTGTCTGATTCTGGTGTTGTCCACGCCACCCCCCTCCGCTGGGAAAGTAAATATCATGCAGGGCGAGTAATGAACCCAGCCATTGTCCGGGCAAAAGCAAAAGGAGGGATTGCTGATAAAGCTCGCACTGGAAGGGTACTATGAAGCTCTCAGCACCAATCTTTCATCTCAAACGCACGGCAAAACAGCTCGCCCGTAGTCAGGGAGTTGATCTCAGTGTCGCGCTTGACCGCGTTGCTGTGGCAGAAGGTTTCAGTAGTTGGAGCCTGCTTGCAGCTAAGTATGCGGCAAGTTCGTCTGCGACCAAGCTATATGCTGGCCTAAAACATGGCGACGTGATGCTTATCGGAGCACGCCCAGGGCAAGGAAAGACCCTGCTTGCCTTGGGAATCGTGGCCGAGGCCCTGAAGGACGGCAAACAGGGTATGTTTTTCACGCTCGAGTATACCGAAGCGGAAGTCCAGGCACGTTTCGCATCGATAGGCTTCGAGGCCGAACAATTTGGAGACGCTTTCATACTCGACTGTTCGGACGATATCTGTGCGGACTACATCATTGCCAAAGCTGAGTCAGCTAGACCGGGAACGGTGGTCGCGGTCGACTATTTGCAGTTGATGGATCAGAAGCGAACACACCCGGACCTATCTGAACAGATGTCAGCTCTAAGGGCCTTTGCGGATGACCGAGGATTGGTGTTTCTCATGATCTCTCAGATCGCTCGCACGTATGACCCTGTCGCGAAGCGCATTCCCGATCTAACGGACGTCAGACTGCCCAATCCCGTCGACATGGCTGTGTTCACCAGAACGCATTTTATTGGCGATCATCCGTTGGCATCCGAAGCGGCTCATTAGTCTGCTCGCCCTGCCGCAGGCCAATACGGCCTGCGGTATTATGTCGGCACTTGTGGGTAGTTTCCCACAAAGCCGTCGGTCCGCAAACCACCCCCGAGACGACACCGGTCGACCGCCACCGGAGTGGCAGCTAACGGGAAACCGAAAACGTTGCCGCAACGACCGTTTTGGGGCGCGAATCTGCCAGTTGCTCTCTCCGACGGGCTGGACCGCTATCGAAGTCGCAAAATTACCAACTGCATCGCAGCACTGCCCGTTTGTCTTTTGACGATTGAATGCCGTCGCAAACCTGATTTTGATCGGCGCAATTCCCGTTATGCCACGCAGAATAGACGCACTCTAGAAAACGATTTGCACCTTCATAGATCGGTCGCGCTGGTTTGCCAGCTCGAACGCCTCTACCGCCTGATGCAATGGAATTTCTGCTGTTAGCAGCGGGCGCACATCGAGCTGCCCGCTGCCCAAAAGGTCGACGGCTTGTGCAAATTCGGCGTGAAAACGAAAAGAACCGATCAACCGCACTTCACGAGTGATGATTGCATTGATCGGCAAGGTAAAATCACCGCCAAGACCGAGCTGGACGACAACGCCCTGGGGCACCATTGCGGGAAGCGCCTGCTGCAGGGCGAACTGGCTGCCTGATGCCTCGAAACAGACATCGAAATGCCCCTTGCTGCGAGCGTAGCTCGCCAGCGCGTCCGGCTCCGCGCCAACATCGATACCACGCGTGGCGCCGCATTTTTGCGCAATACCAAGCGGAAATTGATTGAGGTCGGTTACGACGATTTCCCGCGCGCCACCGAGCCGAGCCAGCATCGTGACGAGGCATCCGATGGGCCCCGCGCCGGTGATCAATACCTTCCTGCCCAAAAGCAATCCGGCCATGCCCACGGCATGCAGACAAACGGCCAGCGGTTCGGCCAGGGCCGCTGCCGCAAAACTGGTTTTCTCGGAGATGGCAACCGCCTGCTGCGCCGGAATAGTAACGCTTTGCCGGAATGCGCCCTGCTGATGGGGCATGCGCATGGCGCTGCCCATGAACCGCATATCCATGCAATGGTTTTGCAGCCCGGCGGTACAATAGACGCAATGGCCACAGGGAATGCTGGGATTGACGGCAACGCGTGTGCCGACTTCAAGCCCGGCAACACCTTCGCCCAGTTCCGCCACCACGCCCGAGACTTCGTGACCCAGCGCCATGGGTTCGCGCAGGCGGATGGAGGCGGTGCCCCCATGATTGTAGTAATGCAAGTCCGAGCCGCAAATGCCACCAGCCTTGACCTCAACCCGCACCTCTCCCGGCCTTGGGGTGATGGGTGGGCGCGCTTCGATGCGGAGATCCTTGGGAGCGTAGAGAATGACGCCAAGCATGGTTTGGTCTTTCGGAAGAAGGGTCAGAGAACCGAGATCATGCCGCCATCGACATAGATGATCTGGCCATTGACATAGTCGGAGGCGGACGAAGCGAGGAAGACAGCGGTGCCTGCCAGTTCTTCGGGCTTGCCCCAACGCCGGGCCGGTGTCCGTGCCTTCACCCAGCCATCGAATTTGGCGTCGTTGATCAGAGCCTCGTTCATGTCTGTCAGCATATAGCCCGGACCGATCGCATTGGCCTGAATGCCCAGTTCGCCCCATTCGGCGGCCATGGCCCTGGTCAGCATCTTGATGCCACCCTTGGCAACGGTATAGGGAGCTACCGTTGCGCGGGCCAGTTCGCTGGTCAGCGAGCCAATATTGATCACCTTGCCATAGCCCCGCTTTGCCATGCGGCGGGCAGCCTCCCGGCCGGTTACGAAAGAGCTGGTGAGATTGGTGTCGATGACACGCTGCCAGTCGGCGGTCTGCAAATCCAGCATGGGCTTGCGAAACTGGATGCCGGCATTGTTGACCAGAATGTCCACTGCCACGCTCTCCGCATCGAGCTGTTTGAATGCTGCGGTCACCGCGTTTTCGTCGGTCACGTCGAATGCGAGACCACGAGCGGTGTGGCCCTCGGACTGGAGTGCGGCGGCGGTATTCTCAAGACGCGCAGCATCCATGCCGTTGAGCACAAGGCTGGCGCCTGCCTGGGCCAGGCCGCGGGCTATGGCGAGGCCCAGACCACGCGAGGAACCGGTGACGAGAGCGGTGCGTCCGGAAAGATCGAATGGATTGGTATCGGCCATGATTCAGAGCTCCGAGCTGCGGGTGGTCAGATCAGCGCGCTCGAATATGGCGGGCAGCAATTCAGTGCCCAGGCCCGGACCTTCCATAGGAAGGACATGGCCATTCACCACCTTGGGAAGCTCGGTGACCAGTTCCTTGTACCAGCCCGTATAAAAGGCGCGAACCGATTCCTGGATCATGGTATTTGGCTGCGAGAACGAGGAATGCACGGCGGCTACATAGGCAACAGGGCCGGTGCAGTCATGGGGTGCATAGGGGCGGTGATAGGTGTCCGCCAAAGCCGCGATCTTGCGGCCCTCGGTAAGGCCGCCAGTCCATACCAGGTCGGTCATGACGATGCCGATGGCGCCGGATTCGAGCATGTCTTTATAGGGGAAGCGCGACCCCAGTGTTTCGGACGCGCAAATCGGAACGCTGGTTGACGCGGCCAGTTCGGACAGTGCCGAAACCGAATTCATGCGGATCGGGTCTTCGTACCAGGTCGGATCGAAGGCTTCGAGTTCACGGGCGATGCGCTTGATTGTCGGCAGGTTCCAGAGGCAATGGAACTCCACCATGATCTGCATCTTGTCGCCGACGCGCTTGCGGATCTTTTCAAACGGGGCAATTGCCGTCTTCATCTGTTCGGCAGTGATGAAGCGGCCGTCATTCTCGATTGCGGCGGGGTCGAACGGCCAGATTTTCATGGCTGAAATGCCATTTTCGAGCAGGTTCTCGGCAAGTGCTCCTGCATCGGTCATAAAGCCTTCGAGATCCTCATAAGGACCATCGCTGGCACCCATGTTCCAGGTGTCCACCGGCTTGATGCGGTTGGAGCGCACATAGCCGTAACCTGCGCAGGTGTTATAGACCGGAATCGAGGTGTGGCAGGCGCCGCCCAGCATCTGATGCACGGGCTGGTTGCACACCTTGCCGAAAATGTCCCACAGCGCCAGGTCGATGGCCGAAGCGGCGCGATATTCGGCACCGGTCGAGGCCTGTGCCAGAGGAAGGTTCACCATTTCGCGCGACAGCGCTTCGATATGCAGGGGATTGCGCCCTAGCAGCCGGTGCGCCAGCGTATCATGGATATGTGCCTCGACAGCGCCGGCACCGTAGAAGGTCTCGCCAAGGCCGATGATACCGGCATCGGTTTCGACGTGAACCCAGAGCACGTTGGAAAACTCTTCCAGGCGGAAAGTGCGGATAGCAGTGATTTTCATGGCAATCAGGTCCGGTAGGCAGCGTAACGAGGCATAACGTTCAGATAAAGGCTTGAGATGTTTCTTGAAATTTCACAACTTGCCTGCGACGATCCTGCACGAACAGAGCGGATCGGCGGGGCAGAATGGTGCAGCGTGACAAGGAAGCGGACGGCGAGGGTGCAACGGCGCGACGCGGCCAGGGCAATCTCATGGAGCTGGCCTATGAAAGGCTGGAACAGCTGATTATCAATTGTGAGCTGCGGCCGGGTTCGTTCCTGTCCATGCAGGACCTGCAGGACATGACCGGTTCGAGCCGCACACCGATCTATCAGGCGGTCAACCGGCTCGCCGCCGACACCTTGCTGATCATCCATCCCCGCCACGGGGTGCGCGTCGCCCCCATCGATCTGGCGCGGGAGCGCATGTTGTTGGGGCTGCGAAGGGATCTTGAACGTTTCGTGCTGCGTCTGGCGGTGGAGCGGGCGACCAGCACGCATCGCAATCAGGTCATGCACGTCGCCCGCACGATGCGCGATCACCGCGAAGCGATGAGCATTGCCGAGTTCAACACGTTTGACAGCCGAATAGACAGGCTGATCCTGCAGGCAGCGGGCGAACCGTTCCTTGAGCACACTTTGCGACCGTTGCACACAATCTTCCGCCGGATCGGGTGGATTCATCATGCCCATATCGGCGCCAGCGAAAGCGTACTGCGCAGCATCGATGCGCATTTGCTGATCCTCGACGCCATTGCCACGCGACATGTCGATGAGGCCGTGGCGGCATCCGATCAACTCGTCAGATTCGTCGAAGAAATGTTCGACCAGCTCGAGCGGGATATCGATCCTTCTGTCCTCGATTGCAGCATCGAGCCGCTGGTGAGATGAAATCATGGCCGCAACCGTTCGCCGGTCTTGGCCGAAAAGAGCACGCCCTGCGCAGCATCGGGTGTCAGGAAAACCGTCTCGCCGACCGTAAATTCCGCATAGCCGGGCACAGTCACCATGACTGCGTCCATGGACTCATCAGACTCATGGGCGGTGCGTGCGCCATCAAGGCGAACCGCGATGACGGATTCTGCGCCGATATGCTCGACCATGACGACTGTGCCGGGCAGACTGGCGAGACCAGGCTCGCGCGAAAGGCCTAGCGCATTGGGGCGGATGCCGAACAAGACATCGCCGTGCGCCGCAGCCGGGAATGTGGCAGGAAGCTTGATGTGCGTGGCACCGATTTCGACGCCTTTACCATCCAGCTTCGCCTCGACGAGGTTCATCGGCGGTGTGCCGATGAAGCGCGCCACATAGGTGTTGGCCGGGTCGGTGTAAATTTCCCGCGCAGTGCCGAATTGCTGGATGATGCCGTCGCGCATCAATGCGATGCGCGTGCCCATGGTCATGGCTTCCACCTGATCGTGGGTCACATAGACGAAGGTGCCGCCGATTTCTTTGTGCAGCCGGGTGATCTCGGCGCGCATGGAGGTTCGCAGCTTGGCATCTAGGTTGGACAGCGGCTCATCCATCAGGAAGACCTGCGGATTACGTACCATGGCGCGGCCCAGGGCGACGCGCTGGCGTTGGCCGCCGGAAAGGGTGCGCGGGAAGCGATCGAGCATTTCTGTCAGGGCCAGGATGCGCGCCGTCTTGTCGACCTTGGCCACGACGTCGGGCGCATTTTCGATACGGCTCTTGGCCCAGCGGCCAATGAATGGCAGGTGATACCACCAGCGGAACTGCTGCATGAGCAGCGGAAAGGTCATGTTCCGGCGCACCGAAAGATGCGGATAGAGCGCGTAGGACTGGAACACGAATGCCATGTCGCGCTGGCCGGGTGGCAAGTGATCGACGCGCTTGTCGGCAATGTTGATCTCGCCGCCCGAAATGGTCTCAAGACCGGCCAGCATACGCAACAGCGTGGATTTTCCGCAGCCCGAGGGGCCGAGCAAGACGAGAAACTCACCGTCATCGACCGCAATGTCGATGTCGCGAATGACTTCCTTCTGGCCGAAGGTTTTGGAGACGTTCTTGAATCGGATTGAAGACATGGTGGTTTCCAATCAGCCCTTAACGCTTCCCGCCGTCATGCCGGCGACAACGTAGCGTTGAGCAAAGAGGTAAAAGACGACCGCGGGCAGGGTGTAGATGACCCCGACGGTCATGACGGAATGGATGGGGGTGGAAAGTTCGCCCACGAAGCTGGCCAGCCCAACCGAGGCGGTGCGCAAGGCCTCGCTGGAAATCAGCGTCTGGGCGAAGACATATTCGTTCCAGCCGTGAAAGAAGGCGATCACGGCAGCGGCGGCCAGCGTCGGCGTGATCAGCGGGATCACGATGGCCAGAACGATGTCGATGCGCGAGCAGCCGTCAACGCGCGCCGCTTCCTCCACCTCAAGCGGAATGGAATCGATGGCGCCCTTGATGATCCAGGTGATGACCGGCACCACAAAGGCTGTATTGGCCAGGATCAGCCCGAACAGGGAATTGAGCAGCGAGAGCTGGCCGAAGATGGCATAAAGCGGCACCACCAGCATGGCCTCTGGCAGCATCTGCGTCGCGAACAAAGCGAAGCCGAGAATGGCAATGCCGGCAAAGCGGAAGCGCGACAGCGCATAGGCGGGCAGGATTGCCAGCACAATGCTGAGCACGGTGGTGCCGGCGGCAACCACAAAACTGTTCCAGAGCCAGGTTGCCACAGGAATTGTGCGGAAGACTTCGAGGTAAATTCCCAATTGTTCAAAACGGGGGAACAGATTGGGACTGGCCGCAAACAGTTCCGAGGATGGCGTAAGGGAGGTGACGAACATCCAGTAGATCGGGAAAATGGCGACCCCGAGCAGTGCCAGAACGGCGATGATGCGGGGGAGATGCGTGGTTTGTGAGCCCATCAGCGCTTCCCCTGTGCCCGCTCGGTTGCCTGGGTCACCTTGAAGTAGATGACGGTGATGATCAGTGCGACGGTCAGCCCGATCATGCCGATTGCGGCGGCGGAGCCGAGGTCGCGGTAAACGAAGCCTTGCCGATAAAGCTCGATAACCATCGTATTGGTGGCTCCGATTGGGCCGCCCTGCGTCATGAGCCAGATCAGGTCGAAGCGGCGAAGCGACCAGATAGTGACGAACAAAACAAGCATGAACACCGTGGGCTGGATGGTCGGCCACACGGCGGTCTTGAAGATATTGAGGCGGTCTGCGCCATCAATGGCGGCCGCCTCGCGCAATTCCTGCGGCACCCCTTGCAGGGCTGCAAGGATGACTACCGAGGAAAAGGGGAAAATCTGCCATACCGTGGTCAGCAGGATCGCAGGGAGCGCCAGATTGGGGCTGTCGAGCCAGTTCTCGGTGCCGAAAGGCAGGGATAAGGCGCGCAGGCCGTGGTTGAAAATGCCGTATTGGGCATTGAACATCCAGGTAAAGACCAGCGCCACGGCGACGGATGGCGCCGCCCATGGCACGGTGACCAATGCACGCGCCACACCACGCCCCACAAAAGGGGCATCGAGTAGTAACGCAGCCAAAAGTCCCAGCCCGACTGCGAAAACGACGCAGCAAATCGTGTAAATCGCCGTGACGCCGAGAACCTTGTGCAGTTCGCCGACTTCGATCAGGAAGCTATAGTTTTCGAGACCTACAAAGGTGCTGTCGCTGGGGCGCAGCAGGTCGGTGAAGGTGAAGCTGAGATAGAGTTCCTGCACCAGTGGGTAGAACTGAAACAGAATGAGGTAGATCGCCACCGGCGCGGCAAAGAGATAGGGCGTTAGCGGATGGCCTTCGAGGCGGGCGCTTGCCGATCTTCTTTTTGTCATGGGAACTCCTTGCCGGAGGGCGGCAGGATTTGAGAGGGCGGATGCAAGCGGCAACCGCCCCGGGATTTGGCGGATCAGCGATCAGCGGCGAATACGGCGCTCGGCCAGAGATTGTGCCCGGTCCATCGCCGCCTGCGGCTCAACGCCGCCCTGCAGCACTTCCAGCACCTGTTCGAGCACAATCTGCTGGATTTCCGGCGTCTGTGACTCAAAGCCGAGCACAACCTGGGGCAGCGCAAATTCCATCTGCTGCTCGTAAGCAGGAAGCCATGGACGCGCCGCCAGTTGCTCCTCGGTCAATTCGACCACCGTGCCCACATTGGTACCCATGGCATCGAGCAGGCCAGCCTGATTCTCCGGCAGATAGGCCCAGTTGAGGAATTTGGCCGCGGCCTCGGCATGCTGGGTATTCGCATTGACTACTAGGGCGGTCATGATCAGGCCCTGCGCCCGATCAGGGAAGGGTGAAGGGGCTACACCGACAGGAAGCTCGGGTGCATTGGTGTCGAAAATCGCGGCCACGCCGCCGTTATCGACATTCATTGCAATCTTGCCTTCCCAGAACATGCGACGATAGGTGGCCGCGTCGGATCCCTTGGGAATGATTTCGGCGTCATACACCGTTTTGTAGGCTTCGATGCCGGCCACGACCTCAGCGCTGTTGAGGGTCAGATTGCCCGCATCGTCGCTCCAGCGGCCGCCGAAGCCATAGACGAAATTGGTCAGGTCCTGCCAAAAGCCTGCTCGTTCGGCCATTGTGGCGCGATAGGCGAAACCGAAATTACCGTCTTTTGTCTGGTTCTTTGCCACAGACAGGAAGGTTTCAAAATCGGCTGGCGGTTCGGAAACGAGGTTTTCATTGTAAAGCAGCGCATAGCCGGTGGTGTCGAAGAGCAGGCCATAGCGAATGCCGTCAACCTTCATGAAGCGGTCGGGCGCAAGGAAGGAAAATGCGGTTTCATCGATCAAGTCATCGAGCGGCAGCAAGCGTCCCGATGGGATGGCAGCAAAAAAGTCTGTTTGATCAAAACGTACCAGGTCCGGCCCGCCACCGCCGCCCATCTGGGTGAAAACGGTGTTGGCCAGGCTCGAAAACGGAATAGCCACTGGCTCGACGACAACTTGGTCCTGGCTGGCATTGAATTGCTCCACCCATTCCCGGACGCGGTCACCGCGCCCCGCTTCGGCAAAAACCGCGGCGGCAAAGGTAATGTTTTCCTGGGCCACGGCCACGCCCCCAAAAAGGGTCATGGCTGTCGATCCGGCCAGAACAAGACGCAAAAGATTGCTTGGCATCATCGCTTCCTCCTTATCGCGACGAGCGTCGTCTCCTCCGACGCACGCTGATGCAACGTAGAATGTCGTGATATTTCACATCAGTCAAGATTAGCCTTGCGAGTTTCTCTGATTCCGTTGCCAACGACTGTTTTATAAGTACGATCGGACGTTCCGCCGTTTATGGCTTACCGACTGGCGGTATCAACAGGTCGAAAGTCGCACGTGCGACATGACCATTGCGAAAGGCATGGTTAGATCTGGGATATTCTCCCACCATTTTTTGAACAGATGGCCGGATTAGGAGTGTCTGCGTCTACGCAGACGTCCAGGAGATCAGTCGGCCTATCAACATCGTAAAAGCGTGTGACGGTTGGCACATCTGGGAAATTGGTATCTGGAGCTATACCGCGATATCGAAAAGCCCAAAGGTGGCGGCGTCGCCCAAGGTGTTGCGCCTCAAGTCCGTGGATGGACTTTAGTCACTTAGTGGTCTTGCAACCAGTCGTCCGTCTCTACGCCGACTAAAACCATCGAATGTGAGCCGGGGCGGCCTACGGTTGTAGCGGAAGCCTGAGACCAGCAAGGCAAGCCTTTCAGCGCTACCAGGCGAAGTTGTTGTCGGCTTGGCATGACGCCGGTGACCACTCATAGGAACAAATGTCCGTTCTATCGGCAACCTGCAATAATCCGGTCAGTCCGCAATCCACCTAGATGGTTATCGCCGACCCTGACGAAAATGTCCGCTACTGGGCACTCGAAAGGTTCATTATCGACAGCAATGGGGCGCTTCGCCGACAACCTGGGGACAATCGTCGGCAAAGTCGTTTGCTCAGATTTCGGTAGCCTCGGACAACGACAGAGCGTCGTCGACGTCCACGCCAAGGTACCGAACTGTGTTCTCGATCTTGCTATGGCCAAGCAGTATCTGGATGGCCCGAAGGTTGCCGGTGGCTTTGTAAATGAGCGACGCCTTCGTACGGCGCAGAGAATGAGTGCCGTACTCTTCAGGCGTCAGCCCGATAGCCGTTACCCACTCGTCCACCAGCCTGGCGTATTGACGGGTGCTCAAGTGTCCATCGGCCACAACACGGCTTGGGAAGGCGAAGTCATCGATCGTCCCACCGCGCCGCTCAAGCCAGCGCCGCCAGATCCAATAACTGCCCGTTGAAAATGACCGCCACTATCTTGGTGGTATGGGCAATATCTTCGAGCGGGTCAGCGAAAGGCAGGACCAGATTGGCGCGCTTGCCAGGCTCGATCGCAACCACGATCGTCAGCGTCGCCGAGCCATTGGCTTGGCTGGCGTTGCTGCTCGGACCATCCGGCAGAAGTGCACTCGTTGATCGAGAAAATCGGACTTGATTGACAACTCAGGCCGCTTGGCCGATTTTTAGTTCAATCGGTCAGATTGGGGCGGCAATGGCTAGTTTTATCGAGCAGGCGCGTCGGCAGCAGATCATCGCGGCGGCAATCTGGGTGCTGGCGCACGAAGGATATGCAAGCGCTTCGCTCGCCCGCATCGCACGGCAGGCGGGGATATCGAAAAGCGTCATCTCCTATCATTTCGCCAACAAGAACGAGATGTTCAAAGCCGTATTCGATCATGTCGTGAACGCGGCTGGAGCCTATATGACCCCGTTCCTCAAGCAGGCGGGAGACCCGGCCGGCCAGATCGCCGCCTATATCCGTCATCATATGGCGTACATGGCCGAACACCGCGATGAGCTATTGGCCATCGGTATGATTGCGACGAACCATACCGACGCAGATTTCCAAGCCACCCTCGCCAGATCGACTGCGGAAGAACGCGAAATCCTCACCTCGCTGATCGAGGCGGGGCAGGCCGCCGGGCAATTGCGGGCCTTCGATGCCAGCATCCTTGCGGCGGTCATTGCCAAGGCAATCGAAAGCGCCCTCGATGAATGGGCGTGGCGCCTCCAACTCGACCTTACAGCCTATGCAGACGAATTGATCGCACTATTTGAGCGCGGCATGCGCAAGGACGAGCCGTGAAGGGCGTGCTCTCCGGCCTAAATTGGCGCCAGGCTGCGTTGCCGCTGGGCGTCGTCACCATTGCAGCATGCCTTGTTTCGCTCGCAACAGGCTCGGATGCGGTTGGCGTGGCCCTTGGCAACGCGCTCCTTGTCGGCGCCGTCATCGTCCCGCTCTGGCTGATCGTCGCGGCTCCAGCAGTCTGGCGCGCAGGCACGAACGGTGTCATCGCTATCCTTGCGGTCGCGCTGCTGTTTCTCGTCAACCTCATTGGCCTCTCGCTGCCGCGTGTCGGCTTCTTTGCCGAACTCGAATGGAACTGGCAGGGCAAAACGCTCGATCTCATCTGGTGCCTGCTTCTCATTGGCCTTTTGAGCCCGCAGCTCCGCCGGGAGATCGGCTGGACCTGGGAAACGCGCCCCGCCACGCTTCCCGTCGCCTTCGTCAATATCGGCATCCTGACGTTCGTCGGTTTCGTCGCATTGGGCAACAATGCCGTGGGTGGAGCCACGCAAGGACTTACCCTTGAGCGCATCCTTTTCGACGCGAGCTATCCCAATCTGGTCGAAGAAATCGTCTTTCGAGGCTTCATGCTGGCCCTGCTCGATCGTGCGTTCGGCATTCCGTGGACGTTTGCGGGCGCGCGGATCGGCTGGGGAATCGTATTGACCGCCTGGCTGTTCGGGCTTGTGCACGGCATATGGCTCGACGCCGAAGGGATGCTCGTCTTCGATCACGTCTATCTCGTCATGACGTTTGTCGCTGGACTGATGTTGGGCTGGATTCGGGCGCTGACCGGGAGCCTCTGGCCCGCCTATCTGGCACACGCCGCGCCCGAAGTCGGGATACTGCTGGCGCTCTCCCTGAAGTGACCCTGGCGCAAAGGAAAAATGCCATGTCGAAAATCGCATCTCCCTATCTCAGGATCGGTCTTGTTTGGCTGGCCATGATGGTCATCTGGCTGCTGCTCCCAATCCTGCGCGATCGTTTTTGGGGCACGGCCCCCGGCGACTACAGCCTTGGCGGGCACATCATGAGCGCGCTCTTGGCAACGGCTCTTGCCGTCCCGGTTGTGGTTGCGGCCCGCCGGGTGATCGATCGGCGGTCGGTTGAAAGCCTGGGGCTCGATATGTCGCCCATCGCCATCCGGTTCTTCGCAATAGGTGCGCTGGCCTTCCTGTTGCCCGCCGCGCTCGGCTTCGCCGTGGTGCTGGGGTTGGGGTGGGCCGAACTCGTTCCCCTCGTTCCCATCAGCGAGATCGTGCTTTTCGTGCCGCTGCTGATTGTCCTGGTGTTCCTGTTCGAGGCGCTCCCCGAAGAACTCGCTTTCCGGGGCTACATTCAGGGCAATCTCGTCCCCCCGCTCGGCTATTGGGGCGCCATATTCGCCCAGGCGGCGCTGTTCGCGCTATGGGGTGCCGCGCTTTGGACGATCACCACCGGCACTCTGGCATTTGATCGTCTCGTGTTGTTCTTTTTCGTGGCCCTGGTTCTGGGCATCGTGCGCGGTGTGACCGGATCGGTCTGGACGTCCATCGGCCTACACGTTGCGTTCCAGACGACGGCCCAGCTCGTGCTGAATTCCGGACGCGGGCATTTCGCTGCCCAGGGGATCGAGATGCTGCAATTGATCGCGCTCGGGGTCGTCCCGTTCTCGCTTGCGGCTTTATTGACCGAAGTGATGAAGGGGCGAACCAAACGCTCGGCGGTCGATGAGCGGTGACCACGGTGCTACGCGGGACATATCTCGTGCGTGGTGGACACAACAGATCAACAGACCGAGCGCTCATGAGCGACTTCGCCAGAAACAGTCGTTTTCTGCCCTCCTGTTGGATCACTTGTCGGTTTGCTTGGGCCGCTCTTCCAGATCCATCGCCTAGAAGCGGATAGGCAGCTTGCCACCCCAAGCTGTCCATTGGCGCGCTTAACTCCCGGCACGGGGGGCGACCATGCCCGCTATTAGGAAATTGTACGGGAGCTCTTAGCGACCGGAATGGGGAGCGGGCCAGACTGCACGTTACTTGTAGTGCTGTGGCGTAATAGACCAGTTCTCATGTTCGTCATCTTTGGTGCGCCATTCTCAAAGTAATAACTGATTAGAATCAATGGGTTGATTGGGGTTAGCCTCATTGGATCCCCCACCCCGTCCCCACTGTGCGTCGGAATGGAACGGATTGTCCTGGAATAAGCAGGAATGCAGTCCGTTTCCTATGGGGCGTAGCCAATGCGTCTCTGCGCGTCGCAAAAGCGCATAGCTTCGTACGAAGTGTAACCGTCGGTTAATTTAAGGACACGCCTCCAGCCTATCCGGTTCATACTGTCCCTAGTTTGAGGCTGGCTGGGTTGGACAGTGGTGCAAACCCGTTAGAATGCTCGAACCTACAGTGCAGCGTCAGGTGTGCTCTATATGTCGGTTTCCCAGGGAGGGTGTGTGTGGGTGATTACAAGGACAAGCCTTGGGCGCCATATGGGGACCTCTTTGATGAGGCGGTAGCCTGAACCGCGCCGGAAACCACCCCGAACGCGCCGGTCTGACCTCACCTTTGTCTGGTCGTAGTGGGAGGTGCGAACGACGGCAGCTATCGGGACTTTTCCCGATGCCGGTGAATGTCCGAAATGGGACGCTGAGCCGACACCGCAGCAAGGGATTGCCCCAATTGCGGCCGCTAGTTGTCGCCATGTCAGTTCTCAGTTTTCAGCGCTATGGAGAGCACCACTCGCTAGACAGGCGCTATATCCTTGAGGACGACGCGGACTACGGTTTTTCCTTCATCCTCAACCAGCGAGCGGCAGGTACCATGCATGTGGAATGACTGATGTCCTAGTTGGATACGTAGTTGATTAGGTCCTGCCATTGCGTAGGCTGTCGCCTCCGCGTTAGTGACAGGGCCGACGTCCAAAATCTTCACGTCTTGCTGTGTGTAACCATTTGCCTCAGCCCACCCCCAAGCTGCGATTTCTGCGACTTGCTCTGCTTCGTTGAGTTCGGGTCGGCCCTTGAAGCAGGGCAGGTAGTGTCGGCCTTGGGAGATGGTTTCGAGAAACTGTGGGATTTCACTCGGTGTCAGGCGGCCGTAGCGCGAGCGCTGTGGCATGACAATGACTGAGGGCGCAAAGTGACAGCCGCCAAAGTGGGTGGTCTGCATCACGTCAAACCCAAACACTCCAGCCTGTTCTCGAAGTGCCTTGTAGATTGGGAAGCCATAGCGCGCGCAGCAGGCGTTCACCTTGGCGTCGGTGCAGCAGAGAATGATCGGGCGCTGCAAAGCTGGGCCAGTCAGTGGGGTTCCGCTTGCCCAGGCGCGAATGAGCGCCGCTGCTTCCGTTTGGTCGGCGGGCTTGGCAGTGCGACCATCGGGGAACGACACCAATTCAAGATCGGGACCGCCGTCATTCTCTACCAGCCCAACATAGCGATCTGGCGCATAAGCCTCGGGAATGGCCCGCTGCAGCACCTCTTCGAGCCCGGCCGAGAGGTAGCGCGGGCGGCGCCACTTTCCCTTGGGCCAGCGGATAAACAGGTGCCGGAGCGCCATCGCCCCGGTGCCGGCAAGCGGCTGGGCGATGGCGTAGTCGGTGCAGAAGTCCATAATCGGGGCCTCTGACGAGGTTTACTGAACCTTGGGCGCTTCCACGCCATAAATGGCAGCAATCTCGTCGAGCAGCATGTTGGCGCAGAAGATGCCGCCGCCGGTGTTCCAGACCAGTTCGCTGACGCGCTGCGCCTTGCCCGCCTTGACGCCTTCAAGATTGAGCCAGAGCGGATCGCTGATCCATTCGTCGAGGTTGGCCTTGACGTCGACCGGGTCAGCATCGTCGGAGAAGTAGAAGATGCGGTCTCCGTCCATGTCAGGGATGCGTTCCTTCTGAACCTCTTCGGCGAACTCATCCTTGTCCTGGGCGGCGGGGCGTTTGAAGCCCATCAGGTCGAGAATGCCGCCGGCAAAGGTGTCCTTGTAGTAGAGGCGGACGCGGCCGGGCGCGAAGCGAACGAGCGAAATCTCGTCGTTCACGCCATCGCCGATGGCAGCCGCAAGTTCCTTGGCGCGGGTGTTGAATGCCTCGAGAGCCTGCTTGCCCTCTTCCGCCTTGCCAACGGTTTCGCTGTAGAGACGCATATTGTCCTGCCAGCTGCCGCTGAGATCTTCGGCGAAGACGGTGGGGGCAATGGCCGACAGCTGATCGTATATCTTTTCCTGGCGCACCTTGTTGCCGATGATCAGGTCGGGTTCGAGGCTGGCGAGGATTTCGAGGTTCACCGCGTTTTCGGTGCCGAGGTCGACGGTGTCCTTGAGGGCCTCGTCGAGGTGGGCATACCACGGATCGCCGTCCCAGCTCTGCACCGCCCCGACAGGGATCGCGCCGATATAGACGAGGGCCTCGGTGCCTTCATTGGTCAGCATGACGATGCGCTGTGGGTCGTCCGGAACCTCGGTCACACCCATGGCGTGAGTGATTTCGCGGGCGGCGACAGGGCCGCTCATGGCGATGAGAGCGGAGCCGAGAAGGGTGGCGGTGAGGAGTGGCTTGAGCATCTTGAAAAGATTTCTCTGTCGGGGAAGAAAAAAAATGGGCCAGTCTGGCTGGCCCGTTCGGGTCTACTTGCGCGTGGACGGAAGCCCGTAGATGGCTTCGATTTCATCGAGCATCACATTGGCTGCGATGATGCCGCCTGCGGTATTCCAGATCGCGTCTGAAACGCCCTGGGCCTTGCCGGCGGCCACGACGGGCAGCGCTGCCCATAGGGGATCTGCCATCCATTCGGCTGCGGCCGTGTCAGCTGCGCCGTCACCGGTCTCGTAGATGAAGTAGAACAGGCGATCACCCTGGAATTCGGGGATGCGTTCCTTGGTCACTTCGTCTGCGAACTCATCGCGGTCCTGATTGGCCGGGCGGGCAAAGCCAATCTGGCTGAGGACGTTGCCGGCAAAGGTGTCCTTGAGATAGATGCGCGTGCGGCCAGCCATAAAGCGGACGAGCGAGATCTGCTCGGCCTTGGTATCGCCAAGGGCTTCGCTAATCGCGGCAATGCGGATGTCATAGTCTGCAAAGGCCGTCTGCGCCTCGGCTGACTTGCCGACGGCATCGGCATAGAGCTCCATGTTGATCTTCCAGTCGCCGCGCAGGCGCTCGGAGATCACGGTCGGCGCGATGGCGGACAACTGGTCGTAGATCTGTTCGTGACGGATCTTGGTGCCGAGGATCAGATCGGGCTCGAGTGCGGCCAGCAGCTCAAGATTGACCGCGGATTCTTCGCCGAGAACGGTAACGTCGGCCATCTGGGCGGCGATGTGGTCGTACCACGGGTCGCCCAGCCAGGAGCGGACCGCCCCCACTGGTGTAACGCCAACAGCAAGCAGGGCTTCGGTGCCCTCATTGGTGAGCACGACCACACGTTGTGGCGCGTCAGGCACCTCAGTCGTGCCCATGGAGTGAGTAATTTCACGGGCGCTGGCTCCCGGCGCGAGGCCGATTAGACCGGCGATAGAAGCGGCGGCGAGGACAACCTTCAGATTGCGCATTCTGCACCTAACTTGACATTGAGCGTCATGAATGGGCATAGCAATCATCAGAGTTTAATATGACTGTCAACATCCAGTTTTGTGAGCCTATCCTGAACACGCAATCTGCAGATCGACAGTTCCTATCGCCGCACATTGTATATGCGGCGCTGCTCCTCGCCCTTGTCGCCGTGGTGCTGATAAGCATCTGCGTCGGCTACCGAATCTACAGCATTGATCAGGTCTGGCGGGCGGTCGTCGCCTTTGACGGCTCGGAAACATCTGTGGTCATTGCAAATCTGCGTCTTCCGCGGGCGATCATCGCGCCGCTGATGGGAGCGGGGCTCGGCATCGCCGGTGTTCTGGTACAGACGTTGTCGCGAAATCGCATCGCCTCACCGGACACACTGGGCATCAATGCGGGCGCCTCGCTGGGCGTGGTGATTGCGAGCTTCTGGTTTGGCGTGAGCTCGCTGACGGGGTTGTCCATTGCTGCCGCCACAGGCGCACTGGCAGCCAGCGTGCTAGTTTTCGCAATCGCATCCAGTGCGGGCGGCCTGTCGCCGCTCAGGATCGTCTTGATCGGCGTCACCTTTGCCGGTCTGGGCCACTCGCTGGTTGAGGTTGTGCTGAGTACCAATGAGGCGCAGCTGTCGCAATTGCTGTTCTGGCTTTCCGGTGCCTTTGTCGATCGTCCGATCGCTTTGGCACAGACCGGTGGCCCGATCATCGTATTGGGCGCGGTTATCGCGATATTCCTGGCCCTTCCGCTGGATGCCTTGCAGGCCGATGACTCGACGGCAATAGGGCTCGGCGTGCCACTGGTGCTTGTGCGCGGGCTGAGTTTTCTGGCCGTTTCGCTGTTGACCGGGGCCGCTGTGTCGATGGCTGGGCCTGTCGGCTTCATTGGCCTTGTCGTACCCCATATCGCGCGCTGGCTGGTGGGCCTCAGCCATCGTCGGCTCATCCCCGCAGCCGCGCTCATCGGCGCGATCTATGCGACCCTTGCTGATGTCGTGGCGCGCTTTGTCGTCTATCCCGCTGAAGCGCCGGTCGGGGCGATTACCGCAGTCGTTGGCGGGATCGCGCTCCTGGTGTTGTTGAAGCGGAGAGCAGCATGACCGAAATGCTTCCGACCGCCGCGAAACATCGGAGCGCTATGAGCCTCGGGGCGATTGTCGCGGTCTTCGGGGTGCTCTCGCTCAGCACCGTGGCCTTCGGGTCGACCTGGATCCCCTTTGACCAGATTGTCGGAGTTATTCTGGGGGCGGGAGAAAAGACTCAGAGGATCATCGTGCTGCAACTGCGACTGCCCCGGGTGGTCATGGCTATTCTTGCCGGTGGCGGCATGGCGGTGGCGGGCTTCCTGCTGCAGAAAATCACGCGCAACAGCCTGGCCTCTCCCGGCGTGCTGGGTGTGATTGATGGCGCGGCGCTGGGCGTGGTGATCTTTCTCGCTCTGCTCTCCAACGAGTCCAATGCGCTCGTCACCTCCATTGCCTATCAGCCTGTAGCGGCCACGATTGGCGCCTTCTTGGCGATCACTCTCGTCTTTATGCTTTCGGGCCGACAGGCGTCTTCGGCGATCCGATTGCTGCTGTTCGGCATTGCGGTAGCCGCCGTCGCCAAGGCTCTCACCGTCATCTTCATGCTGATCGGGCCGATCTATCGCGCGACACAGGCCCAGCGCTGGCTGGCTGGGGCGGTGAATGAGGTGAACTGGGGTGAAATACAGGTCACGGCCATCGCCATCCTGCCTATCATGGTGCTGGCGCTGCTGGCTGCGCGGCGCCTGCCGCCCGCCGATCTCGACGAGACCTCGGCGCGCTCCGTGGGGCTGAACCTGCCGGTATTCCGTATACTCATCTTCGCGCTCGCCGCCGCACTGACAGCACTATCCGTCGCCTTTGTTGGCGCGGTAGGGTTCATCGGCCTCATGGCGCCGCATCTTGCGCGCCTGCTGGTCGGCCGCAATGTCTATGCTGGCATCATTGCCAGCTTCCTGCTCGGTGCAATCTTCCTTGTCGGTGCCGACATGATCGTGCGCGTGTTGTTCGCGCCGCTCGAAGTGCCTGCGGGCACAGTGACCGCAATCATCGGTGCGCCGTATTTCCTCTTCCTGCTGATGGGCAAGCAACGCAATGACGGATAATTCCAGCCCTCGTATCGACGTGCGCGCGCTCAGCCTGTCCTATGGCAAGGTTGAGGTGCTTCAGTCGCTGTCGCTGCCCATCGAGCGCGGCAAGATCACCGTGCTGGCCGGGCCGAACGGCTGTGGCAAGTCCACCTTGCTGCGAGCCATCCGCCGCCTGCACAAGCCGACCGCGGGCGGAATTTTCCTCGAGGAGGTCGATATTTCCCGGCTGGGCGACAAGGCTTTGGCGCGGCAGATCGGCCTTCTGGCACAGAGCCCCTCCGCTCCCGAGGACATGACGGTTGAGGAACTGGTGCGGCTCGGTCGCTATCCGCATCAATCCATGCTGCAGCCCTGGAGCCCCGATGATGCTTCGGCGCTCGAGAGTGCGATGGCGGGAACCGGCGTCAGCGCCTTGCGGCATCGCCGGCTTGGTTCACTCTCCGGCGGACAGCTGCAGCGCGTGTGGATCGCCATGGTGCTGGCTCAGCAGACCAATGTTGTCTGCCTGGATGAGCCGGTCAACCATCTCGACATGGCCCATCAGCTCGATTGCCTCGATCTTGTGCGGCAGCTGAAAAATGCCTTCGGGCGCACCGTGGTCCTGGTGCTGCACGACCTCAATCTGGCGGCGCGCTATGCCGACCATCTGGTGTTTCTGCGCGACGGCGCCATTGCCGCCGCTGGCACCCCTGAGGCCCTGATGACAGAAGAAAATATTGCACGGGTGTTTGATGTCGAGGCGCGGGTCATTACTGACCCGGTGCACAATCGGCCGCTCTGCATTCCAATAAACACAATCCGTCCCTAGCCTGTTTGTAAATAGGCGGTGTTCCCCGCTAGAGCACTTCGGTTGGTGATTAGGTTATAGAAAACGATGCCGCTCTGGAAAATGATGGACTTGTTGCCGGTACGTAGCGCTCGCAGTTAGACTTAGGAACAGAAAGCGTTAGCGCTCGGGTCGAATTCCGTTAGGACAAGCGTGGTGTGCACTTTCGGAAGCATTCTATGGTTTTGTTGACTACCGAAACGAGGGCGGTTGACGACACGGGGACCGGGGGCTCACGCCATCGATGCCGCGATGCCGCGATGCCGCGATGCCGACAGAAGGAACATCTCAAAGCTCGAGGCTGACGCTCGTTAGTGGGAAGCGACGGTAGGGCTAAGGCCTGGTGGATCGAAGTGGCCGATGACCGCTACGACGACGAAACTCGCTACTTACGTGCGTCCTCTTTCGACTACTTGCGTCCAAAACCCACCAGTCTGCCTCCCATCCCTCGTGGCGCCGTTCCCGGCGCAAACCTCAATGTCCGCTTTCGGGCAATCCGGAGGATCCGACTAGTGGCCGGAATGGGGCGCATCGCTGACGATCTGCATCCGACCCCATTTCTGCCATTTGGGCTGTCGCATCTAAGTACTGAAAGCTGCCAAGGCACTCCATGAAACGTGGAATGTCCACATCTTGACACT
>Ga0065721_10050209_pt1 | contig 22165 bp, 24 predicted proteins | sample Mesricmetagenome_FD_59108 | JGI IMG/M metagenome (GOLD analysis project Ga0065721, IMG submission 59108) | Mesophilic microbial community from rice straw/compost enrichment Sample: eDNA_1 v2 (version 2) | ecosystem: Engineered > Solid waste > Grass > Composting > Bioreactor | place: USA: Davis...
CGAAACGTCAAATTGAAGCAGCGTCCAGGCCGAGTCGACCCATGGCAAGTGCAAGTCATACTCTCACACTCCGTCTGATCGGGGCCGTTACGGCATCAGCCGCCTTCGGGCTGATTGCCGCGACCGTCTGGCCACAATCCTCGCTGTGGCTGGCCATCGGGCTGGGCTTCCTGTTCGGCACGAGCTTCATCGGCGGCACTGGCTATCGGATCATCATTGCGGTGGCGCGGGGCAGGAAGGAGCCGGCGCCGGCAAGCTGGTCCGGTGCATCGGCGGGGGCGGCGCTCTTTGCACTGCTGCTCTGGGGCGCCGTGCGCCTCATGGGGTGGGATGGCCGTCCGGTGCTGCTTGGCTTCGGTATCGGCATCAACATTGCGTATCTGCTGGCGAAAACGGCCTGTGTTTCAGCGGACTGCTGCCATGCCGTGCCTAAAAATCGTCTGCCTGTGGACCTGCGCCTGGCGGAACTCGTCGGGACGATACTGGCGCTGGCAGCGGCGGCGGGGATGGCCATGGTCAGCACGCGGCTGGCTGCGGCGGTCGCGGTTGGCGGGCACCTGCTGGTGCGGCTTGTATCGCGCGGCATGCGTGGCCGATGGGCCTGGGGTTGGCCGCCTTTGCGGCAGCCGGGGGCGGAAATCGCGCCGCTGGTGATTGTTCTCGCGCTGTCTCTTGCGCCGCTCTGAGCATTCGTCTTAACTGGTTGTAGACTGCCCCGCGAAATGCCGGGATACCGATACGCTAGAGCATCTGATGAGACGCTGACTAAAGCGAATCCGGGACGGTCGGGCTATGGTTCAATGCTTAGTTTGTACGTGGAGGCAGGCACATGACGGAAAAGAAAGACGTTGCACCCAAGAAGGTCGGCAAGATGAGGTCGCTGTTTGCGACGCTGTTCCTGCTGACGGCTGCTGCCGGTAGCGGCGGCTGCCAGGCGCCGATGTCGCCCAGCAGCTACTGATCGTTTCACCGAAACGAATTTGGGACCGGCGCTACGGGCGCCGGTCTTTTGCTTGTCAGTCTTCCAGCAGGTAGGCGCCGGCACGCGCGGGCAGGATCTGGCTGCCGACGATCTTGGCGATAGCGCCGCCGCGCACCACGTACTTTCCCGTCACCCGCGACAGCACGAAGCCATCGGTGCCCGAGAGAATCGGGCGGCGGGCCATGAAGGCGTGCGGGCCATCCATGGCAATGAGATCGGCAATGGGCTGACCCTTGCTGACGGGGTCACCCAGTTCCACGCGATAGGCCAGGAGCCCCGGGGCATCGGCGCGCAGCACTTCGGTGGCCTCGAAGGGCGTCGGCGCGGGGGCCGGCGTTGGCCTGTTGCCGGGGTCGGCGGCGATGAGGCCGCGGCTGGCGAAGAAACCATAAAGGCCGGCTGCGTCCTCCTTGCCGATAGCGTCGAAACTGTCGGCCCGGCCGCGATATTCCAGCGTTGCCGTTTCGACGCCTGCCGGAATCGGGTGATCGGGATTGGCGAGGCGCGCCTTGCGGTAGAGCGTGGGCAGGACTTCATCGAATGAGCCGCCGCCGCTGTCCTCGGCGGTGAGGGTGGCGGCGACAGCCATCCAGTCGGCCAGGTCCTGCAGCCCGGGCATCAATTCGGGCGAGGTGAAGATGTGCTTGAGGCTGTCGTCGTCGCAATGCAGGTCGAGCACGATGTCACATGCCACGGCTGATTTGAGGATCAGCAGGCGGAGTTGCTGGATGGCGCTGGACGGGCGCTGGCTGTCGATCCAGGCAGCGACGGCGGCGCGGATGGTGGCGACATTGGCCGCGGGGTCGTCGGTCAGCCTGCCGGCAATGGCCTCTGCGATCTGCGGGTAGAGATCGGGCCAACGGCGGTTGTAGTTGACGCCGGTCTCGATGTCATAACGGCCGATATGATGGCGCAGGGAAAAATTGGCGAGGCCCAGCGGGTTGACCGAGGGGAAGATGGTGAACTGCGCCTTGAGCTGCCCGGCTTCATCGGCTGCGCGCAGCATGGGCAGCAGATGATGCAGGGCCATGGTGCCCGGCTGCTCGTCGGCATGGAGGGCAGCCTGCAGGTGGATGCGCGTTTCGGCATCGGCAGGGCCGGCGGTGTACCAGTAGAGGTCGGTAGTGGTGCCGGGCGTGTCGCCGGCCAGCACCGTGCGATGCAGTTCAAAGCTCATTCTTGTCTTCTTTCAGCGCAGCCATTTGGGCGCGAAGCGCATGCCAGGCGCGGCCGGCATGTGGCGCATCAGCCGTCGATAGACCAGTCCGAACAGGAAGAAAACCACCAGCGTGACCGCGAGATAATAGAGCGCCGCTACGGAGAAATGCAGGAAGGCATTGTAGTCGCGCTCGAACAGTTCCTTGGCCGTGATCATCAGGTCCTTCTGCTGGCCGATGACCGGCAGGGCGAAATAGACGATGGCCGTGGCATGGAACAGGAACACGACCTCGTTGGTATAGGCGGGCCAGGCGAGGCGGATGAGATTGGGCCAGATTACATGGCGGAACTGCTGCGCGCGGCTCATGCCATAGGCGCGGGCGGCCTCGATCTCGCCGCGCGGCACGGCGCGCAGCGCGCCGTAGAAAATCTCGGCCGTATAGGCGGCGGTGTTCAGCGTCAGCACGACGGGGCCGATGAAGAGCGGGTGCAGCACGAACCAGGAAATGCCCCATGGCTTCCACAGTCCGACATTGAAGGACAGCGCGAGTGAATAGAGCATGAAGAACTGGATGAAGAGCGGCGAACCGCGAAAGGCGTAGACATAGCCGCGGCTGAGGCGCGAGATCAGCGGATTGGAGGAAGCCTTGCCCAGGGCCAGGACGATGGCGAAGACGAAGCCGATGGGGATGGAGGCGGCCGCGAAATAGATGTTGAACACCACGGCCGGCGCGAAGAGGGCGATTTCCTGGAAGAAGCGCTCGATCATCAGCGCGCCTCGCTCAGGATGCCGCGCCCGGCGTGCCGCATGATGGCCTCGAAGACCTTTTCGGAGATCAGCGTCACGAGGATGTAGAAGACGAACAGCACGAGATAGTAGCGCCAGCGCCAGTCCTCATGCACGAGGCCGACGGCGGGCAGGAAATTGGGCGCGCCGAGCCGGTCGGCCCAGAGCACGATGTCGGCGATCTGCAGCAGCGAGAGGAGCGAGGTCGCCTTGATGATGAGCATCCAGACATTGCTGAGGCCGGGCAGGGCATAGACCCACATCTGACGAATATGCACGCGCCAGAGGAGCTGGCTGGCACTCATGCCATAGGCACGGGCCGCTTCGAGCTGCCCTTTGGGCACCGAGCGCAGGGCACCGTGAATGACATTGGTGGCGAAGGCGCCATAGACCAGGCCCAGCGAAACCGAGGCGAGGATCAGATATTCCGGCGTGCCGAGGAACCAGTTGGCCTCCTTGCAGGGCGGCCAGGCGGCCGACTGCGCAGCGATCAGCTCGGGCGTACAAACCTGGCTGGCGATGAACCACTCCACCGACTGCTCGAAGGCCAGCGGGAAGAACAGGAAGAAGAGTACATCCGGCACGCCGCGCACAATGGAGGAATAGACCGTGCCGACGAAGCGTAGCGGCAGGAAGCGCGAATTCTTGAAGGTGGCGCCGATCAGCCCGAAAATCACGGCGAGCGCTCCGCCGAGGACGGCGGCGAAGATGGTGAACTGGAAGCTCGCATACCAGGTGAGATGCTTGCCGTTGGTGAGATAGCTCAGCCAGAAGGCGATATCTTCGCTCATGGGCTGATGATCCGGGGCAAGGGCGCTGGCATGGGCAGTCTTTCAGGGAAGGCCGGGGTGGGCGACCCACCCCGGCAAGCCGGATTATTCGGCGAAGTAGGGCCCGCGGCCCTCGAACCACTGGGCGATCAGCTTGTCGACGGTGCCATCGGCCTTGAGGGCGGTCAGGGCATCGTTGAACTTGGCCTTGAGGTCTGCTTCGTCCTTGCGGATACCGGCGCCCACGCCGTCACCGATCATCACGTCTTCGCCAACGAATTCCAGCGCACCGCCGGAAGCGGCCACGACGGGCTCGAGATAGGCGCCATCGGCCAGGATGGTGTCGAGATTACCGGCAGCCAGGTCAGCCATGGCCTGATCGGCAGTGCCGAAGGAAACCACGGTGTTGGTGGCGCCCAGATTTTCCTCGGCATAAGCGGCCTGGATGGTGCCACCCTGGACGCCGACGCGCTTGCCCTCGAGGGCCGACGGATCGATGCCCGCGCCTGTCGCCGCGATGAACTTGGACGGGTCGGGCGGGAAATAGTTCTGGGTGAAATCGATGGTCTGCAGGCGCTCCTCGGTGATCGACATCCCAGCCATGATCACGTCGTAGTTGCCGGCGAGCAGGTTCGGAATGATCGAATCCCAGTCATTGGTGATCCACTCACAGGTGAGCCCGGCCTGGGCGCAGATGGCATTGCCCAGATCGATCTCGAAGCCGGCAGGAGCGCCGGCATCGTTCAGGAAGTTCCAGGGCGCATAGGCACCTTCGGTGGCGATACGCACCGTTTCCTGCGCCTGGACTGCGGAGCCGATGGCCAGAGTGGCCATGGCTGCGAGTATGAGCTTCTTCATCTGTTTCTCCGTTGGTTTTTTGTTGTCGTTACCCGTTTTCCGGGCTTGTCATCAGCACCGTCACTCGTGACTGGCGGCGTTGAGGAATTGCTTGAGGCGCGCCGATCGTGTCGCGCCGAAAACCTGCTCGGGCGGACCTTCTTCCTCGATCATGCCCTGATGCAGGAAGATGACGCGGTCGCTGACCGAGCGGGCAAATTCCATGTCATGAGTGACCAGGACCATCGTGCGACCCTCGTCGGCCAGAACCTTGATGACGCGCAGGACTTCGACTTCGAGCTCGGGGTCGAGTGCTGACGTGGGTTCGTCGAACAGCATGACGCGCGGATTGATGCACAGTGCGCGGGCGATGGCGGCGCGCTGCTGCTGGCCGCCGGAAAGCTGGGCCGGATAGGCATCGGCTTTTTCACGAATGCCGACCTTGGCCAGCATGGCCAGTGCCTCTTCCTCGACTTCGCCGCGGGCGCGCTTCTGCACGATGAGCGGTGCTTCCATGACATTTTCGAGAATGGTGAGGTGGGACCAGAGGTTGAAGCTCTGGAACACCATGCCCAGCTCGGACCGGATGCGGCGGATCTGGTGTTCGTCCCCGATCTGCCGGTGCGGGCCAGTGCCACGCAGCTTGATCTCTTCCCCGTCTATTGCGACAGAACCGCTATCGGGTACTTCGAGCATGTTGATGCAGCGCAGCAGGGTCGATTTGCCCGAGCCCGACGATCCGATCAGCGAGATGACCTCGCCCTCGCTGGCGGAGAAGGAAATGCCCTTGAGCACTTCCAACTGGCCGAACGACTTGTGCAGGTCGCGAATGGCCACGACCGGCCACTTATCCGCGACGGCGGCAACTTGCGCCATATTCACCTTTGGTCCGCTGGAGCGGACACTTCCCTGACTGGCGATTGCCTTATTTTAAGGCTGGCAATCTTGACCGCCGTCAAGAAAAGCAAAAGCACGGCATATAGCAAGGAAAATGATGTATTGGCGGCACGCGGCTGGGGATGGCCCTGTCGCCTGCATGCCGGCGCCGGCCTATGGTGCGGCCGCAGAATCGATGAGGCGCGGCATGTTCTATGTGGTTTCCAAAGTGTTCTGGCTGCTGGCGCAACCGCTCAGCCTCGCCTTCCTGCTGACGTTGGGGGCGCTGGTCCTGATCCTGCTGCGCCAGCGATGGCCTGCGGTGATGCTGGGCAGCCTGGGGTTGGTGATCCTCGGCCTTGCCAGCTTTACCAATATCGGCGCGGTGGCCATCGCGCCGCTCGAAGGCCGGTTCGCGCGGCCGGCCGAGTTGCCGGAGCGTGTCGATGCCATCGTATTGCTGGGTGGCGCGACGGATGCGCGGATCAGCACGGCGCGGCAGATCACCGAAACCAGCGAGGCAGGTGACAGGCTGATCGAGACCATAAGGCTGGCGCAGCGCTATCCGGAGGCCCGGATCGTGCTGACGGGCGGGGTTGCGGCCATATTGGCGGGTGCGGAATCCGAGGCGCTCACGATGCAAAGGTTGTTGCTGGCCTTTGGTATTGCGCCGGAGCGGATCGTGCTGGAAGGCGAGGCGCGCAATACCGACGAGAATGCCGGTTATACCGCCGAATTACTGGGACCCGAGCCGGGTACAGTATTGCTGGTGACATCGGCCTTTCACATCCCGCGATCCATTGGATTGTTCCGCAAGGCCGGTATCACGGCCATTGCCTGGCCGACCGACTATCGCAGCTCGGGCATCGAGAATTTCGGCATCGACATTGCCGAGCCGGTGGCCAATCTGCAGACGGCAACCGTTGCCATGAAAGAGTGGATCGGACTGGTGGTCTATCGCTGGACCGGGCGGATCGACGACCTGCTGCCGGCTCAGGCCTCGAACTGATCGGCCGGGACGACGAGCCGGTAACGCACGCCGTCGGACTCGATGCTGAAATCGGCTGTACCGCCGACCGATAGCGGCACGATGCGTTCGAGCACCAGCGTGCCGAAATGGGGCTGGCGCTTCCATGCCGCGATACCGGTTTCCTGCCATTCGATGATGAGATCGGCAGCGCCGCTGGCCCCTTCCTCCATATGGGCATCGATCCAGACATGGCCCGGATCGCCATTGGCCAGCGCTCCATGCAGCATGGCATTGGCTCCCAATTCGTGGATGGCCAGGCCGATATGCAAGGAGGCGTTGGGGCCGAGTAGCGGATTCTCGCCGGTCACGCGGACATTGGCGAGAGCCGTCGGGCCGACCCGGGCGAGCTGCGAGGCGATCAGCGACTGCAGGAAGGTGCCGCGCCAATTGCTCTCGGTCACCAGATCCTGCGTGCCCGAAAGGGCATGGAGACGCCCGCGAAATTTGTCGAGGAAGTCCTGGGTGCTGGTGCTGTGATGGGCCGTCTGCATGGCGACGGACTGCACGATGGCGAGCAGGTTCTTCGAGCGATGGCTGACCTCGCGCAGCAGCGCGGCAACGGCCAGTTCCCGGGCCTGCTCTTCGGTCGTATCGACGACAATGACAGTGACGCCGGTTTCGTCGGGAAGCATGCGGATGTCGAAATGACGGCGGCGCAGGCCGTCGCCGAGCCCGAAGGACATCGTCTCCTCGGTGGCATCGCGCCGGCACCGTTCGTGGGCGGCGGCGAAGTCGGCGGCAATGGCGGCGGGCAGGATATCGGCCTCCCGCAGACCGAGCATGCTCTGGCGGGGCCAGCTTGGCGGGGGATTTTCGACAAGATCGAAGCGGTGGTCGCTATCCTGGTGCAGCACGCAGATGCCGCTCTCCCGCAGACCGGCAGACAAGGCCTTCAGCCTGTTCTGCATTTCTCGGTCGCTGGTCGAGACTGGCATCGGCGGTACTCTTAATGGGCCCGGGAAAAAGAACGGCTCCGCGGAGGCGAAGCCGTGCCAAATCCGGTCGGCGCTAGGCCGGGATCAGGCACGCCGGATGAAGCCGATAACGAGCGAGATGACCAGGAAGGCAAGGAACAGGAAGAACAGAATCTGCGCAATGCCAGCCGAGGCGCCGGCAATGCCGCCGAAGCCAAGAACACCGGCAACAAGCGCGATAACGAGGAAGACCAGCGCATAGTAGAGCATGGCATCTCTCCTTGGTGAAGCTGTTGAAGGCACAACGAATCTGCCGATAGCGGGTTCCTGTCGAGCAACAAAAAAGGCCGGGGCTTCCCGGCCTTTTCAACTGTGTTTGCACGGCGATCATGCAGCGGCGCGTGACCCTTCGTCGAAGAACAGCGCCTGGCTGATGAGGGCCTTCACCATGTCGGGATTGAAGGGCTTGGTGACGAGGAAAGTCGGCTCGGGCCGCTCGCCGGTCAGCAGGCGCTCCGGGAATGCGGTGATAAAGATCACCGGCACCGAATGGTGGTTGAGGATGTCGTTGACCGCGTCGATGCCCGAACTGCCATCGGCAAGCTGGATATCGGCCAGGATCATGCGGGGCTGAGTCTGGGCGAAGAGATTGACCGCTTCCTTGTGCGTGCGGGCCACGCTCACCACCTTATGGCCGAGGCTCTCCACGAGCTGCTCGATATCCATGGCAATCAGCGGCTCGTCCTCGATGATCATGATCTCGGTCGCCACCTGGCGGGAAATCTCGATCGAGGCTTCCTCAAGCAGAGAGGCGAATTCGGCATCGGAAACGCCCAGGATTTCGGCGGCCTGTCCATGGGTGAAGCCCTCGACGGCCACCAGGAGGAAAGCCTGGCGCGGCCGCTCAGCCAGATTGGCAAGGTTGGCCGCCGCCCGCTTTTCCCAGGCATAGGTGGATGTCGGCTGGGGCACGCTCACTGCGGTCGAGGAGAACAGCGCGGAAAACAGCTTGTAGAGCGCGATACGGTCGTTGGACGCTTCGGGAAAGAGCGAAACATCGGCGATGAGTGCTTCCAGCGTGGCGGCTACATAAGCATCCCCCGATGTCTGCGACCCGGTGACAGCGCGCGAAAACCGCCGCAGATACGGCAAATGCGGAGCGATCCGCGTGGACAAAGTCATTAAGTGAACTCCCAGTGACGCTTTGCGGCTCGTGATTACACGAAATCGGAAAACGACATTTCGCTGTCAAAGTTCCAGAAGAGGCGGAACTTTTTTCCTCAACATGCATTAGCATCGCCAAATACGACAAATTCAACACTCTGACGGTCAAGACACGGCATGATGAAGGATAAACTGGTGACCCAGCAACGCATGCGTACGCAGGCGGCCCGGGCGGACGATGGGCTGGGTCCAAATACGGACATCGGCGCACGGTTGCGCGCCCTTTATGGCGCCGTGCAGGATGAAGGTGTTCCCGAGCAATTGCTCGACCTGCTGGAAAAGCTCGACAGTGCCGAGCAGGCACAGAAAGCAAAGAATGCTGCTCGTGACGGAGAGTGACGGCGTGACCGCGGAACCGACGACGTTCAAGCGCGAGATGCTGGCCACATTGCCCAGCCTGCGCGCCTTTGCCGTGTCGCTGACCGGCAAGCATGACAAGGCCGATGACCTGGTGCAGGACACCGTCATGAAAGCCTGGGCCAAGCAGTCCAGCTTCGAGATGGGCACCAATATCAAAGCCTGGCTCTTCACCATCCTGCGCAACGAATTCTACAGCCAGATGCGCAAGCGCGGCCGAGAGGTGCAGGATAGCGACGGCTCGTTCACCGAGCGCTTGTCGGTGCATCCGGCGCAATATGGCTCGATGGACATGCAGGACTTCAAGAAGGCTTTGGCTCAATTGCCCGACGACCAGCGCGAAGCGGTGATCCTGATCGGGGCTTCCGGCTTTTCCTATGAGGAAGCGGCGGAAATCTGCGATTGTGCCGTTGGCACGATGAAGAGCCGTGTAAGCCGGGCCCGTACGCGCCTGCAGGACATTCTCAAGATTAGCGGCGAGGCCGATTATGGTCCCGATGCCGTCTCTGCACAGGTGACCACCACCAATCACTCATTCTAGCCTAGCCGGGCGGAGAGCGCCCGTCGGATAGCCATGGCCATGTCCTTTTCGGGGATAGGCTTGATGACGACCGGCAGGGTGAGCATTCCGACGATACCGTGCTGTGCGTCAATATCGGCGGTGATCAGCACGGTGGGAATGCCTGCGGTCACGAGGCTTTCAGCCAAGGCCAGGGCCGGGGCGTCGCCGGTTCGGACTTCGACGACGGCGAGGGCGACTTCCGGCCAGCGCGCCCGCAACTGCTCGGCCTCGGCGGGCGTGCGAGCGAACAGGGTCTGTCCCACGCCCAGCGCCTCGAGCATGCGCTGGATGTCGAGGGCAATCAGGAATTCTTCCTCGACGATGAGGGCAGTCTGGCCGGTGAGCATGTAATTTCGCAACCTTTTGGTCACTCATGGGCCGCAAGCGGTGTGACTGTCATTTAAGTTTGACATGTCGGGGAACGCGTTATTCACCATCGCGTTGGAGGTCAGGTCCTCCAATCAGCGTCGTGGTGCCCTGTGAGTCTTGTTCTGCCCGGTTCCGGACGCAGGGTGCCCTGCGAGCAGTGTCCCCTGCGAGCCATGCCAGGCTTTCGCGAATTCGCGCCGGCAGAGCTACGCTTCGTGTCATCCTTCAAGACCGGCGAACTGGTGGCCGAAACCGGCACCACGCTCCTGTCCGAGGGCAATCACAGCGCGCATCTCTATACACTGCTGTCGGGTTGGGCCTTTCGTTACAAGACATTGGAGGATGGGCGCCGGCAGATACTCAATTACATGTTGCCCGGGGACCTGGTGGGTCTGCAGGGCTCGGTGATCGGGGAAATGCAGCACTCGGTGGAGGCGCTGTCGCCACTCGTGCTCTGCGTGTTTCAGCGCGATCGCCTCAACGAGCTGTTCGGCAACCACCCCGGCCTGGGTTTCGACATTACCTGGCTGGCGGCGCAGGAAGAGCGCATGCTGGATGATCACCTGCTCAGCCTGGGCCGACGCACGGCCCTGGAGCGGGCGGCCTATCTGATCGCCTTTCTCTATCATCGCGCGGCATCGGTGGGGCTGGTGTCGAGCCGCAGCCTCTATCTGCCGATCACGCAGATGCATGTTGCCGATACGCTGGGCCTGTCGATTGTGCATACCAACAAGACACTGCGCCGGCTCGTCGATCTGACCCTGATCCGTTGGCTCGACCGGTCTTGTGAAGTTCTCGACGTGACCGGGCTGATGGCGGTGGCGGGCTGGGATGGTCCGCCCCAGCGGCGGCGCCCACTGATATGAATAGGTGAGCCGGCCGGCCCGGCAGGAGACGAAGCTTGCGCATCATTGCCGTTTTGAACCGCGATGGCGGAACGCTGCGGACCATGGATCTCGATGCCTTCTGCGTCGGAGCCGTGGCCACCTTCGCGCGGCATGGACATCAGCTCGAATGTCGTGCCGTTGCCGGCAGGGCGGTCGAGGCGGCACTGCGTGAGGCGGCAACGGGCGCGGATGTCGATGCCATCCTGGCCGGGGGCGGCGACGGCACGATCTCTGCGGCGGCCGGGATAGCCTATGAGACCGGAACCCCCCTCGCCGTATTGCCGGCAGGGACGATGAATCTGTTCGCGCGGGCGCTCAAGGTGCCGCTCGTGCTGGAGGATGCGCTGGAGGCTCTCGCGAGCGGACATGTCGGCGCGGTGGATATCGCTACCGCCAATGACCGGCCATTCGTGCACCAGTTCGGCGTGGGTATTCACGCCCGGCTGGTGCGCATCCGCGAAAACATGAGCTATGGCAGCCGCGTCGGCAAAATGCTGGCGAGCCTGCGAGCCATTGGCGCCGCGGCGATCAATCCACCGCAGTTCGAGGCCGAATTTCACATGCCCAAGGGCGTGGACAAACGTCGCGTTTCGGGCATTGCCGTTTCCAACAACCCGCTGGGGGAGGGGCGAATCCACGCCGACCGGCTCGATGCGGGCGTTCTGGGCGTCTATGTCGCCGCGCCGGTTTCCACCTCCGAGCTGCTGCGCCTGACGATGGACCTGTTCATGGGCACCTGGCGAGAGAGTCCGATGGTGTCGGAGAAGGAAGTCGACGAGGTGACCCTGCATTTCCCCAGGCGCAAGCGCGGCGCCCACGCCGTTATAGACGGCGAGCTCATCAAGCTGGATCGTTCGGTGACCCTCAAACTGCATCCGCTGGCATTGAAGGTGATCGTTCCGAAGGCCGTTCCGCCTGCAGAACCGGCATAGAAAAATCTTTGGAACCGATTGCGGCCGTGCCACGTTGCGAACAATTAGTCTGTGAGTGCAGAAGCGTCAGGACCGGAAGTGACAGATAAGGGGGCCCACCTTCCAGACGAAGTTCGGAAGGTCGTGGATGATCCAGCGCGATTGCAGGCGCTGGTGGCACTGGACATGGTGGATAGCCATGCAGATGCCGATTTCGAGCGGTTGAGCCGCACCGCAGCTTTTATTTTCAGGGCAGAGATTGCGCTGGTGACGCTCATTGACAAGGAGCGCCAGTGGTTCCGTGCATGCGTCGGCGTCGACAATGCCACCGAAGCGCTGACCGAGACTTCATTCTGCGCCCATGCCATTGCACTGCCCGGCGACGAGGATGTTCTGGTCGTGCTCGATGCCACCAGGGATGACCGGTTCAGGAACAACCCGCTGGTGACGGGTTGGCCCGGCATTCGCTTCTATGCCGGGGCGGCGGTGGTCGTGAATGGACAGAAGGTGGGCTCGCTCTGCGTCATCGGCACCCGGCCGCGCGACAGCATCGAGCCGGGACTGGTGGCCCAACTGATTGATATGGCGGCGTTGGCCTCGACGCTGTTCTCGCTCAAGGATGAAGCGCGGGTGCGTGCACGTACGGCGGCGGCCCTGGTGCGCGAGGAATGGCGCCATGCCCTGACGCTGGAAGCCGGCAAGGTCGGCAGTTGGGTATGGGACGTGCGCAGCGACGAAGTGGCCTGCAACGACATGTTCCGGCGCATGTACGAATTGCCCGAGGGGGAGGCGGTTCGGTTCGACGATGTGTTGCGTGCAACCCATGCCGCCGATCGTCCCATGGTGCAGGAGAGCATTGATGCCAGCTTCCGCGAAGGCGAGGATTTCAGCGCCGAAGCGCGGATAGAAGCGAGCGGGCGCTGGATGAGCATGCGTGGCAGGGTCTATCAGCGCGACGCGGAAGGTAATCCATTGGTGATGATGGGCGTCAGCATCGACATTTCCGAGAGTAAGCTGAGCGCCGAGCATACGCGGCTGCTGCTGCGCGAGCTCAATCATCGGGTGAAGAACACACTGGCCATGATCCAGTCGGTGGCGCGACAGACGATCCGGCAGAATCCCGACCCGCAGGATTTCATCGATGCCTTTTCCGGCCGGCTGCGGACCATTTCGGATGCGCATGTGCTGCTGGCCGACCGGGACTGGTCAGGCGTACAGCTCTACGAGGTCATTGCCTCGCAACTGGGACCAGGCTTCCGCACCGCGCCGGACCGGGCCGAGGTGCATGGGGACGATGTGACATTGCCGGCCGATCATGCGCTGGGGCTGGGGCTGATCCTGCATGAATTGACCACCAATGCCCATCGCTATGGAGCCTGGTCAGGTGACGAAGGCACCGTGAGCATCGACTGGGAAATCAAGCGGCGCCCGGTTCGGGGACTGTCGCTGACCTGGCGAGAAAGCGGCGGGCCCGAGGTCTCCAGGCCCACCGAGTATGGCATGGGCGCCCGGCTGATCGAGCGGAGCCTAGCCAAGGTGCTCGATAGCGAGGTCAAGCTCAGCTTCGACCCCGGCGGGGTCGTGGCCCATATCTGGATGCCGCTGCCGGTCGAGGCGGCCTAGTCTTCGGTTTCGTCGCTGCCGCCCCGGATCAACAGATAGGCTGCAATGGCCGCAGCCGGCAGGCTGAGGGTGCGCAGGGCGGGCGACTTCAGCAGCATCGGCAGGGCGGTCAACGCCGCGGTTGTGACGAAGGCGCCGGTTTCGCTGGACCGGCGCTTGTCCGCCAGTTCGCGCCTGCGCCGGCTTTCCCCGATCCGCGTGCCGAGGAAGACGGCCAGCGCCAGCAGGAGGAAGGCCGCCGCAAAGATCAGGGCTGCATAAATGACCCCATAGAGGTCCGCCAGGGCAAAAAAACCAGCGGCAACGAGGAAGCTCACGCCGACCAGCGCCAGTCCGATCATCACCGTATTGACGATGATGGCATTGCGGACGCGTTCGGTGATTGCTTCGACCTCGATGCCAAGCAGGGCGGCGAGGGGAGCCAGCAGATGCATGATCAGTGCCGGGACAGCAAAGCGAGAATGAAGCCGATACCGACGGCGCTGGCCACGGCTGTCAGCGGCTTTTCGCGGATCGTATCCTTGAGTTGCTTTTCCATGGCGCTGGCCTGGTCCTGCACGTCCTCGACGACGTGCTGACCCTGGCGCTGCAGGTTGCGCACCTCCGTCTTGGCGGCGCCACGCACTTCGCTGACCTTTTCATTGCTGAGGCGTGCGAGGGTGGCTGCAATGGCCTTGATGTCGTCCTGAAGCTGGGCGACCTGCTCTTCGAGCTGCGCCTCGCGGGTCTTGCTGTTGCTGCGCCCTGTCCGGGTAGAAGGCTTGCGGCCGGGGGCGAGGTCAGTCGTGGTAGCCATATGACGCTCCTGTCGTTTGGTGAAAGGTCAACGTGCGGAAAACCGCGCGGTTCCAAGGGGCCGGAAAGAAGACACCCCGATACGCGGGCTGGCGCATCGGGGTGACAGGGGCGGGTGAAAGGGGGGCGACTTTCGACCCGCGGGCGCCTCTCACTGTGTGAGAACCAGAGTCTGGCTGCGCCTGTTTTTGTTTGCCGGGACGCTAGATACGTCCCATCAGCACAAGGATGAGCACGACGACCAGTACGACGCCCAATATGCCGGATGGGAAATAGCCGAAGCCGCGCGAATAGCCCCAATTGGGCAAGGCGCCGATCAGCAGCAGAATGAGGATGATGATGAGGATGGTACCCAAACCCATGGTCGTTCTCCTTGGCTTTGTTCTTGTGACGCCTGGGGTGCCGGCTACAGAATGGCCAGCATCAAGACGGTGGCAGTGGCCAGGATGAACAAAGCCGGGGTCAGGGCCTTGAACACGTCGCCATAATGAGTCTGCCCATCATAGCCCTCGGTCCACACCGCAGCGCGGCTTGCATTCTCGAGTGCCTTGATTTCCATGTGGGTCATGTCGACCTCCGCCACGATCATGCGCGTTGTTGCGCGTGCCCAAGGAACGGGGCGAGATCGGCTTTGGTTCCGTAGCGGCAATTGAAACAAATAGGCGGCCCTATTCGACCCGGAGCACATCCACCGACTGCGTGGCTTCGTGCGAGCCATGGGTCTTGAGCACGCCAACTATGGGCGAGATATCGGCATAGTCACGGCCATGGCCGATGCAGATATGGTCGGGGCCGGCAATCATGGCATTGGTCGGGTCGAACTCCACCCAGCCGACATGCTGGCCGCACCAGGCGCGGACCCAGGCATGCATGGCATCGGCGCCTTCGAGGCGCGGCTTACCCGGGGGCGGATTGGTGCGCAGGAAGCCGGAGACATAGCCGGCGGGGATGCCGAGGCCGCGCAGGCCCGATATCATCACATGGGCAAAGTCCTGGCAGACACCCTTGCGCAGGGCAAAGGCCTCGGCCGGCTTGGTCTCGACATCGGTCGCTCGCGGGTCATAGGCAAAGTCGCGGTGGATGGCCATGCAGAGGGCCAGCGCCGCGGCCATGACCGAGGGCGCATCCGCCGTGACGACCTCCGCATAGTCGGTGACTGCCGGCACGAGTTGCACACGCGGCGAGGCGGCCAGGAAATGCTGCGGGCTGTCCGGCTCGACAGACCAGTAGCGCGCGATCTCCTCCCGCAGGCCGGCGCGCGTCGGCGACAGGTCGGCCGGCGGGTGGATATCCTCCACCTGCACCCGCGCGGTGAGGCGGATGTCGAGATGGTCATGCGGCGCCAGATAGGTAAGCGTTGTGACCGAATTGCCGAAGAAGTCGGTGAAGGTGCTTTCACGCTGCGGGCGCGGCTCGAAGGAGAGGCCGGAGGCGATGACGCGCTGCACGCCGGGAATGGTGATCGGCGCCACCCGGATCAGGTGGCGACCGCCATGTACAGTGGCGTCGTAATCGTAATGCAGTTCGAGGCGGACATCGTAGAGCATGCCGTCACACAAAATAGGCCGCGGCTACGAGGCTGGCCAGCATGCCGATGTCGGCGGCCAGCTTGTCGAGGCGGTCGGGGGTCATGTCTGCCGGTTCGGCGATGCGCAATTCGGTCTCGATTTGCAAAGCCGCCTTGGCGGCGGGAGAAAGCTGCCCATCCTCGATGCCGCCGGGCAACATTTCGATCTGGTCACGCAATTCGGTGAGCTGAAAGATGACTGAACGCGGATTGAGCGGGTCCAGCGCCAGCAGATCGATCGCGCTCTGTGTGCCGGCGCTCACCGAATAGCGACGGCGATGCGACATGACGCTGTCGCCGATCTCCAGCAGCATTTCGAGCGAGCCATCCGGCGCATCCTTGTCGGTGAGCCAGGCGGTGATGCGGGCAATCTGGATGGCGCGTTCCAGGCGCCGGCCGAGTTCGAGGAAGCGCCATCCGGCGAAGCGATACATGTTTTCATGCACGAGGCCGGAGAAGCCGGCCAGTTTGCGCAGCAGCACGGTCATGGCACGGGTGGCATCGTCGCCTGGCCGGACCCGGGTGGCGAAGCGCTGTGCAGTCTTCTGCAGATCATTGAGTGCCAGCCAGCCATCGGGCGAAAAGCGGTCGCGGATCTGTCCGGCACTATGCACCGCGCTGTCGATTGAGGCGAGCAAGCCCTGCGGCATGGCCTCTGACGCGTCGACATCGATGGTGTCGAGGAAGGCGGCGCAATGAGTGAGGATGGGCAGGTCGGCCTTGCTGAGCTCCGCCAGCCGGGCGTTATAGGCCCGCAGGATGCGCACCGTCGCCTCGCAACGCTCGGCATAGCGGCCCAGCCAGATGAGGTTGTCGGCAGCGCGGCTGGGCAGACTGCCGGGCGAATTGCGCACCAGCTTGCGCCCGTCCTGCGGCAGCAGCGACACGCGCTCGACCGGCCTGGAGGACAGGACCCAGACGTCGGCAGCATGGCCGCCGCGCTGCATGGCGATGGCCGATGTATCAAGGGTTGAGCCGACCCGGGCAAAGCCGCCGGGCATGATGGTCCAGCCCTCGGCGGTGCGGGCGGCATAGACGCGCAGGGTGATTGGGCGGGGCTGCAATTTGCCTTCGACATAGACCGGTGCAGTCGAGAGCCGCACGGGCTCCTGCCCGACATAGTCGGCGCCATTCGCACGGATACGCTCGATCAAGGCGGTTTTCTGCTCGGGCGGAATGGAGGCGCCGAGTGCGGTGCCGCGCAGATCGTCGAAGGGCAGGGTGGTGGCGAAGGCGGGGCCGATCAGCAGGTTGTCGAAATTGTCGATGACGTGGCTTTGCTCACCAGGCTGGCCGCACCACCAGGTGGCGATCTCGGGCAATTGCAGGTCGGCGCCGAGCAGCTTTTGCGCCAGGCGCGGCATGAAGGCGGCGAGGGCTCGGGTTTCGAGCAGCCCTGTGCCCAGCGCGTTGATCATCGAGATCGAGCCATGGCGCAGGGCTTCGACCATGCCTGGCGTGCCGATGCGGCTATCGTAGCGCAGTTCGAGCGGATCGACGAAGCTGGCATCCATGCGGCGCCAGAGCACGCTGACCGGCTTGAGGCCAGCCACGGTGCGCACCATGACCTTGCCATCCTCGATGACGAGATCCTCGCCTTCGAGCAGCATAAGGCCGAGATAGCGGGCGATATAAGCGTGCTCGAAATAGGTCTCGTTGAGCTGGCCGGGCGTCAATATGCCGACGCGGCCGCCATCGCGCTTGGCATCGGCGAAGAGCGTATCGCGGAAGCCGCGGAAGAAGCCGGCCAGGCGATGGACATTCATGTCCGCGTAGATGTCGGAGAGCGCCCGCGTGGTGGCGACTCGGTTTTCCAGCGCGAAGCCGGCGCCGGAGGGCGCCTGGGCGCGGTCACCCAAGACCCACCAGGCGCCGTCGGGACCGCGGCCCAGCTCGAAAGCGCAGAAATGCAGGTAATGGCCACTCACCGGCCTCACGCCGACCAGCGGGCGCAGGAATTCGCCATTGCGCGCGACGAGTTCAGGCGGCAACAGGCCCTGCTGCACCAACTGGTTATCGCCATAGATATCGGCAATGACGGTTTCGAGCAGTTCGGCGCGCTGGATGAGGCCGGCGCTGATGCGCGACCAGTCGGCCTCGTCGATCAACAGGGGCACATGGGCCAGCGGCCAGTCGCGCTCCTTGCCTTCGGCGCCGTCATACTTGCGGTAGAAGACGCCGGCATCGCGCAGATACTGGTCGGCGCGCTCGAAGCGGGCGGCAAGCTCGGTGGGGCCGAGCTTGTCGAAGGCGGCCATGAGCTGGGACCAGCCGGGGCGGATATTGCCCTGGGCGTCGATCATCTCGTCCGGCACGCCGGGCTGCAGACGATAGTCCGCAATGATGCCGGGGCCGGCCGGCGGCTTGTCCTTTGACTTTTGATTCCGTGTGCTCATCGAGCTACCAGAAGCGCGGCGGATGGCGCAGGTCAAGCGTCAGCGGAAACTCGTCCGCAGGCTTTTCCGGGCGCAGGGCGTATGCGCCGGGCGTGTGGTTCTGCGGGATGAACCGCGCGAGGCGACGGGCCTCGGCCTCGTTGCCATTGACCGGGAAGGTTTCGTAGTTGCGACCGCCGGGATGGGCGACGTGATAGACGCAGCCGCCAATGGGGCGCTGGGTCCAGGTGTCGTAGATATCGAAGACCAGCGGCGTATTGACCGGCAAAGTCGGATGCAGCCCTGAGGCGGGCTGCCAGGCTTTGTAGCGGACGCCGGCAATTGAAGTGCCGGATTGATCGGTCTTGCGCAGGGGCAACGGGCGCTGGTTGCAGGCGACGGCATAGCGCTCGGGGTTGAGGCCTTCGAGCTTGACCTGCAGGCGCTCCACCGAGGAATCCACGAAGCGCACGGTGCCACCGATGGCGCCCTGTTCACCCATGACATGCCAGGGTTCGAGCGCCTGGCGCAGCTCAAGTTTCACGCCCTCAACTTCGACCTCGCCGCAGAAGGGGAAGCGAAATTCGAGCTGGGCCGCGAACCAGGCGGGGTCGAGCCGGAAACCATGGCGGTCGAGATCGGCCAGCACATCGAGGAAGTCCTGCCAGACATAGTGGGGCAGCATGAAGCGGTCATGCAGGGTTGTGCCCCACCGGGTAAAGGTGCCGTCGAGCGGATCGGTCCAGTAGCGGGCAATGAGGGCGCGGATCAGCACCTGCTGTGCGAGCGACATGCGCGCATTGGGCGGCATTTCGAAGCCGCGGAATTCGACAAGGCCAAGCCGCCCGGTGGGACCATCGGGCGAATAGAGCTTGTCGATGCAGATTTCGCTGCGATGGGTATTGCCGGTGACATCGACCAGCAGATTGCGGAACAGGCGATCGACCAGCCAGGGGAAAGGCGCATCGCCATGGCCGGGCAGGGGCACCTGCGCCATGGCGATCTCGAGTTCATAGAGGCTATCGTGCCGGGCTTCGTCAAAGCGGGGCGCCTGGCTGGTGGGGCCGATGAAGAGGCCGGAAAAGAGGTAGCTCATCGCCGGATGGCGCTGCCAGTGCAGCACCAGCGACTTGAGCAGGTCCGGCCGGCGCAGGAAGGGGCTGTCATGCGGCGTGGCGCCGCCGACCACGACGTGATTGCCGCCGCCGGTTCCGGTATGACGCCCGTCGATCATGAACTTGTCGGCGCCGAGGCGAGACAGGCGGGCTTCCTCATAGATGGCGGTGGTGGTGGCGACGCAATCGTCCCAGCTCGAGGCCGGATGGATATTGACCTCGATGACGCCCGGATCAGGGGCGACGCGGATGACATTGAGGCGCGGGTCGTGCGGCGGCGCATAGCCTTCGAGGTGGACGGGCTGGCCGATTTCCCTCGCCGCTGCCTCGGTGGCGGCGACCAATTCCAGATAATCCTCGAGCTTTTCGACCGGCGGTAGGAAGACGCAGAGCCTGTGATCACGGATTTCCGCGGTGACGGCGGTGCGCACTACGCCTTCGATCTCGCTGATCTCCTGCTCGACACGGTCCTGCTGTTCGGTAGCGGCGGTGAAGCCGGCCGTGGCCTGAATGCGGGGATCGGCTTCGAGTCCGGTCTTCTGGCGGGCGAGGATTTCCACCGGATCGGGCAGGGGACCGCGCGGGGCGCCGGGGTCCTGTGCCACGATATGGGGATAATCGGTGGGCTTCAGATGCTTGAGCGAACTGAGCGGCAGGCGATAGCCGGCAGGGCTGTCGCCGGGCGCGAGGAACAGCTTGCCGCGGCGGGTCTTCCACTTCTCGGTGAGCCAGGGGCTCGACGCGGCGGCATTCCAGCGCTGGACGGGCAGGACATAGCCGGTAGGGTTGGTCAGCCCACGCTCGAACACCTTGGCGATGCGGGAGCGGGCTTCGGGATCGGCGAGTTCGGAATTGGCCGGATCGACATTGTCAGGAAGTTTCGCTTCCTTGAGCAGCCATTCGCCGGGGTCTTCGTAGGCCTCGGCGATGGTTTCGCCGGTGAGCCCAAGATTGCGCGAGAAAACCGCAAGAAAGTCGCGGGCATGCTGGTGGTTTGCCTGCGTCTTGACGCCTTCACGCGCAATGAGTTTTTCGTCGATCCAGACCGGCTTGCCGTCGAGGCGCCAGTAGAGCGAAAAGGTCCAGCGGGGCAGGGTTTCGCCGGGATACCACTTGCCCTGGCCGTAATGCAGCATGCCATTGGGGGCAAAACGGCTGCGCAGGCGGCGGATCAGGTCATCGGCCAGCTTGCGCTTGGTAGGACCGACGGCGCCGGTATTCCATTCGTCGGATTCGAAATCGTCGATGGAGACAAAAGTAGGCTCGCCCCCCATGGTCAGGCGGACGTCGTTGTCGGCCAGCACCTTGTCAACCTGCTTGCCCAGGGTGTCGAGCTCGGCCCAGCTTTCGTCGGAGAAGGGCCTGGTGATGCGCGGATGTTCGGCGACGCGGGTGACCTTCATGTCGAAGGCGAAATCGACCTCGGCATAGGAGGCGAAGCCGGAAATGGGGGCAGCGTTGCGGTAATGGGGCGTGGCCGCGAGCGGGACGTGGCTTTCCCCGGTCAACAGGCCCGATGTGGGATCAAGGCCGACCCAGCCGGCGCCTGGGAGATAGACTTCGCACCAGGCATGCAGATCGGTGAAATCGTGGTCGGTGCCAGCAGGGCCGTCCAACGCGACCACGTCCGGCTTGAGTTGTATGAGATAGCCCGAGACGAAGCGCGCGGCGAAGCCGAGATGGCGCAGGACCTGCACCAGCAGCCAGCTTGAATCCCGGCAGCTGCCCTTCGCATTGCCAAGGGTTTCCTCAGGTGTCCAGACGCCGGCTTCCATTCGCACGATATAGGCGACATGCTGCTGGATGGAGGCGTTGAGACCGGTGACGAAATTGACGGTGTTCTGTGGGCGCCGGTCGATGCCATCGAGGAACTTCTGCAGCAGCGGGCCGGCCGGTTCGGGCTGCATATAGATGGAGAGATCGTCGCGCAGCTCTTCGGGATATTGAAAGGGAAAGGTCTCGGCACTTTCCTCGACGAAGAAATCGAAGGGATTGTAGACCGTCATGTCGGCGACGAGGTCGACTTCGATCTTCAGTTCGGTCACCGGCTCGGGAAAGACGAAGCGCGTCAGGAAATTGCCATAGGGATCCTGCTGCACATTGACGAAATGCAGCTCGGGCGAAACCTTGAGCGAATAGCTCAGCACCTTGGTGCGGGACTGGGGCGCCGGTTGCAGGCGGATAATCTGGGGCTGGAGGATGACCGGGCGGTCATACTTGTAATGCGTCAGATGATAGACGGCGGCTTTGATCGACATGCGTTGGTGTCGCTCGTTTCAGGCCACAAATTCGACTTCCCGGAAAAGAGCTTAGCTGTGTTTGCCGGCGGGGGCTACACCATCTCGTCGATGACCTGTCTTTGCCGCAGCATCTCGAGGAAGATACGATAGTCCTTGTCGAACTGGGCGCGGGCTGCGGGGGCGGGGGCGCGGGTACTGCCGGTCTGCTGCATCGCGAGGCAGGCAGCGTCGAGGCTGGGATAAAGTCCCGCGGCAGTGGCGGCCACCATGGCCATGCCGAGCAGGGTCGCGTCCTTGGCGGAGGATTCGACCACGGTGCAGCCGGTGGCGTCTGCATAAAGTTCCATCAGCACGGCATTCTTGGTGTGGCCTCCGGTCACATGCAGGGTGTCGATGGCGTAGCCGCGCGTGTTGAGCGTTTCGAGGATATGGCGGACGCCGAGGGCAATGGAGATGGCCGTGCGCCAATAGAGACGGCAGAGGGAGTCGAAATCGCTGTCGAGCGTCAGACCCGAGATGACGCCGAGGGCGAAGGGGTCGCCCAGGGGGGAGCGGTTGCCGTGGAAATCGGGCAGGACATGCAGGCGGTTGGCCAAAGCCAGCCCCTCGCGCTGGCGCAGTTCCATGATGCGCCGGGCGATGCGGTGGTGCATTTCCGTCGTGGGTTCTCCGCCCGCTCCGTGCCAGCGGATGATGTGATCGAGCAGGGCGCCAGTGGCCGATTGCCCCCCTTCATTGAGCCAGACGCCGGGCAGGACGGCGCCGAAATAGGGACCCCAGACGCCC